>Ga0307372_10013037_pt1 | contig 10794 bp, 15 predicted proteins | sample OX1MG_FD_202533 | JGI IMG/M metagenome (GOLD analysis project Ga0307372, IMG submission 202533) | Soil microbial communities from Risofladan, Vaasa, Finland - OX-1 | ecosystem: Environmental > Terrestrial > Soil > Coastal area > Acid sulfate soil | place: Finland: Risofladan, Vaasa | collected...
CGGATATCGAACCAGCGCCACCGCCACGCCGCAAGCTGCCGTTGCTGCGTTTAACCACCCGAGACTCGCACCGAGCGGCGAGTCGTCGATCCCCGCGACCTCGAAGCCAGCGGCGCGCACGCTCCGCCAGATTGCTGCCGATGAAACCGGCTACGCCCGGGATTACGATTCGTGGAAGCTCGGTCATCGCAGCGATCTCAGGCCCTCAATCGTCTGCTCTGCTCGAGCTGGCGTTCGATCCAGCGGTAGGTGTTTTCCAAGCCCTCTTCGAGCGAAACCCGCGGCTCCCAGCCCAGCGTCTTCTTCATCAGCGTCAGGTCGGCGTTGCGGCCCCGTACCCCCTGCGGCTTGGTGGGATCGTAGCGCTTGCGCAGCCGCTTGCCCGCGATCGTGGAAACCATATCCACCAGATCGTCGATGGTAACCAAGCGGTCCTGGCCCAGATTCAACGGCTCATGAAAGTCCGAATCCATCAACCGGACGATGCCGTCGACACAGTCGCTCACGTAACAGTAGGAACGCGTCTGCTTGCCGTCGCCCCAGATCTCGATCTCGCTTCCGTTCGATGCCCGCGCCACCTTCCTGCAAATCGCGGCCGGGGACTTTTCCCTACCGCCATCATAGGTTCCGAGCGGCCCGAAAATGTTATGGAAGCGAACCACATACGTGCTGAGCCCATAGTCTTCGCGGTAGTGCCGGCACTGCCTTTCCGTGAACAGCTTCTCCCATCCATAACCGTCCTCGGGATCGGCGGGATAGGCGTCAGACTCCTTGAGCGGACTGACTTCGGCACTTTTCTGCAAATAGCCCGGATACACGCAGGCCGAAGAGGTATACAGGTACTTCTTGATCCCGTTGAGGCGTGCCGCCTCCAGCATGTTTATGTTGATCAAGGTGTTGTCGTGCATGATGACGGCCTTGTTCGCTTCGATAAAGCCGATGCCGCCCATATTCGCCGCCAGATTGTAAACCTGATCGACGTTGCGCGTGGCCTGCAGACAGTCCGCCCGCCGCCTCAGATCAAGAAACTCGAACTCATGCGCCGCGGTCGGTTCGTATTCCGGAGCTTTGATATCCACTGCGCGCACCCAACATCCGCGCGCGGCAAGATACGCCGTCAGGTGGTGGCCGATGAAGCCACCCGCCCCCGTGACCAGAACTCGTGTTCCGTTGCCTGAACCCGATTCATTCATCTCTTTTCACCGGGCCATTCCTTTCCAACTCGGTGCGCGCCGCTGCGCCCGTAAAACCGAGGCTCAACCAACCCGGCCCGGTACGATCTCATCGCAACGCGATTCAACCGCGGCGTCAAGCGGTTTCTGCGCTGTGTTGATTCAGAGCCTTGGCCCTGCTGGTGCAAGAACCAAATTCATCCTGACTCGAGATTTGACCGATTCGAAAGCGACCGACAGCCTAAAACATTGGCAAATACATGCCGGTGCCAAACTTGCTGAGCAAGAAATAGAGACTGTATGGTACCGCTCCCAGCACCGTGCGCTGGACGATCACCACGTCACCGGATTGAACCTGGACATCGGCCGCCTCACCCTTTTCGACCTCGGACAGATCAACCGGCAGCTTGGTCTTCTCGCCACCCGGAGCCGCGCGCAGCACCTCGGCGGCGGAACTGTACATTTCCCCGCCGGCCGCCGTAACCGCGCCTAGCGCCGTCATGCCCGGCGTGATTGGATAGGCGCCCGGATTCGCGACCCATCCCTGCACCAGCACTTGTCCGCGGGCCGGAACCATTATCACGTCACCGGGCCGCACCGGAACCGCCAGATCGCTCTGGTTGCCGCCGGTGACATTTATCGAAATCGGATCGGTCCCCTGTGTCAGAGCCACGGGAATCACATTGCCCGATCCCTGCCAGTGGGCTGCGGCCTTCGTGTCGGGCTGTTCGGCCGATACCTGAATACGCTGCTGCGCGACCGTTGCGGTGGTGGCGGTTACATTTCCGCCGGCGTGCGGCTGCGCCGAGCTCTCGAGACTCGGAACGCTCTGACTGAAAACACTCGCGTTCTGATGGCCCGAGCCGGGAATGAAATCGATCGAGCTTCCGGCTTGATCCGACATGCCGCCCGCCTGGCCAATCAAATCCAGGATGCTCTCGTTGCGCCGGTTCAAGGTGTACAGCCCGGGCTTGTTCACCATCCCGACCACTGCCACCTGGCGGCTGCTGAAAGTCTTGACAAATACATCCACCTGCGGGTCTTTGATGTACTTCGAGTAGGCCTTGGTAAGCGCGTCGTGGAGTTGCGGCTCACTGAGACCGCTCACCTGAAGCGAGCCGGCCATAGGAAGTTCTATGGTACCTTGCGGTGAAACGCGCTCCTCGCGCTTCTTTCCCTCATCGACATCGGGAACCGAAATTTCAAGAACGTCACCAGGACCAATTCCGAAGTCGGTCGAAAAGGAGTCGTTCTCCCGCTTCGCTTCGAGCTCTTGAAGCCGGCCGTGACCCTCTGAATGAGCGCGAGCGACCCCATCCGATGAGGCCTCAGGCGCATCCGGCGTAACGTCGGTGGCGCACGCCGCCAGTCCGAGGAGCACTAGCAGCACCACGGAAAGCGCAAAACCCGTGAGACTATAATTTTTCAGAAAAATCGAGCCGCCCCGAAAAACCAGGGACATTGACAGACCCGGGCGCGCGCAAAACCTGACGCCACGCCCGGATTTAGCTGGGAAGTGCGAACGCCCAGCTTCTAATTGCGACTAGAGACCTGGACTTGCGGGATGCGAGGCTCCGTTAAAACCGCCGTTAGCTGCGTATCCACCGATCACGCCTCCGGCAACCACCGGAATCGCCGCCAAGCCTGCAAACTGTGCCCACGTCAGCCCGAACGGATCGCCAGCCGATGCAGTCTCTACGCTCGTACCCTCGGTCGCCATCGCGACCGCCGGATCCTGCTTCGAGACCTTCCAGTCCATGGTCAGGCCCTTCGCACCCAAAGCTGCGACCGCCGAGCCATCCTTGAAGCCGAGCTGGCTCACCTGCAGAAAATACCCGTATTGACCCGGCGCCAGCCCTACGATCTCATAATGACCCTGAGGGTTGGTCAGCGCCTGGCCGAGAATCTTGCCGCTCGAGTCCTTCGCAGCTACCACGGCGCCACTGATCGGGCTGCCCGCAAGATCCGACACCAAGCCGACCACTTCCGCGCAGCTGCCCTTCCCTGCTCCTACCGCCACCAGCAGCAGCGCCACCGAAAATGCCAGCATAGATCTTTTCATTGTAGTAAACGCCTCCCTTCCCTTTTTGTTCCGGTATTCATTAAAGACTCTCGAGAGTCGTGGTGTCAGAGAGTTTGCGCAACAATCAGTATGGTAGAGTTTGCGGCGCGTATCAATGGGCTAAGGGGGCTAAGGCGCCCGATTCTTAACCCCGGACTTTCATCGAGGCGGGAGTCCAACTGAATCAGGTCCGCACGATCCTGCCCCCTACTGCAGGCCAATTCATCGGGACTTCGCAAGGCCAATCTGGAAATCCGAGGGCCGTCAATCGCAACTGCCGATAAATCCCTACACGCAGGTCGGGCACTACCGAACGAACCCCGGCTGTTCATGGCCATCGATTGAATTGAATCGAATCCTGAGTCCACTGAATATTCCTTACCCGGCGACGACCAGAGCGACAACCGCGCCCCTCGGCGGCGCTTTCGCCGCCATTCGAGAAGATCTCAAACATCACGGAAATCTCTCGAACGATCTCTTGCGCTATTTTGACCGCGCGTCCGCCCGGCCATGAATGGCCTGCAAGAGTTCCGCACCCGTAACTACAACCACGCAAAAATAACTGGCCTGTCCCGCTGCGCCCCGGCCCCGCAATGCACAACTCTGAATCTAACCCGAATAAATCAACTCCCTGACTGGGTTCGATGTCAAGGGAAATCACTGCCGCATATTCCGACATGTTTACGCCACTATGAATTTTCTGGCGGTGAACCCGTAGTGGACAAGTGCCACCGCACCGCGTCTGCGGCTTTTACGGACTTCAACAGTTGGCTGCGATCTGCGCCGTTGCCCGTCAGGTTTGTGGGACAGACACACGGCCGCCCTCCGCAGCCACGCTTCACAACAAGTTGATCCGCGCTCGCACCGCTCCCGGCCATGAAAGCCGCTGGCCTGGCAGCGTACGCGGCGACTAACCCGCCGCGTACCTGTACAGCGCGCCTGCGCGCTGGCTTATGAGCGGTTTGCTGAATGGTCATGGCATCCTTCAACTCGAGGTGTTGCTTTCTTCACCCGCGAGGGCGCTCGCTCCATCCCCATTCGGCGCAAGGCCAGAAAATTGCCGCTCGGACACCTGCGACCGAACACAAGGGCGTTGCGCCATTCGCCGCCTTTGAGGCGTTCAATTCGAGTGAACGATTTGTTCACTCGCTCGCGAATGCTACGAGCGATCGGAGCGAAGCAACAAAATCGAGGAACAGTTGCCTTCAGCAGCGCATCGACTGCGGCGCGCGCCGACTCGCCGGCAGCCTCCACGCTCCCGCCTGGATGATTCGGTGTGACAGGAAGCGAACCACGAGGCCCACCGATTCTCCCAAGCTCAGGGGTCAACGCGAGCGTAAGCCGCTTGGTAAGGGTGTGGCGTGAGAGGAGACTGGTTCCGGACACGCGTCCGCCATCCCATGTCTGGGCATTGTTAACGAAAAGCAATCCCGCCGCCCTCAATACACGACCGCGCCGCCGCTGATTTCACGCGGCGGCGATTTCAGGACAGGAACGCAACTCCATCTGACAAATAACCGACCTATGCATTCGGCCGCGCCACGAATGGACTATGCCGGTACGTAACTCACCAGACCCAGTGTCAACACCGAGTCGGCGCAGAACAGCTCTCCGATATTTTTCCTGAACTTACGCTGCCAAACTCACCCAATGCTCCCCAGGGCACGATTCGTATGCCGCCATCCGTATCGCGCCCCGAGGTGCTCTCGCGCGCGTGCGTGCTCGGCCGTCAAGGTCGACACATGGCGGAGTCCCCACGCGGCGTGCCTTCGATTCCTAGCCGCCGGGCCTGCGCTCGTAGTCAACGATAGGTTCGCTAATTTGTTCGCTAACGGGTGAACGGCGGCGCGATCTAACGCAAGTTTCAGGCGCGGGCGAGTCGCGGCCGGCAGCCCGGATCCGTTCCCCGGGACGCTGCCGCAAGCGCTTATCGATACGCTCAAGCGCCAAGGCGCCGAGTAAGGCGCATGCTGGCAGCCGTCGGAGGTGCTGATCACCGCCAGTGGACACCATAGACGCCTCGTTGCGCTGGTCCTTTGCGGGCCGAAGACAGTCAGCTTCCTCCTCCAGCAATCTTCTTTCAGCGGTTGGCCGCTGTTCCAGCCGTTTGGCGGAAAATTCTGCTTTTGCTACGCTCGAACCAGCGTCGCCGCTGTATACGGGCTTTAATTCTGGCGAACTCGCGCGAACAGCGGGACGGGCGGTGTAAGCATTTTCTCGTTGGGAAGGTGCCGGTTCCACACAAGTACGGCGTTGCGTTTCGAGTAACAATGTTATGCCCACCCAGATCGCTTTTCTGTTAGCCTCCGCCATTGCTGTGGACCGCTCTTGGCATACCCCTGCCTATGCGTGTCCCGGGATAGCTTTTTGCGCCCGACCAGGGCTACGGCTCAAGATCGCGGCTATTTCTACGAAGTTGGCGTTTGGTTCCGCGTAACGATGTTACCCACCGTGGTTCATCCCGAATCTTGAGCAAGATTCACCCGAGAAAAAGATGGAAGACGCACGACCGCCAAGCACCGCCCGCAAGGCAGTTCACCAGTCCATTGACCTACCGCCACCGGGCCTGACTGCTGGAAACGGCGACGACCCTGTCGCTCGTGTTAACAGTCTGCTGGAACTGGGCGCCAAGGCGCGGGACGCGCAGGACCCTGTCGCGTCACGGCGAGCCTTCCAGAACGCCGCGGAAATCGCGCGCTCGCTGCACAGACCGGACCTCCTCGCGAGCGCCGCGCTGGGAATGGGAAAGACGCTTGCGGGCGCAGGGCCGGGAATCGTCGACTACCAACTGATCTCCTTGATCGAGGAAGCGCTGGCGGATTCAGGATCGGGTGACACGCAGGAGCGAGCGCTTCTACTCGCACGGCTTGCGGTCGATGTCTACTGGTCCCGGAACCGCGATCGCGCTCTGCAGCTCGGCAGAGAAGCGGTCGAAATGGCGCGGCGCGTGGGTGATTCCGCCACGCTCATCGCGGTCCTGAACCTTCGGCAATGGATGCTTTGGGGACCCGCAAATCTTGAACAGCGGCTGGCGACCGCCACCGAGATGGTGTCGATTGCCCGGGAGGCCAAAGACTGGGAGGCTCTGCTTGGTGCACACCGGGCGCGCCTCGGCGCGCTGCTCGAGATGGGGGAAATCCAGGAAGTGGATGCGGAGATTGCCGCGATCGAGAACATCGCGCGCGGCATCGGCCCCTCAACCGGATCCGTCGAGCGTTATCGGGTGATGCGCGCGCTGATGCGCGGAGAACTCGACGACGCTGAACGATGGCTCGCGCGGCTGTTGCCGATCGCGCAGCAGCGCGACGACCGCCAGCTCCTCTTTACTCACGCCGGCCAGCTTGGAGCGCTGCTCGTCGAGCGCGGTCGTGCGCCGGAATTGTCGCCGATTCTGTCCGGGACCTCTTCCGAAGTTCCCCAGCTACCCGTGGTGCGAATGGCGATGGCAGTGATGTACGCGCGGACTGATCGGATAGCGCAGGCCCGCGCCGAGTTCGAGTATCTTGCGCCGGACGACTTTGCGCCGGTTCCGGAGGACTGGAACTGGCTCGGAACCCTGGCCCATCTGGCCGAGGTGTGCGTGCGGGTCGGTGATCTTGAACGTATGCCGATTCTCTACCGGATGCTCGCGCCCTACGCCGGCCGCAGCGCCACCCTCGGCTACGGCGATGTCTACTACAACTCGGTCAGCCATTATCTCGCCCTCCTCTCGGCAGCGATGGGTCAGTTCGATCGCGCACAAAGAGAATTCGAGTCTTCCTTGCGCTTCAACCGCCGGATGGGAGCGGGAGTGGCGCTCGCCTATACGGAGGCCGCATACGCCGGCATGCTCCTGAAGGGTCAAGGATCGGATGAACACCGCCGTGCGATTGAGCTGCTCCAGCTTGCACGCGAAGCGGCCGAGGCCTTCGGGCTGAAGGCCTTGCTCAAGGAAATCGCGACCACGGCTGGACCAGCCGGGATTCAAGAGTCTAACGAATCTGAGCCCGCGATGCTTCGTTCCCAAGCGGCGACTTTCCGCCGTGAGGGCGACGTCTGGGCGCTCGCGTGGGGCGAAGATACCGTCCGCATTCGCCACCTCAAGGGACTGCAGGCGATAGCCCATCTCCTTGCACATCAGGGTCAGGAAATTCCCATTGCGGAAATTTCAGCAATCCTCGATAGCAACAACCTCGAATCCGGCAAGAACGGGGATTCGAGTCACAGCCTCGCCGCTATATTGACCGACACAGGTCCCATGCTCGACCAAGAAGCGAAACAGGCCTATCGCAGCCGCCTGCGGGACTTGCGGCTCGAATCAGCGCAAGCCGAGGCGATGAACGATACGGGTCGAAGCGACCGAATCTCCTCGGAAATCGAGTTCCTGGAGGCGGAGCTCGTCCGAGCCATTGGACTCGGAGGACGTGACCGGCATGGAGCTTCCGTCAGTGAAAGAGTCAGAGTCAGAGTGACAAATCTGATCCGCTCGGCGATAGCGCGGGTGGGAGAAACCCACCCAGTGATCGGCCATCACCTGAGGGTATCGATCCGGACCGGAACGCTCTGCTCTTACTCTCCCGAGCCCAGCGCAGCGCCAAAATGGCGGCTTTGAATTCTCGCCGTTTTCTCGAGACGATAGCCTGTCGCCGGAGCGGATTCGGGGCGCCGTTCGCGACACCTGTATGACGCGCACCGGGCTACTTGGTTTTCTGTCGGGTAGCGACACCCGGGCCAAGCCGCGGAAAGTGATCGGGTAAGTGATTTGCTATCCGGCAATAGTCCATGAAAACCTGATGAGCACTTTGCTCGATCGATAAGGTACATTGGCCTTTGGAAGGTATCTGGCCATTTGCCGCCTGAGGCATGCCCATGGCCCTGTTTGAAAAACGGGCGTTGACGAAATCAACTACAAGTTGGGCCTGTGACCTGAGTTCGTTCTTCAAACCGCCCCAGAACTTTCCTTCTTCATCGTTCGGTTCCGGTTGAGGGCGTTGCGGGAGAGGGCCGGGAGGACTGCTAATCGGATAGAACCGAATCATGCTCTTGAACAGTCCCGATATCAATCTCATCCACTCGTTGGTGGCGTCAAGCGAATTCACATCGTCGTAACCCAATGACCCGGCGAGATCCTTCCGCTCCGGATCGGGGTTGAGATGAAGGACGCCCAGGGCGGTCACATAGTTGTTGTAGGCGATTACCCGAAAGTAGGCATCGCACCACTCGTAATCCTCCGGCGAACTCGACATTTCAGGAGGCGGGGGAGGAACTGGTACCGTTGGCGTGGGGATGGGTTGCCATGAGGCGGCACGGGCCGGGAGGCGATTCATGGCCTCGAATAGTGACTCGGTGTCTTTGCGCCAGTCGCTCACCCATAAGATTAGATATTTAAGATACTCGGCTTTCTCTGGGTCGTTGATCATTTGTCCGGTCTCCCTTTCTCAGGTTCAGGCGGAACTGCGGTTGACAATCCTGATCGCCTTCAGGATTTCGGCCAAGGCATAGGAATCGAGGCTCTTCAGATGCCGCGCCACGGGTTCACCACTGATAAATCCCAGCGCAGATTGTCTCACGGACCCGAAGGCGACGGCAATCAATCCGATTCCGTGCCTGGCCATCAGCACGCGCACGAAATCCTTGTGCGCGCGCTCCCCCCTGCATCCGCTACTCCTTTCCCCTGTGGCTCTCTCATTCACTCCTCCACGCCGGTTTATCCCGGCGCACTCCGCACCCTGCTAAGGTCGTGGTCAAGCCATCGCTGCGCAGACCCTCATCGAGTCCAGCCTGCTTGACCCACTGGCGGATCGTTTCGACCGAGGGCTCGAACTCGCGCGCCAGCGCGCTGATGCGGCGGCCGCCGTGCGCCAACTCGACGAGTCGCCGCCGATATTCCGGTGCGTATCGCGGATGGGTTCGCGGCATTGGGTAATCTCCTCTTCCTTATTCCCCAAACCCCCGCTACGAAAACCGGTCAACTCCAATGATTCGAATATGGTTTCGAGGTACATTGCGGCGGGTATCCGCTATTCCTACTTCCGAACTTCGCGCCGCCCACTCGCCTTTTTGTGCATGCCGCGCCCAAGCGCGGCGCGCACCATATAAGCCGATCGGGTCATCCCCGCCTCATCGGCCTGTTGGTCAATGGCGGCGATCTGGCTTTCCTTCGCGGTGATGTTAAGCCGCACCGTTTTCTCCATACCGACGCTTACCAGAAACGCCACGGCTCCTTTCATGGCCGGATCTTCCGCCACATCGTCTATCGTTGACGGCTCCGGAATCGGCTCGCCGTCTTCAGCCATGCCCCCGATATGCAACGCCAGAGCCTGCACCGCCATGCGGCGCGCCTCCTCGAGGGTCTTTCCGGCCGTCACGCATCCGGGAAAGTCCGGAAAGCTCACGCCGAAATCGGACTTGCGGTCTTTGTGCAGATACGCGATGTACTCCATAAGTTGGTTCCGTTGTCGCATCCGGGGTTATCTCAATTTGATCCCGGCCTGTTTCTCTATGCTCTTCAGGGTTCCGATCGGAAGGTTCCTTTTCGGATGAGGCACCGTCACGCGGCCTTTTTTCGCCGGGTGCTTGAACTGTTTGTGGCTGCCGGCCTGATTCACTTCGTACCAACCATCGCGTTTCAGTTCCTTGATAATTTCCCGGCTCTCCACCGCCCATCCCTCGTAAGCCTATAATACACACCTTTTACACACTGTACCAAACTATCAAGAGCAACCGTTTAGGCCCTATGGGCGCAAATCCCATCGTCCTGGCCAGCCCGCCTTGGTCGCCCACGCCGACCAGCGCGTGCGGAGTTAAAGCGCTCGATGAAGTTGCTCCACTCCACGTGGCCGCCTGGATCGAACGCCAGACGCACCGCTATTCCGCACCCACGGCCAAGCAGCAGCCCGCGGCCATCCGCCACCTGTTCGACTGGCTGGTGACGGGCCAGGCCGTGCCGGTCAACCCGGCCAGCTCGGTGCGCGGCCCCCGCCACTCGGTCAAAAAGGGCAAGACCCCGGTGCTGGATCCGGCCGAGGCGCGCTGGCTGCTCGACTCGATCGAGACCGACACCCACGCGGGGTTACGCGACCGGGCGCTAATCGGACTCATGGTCTGGAGTTGACCCGTTTTCGTAGAGGGGGTGTGATTTTGACAATCCGGTCTGGCCCACTTCGATGCTTACGTTTGGCCCACCACTTTTCCGTTAGCTGTTCAGTTATCTCTGTGGGCCGAGGAAGAAGTTCGGCTCAGCCGCTTGCCGGCAAAAGCCGCAAGTCTGCTCGAGGCGTTGCTGTATCGGGTGAGCTACCACGGGGCGAGGCAGGCCCCGCGCTCGGCATCACCGATCGCCATGCCCGGCGTATCGTCGCCTCGCTCATGGCGAAAAACGTTCTCGTATCAGAGAGCTCGCGCGCGCCGCTGCGGCTTGCCTTCCCGGCCGCTTTAGCTTCGCGCTGGATGCCGGGGCTGTTTCCAGAGAAACTGGACCGCTAACATCCACAGCCTTGTTCATACTGAACGGGACGCCCCATGGTCCAAGATTAAGGGCGCCTCCAGTGCTGCGCGTTGCCCTCAAAGCGCAATTGCGGG
>Ga0307372_10013039_pt1 | contig 10794 bp, 6 predicted proteins | sample OX1MG_FD_202533 | JGI IMG/M metagenome (GOLD analysis project Ga0307372, IMG submission 202533) | Soil microbial communities from Risofladan, Vaasa, Finland - OX-1 | ecosystem: Environmental > Terrestrial > Soil > Coastal area > Acid sulfate soil | place: Finland: Risofladan, Vaasa | collected...
CTCCTAAATAAAAAATTTGATATAAAGCTGAAGACACGGCAATGTCAGCGAATACTGCAGAATATTGGTTTTGCTAATAAAAGAGGACGACCTTGGAATAAGGTACCTGAGTAGTTACATCTAAAAGTAATAACTAATACATTACGATTCAACATATTATATAAATACCAAGCGACAGCTATCTATTTTTTTCTATTAATTGGTATGTTTTCCCTGGCATGGTTTTAATATCATACAAATAAGTTTTCCTTAATTGAAGTTTTTTCAAGGTAGCTTTAGAGGATATTATAGGCTGTTTAACGTATGGTACTCCGAAAAAGGGGTTGGGATTATCCCCTGTAGCAAGTTCCAACGAAAAATCACTTGCCGCCTTAAGTGGAGTATAAGTTCTTATCCTGCAGATCCCACCAAGTTTCGAATGGATAGTCAGCTTACTCACCCTGGAATCTTTCCAGGCAATACCCACCACAAAACCGCCTCTGCCTTTTAAGCCTTTTACCTGGCCGGTATTCCATTTATCAGGCAAGGCAGGCAGGATAAACAAATCCCCATCCTGGCTTTGCAATAACATTTCTGCTATACCTGAAGTACATCCAAAATTCCCATCTATTTGGAAAGGCGGACAGGCATCGAATAAATTAGGGAAAGTTCCTCCGTGCTCTCTGCCATTTGTAATCGCAGGGCTCAACTGATCTTTTAAAAGATTAAAAGCATGGTTTCCATCCAACAGATGTGCCCAAAGGTTTATTTTCCATGCCATAGACCATCCTGTTGAAACATCTCCCCGATATATAAGAGAATTTTTTGCCGCCTCGAATAATTTTGGTGTACGATAAGGAGATATCTGATTGCTTGGAAATAAACCATATAAATGCGATACGTGACGATGATGATCATTTGGTTTATCCCAATCCTGTAACCATTCCTGCAACTGACTATATTGTCCTATCTGCATCGGCGGCAGCGAATCACGCTTCATTTTAAGGGTATCAGAAAATCGTATATCTACACCTAATATTTTCTCTGCTGTCATAGTATGAGAAAAAAGATCAAAGATTAATTGATTATCCATGGTTGTCCCATCCGTAATGTCTATACCCACTCCATCCTTTTCCATATAGCTGTGCTCCGGGGACATGGAAGGACATACTACGAGCCAATGATGCGTTGGTTCTACCTGTAATTGATCTACAAAAAATTGGCAAGCTCCTTTTAAAGCCGGGTATAATTGCTTCAAAAATTTCTTATCCCCCGTATATAGATAATGTTCCCATAAATTTTCACAAAGCCAGACACCTCCCATAGGCCACAAATAATATCCTCCATCTACTACACCCGTTATCCTCCATATATCCGTATTATGATGTACTACCCACCCCCTGGCTCCATACCTTTCTCTGGCGCTTTGCTGTCCTGTAACAGACAAATCTTTTACCATCTGCATCAACGGCGATATCATTTCTGAAAGATTCGTCTTATCTGCCGGCCAATAATTCATCTCCGTATTTATATTAATAGTGTATTTACAATCCCAGGGAGGATTTATTGAATTATTCCATATCCCTTGTAACGTTGCAGGCTGACCTCCGGGTTGAGAACAGGAAATAAGCAAATAACGTCCAAATTGGAAATATAAAGCTGCCAATTGCGGATCATTATCTTCATGGAATTGTTGGATTCTCAAATTAGTTGGATTCCAGACAGAATCAGTAGTACCTAAATTTAAACTAACCCGATCAAAATATTTTTTATAAAATGAAATATTATCCTGCAAAGCTTTTTCGTATGGTTTTCTCAATGCCTTCTGTAAATAATCAACGGCCCTTTTATTATTATCGGCACTTAGGTCGTGATAATTTTTAAAATTAGTAGCAATAGATACTAAATAATAGCACTGTTGGCGCCCAGAATGTTAAGACTTGTATCGTTGTAATGAATTGTTCCACCTGAAATTACAGGCTTGACAATAGTTGTATATTTTACTTTCCCCTCTTGCCCTTCATGATTACCGGAAATACCATTTAGAAATAATTCTTTATGCTGAACATGTACCGTATGCCTTAATAAGCCATTCAGTGAAAGGCGGCAATTGACCTTCCCTGGCTTACTGGCAGCCAAATGAATAATAATAACCTGATAAGGGAAAGAGGTAAAAACCTTTTCATCGTATTTAACCTTACCTATCTGGTAGGAAGTATTTACCACGGCTTTTCCTAAATCAAGATCCCGGTGATAATCTGTCACCGGTGTATCAGGATGAGAAAATTGTATGACCAGTTTCCCGGCAGATTGATAAGGCATGCCACTGTTCCCTTTGGGTCCGGCTTTTGCATCCGTCAGCCTTTGTGCTTCCAGGTATTTTCCACTAAAAATCAGTTTGCGAATTTTTGGAATAACGCTCTTTGCTTCAGGGTTTACATTGTTATTGGGGCCACCCGCCCAGAGAGTGTATTCATTTAACTGAATGATCTCACTGTCCGGATTGCCAAAAACCATTGCGCCCAATCTGCCGTTTCCCAGGGGCAAAGCCTCATTCCAGTTCGCGGCTGGTTGATTGTACCAAAGTTTAAGTGTGCTTTTGGCTTGCCTGTTCTGGGCGTAAACGCTATGAAGTGTTATGAGATATAATAAGCAAAAATGAAGGATTTTTCTTGTCATGACAATAGATTTAAAAAATAAGGGGCTTATCTATATGGAACCCTATGCTGTAACTTGTTCTATTTCTTCTTTGCCTGATCTTTTCCATAACCGTCGTATGGATAACAAGTCAGAAACTCTTTCATGAATCCGCAAATCCGGATTCCTATAAGGATATTCGTATCCCTTATTGCTTTGTGTACAGGTAGCTATCATTGAGAATATAGCTACTTAATAAATCTTTGTTTGCTTCATTTTAATTGATTCTATAAACTTTCTATACAAAATCATTCTCCACATTTGACTATCCAATCTGAACATACAACTAATCCACACATCACTGTATCATTCATTCAGCTTCCTATTTTTAGCAAAAGACTAATGACATCATTTCTAACGTTTTTTTACTACAATCACTGTTGATCCTGAAACGCCGTCAACGGTTACAGTAATAGTAGCTACGCCAGACCTTTTCGCTGTAACTATACCTTTGTCATTAACAACTGCTACTGACTTATCACTGCTGTGGTATTGAATGTGGGTGTTGGCCAGGTTCACAAAAGAACCATCATTATTAACGGCTTCTATAATGTTATCCGCAACGGCGTGCTGCTCTTCAAGAGCCGGATTGATGTCGCTTTTTATCCATTTATTCTTACTATTTAGATTAATGGTTTGCCCTACGTGGTAAATCAGATTTTCCGGTTCTACGGTCACATAAACCACCTCGGGTGTCAACATCCCTTGAATATTCACATCTGCCGTATCAGCGATGTCACTCGAGTTGTAACCAATCTGAAACTGATAGGAACCGTTATACACGACGTTTTTCAGCTCTTTTTCATCCCAGAACGCCAGATTAGCCGCCCTGACAGCCAACGTAATATGCTGGCTCTCTCCGGGTTGGAGGTCCTTCGTCTTTTGGAATCCATACAGTTTCTTTATGGGTAATTCTTTCCCCTTAATTCCTGGAGGAGCCACATAAAGCTGGGCTACTGTTTCCCCTGCCATACTCCCTGTATTACTTACGTCAAAGCTTATGTTTACCTTGTCATCCGGAGATATTTGTTTGGCTGACACCTCAACGTTCGATATCTTAAATTGGCTGTAGCTTAAGCCATATCCAAAAGGATAAGTTGGCGGAATAATAGTGAAATGACGGTAATAGCCCTCCCTGTTTCCAACAAAATACATATAGGTGCGACCCAGGCCACCCGTCTTTTCGGGAGTTAAATAATAGTTTGACATACTGGGAAGTTGCGTATCGTTGCGGTACCAGGTGAAGTCGAGGTGCCCGCTCGGATCTTTCTTCCCCAGTAATACATTAGCCAAAGCTGTACCCTGGCTCTCCCCATTATAACCGCTAAATACGATTGCCGGAAAGTACTGTTTTATATAACTGATCTGGACCGGCCCGTCAGACTGAATAGTCAACACCATATTTGAGTTACCCAAGGCAGCCACCTGGTAGATCATAGAAGCATAATTCCCAGGCATGGCTAAACTCGCACGGTCAAGCCCTTCACGGGAAACGGCTTCATCGGTTCCCACGAAAACGATCACCAAATTGGCACTTTTAATATCTGCCTTTGTTTTGGCACTTAACCAGGCAGGTTTTGTTGCCGTTGTGGAAGTTCCGGTGCTGTCAAAAATGACTATAGCATTCGGATTATTTGCCATAATTGCTTTGGTGATCCCCTGAACCGCATCAACTTTCAAACTGGGGTCTCCGGAATAACCACCCAGGGTAACCCTGTTGGCCAGATTGCCAACAACTACGATCTTATGTATCTTCGAAGCATCCAGAGGAAGCAGTTTAGCATTCGTACCCGATACAGCATCATTTTTAAGAAGTACCAGCGTATTCTCGGCAACCTCTTCAGCAAGTTCCTGATGCGCAGGACTTTGTATGACATCTTTTGTAATTTTCGTATAAGGAACCATGCCGGGAGGATCAAACTCGCCGGTTCTCATCCGGATAGTAAAGACTTTCATCAACGCCCTGTCTATCACATCTTTACTCAAAATACCCGCTTTAATGGCATCCTCTATATTCTGTAAAGTGTATTCGTCGCCGGTACAGTTAAGACAGGTGCCCGCTCTCACGGAATAAGCCTGGCCACCTGCCGCTCCTGGTACGGTGTAGCCTGTCCTATTATTAGTCCATATGGCATGTTGGCCTTGTCTATCGGTACTCCAGCCCGGCGGTGCCCAGGCATGCCCATAAGGATAATTATCATAAGTGGTACCCACGGCCCCGCAATCCGAGGTGATGTAACCATTGAACCCATAGCTCCGCTGGGCAAGTTCATTAACCAGGTAAGTATTCGCCACCGACGGAGTACCGTTGACCGCGTTATAGGAGGTCATCAGGCCGGCTACGTGCGCATGTTCGATGAGATATCGGAAGGGGGCAGTGTAATAATCACGGATGGCCTCATCACTTGTGTTGGAGGAGATGGCCTGGCGATTGTTTTCCATGTTATTCAACGCATAATGTTTGGCTGTAGATGCCACTTTCAGATACTCCGTCTCAGGTTTCCCTTCCATGGTTTGTCCCTGATACCCATCTACAAAGGCAGCCTCCATGTGCGATGCCAGATAAGGATCCTCTCCAAAGGCTTCATCGGTACGCCCCCAGCGCGGGTCGCGATCCAGATTAACAGTAGGCGCCCAATAGGTCAGATTCCCATAATCATCCCGCGATTCTCCCAGGTTATTCTGGCCATTATCAAACAGTGACTTATCAAGAAATCCACGTGCCTCATCGGAAACGGCTTCGGTTTCACGATAGATCAGTTGAGGATCCCAACTCATAGCCGTTGCAAAATTTACCGGGAAACTCGTCGCACGGGGAGCGCCGTAAGCCCCTCTCTGCTGATCTTTGGGTTCGCCATTATGCAGGTTTCCAAACATAGCGTTTACCCCATGCTGGCCTTCACTCCAGTAGTAATATTGGTGCACTCCCAATCGGGGAATGGCCGGAGCAAAATTGGTATGAAGCTGTGCCACTTCTTCCGCCAAAGTCATTCGTGAAACCAGATCGGCGGCCCGCTCTCTGAAGGAATAATGTGTATCCAAATAAATAGGTTGATGCCCGGACTGAGTTACAGACATATCTGCTTCGGGAGAGGATTTTGCATTTTGTGCAAAAAGTCCCGCCGGAATAAATACAATTAGTAATAAAATATAAATTATGAGAAATGGGAAGATATTCTCATGCCCAATTAGGATGTCATACTTTTTTTGTTTCATCAGATATTTTTTTATATGTTTTATTTTGCTGGTTGCTTTAATATAAGGTGAGTTCAGGGTTTCAAAGTTGAAAGATATTTTTTAAAAATGCAATGAAATTCAATGACTTTTTTTTAGTAATAATTAAGATGGAAAACAGCGGGGCTAAAATTACGGAAAAAGTAATTACATCACTGCTTCTTTAATGATTTTAAAAAATTCACTATCATTTAGAAAGTGTCAAATTTCATGAAATTTAAAATTTCTTTCCTGTATCTGTTCACCCTTCATGTTGAGCCATGATAGCAGCTCAGGGCGCAGAAGAAAGCGTACCTACCAGGTATTAATCATTCACTGGTTTTCCTCTTGTGATGTCTATTTTTTAATTGGAGGAATTTCTTTTAACCTTCCTCACTTTTTTATTATAAAATATTGATAACATTCATTTATTAAAAAAATAAATAAAACATTCGCAGATAGAAATATTTAATTTTGCATCTCAAAAAAGATAGCCGTTAAACTATGAAAGAGGATTTAGTAAAAACAATTTTTCAAAAACAGCAGCTAAAAGAGCAGGTACCTACCAATGAAGTAATTGCTCATTGGGCTTCTAAGTTGATATGTGTATTATATCCCGAGTTGTCACGTTGCAATTATTCTACAACCGAAGCTATTAACGCTGAATTATCAAAATTAGAGGAAGAATTGGTAAGAATGCTGGACGCTACAAAAGCCTGCATCAATTGTAATCATGAAGAATTAAGTGCCCGGTTTTTTCAACAGTTACCCGAAATTTACAGAGTTCTTAATACGGATATTGATGCCATTCATGAGGGTGATCCGGCAGCCAGGACTGAATTTGAAATCATCCGCGCATACCCCGGATTTTATGCACTTTCTTTTTATCGTATTGCTCATGCACTGCATCAATTGGAAGTGCCGCTTTTGCCACGGATCCTTACAGAATATGCTCATAGTAAAACAGGTATTGATATTCATCCTGGCGCGAGAATTGGAGAACATCTTATGATTGACCATGGCACCGGAATTGTAATTGGTGAAACAACTGTAGGGGAACATGTAAAAATTTACCAGGGAGTAACTTTAGGGGCATTAAGTATCAGCAAAAATATGGTAAAACAAAAACGGCATCCTACCATAGAAGACAATGTGGTAATCTATTCCGGAGCCACTATTTTAGGTGGCGATACATTGATTGGTGAAGGGTCTGTAATTGGCGGCAATGTTTGGCTCACACAATCGGTACCTCCGGGTTCCTTAGTATATCATAATCCCGAGATTACAGTTGTAAAAAGTAAGTTCATAAAAACCAATGTTTAGAAAATGACAATTTTAGATACAGTAGGAAATACCCCTTTAGTAGAACTGACATCACTTAATAAAAATACAAGAGTAAAAGTATTTGCAAAATTGGAAGGTAATAATCCAGGTGGAAGTGTGAAAGACCGCCCCGCTCTTTATATGATGCGAAATGCTTTGGAGCGTGGCGACATTACGGTCAATACAAAACTAATAGAAGCCACCAGTGGCAATACGGGAATTGCTTTAGCTCTGATGGCTAATCTTTTTAAAATAAAAATAGAACTGGTGATGCCTGCCACTTCTACACGCGAAAGAGTATTGGCTATGCAGGCTTTTGGCGCTAAAGTAACACTTTTGAATACTATGGAAATATGCCGCGACTACACCGAAGAAAAAGCAGCAAGTGGAGAATTTTATATGCTGAACCAATTTGCCAACCCTGATAACCCATTATCACATTATGAAACCACAGGCCCCGAAATATGGAAAGACACTGAGCAAAAAATAACTCATTTTGTAAGCGCAATGGGTACCACAGGTACCATCATTGGTTGTTCCCGTTTTTTGAAAGAAAAGAACCCTTCTATTCAGGTCGTTGGTTGCCAGCCTACAGAAGGAGCCTCTATTGCCGGCATTCGCAGGTGGCCCAAAGAATATCTCCCTAAAATTTTTGATCCTGAAAGAGTGGATCGTGTCATGGATATTTCACAGAACGAAGCAGAAGAAATCACACGCAAACTGGCAAAAGAAGAAGGAATATTTGCCGGTACCAGCAGCGGGGGAGCGGCTTCTGCAGCGCTCCGATTAAGTAAAGAATTGAAAGAAGGAGTGATTGTGTTTATAACCTGCGATCGCGGCGATCGTTATCTGAGTACTAATTTATTTGGATAATGAAAGATAATTGATTCAATAAAATTATGGCAAAAGTTTCAAATCTTTTATGTTGAGCCATCCCTTTGTGCTTTCTCCGCGTTTATTGACATACACAACATACACAAATCCATTTTGTTCTTTTATTGGAGTTAAAGTAGCGTGAACTAAATTGATTATAAAAAGATTTCGCCTGGAATTAGTATCCGGAGAATAATAAAAATACGCCTTGGGTGTTACCACGGTATATTTTATGTTAGTAATGCTGTCGCCTCTGTTTCCTTCTTTATTATTGCTTGTATTTATGACGCTACCAGAATTTGCTAGAGCCGTAGAATCATTTGCAGTACCATTTTTTATAATTATAACAGCAGCGGGTTTTTTGGGAGTAATAAAATATTTATTAAGATTAAAATAAAAGTAAGACCAATATCCGGCGCCAATAATCACAATTGAAAGAATGGATATAATTATTATTTTTTTAGCGTGACTTTTTTTAGGAACCGCTTTTTTTTCAGCTTTTGGGAAAAATAATTGATTTTTAAAATTATTATTAGGCACTCTTTTTACAACAACCTCAACTTCATCAGAATGGTTATTTTTTTCCCGGGCCAAAAAAAGGTAATATTCATTATAATGAAGACTATAATTTTTGGATCTTATGTCATTAGCATCCATATAAAAACCTTGACCGGTTTTATTCTCACCCCTGCTTTCTTTATTATTAAAATGGTTTAGAATAACTGCAAATTCATCAGGTTGATTTGAACCAACTTCCTGGTTATTCTTATTAAATTCCATTTTATAGAACCAAACTTTATAAGTTATAACAGTTGGATCTTTGGAAAAGACAAGAATGCTTGTTCCATAAAATTGGGAAGAATTTTTGTCGTCAAGTGATATTACGGCATCTATCTTATAATTATCAACAATTTCCTTGCGTATGTCAAGGAATTCTGCACCATTATTATACAAAATAATATCAGGAACTATTACTGCAATGCGAGTGCCGGGTGCAGTATTTTTAAAAATAAAATTCAGGTGGAAAATCTCTTTTCTCGTGGTTTCTCTTATGGAAGCACCTTCCACACTCATTTTATTTTCACTAAGAGAAAAAATCAAATTGGCCATAATAACTGTTGGCAGTTGATTGGTAGGCAAATTTGATGGTAACAAAACATCAAGAGGTTTTATTTCAGGATTATGTATTCCATGCAAAATCATATTCATAGCGCCTATACGCAGGTTAGTTCCATCAGATTCAACCCCTGTAAACCGGCGTGAATCCATATAATTTATTGACCCGTTTTTACGGGAAATAAACAAGGCGCTCTTCACTAAAAGATTTCCGTTTCCTATAGATGGATCAAAAATTAAATCTTCTGCATTAGGTTGAATGATTGAAACTATTACTTCTGAAAGCTTTATGGGCAGGTATGCCTGACTGTTATAAGGGCCGTTTAGTTCCGATTTGTCTAAAAGATATTCAAATATTTCCGCCTTTGTGTTTTCATTTTCCTCTTCCTCTTCGATAATTTTGATGATACCAACAGAATTCGATAATAATTTCGGAGTGGGCGCTATGAGTAGATTTCCTTTTAAAAATACAGCGTAATCTGAATTTTTGGAATATTTTTTTATCAGATCAATAATGCCATTTTCGCCGGTAAAAAGCAGGTGCATACTCTGTTCATCAAGGTTCTTAAACTTACTCCAAGTCTTCTGTTCTTTTTCATTTGAATTTAAAGAAGCAGCACTAGGTCTGTTTTCAGCGTTTTCGCTTGCTAATATATACCCGCTGATTTTTACGTAAAAAAACAGGTAACTGATCAGGTCAAGAATTACTATTGGCCTCAACTTGCTTAAAGGCCAGCAAGAATCCCATTTTTCATCAATCTTTTTTTTCAATTCGGATGTAAGCATAAAAAAATATGAAGGAGCTATTCTTTTTTTTCATTAAACGTCTCAAATTCATTAAAATTTCTTTTTTTTGATTTATAAAAATAAGCTACTCAAAAAAGAAAATCTTTCAGCATATTACAAACATTAGTCCAAATTAATATTTTAATTAGCGGAATAGTTTACAACTTTAATATTGGAAGCATTTTTTCTTGTCCCGCGCGCAAATATGCCGATTAATTTTAAAAAAATTATAGAAGATAAAAAGTTTGGGTTAATCTTATAATTTCTTTGCTTTTGCAATATCATGAATTGTCTAAACTCCGCCACAGCGGACAGGTATGATTTATAAGATTTAAGGATTACTTTGATTGTCCCCTTAATCCTGGCAATCTCATGATCATGAAAATCTTGGTTCAGACAACAGGCAATTGAATTATAAATGTGCTCCCTTCATTTTCTTTCGTCTCCACTTTTATCTCCCCACCAAGCGCTTTCACAATATCATAGCTCAAGCTCAATCCCAATCCTGTTCCGCTTCCTGTAGGTTTGGTAGTGAAAAATGGTTGGAAGATTTTATCAACAATATTTTTCGGAATGCCGTAGCCGTTGTCACTAACGGTTATGATTACATGATTTTCAGATTTCGTTGTAGTTACTGAAATTAGCGGTATATAGTTTGTATTTTGCTTTTGACCTTCTGCCTTTTGCTTTTCGCCTATCGCGTAAAAAGCATTGTTGTATAAATTCAACAACACCCTTCCAATATCCTGCGTGATGATATTTATTTTCCCAATAGTCTCATCAAAATCAGTTTTCATTTCAGCATTA
>Ga0307372_10013040_pt1 | contig 10793 bp, 7 predicted proteins | sample OX1MG_FD_202533 | JGI IMG/M metagenome (GOLD analysis project Ga0307372, IMG submission 202533) | Soil microbial communities from Risofladan, Vaasa, Finland - OX-1 | ecosystem: Environmental > Terrestrial > Soil > Coastal area > Acid sulfate soil | place: Finland: Risofladan, Vaasa | collected...
CCCAGCAACGGCCAACCCGGCCAGGGCCAACCCGGCCAGGGCACTCAGCCCGGCAATGGCGCTCAGCCAGCCAGTCCTGGGCAACCGGAATCTCCCGCCCAGGTGCTGGCCACCGTGGAGCGGCTGGCCCGGGAGGCACTCGCCGAGCTGAACCACCTGCTGGGCGCGCTGCGCCGAGAACCGGCGGACGACCCGACCCGGCCGCCGGCCCCGACCCTGGCGGAACTGAACGCGTTGCTGGCCACGAGCCGGGCGGACGGAGTGCCGGCCGACCTCACCATCGAGGGCGCCTCGCACACGCTCTCCCCAGGCGTCGAGCTGTCCTGCTACCGCATCATCGCCGAAGCCCTCGCCAACGTCGCCCGGCACGCTCCGGGGGCGCCCACCCGGGTGACGCTCCGCTTCCAGCCGCTGGCGGTGGAGATCGAGGTCGCCAACGCCCCTTCGCCTCGGGCGCACCGCCAGATCATCCACCCCGGGTCGGGCGGCCGGGGAGTGCGCGGGATGCGTGAGCGCGCCGAGCTGTACGGCGGCTCTCTCGCCGCCCAGGCCCGCCCCGACGGCGGGTTCGTTGTGACCGCGCAGATCCCCTGCCATGACCCGGTCACCGGCCACAGTCCCGCCGGGCATCCCAGCCCCGCCAGCCAGAACGGCCCTGCCAGCCAGAACGGCCCTGCCAGCCAGAACGGCCCTGCCAGCCAGAACGGCTCAGCTAACCAAGACGGCCCTGCCAGCCAGAACGTGCCCGTCACTGCGCCGGGCCGGAGCCCGGCAGGACGGCGGGCATGACCGCTGCAGGGCCGATCCGGGTGCTGGTCGCCGACGACCAGGCCCTGGTCCGGGCCGGCCTGGCCACGCTGCTGGACAGCCAGCCGGACCTGACCGTAGTCGGGCAGGCGGGCGACGGGCAGGAAGCGGTGCGGCTCGCCCGTGAGCTCCGGCCCGATGTAGTGCTGATGGACATCCGGATGCCGGTGGAGGACGGGCTTTCCGCTACCCGGCGGATCGTCGCGGACGACCGCGCCACAACCCGCCACCGCAGGCCCGTGCCCCCGCAGGTCGCGCATGGAGACGGCGAGTTGGGAGCACCTATCGTTCGGGTGATCGTGCTTACGACTTACGACCTGGACGAGTACGTGTACGAGGCGCTGCGTGCGGGCGCCTGTGGTTTCCTGCTCAAGCATGCGCCGCCGGAAGAACTGCTGCTCGGGGTGCGGGCAGCGGCCGACGGCGGGGCGCTGCTCTCGCCCGCGGTGACAGCCCGGCTGCTGGCCGAATTCGCGGCCCACCGGCCGCCGCCGGACCGGGCCCCGGCCGAACTTGAGCGGCTCACCCCGCGCGAGCGGGAGGTGCTCGACCTGGTGATTCGCGGCCGGTCCAACAGCGAGATCGCCCGCGCCCTGGTGGTGTCGCACAGCACCGTCAAGACCCATCTGACCCACGTCCTGGACAAGCTCGGGCTGCGCGACCGGGTGCACGCCGTCGTGTACGGCTACGAGCACGGCCTTGTCGAGCCAGGAAAGCCCGTCGAGCCAGGAAAGCCCGTCGAGCCAGGGAAGCCGGAATGAATCCCCGGTGACGTGGGCTACAGTCCTTCGGGACCAGAAAGGGACGGGACAACGGGCAGGGACGCGCGCTCCAGCTGGCTGCGGAGGCTGACCCGCGCCTGCCTGCGCTACCCGCGCAACGTGACCCTCGCCCTGGGCGGCACCCTGGTGGTGAGCCTGGTCGGCATCACCATCCCGCTGATCCAGCGGGCCATCGTCGACGACCTGACCTCCCCGTCCCAGCCGGCCATCTGGCCGCTGGCGGTCGCCCTGCTCGCGGCGGCAGGGGCCAACTTCGGCGGGCTCTACCTGCGACGCTACCGGGCCGGGCAGCTGTCCCTGGACGTGCAGCACGATCTGCGGACACAACTGTTCGGCGCGCTGTCCCGGCTGGACGGAACCCGCCAGGACCAGCTGCACACCGGCCAGATCGTGAGCCGGTCGATCTCCGACATCACGATGGTGCAGGGCCTGCTCTCGATGGTGCCGATGCTGATGGGCAACGTGGTGCTGTTCATCGGCTCGCTGGTGGCGATGGCCTTCCTGTCACCGGTGCTGACCCTGATCGCCTTTGCCATCGGGCCCGCCCTGTGGTTCATCTCGGTCGCCTCCCGGCGGACCCTGTTCCCGGCCAGCTGGGACGCGCAGCAGCAGGCAGCCGAAGTCGCCGGGGTGGTGGACGGGGCGGTCACCGGGGTCCGGGTGGTCAAGGGCTTCGGGCAGGAGGAGCAGGAGGTCGAGCGGGTCGAGCAGGCCAGCGGCTGGCTGTACGCGTCCCGGGTCCGCGCGGTCCGGCTGATGGCCCGGTACAACCCGGCACTGCAGGCGGTCCCGGCGCTGGGCCAGGTCGGGGTGCTGGCGCTGGGCGGCTGGCTCGCGCTGCGCGGCTCCATCAGCCTGGGTACCTTCCTGGCCTTCTCCTCCTACCTGATGGCCCTGGTCGGGCCGGTCCGGTCGCTGGCCAGCCTGGTCACCATCGGCCAGGAGGCCCGGGCCAGCGTCATGAGGGTGTTCGAGGTGATCGACGCCCGGCCGGTGGTCACCGACCAACCCGGTGCCCGGCCGCTGCCGCCCGGTGTTCCCGACGTAGAGCTGGACGACGTGCGGTTCGGCTACGTGCCGTCGCAGCCGGTGCTGCGGGGCCTGTCGCTGCGGGTGACACCGGGCGAGACCCTGGCCCTGGTGGGCACCGCCGGATCGGGCAAGTCCACGATCTCGCTGCTGCTCCCCCGCTTCTACGACGTCAGCGGCGGCGCCCTGCGGGTGGGTGGCCACGATGTGCGGGACCTCACCCAGGACTCGCTGCGGGCCGCCATCGGCCTGGTGATGGAAGAGAGCTTCCTGTTCTCCGACACAGTGGCCGCCAACATCAGTTTTGGCCGCCCGGACGCCAGCCACGAGCAGATCGTGGCGGCGGCCCAGGCAGCCGAAGCCGATGGGTTCATCACCAGCTTGCCGCAGGGATACGGCACGGTGGTCGGCGAGCAAGGGCTCACCCTGTCCGGGGGGCAGCGGCAGCGGGTGGCACTTGCCCGCGCCCTGCTCACCGATCCCCGCATCCTCGTGCTGGACGATGCCACCTCCGCGGTCGACCCGCGGGTGGAAGCGGAGATCCACGAGACCCTCCGCCGGGTCATGCGCGGCCGGACCACCCTGCTCATCGCCCACCGGCGCTCGACCCTCGCACTCGCCGACCGGATCGCGGTGCTGGACGAGGGGCGCCTGGTGGGCGAGGGCAGTCACGACGAACTGCTTGAGCGCTGCGCGCTGTACCGGCTGCTGCTGGCCGGCCCCGGTGAGGACGCGGAAGGGATCGACGCCGGCGAGCTGGCCTACTACACCAGCGAGACCAGGGCCAGCGAGACTAGAGCCGCCGAGACCACGCCGGGGCTCTGGCAGCCCAGAGCTACCGCAGACGGAGCTAGTCCCAGCCGGACCCGCAGCGCTGCCAGCGGCCCGGGCCGGGGCGCGACCATGACCAGTGCCCTGGCCGGGATCCCGCCCTCGCCTGAACTGCTCGCCAAGGTCGAGGCGCTGCCACCGGCCACCGACAAGCCCGAGGTGGACCAGGCCCGCGCCCGGGCCGCCGACCCGCACTTCACCCTGCGCCGCCTGCTGCGGCCGTTCGCGATCGCGTTCATCATCGGCCTGGTGCTCGACGCGCTGGACGCGCTGGCCAATCTCGCCATGCCCGCCCTGGTCCGGGGCGGGATCGACCGCGGCGTGCAGGCCCAGGTCCCGCGGGTGATCGTCGCCGTGTCGGTGGCCGCGCTGGTCATCGTGGGCGCGGACTGGGTGGTGAACGCCGCCCAGACGCTGGTTGTCGGCCGCAACGGTGAGCGGGTGCTGTACCTGCTCCGGGTCAAGATTTTCGCCCACCTGCAGCGGCTCGGGCTCGACTTCTACGAGCGCGAAATGGCCGGCCGGATCATGACCCGGATGACCACGGACGTCGAGGCGCTGTCCTCGTTCCTGCAGACCGGCCTGATCACGATGGTCAACTCGCTGCTCACCTTCGCCGGCGTGCTGATCGCGCTGCTGGTCATCAACCTCACGCTGGGACTCACGGTGCTGGCGATCCTCCCGCTGGCCGGCGCGGCCACCGTCGCCTTCCACTTCGGGTCGTCCCGCGCGTACGCCGAGGCGCGGGAACGCGTCAGTGAGGTCAACGCCGACCTGCAGGAGAACGTGGCAGGGTTGCGCGTCTCACAGGCATACCGCCGGGAAGGCCATAACGCTGAACGATTTGCCGGACGAAGTGACGCATATCGCCGTTCTCGCCTGCGGGCTCAGCGTTACATCGCTCTGTACTTCCCGTTCGTCCAGTCACTGTCCACCATGGCCGGGGCGGTAGTGCTGCTGGTGGCGGCGGGCCAGATGCGCAGCGGCGCGCTGACAGCGGGCGCGCTCATCGCCTACCTGCTCTACATCGACATGCTCTTCGCCCCCGTCCAGCAGCTGTCGCAGGTCTTCGACGGCTACCAGCAGGCCGTGGTGGGCGTGCGGCGGATCTCTGAGCTGCTCCGGATGCCGACCTCGACCCCCCAGGCCAGCCATCCGCGGCCGGTGCCGCGCGGGAGTGCGCGGATCGAACTGCGCGGTGTGCATTTCCGCTACCAGGGCGGCGGGCGGGAAGCGCTGGCCGGCGTGGACCTGGTGGTGGCACCCGGCGAGACGGTCGCCCTGGTGGGAGAGACCGGCGCCGGCAAGTCCACCCTCGTCAAGCTGGTAGCCCGGTTCTACGACGCGACGCAGGGATGCGTGCTGGTGGACGGCACCGACGTCCGCGAGTACGACCTGGCTTCCTATCGCCGCCGGCTCGGGGTGGTCCCGCAGGAGGCGCACCTGTTCGCCGGCACCGTGCGCGACGCGATCGCCTACGGCCGCCCGCGGGCGAGCGATGCGGAGGTGGAGGCGGCGGCGCGGGCAGTCGGCGCGGTAGACATGATCAGCCGGCTGCCGGGCGGGTTCGGCCACGAGGTCGCCGAACGCGGGCGGAACCTGTCCGCCGGCCAGCGGCAGCTGATCGCCCTGGCCCGCGCCTACCTGGTCGATCCGGACATCCTGCTGCTTGACGAGGCGACGGCCGCTCTCGACCTGGCCACCGAGGCGGCTGTCACCCGGGCCTCCCAGCAGCTGTCGGCCCGGCGTACGACTCTTGTTGTCGCCCACCGGCTCACCACCGCTGCCCGCGCGGACCGGATCGTGGTCCTGGCTGACGGCCGGATCAGCGAGACCGGGACCCATGACGAGCTGCTCGCGGCAGGCGGCGGCTATGCCTCGCTCTGGGCGGCGTTCACCGGCGACGCGACGCTGGCGGCCTGACGGGGCACGGTGACCGGCTCGGCTGCGCGAGTTGGGTGGTATCCCGCGGGCGCGTCCTGATGGCGGCGGGCCTCGCGGCTGAGCGCGGCGAGTTCGCCGACCAGCAGTCCGGCCTGGTCCTGCGGGCGCTCCCGGAACTCGGCCCGGACATGCCCGGCCGCGTCCAGATGGACGCTCGCCAGCCGCAGGCGGCGCTGCAGCGGCCCCTGCACGTACCGCACGCTCTGTGCTTTCTCCAGCGGCACCCAGGTCGTGACCTTGCGGACCCGGCCGGTGACCGACACCGCGAGCGTGTCGTCATGGCCAGCCGCCAGGAAGTGGTAGCTCAGCGGCGCCTTCCAGCGGGCACGGCCAGGCGGGCGGGTCAGCTCGAGCGCCGCGTCACCGATCACCGTCGCCAGCAGGAACCTGGCCTGCGGGCGCCCACCGACCGGGAGCAGCACCTTGCGCATCCGGGCGCCCCCGTCGGCGCTGTCGCGCCCGGGTGAGCCCGCGACGTCCATCTCCAGGCGGCACCAGCCGACCCGCCGCCACAGCAGGGGCTCGATCATCCGGACCGCCTGCACCCGCGGCACCGGGATGGTTTCGGCCACCGTCCCCAGCAGGCCCCGCCGGATCCGGATGCCGTCCGGGGACTGCGCCACGGTGAAGCCATACTGCTCGGACACCCGCCGCCACACCAGCGAGACGCAGCTGATCACCCACCACAACAGTGTTCCCGCCACGGCGGCCAGACCCGCCGGTGACACGAACGCCAGGACGATTCCCGCGAGCACCAGCCCGCCGGCGCTGCCGGAGGCGGACAACATGACGGACCCGATCAGGCGGCCTGTCGGCACCACCACCGCGATCTGTTCGGCCGGTTCGGGGGTGGCGGGATCCATGCCGTGGTGGGCCGCGAGCAGGCGTGCCCTCAGCTCCAGCGCGGCCTGCTCGGTGAGATAGGCGAGACGGCCGTCGGCATCGCTCGATCCGGCCAGCCTGACCCGCAGCTCGGCCAGGCCCAGCGCCCGGGCGAGGAACGGCCGGACCAGGTCGACCGCCTGGATGCGGGCGATGGGCAGCTGCCGCGAGTCCCGGCGGATCAGCCCGGACTCGATGCGCAGGGTCACCCCATCCAGCCGCCAGCGCGTGACCAGCCAGCCGACGACGGCGGCAATGCCGACCGCGGCCGGGAGAACCAGATCAAACCAGCGCGATCCGCCGTCCACCGCCGAAGAACTGGAGATGCCGACCGCGGCCAGGACCGCGAGCACACCACGGCCCGAGCGCACGACCGGTGACAGCGGGTGGAGCCGGTGCCAGCTGTCATCGCGCCCGGGCACGCCGTTCACAGTCCGGCTGCCTTGGCTTCGCCAAGAGCGGCGAGGCGGTCCCGTAGCCGCGCCGCCTCTTCCCGCTCCAGGCCCGGGATGCGGGCGTCGCTGGCCGCCGCGGCGGTGTGCAGCCGGACGGTCGCGAGCCGGTAGATGCGGTCCACCGGTCCCGCGGTCACGTCCACGAACTGCATGCGGCCGTAGGGAACGACCGAAAGCCGGCGGACCATGACCCCGCGCTCGACGATCAGGTCGTCGTCTCGTTCCTGGTAGGCCCAGGACCGGAACCGGTTGCGCGCGAACCAGAGTGCGGGCACCGTGCAGGCGGCCACTCCCGCGGCGGCGGCCCCGGCGGCGGCCGGGCCAGCAGTTAACTGTGCCGCCGTGCCCACGATCCCGGCGAGGACGACGCCGGCGGCCGCCACCTCGGCGCGGCGCATGCGCCACAGCCGGGGAGAGGGGGACATAGCCCCGGTGTGCCCGGCGGACAGTGCTTCGGCGGGTTCGGCGGACAGCGCTTCGGCGGACATGGGCTCGGCGGACATGGCCAAAACGCTACCCGCCAGTCACCGGTGCGCGCTGCAGCCCTGCCGTTTCCGGCCAGGGCGACACCAGCGCTATGGCGGCGGGACCGGTATCGCTGGCCCGGTGGGTGGCTCGGTGGGTGCAGCTCGGTGGGTGCAGCTCGGTGGGTGCAGCTCGGTGGGTGCAGATCAACCGGTGGGGTGCGGATCAGGAGTGCGCTGGCTGGCGGACCAGTGCCGCGCCCCAGGCACGCGCCCGCTCGGCCTCGCCGGCCTGCAGCGGCCCCTCGGCACCGGTGATCACGAAGCCCTCCGGCGGTGCGGCGAGCTCATACCCCAGGTGGCGCAGCCGCCGGGCGATGCCCCGTGCCGCCCCGCCAGCGAGCTTGAGGTCGGCCCTGGTGTCGAACGCCGCCGCCCGTCGCCCCGGCGGGACGCTGGGCAGGGCATCGAACCAGTCCCGCACCCCCGGGCCTTCCGCCTCCGGCTCGCGTGTGAAGTCGGCGCCCCTGCCACGGGCCGTTTCCTCCTGCGCCGCCAGTCCCTTGCGACGGCTGAACCCGGAGCTCATACGCCGTATGTGGGTAGGCCCACCCACGATCAGCAAGCCGGCCCTGGCCACATCATCCGACTTGGCTGCCGCGACCGGCAGCACGTCAACCCGGGCGCTGGGGTCGGCGTCCCGGGCGCCCGTCGCGATCGCCTCGGCGACCGCGTGGGTATTGCCGAACATGCTCTCGTACACGACCGCGATATCCATCACAGCTCACCCCTGTTCCCAGCCTGTACAGCGGCTCCCGGCTGGGGGCAGGGTCATTGGTCCCCGTGCCCCTGGTCCCCGTGCCCTGGTCCCCGTGCCCTGGTCCCCGGCCCTCTCGGTCCCCGGCCCCTCTCTTTTCGCCGTCCGCTGCGGCCACCGGGCGTTCATCGTAAGTGGCTTGCCGTCACCGGCCCGGCCCTGGTTGGCTGAGCCATGAACACCCCCAGAGCCGCGGACGGGCGGCCCCGGTGACGGGCGCCGGCTTGTCGGCCGCGGATGTCGCCACCGTGATCAACCGTCAGGCGATCACCTCCATCGAATCGCTGATCCGCCCCTACCTGCGGCGCACCCCAGTGGTCCAGCTGGACCGGGCGGATTTCGGGCTCCAGCCCGGGCCCCTGGTGCTCAAACTCGAGCAGCTCCAGCACACCGGGTCGTTCAAGGCCCGGGGAGCGTTCGCGAACCTGCTGCTGCGGGACATCCCGGCCGCCGGGGTGGTGGCAGCGTCCGGTGGCAATCACGGAGTGGCCGTCGCCTACGCGGCTCGCACCCTGGGGGTCCCGGCCCGGATCTATGTGCCCAGCGTCTCGTCCGCCGCGAAGATCTCCCGCATCCGCGGTTACGGCGCGCATCTGGTCGTCACCGGCAGCAGCTACGATGACGCGCTTGCCGCGAGCCAGGAATGGGCGGCCAGCAGCGGCGCCCTCACGGTCCACGCCTTCGACCAGGCGGAGACCATCCTGGGAGCGGGCACGCTGGCGGCCGAACTCGGCGAGCAGGCGCCGACTGCGGCAACGGTCCTGGCCAGTGTCGGCGGCGGCGGCCTGCTGGCGGGCATCGCCGCCGGGTACGGCGGCCGGGTGCGGGTGGTCGGCGCCGAACCGGAGACCGCGCCGACCCTGACCTATGCCCTCAAAGCGGGCCGGCCGGTAGACGCCCCGGACGGCGGGGTGGCGGCCGACTCACTCGCGCCACGGCGGCTGGGCGAGCTGACCTACTCGGTCATCACCAGCCACGCCGGGCAGGCCGTCCTTGTCACCGACGACGCCATCCGCCAGGCACAGCAGTTGCTGTGGGCCACGCTGCGCGTCGTGGCCGAACCGGGGGGCTGCGCGGCGCTGGCTGCGCTGGCGTCCGGCGTCTACCAGCCGGCCCCGGCCGAAACGGTCGCCGTGGTGATCAGCGGCGCGAACACCACGGCGGTCGACTTCGGCCAGTAAGGCCAATCGCGACCAGCACGGGCCCGACCAGCACAGGCCCGACCAGCACAGGCCCGGCTCACCCAGTCGGGCCGCGACCAGCACGGGCGCGACCAGCACGGTGGCGGGCCGGGACGCTCGGGGGAGTTGATGCGTCCCGGCCCGCCTCCTCCGCTGCCCGCAAGGTGGGCGGGCGTGCGGGTCTTTATGGGTGTGTGGTCGGCTTGCCGTGCCCGTGCGGGGTGGGATGTGTGGTCGGCTTGCCGTGCCCGTGCGGGGTGGGAGTCGGGTGTGGCTGGTGGGAAGACGATGCCCCCGGGTGCGGCACGGCGGCGCAATAGGCGGCCACCTTGCCGGCGCCGCCGGCCACCGCCGCCAGGTTGCGGAAGGCCACCGCCTGCTGCTTGCTGGTGCCGTGGGCCTTGGCGTGCGCCCAGGTGGTGCACAGCCCGTAGGCCGCGTGCCCGGCCGGGGACGGGCCGCCGGATGCGTGCTGGGAGCGCACTGACGTTCCGCCGCCCGGGGCCGGGGCACCGATCGTGGCGTGAGCCAGCCGCTGGACCGGGACGGGCAGCGCGCCGGCATAGGCGGCGGTGGCGAAGCCGGCCAGGCTCAGAGCCGCCGCGATCACCGCGACTCTCGCGGACAGGAGCGGCGAAAGCAACGCCGGCCTCCGGCGGGCTGGCGGGTGGGCTGGTTGACGGGCTGGTTGACGGGCTGTGCCCGGCACACCGATGTGATCCCGGAACGCGGCCAGGGCCACGGCCTCGCCAGCCAGCTCGTCGCCGGCAGGCCCGGCCCGGAGCGCGGCCAGGGCTTCCGCCACCGGCCGCAACTCCGGAGCCGGGGACTCCCCCCCAGCCAGCAGAGCTGCCAGGGACGCGTCACCGATCACGGGCACGTCCCGGCGGCTCCGCCCCGGAAAATTCGGCATGTCACCATCCGAAACGCCATAGCCTGTCATAGCGTTACACCCGTCCCGGCGAGAATCCCGGCCAGCCGCCGCAGGCCCCGGTGGGCGGCCACCCTGACCGCACCTGGGCTGCGGCCCACCAGCCGGGCGACGGTCTCGGTGTCCAGCCCGGCCACCACCCGCAGCATGATCACCTCTGCCTGGAGCGGAGGCAGCCCGGCCACCAGCGCCATCGCCGACCGGGTGCTGATGTTCTCGATAGCCAGGTCGGAGGAATCCGGCGACACGGGCAGCTGACCGGGCGGCACTTCGTCCAGCGGCCCTTCGGGCCGCCGGGAACGGCGCCTGCCCAGGTCGATGGAACGGCGGCGGGCGGTGGTGAACAACCAGGCCCGCCAGGCCCGCTCATCACCGCGGAAGCCGGCCAGCCCGCGCACCACCTGCAGCCAGGTCTCGGCCGCCACGTCTTCCGCGGCGTCGGGTGCGATGACCCTCAGGTAGCGCAGCAGGGCCGGATTGCCGTCCCGCCATAGCTGAGAGAACGCGGACTCGCTGCCCGCCTGCGCGGCGGCCAGCACCGCCACGAATTCCTCGCCGCCCACCCGCCGAGTATCAGCAGCCGTACGGGGCCGCCGCAGCGGTTTGGCCATGCTGGGACCAAACCAGCCGACGAGCCAGCTGCAAGCTGGCCAGCGGTGGGCCAGCCAGC
>Ga0307372_10013042_pt1 | contig 10791 bp, 8 predicted proteins | sample OX1MG_FD_202533 | JGI IMG/M metagenome (GOLD analysis project Ga0307372, IMG submission 202533) | Soil microbial communities from Risofladan, Vaasa, Finland - OX-1 | ecosystem: Environmental > Terrestrial > Soil > Coastal area > Acid sulfate soil | place: Finland: Risofladan, Vaasa | collected...
CGACAAGGCGATCGTCGACACGGTGAAGCTGCACGCGCTGGACGCGCTCGGCTGCACCTGGGCCGGCGCCGAGACTTCGGAAATCCGCGCGACACATGCGGCGCTGAAACGCGCGGCCTTTGCCATGCCGCCCAAAAGCCTGCTCGATCATCCGGGCTGCGCCGCGGCGATGCTCGTGACCGCGTGTCGGATGACCGAATGCGACGACATCCATATCGGCTCCTGCGTCACGCCGAGCTCGGTGGTGGTGCCGGTCGCGCTGGTCGCGGGGCAGCTTGCCAAAGCGTCGGCGGATGCAGTGCTCGAAGGCATCCTTGCCGGCTATCAGACGATGTTGACCTTGGGTCTCGCGGCGGGCGGTGCCGAGGTCGTTTATCGCGGCGTGTGGCCGACCTTCCTGACCGCCGGCATCGGCGCAGCGGCGATCGCGGCAAAGATCATGGGGCTTTCCGAGCGTCAGATCCGCGACGCGATGGGAATCGCGGCCACCAGCGCCACCGGCGTCACCGGCCGCATCGAGGATGAGCCGGCGCCGCGCTGGTTCGTACTCGCGAGCGCGGTGCAGAGCGGGCTGCTGGCCGCCGCGGCCGCCGCCAGCGGCCTGCATGGCGACGAGGCGGTTCTCGCTAAGGTATCGCCGGTATGGAACCCGGAAACCGTACGGCTACCGGAAGAAGCCGGGCCGGGCGCCCCGCTACTCGCGCCCCGCATCGGCTTCAAGCCCTATTGCACCTCGCGCCAGGGGCTTTCGGCGACCGAGGCCTTCATCGAGGCCATGCGCCGCGACCGGATCGAGCCGGCGGCGATCGAGAAAATTACCGTCGCGGTGCCGCAGCAATATCGCGCCATGATCGACCGCACCAAACGACCCAAGACCAAGACCGAATCGCGCGGCATCCATTATCAGCTCGCCCTCGGCGCGCTCCATCCCGAGGAGCTGTGCGATATCGAGCGCGCCAGCATCCGCGCCGAGGATCCGGCGATGCTACAAATCATCGACGCGGTCGAGGTGGTGGCCTCCGAGCGGCTGACGAAGCTCTACCCCGAGCAATGGGGCGGCGCGGTCAGGATCAAAGCTGGCGGCAAGACCTACGAGCACGAGGTTCTGCACCCGCGCGGCGATCCCGAAAACCCGCTGCGCCGGGAGGATATCGCCACTAAGCTCGATGCCATGTCGCGCTATTTGAAGCGCCCGATCCCGACGCAAGATTTCGCGCGGCAGATGCAGGCGCTCGATTTCGGCAGCAGCCTCGCGACGCTGATCGAAGCGGTCGCGCGCTAAACCCCCGCGCGCAGCGCCGAGTCGGCGTTTTCTCCGCGCCGCAAACCGGATATGCTGACCGTCGATGCCGGCCAAGCAAGCGCGCGGATTGGATGCGATCGACGTAAGAATCCTATCCGCATTGCAGCGGGACGGCCGCATGACCATTCAAAAGCTCGCGGGCCTTGCCGGCCTTTCCCCCCGCCCTTGTCTCGAGCGCGTGCGGCGGCTGCGCGCCGCCGGGATCATCGCCGGCTTCCAGGCCGTGATCGACCTCGATCGCCTGTCGAAGCCGGTGACGGTGTTCGCCGAGCTGTCGTTAACGCGCGAGGCGCGGCTGGAGCGGATCGAGGCGCGGCTCAAGACCATCGACGACGTCGTCGAGTGCTGGGAGATTAGCGGCGCGTCGGACTATCTCGTGCGCTTCATATGCGAAGACCTCGCGCGCTACGAGGCGCTGACCGCGGAACTGCTCGGCGACCGCAAGCTCGGCGTCGCGCGCATCCTGAGCCACATCGTGCTGCGGCCGGTGAGCCGCTTCGCCGGCTATCCAACATCGCTTTTGGGACCACGACGACGTTAACCAAACGCACAGCCGATTCGGTCGTCGTCGCCGAGTCGACGACTCGGTTCGGCTGTCGCAGCGCGCAACTTCGACCGCACACGTCGCCGCTTTCGCACGATATTCCAAGCACCAAGAGGTGTGTCATGGATGCGATCGAACGCGAGGACCGTTATTGCGCGCAGAACTACAACCCGCTGCCGGTAATGCTGGCGCGGGGCGAGGGCGCATTTCTCTGGGACGTCCAAGGCCGCCGCTATGTCGACATGATGAGCGCCTATTCCGCCGTCAGCCACGGCCATGCGCATCCGCGTATCCTGGCCGCGCTCGACGCGCAGGCGCGTCGTCTCGCCGTACCCTCGCGCGCCTTCTACAACGACCGGCTGGGGCCGTTCCTGGAAAAGCTGTGCGCGATCGCCGGGCTCGACATGGCGCTGCCGATGAACACCGGCACCGAGGCGGTCGAGACCGCGATCAAGGCGGCCCGGCGCTGGGGCTATCGCGTCAAGGGCATCGCGCGCGACCGCGCCGAGATCATCGTCGCCGAGGGCAATTTCCACGGCCGCACGACCACCATCATCGGCTTCTCGTCCGAGGAAGAGTACCGCGACGGCTTCGGTCCGTTCGCGCCCGGCTTCCGCGCGGTGCCGTTCGGCGATCTCGCCGCGCTCGAAGCAGCGATCACGCCGCAGACCGCCGCGGTGATGGTCGAGCCGATTCAGGGCGAGGGCGGCATCATCATCCCGCCGCCGGGCTGGCTCGCCGGGGTGCGCGCGTTGTGCGACCGCCATAACGTGCTGCTGATCCTCGACGAGGTGCAGACCGGGCTCGGCCGGACCGGCGCGTGGTTCGCTTTCCAACACGCGAACATTCGCCCCGACGGGCTGATCCTCGGCAAGGCGCTGGGCGGCGGGGTGCTGCCGGTCTCGGCCCTGGTCGGCACGCGCGAGCTGATGGAAGTGTTCACGCCCGGCTCGCATGGCTCGACCTTCGGCGGCAATCCGCTCGCGGCGGCCGTCGGTCTCGTCGCCCTGCGCGTGATCGAGGACGAAAGCCTGGTCGAGCGTGCCCGTGTGCTGGGCGCGCATATGATGACGCGGCTGAAAGCGCTCGACCTGCCCGCGATCAAGGATGTGCGCGGCGTCGGACTGTTGGCCGGCATCGAAATCGACCCGACCTTTGCCCATGCACGCGGCGTGTGCGAGAGGCTGGCGGAGCGCGGCGTGCTCTCGAAAGAGACGCACGAGACCGTGATCCGCCTCGCGCCGCCGCTGGTGATCGCGCAAGACGACCTCGATTGGGCGATCGACCGCATCGCCGAGGTGATCGGCGCGCTGCACATGAGCCGCCACCCGCAAGCCGCCTGATTCGAACGGAGAGGGGAATAGCGATGAAAGAAACCACCGCTCTCGATCGCGACGAAGGGGCATGCATCCTGATGTGCGCGCCCGAGCATTTCGCCGTCACCTACAGCATCAATCCCTGGATGGACCCCGCCCAATGGTCTCGCCATGCGCGCAGCCTCGGCCTCGCCGCCCGGCGCGAATGGAAGCGGCTGCATCAAACGCTGTCGCGGCTTGGCGCTCATATCGAGCTCGTGCCGCCGGCCGAGGGCCTGCCGGATCTCGTCTTCACCGCCAATGCGGCGGTGGCGATGGACGGCGTGGCGCTGCTCGCCAATTTCCGTTACCCCGAGCGCCAGCCCGAAGCGGCGCATTACGAGCGCAGCTTCCGCGAGCTGTGGGCACGCGGGATCATCGACGCCGTGCGAACCATGCCCGAAGGCGTGCGGCTGGAAGGCGCCGGCGATTGCGTCTGGGACAGCGCGCGCCAGATGTTCTGGACCGGCTATGGCCCGCGCTCGGACCGCGCGGCCGCGCGCGTCGTGAGCGAGACCTACGGCCTCGAAGCGCTGCCGATCGAGCTGGTCGATCCGCATTTCTATCACATGGACACCGCACTCAGCCCCCTGCCGCGCGGCGAGGTCATGTATGTGCCCGCGGCGTTTTCGGCCGAAGGCCTGCGCCAGATTCACGACCGCGTGGCGCCCGAGCAGCGCATCGAGCTCGGCCCGAAGGATGCGGCGGTGTTCTGCGCCAACGCGGTGAAGCTGGGCAATGACATCGTGATGTCGTCCTGCAGCGCGGGCTTGCGGCGGCGGCTGGAAGATGCCGACTATCGCGTCCATACGACGCCGCTCGGCGCCTATCATCGCAGCGGCGGCTCGGCCTTCTGCCTGACCTTGCGGCTCGATCAGCGCTCGGATCGCAAAGTCGCGCCGCTGCGTCAGGTATCGTGACTCAGTCGGCGGAAGCCGGCGTTGCCCTTAGGATAGCCGCAGCGATGCAGCCTCTCCCTCGATCGCCACCGCGGCACCATAGCGCTCGGAGAGCCGGCGCACGCGATCGAGGATCGCCGCGGCGGTTTTGCCTTGGGCCAGCATCGGCCGTCCGCGCTGCGCGCGGCTGGTGCCGTGGCCGAGATCGAGCGGATGGAGATCGAGCCGCGCGAGCTTGCCGCCGCGAAAATCGCACATCGCGGCGATGCCGTGCCAATATTCCGGCGACGCCGGAAAGCCGCGCGTCTCGTTGCCGGTGCGGGCGTCGAGAAAGTCGGTCGGCGTCGCGTTGTCGTCGAGCCCAAAGCGCGCATAGGCCTCGGCGGGAAAGACCGGCACGTTGTCGTTCTGGAAGATGAAATTGCCGAGGCTGTAGAGGATCGGCTTGCCCCGGTAGATTTCGACGCCGAGCGTGAGATGCGGCCCGTGCCCGGCGACGACATCGGCGCCCGCTTCGATCGCCGCATGCGCAACATCGACGACGAAGGATGCCGGCTCTTCCATGCCGACATTGGTCGCGGCGGCGCTTGCGCCGGCGGCGCCGAATTCGTGATTGTGCAGCGAGAAGATCACGAAATCGGCCTGGCGCTTGGCTTCGCGGATCCAGCGCAAATTGGCCTCGACATCGGGCGCCTTCGCCTTGGTCGCGACCGAGAAGCCTGTGCCGCGCAAGAAGCGCTGGCCGAGAAAGGTCAGCGTGTCGGCACTGTCTTCGGGCGCTTCCTGGGCGCTGAAGAACATCGCGCGCTGGCGTGTCCGCGCTTGGTTGAGACCGAGCTTCTCGCCGAGCTTGGCGAGCGCCGCAAAAGCTGCATCATCGACCGTGTAGCTGACCGCGAAATCGAGCGGGTTGACGCCCGGCCGGCCGAGCGCGTCCGGACGCTGATCGGCGGCGCGGGTCCAATGCGGATAGAACGTCGTCGCCGCGATCAACGCGACGCGCCCCGCGGGCGTGTCGAGATAAGCGGGCTTGCGCGCCTCGGCGAGGTTCGCGCCGGCGCCGGCATGCGCCAGCCCGGCGCGCCGAAGGTGTGCCAACATCGCCAACAACCCGTCGTCGCCATAATCGGTCGCGTGGTTGTTGGCGCAGGACAAAAGCCCCAGCCCCATCCAAGCCAGCTCCTCCAGCAACGCCGGAGGCGTCGACATCGGCGTGCCTTGGGTGAGATTGGGCGTGCCCTCGCTCGGATCGCGCACCGTGGTCTCGAGATTGGCGAAAGCGGCGCCGGCGCCGCGAATGAGGCCGAGCAGCGCCCGATATTGCGGCTCGTCATGGGGCTTCAGCGCGCGCGCCGGCATGGCATCGCCCGCCAGCAGCAGCCGGATATTCCCTTGCTCGGCGCGATAGATCATGGCCGCCCCTTTGCGTGGCCCTTTTTCGGATGCGCGCAGTCTAATATGCTCGGACACGCGAAGGAATGAGGCGGCAGGAAACGAGGTGGGGCATGGCGCGCAAGCTCGTCGATCTCTCGATGCATCTCGAAAACGACGTGGCCTCCGATCCGCCCGGCTATGGCCCGCAGATCGAATACAAGACCCACAAGCAGACGGCCGGCGAGGTTACGCAATTCTTCCCTGGCCTCGAACAGGACGATCTGCCGGACGGCGAGGGCTGGGCGATCGAATGGATTCGCCTCATGACCCATAACGGCACGCATCTCGACGCGCCCTATCATTTCCACTCGACGATGAACCAGGGCGAGCGCGCGATCACCATCGACGAGGTATCGCTCGATTGGTGCTTCCAGCCCGGCGTGAAGCTCGATTTCCGGCATTTCCCCGACGGCTATGTCGTCCAGGCGAAGGATGTCGAGGATGAGCTGAAGCGCATCGGCCACAAATTGAACCCGCTGGAGATCGTCGTCGTCAATACGCGCGCCGGCGTGGCCTATGGCCAGCCCGACTACGTCGCCGCCGGCTGCGGCATGGGGCGCGAGGCGACGCTGTACCTCTTGGAGCGCGGCGTACGCTTGACCGGCACCGACGCCTGGAGCTGGGACGCGCCTTTCGTTCACACCAAAGAGAAATTCGCGGCGACCGGCAATGCCGGCCTCATCTGGGAAGGCCACAAGGCCGGACGCGAGATCGGCTATTGCCACCTGGAGAAGCTGCACAATCTCGAAGCGCTGCCGCCCGACGGCTATACGATCGCGTGTTTTCCGGTGAAAATTCGCGGCGCCTCGGCCGGCTGGACGCGCGCGGTCGCGATCTTCGATCGCTGAGATGACCTTGAAGCCCCGCGTCCTCGTTATCGGCGCGGGCATCGGCGGCCTCACCGCAGCACTGGCGCTGCAGCGCCGGGGCTTTCCGGTCCAGGTCTTCGATCAGGCGCCGGCGCTCAGCGAGCTCGGCGCCGGCATCCAGATCGCCGCCAATGGCTCACGTGTGCTGCGCGCGCTCGGTCTCGGCGACGCGCTCGAACGCATCGGCATCGAAGCCGGCACGGTCGATCTCCGGCTCTGGAACACCGGCGAGCGCTGGCGCATGCAGGATCACGGCAGCGCGCGCGAGCGTTACGGCTCGCCGCATTACACGATGCATCGCGCGGATTTGCAGGAGATGCTGCGGGCGGCGGTATTGCGCGAGAACCCGGCAGCGATCCGCCTCGGCGCGCGTTGCGTGGGCTTCGATACGTCGGCGCGCGGCGTCGTGCTGACGATCGAGGGCGGCGAGCGCGTCGTCGGCGATGCGATCATCGGCGCCGACGGCATCCATTCGGTCGTGCGCCAGAGTTTGTTCGGCATGGACAAAGCCGAGTTCACCGGCTTCATGGCGTGGCGCGGCCTCTGCCCCAAAGAGACGCTGCAGCCGGCGCTGATGCGACATGGCGGCTGGATCGCGCCGACCTCGCACATCATGCATTACCCGGTGCGCAAGGGCGCGATGCTCAACGTGATCGCCGTGGTCGAGCGCGGCGATTGGCGACACGAATCCTGGTACGACCGCGGCACGCATGCGGAATGGCTCGGCGATTTTCCCGGTTGGCATGACGACGCGCGGGCGATGATCGCCGTGACCGACCAGCCATTCAAATGGGCACTGATGGTGCGCTGGCCGCTGGCGCGCTGGAGTGTCGGCAATGCGACGCTCTTGGGCGATGCCTGTCATTCGACTTTGCCGTTCCTCGCGCAAGGCGGCTCGATGGCGATCGAGGACGCTTATGTGCTGGCGCGCTGCCTCGACACTTTCGACGATGTCGAGACCGCGCTCAAGCGTTACGAGGCGGCGCGGCTGGAGCGTACCAAGCACATCGTCCTCGCCGCCGTCGACCAGAAAGAGCGGCTGCATGGGGATGCCTTGAAGAACGCCGACACCGCAAAACAACATGTCGACGAGAAATGGAGCCCGCAACACATGCGGGCGCTCTATGACGGCATCTACAGCTACGACGCGATGACCGTGGTGGTTTGAGTTTCCGCGACCTTAGCCCCTCTCCGCGCGAAGCGGGGAGAGGGAGGGGCCCATCGCAAAGCGATGGGAGGGTGAGGTGTGCTTCGGCACCCACCTCACCCGCTCGCTGCGCTCGCACCCTCTCCCCCCAAGCGGGCGGAGAGGGTTATTCCGCAGGCTCTTTCGATCCTTCCGCGTGGATCGCCAAAATCCTCCGCACCAGCTCGGGCTTGCGCTGGCGGGCGATGCCGCATTCGGTGGCGATGCCGAAGCCGCTGACATATTTCGATGCCGCCGCGGCGCGTTTCTTGATGCCGTCAGCGCCGTCCTCGGGATGCACCATGCCGAGATAGAGCTCGGTCTGCGGCGCGAGGCTCAACCCCGCCATCGGCTTGAAGAACGCGTCGTCGCTGCGCGCGATCGGCACCGGCATGTGCAGGAACGCGATAGGGTGCTGGACCGACGACGCCAGCGCGTTGGCGAGCTCGACCATCTTCGCCGCATCGATCGGCTCGACGAAATGCTTTGCGTCGAGATCGCCGTAGCAGAGATGAAAGCCGAGCTCGACATCGCCCGGCACCGCATCGCCGAGGCGTTTCAGCCGCGCGAGGATATCGGCCTGCGCGGTGCCTTCCCTGGGATAGCGCGCGGCGAGCTGGCCATCCCAGATCACCATCTCGATGCATACATCCCACTGGATCGCGAGGTCGTTGTGCGGGATCGCGGCGCACACCCGCGCGACATCGTCGAGCATCGCCTTCTCATAGGCCGGCTCGATCGCCGGAATGTCCTGCGGCACGCAGAACGGCACGATCACCGCCATCGGCGTCGGGAAACAAACCTGGAAGCGCGCCGCCGCCGGCAGCTCGCCGCGCGATCGGGCGGCGAGGAAATCCTGATAGGAGGCGCGCGCCTCGCGCGCATAGCCGAGCTCGCCGAAATGGATATCCTCCGACCGGACGCCATCGGCGAGCCGCAGCTTGGGAAACATGCCTGCCTGGCCCATGCTGGCGTCGGTCTGCAAATACGCGTTGGCGCGCAGCAGCGGATATTGCCAACTGATCCACAGCCGCCGGCCGCCGGGCTCGCCATCGGGCACGCGCTTCAGTCGCCGCCCCAGCAGCGCGCCAGCGGTGCGGAACACCTCCTCGACGCTGTCGAGCGCGATGCTGCCGACGAGATGGACATGCTCGGGTATTTGCTCGGTCATGGCTTCCTCCCGTTTTTCGGAAAGAGTCTAGACCGGACGCTTGCCGGCGGCCAAGCTTCCCGCAGCGGTTAGTGGATTGCGCCGTGGGATTCGTGTTAGGAACTTGACGCATCGGGCGTTCCACCGAGACAACGGATCGAAACCGCCATGCCGACGATTACCCACGCCGAAGCCATCGCCCGCGCCCAGCAGGTCGCGGAAGTCGCCAAAGCCAATGCGAGCGCGACCGAGAAGCTGCGCCACCTGCCGTCCGAGAACGTCAAGGCGATGATGGAGTCCGATCTGGTCGGGCTTATCATCCCCAAAGAGCGCGGCGGCTATGGCATCGATAGCTGGATGACGGTCGCCGACGTGGTTACCGAGGTCGGGCGCGTGTGCGGCTCGAGCGGCTGGTGCTTCGACCTCCTGATCCAGCATCATTGGGTCTTCGGCATGTTCCCCGGCGAGGCGCAGGACGCGCTCTACAAGGCCGATCCGCGCCCCAAGATCGGCACCTCGTTCATGCCGGTCGGCAAGGTAACGCGGGCGCCGGGCGGGTTCCGGCTCAGCGGCGAATGGAGCTTTTCCTCGGGCGTCGATCATTGCGATTGGGCGATCCTCGGCGCGCCGGTGCCATCGCTCGAGGGCTCGGGCGCGCCCGATATCCGCTTTTTCCTCCTCGGCCCCGGCGAGTTCAAAGTACGCGATGTCTGGAATGCGGTCGGCCTCAAAGGCTCGGGCAGCAACAACGTCGTCGTCAACGATGTCTTCGTGCGCGAGGAAAATACCGTGCGCGCGGCCGAATTCGCCGCCGGCAACACGCCCGGCAGCAAGGTCAACAAGGGCGTGATGTTCCGCGAGCCGGGCTATGTCGCCTTCCCGTTCGGGATTTTCTGTCCGCTGATCGGGATCGCGCGCGGCGCGCTCGATTGCTTCACCGACTTCGCCAAAGCCCGCGCCGCCGGTCCGGTGCGCGATCCGGTGCTGCAGATGTACGGCGCGCAGCGCAACATCGGCGAGGCCGCAGCCGAGATCGACGCCGCCTATCTGCTCGCCAAGGACAATGACGAGAAGCTGATGAACGGCCTGCCGAACCAGGAAGCCGACATCGTCGCGATCCGGCGCAATTTCACGCTGGCGTCGCGGCTGGCGATGCGCGCGGTCGATCGGCTGTTCGAGGTCTCGGGCGCGCGCGGCATCATGGACGGCAATCCGATCCAGCGCTTCTGGCGCGACGTGCACGCGGCGGGCAACCACGTCGCCTGGGGCGTCGACACCAGCTATGTCAATGCCGGCGCCGCGGCCCTGGGAATGCAACCGCCCGGCGGAGCGCATTGATGGCCGAGACAAGGGCGAGGCCGCCTAGCCGCGAGCGCATCGCGGTCGAGGAAGGCTTCATGATTGGCGAAGTCGCCGCGGCGGCGCGCGCGCTCGACGAGAAGCTTGGCCTCGCGGGCCCGGTCTCGGAATCGCGCCGCGCGATGTTCCGCGACCTGATCGATCTCGGCGAGCGCCGCATCGCGGTGATGGACGAGGACGGGATCGCCATGCAGGTGATCATCATCGGCTCGCCCGGCGTGCAGGCATTCGATCCGGTGCAGGGCTGCGAGCTGTCGCAGCTCGTCAACGATCGCCTTTCCGCCGCCTGCCGCGCCCATCCGACGCGCTTTGCCGGCCTCGCCGCGATCGCGCCGCAAGCGCCCGACAACGCCGCCCGCGAGCTCGACCGCGCGGTGAAGAATCTCGGCCTCAAGGGCGGCATCGTCAACTCGCACACGCATGGCGAATATCTCGACGACCGCAAATTCTGGGCGATCTTCGAGGCGGCGCAGGCGCTCGACGTGCCGATCTACCTTCATCCGCGCGAGCCCAGCCCCGGCATGGCCGGACCGCTCGGCATGCCCGGCTTCCGCGTCGCCTGGGGTTACGGGATCGAGACCGGCACGCACGTCATGCGGCTGATCGCCGGCGGGGTGTTCGATCGATTCCCGCGGCTCAAGATTGTCATCGGCCATATGGGCGAAAGCATCCCCTTCACCCTCGAGCGGATC
>Ga0307372_10013043_pt1 | contig 10790 bp, 11 predicted proteins | sample OX1MG_FD_202533 | JGI IMG/M metagenome (GOLD analysis project Ga0307372, IMG submission 202533) | Soil microbial communities from Risofladan, Vaasa, Finland - OX-1 | ecosystem: Environmental > Terrestrial > Soil > Coastal area > Acid sulfate soil | place: Finland: Risofladan, Vaasa | collected...
TGCCCCCCCCGCCCCTCTGCTCTATCCCGGGCGGGTCGTGGTTTTCCAGTAATTTCATGGGAACGTCTGATCCGGGGGGAGTCGATGGCCAGTTACTTCGTGCTGGGGATCTTCACCGGCCTCATCTATTCGATGGTGGCGCTCGGTTACACCCTGGTCTACGGAGTCCTTCGGCTGATCAACTTCGCGCACAGCGAAGTGCTCATGACCGGCGGCTTCGCCGGCTACTACTTCTTGCACTACACGATGAAGACGACGAACGTGTCGACGGGGATGCGCGTTTTGATCCTCGTCGGCGCGATCGTGGCCAGCGGCGTCGCCGCCGCGATCATTGCGGTTGGAATCGAGCGTTTCGCGTATCGTCCACTGCGCCGGCGCAACGCCCCCAAGCTGACGTATCTGATCTCGGCCATCGGGGCGTCGTACTTCCTGCTGACCCTGGCGGGCAAGGAGTTCGGTCACAACCCGTCGGCGACGGCCCAGCCGATCTCCTCGAGAGCGTCCTGGCAGGTCTTTGGCGCACAGGTCACCGCGTTCGACGTCGTGCTGCTGATCGTGACGGCGGTCCTCTTCCTCGCGGTCAACTTCCTGGTGACCAAGTCCAAGGTGGGACGGGGCATTCGCGCGGTGGCCTCGGACGCCGAGACGGCCAGCCTCATGGGGGTCAACGTCAACTCCACGATCGCCTCGACCTTCGCCATCGGGGGCTTCATGGGTGGCGTCGCGGGGCTCTTCGTCGCCATGAGCTCCCAGGTCGACTACAACATGGGCTTCACGCCGGCGCTGCTGGCGTTCACCGCGGCGGTCCTCGGCGGTATCGGCAACATCCGCGGGGCCATGGCCGGCGGCGTAGTGCTGGGGATCTTCATGTACGTACCGATCTACTGGATCCATCAACCCTTCTACGAGCCGGTCATTGGGTTCTCCATCCTCGTGTTGGTTTTGTTGGTGCGACCGACCGGTCTGTTCGGTGAGAGCCTGGGCAGGTCCGCGTGAGTTGGCGTGAGCGCGTGGCGGCGCTGCGACTCAACAACGACGACCTGCGGCTGTTCCTCACGTGCTTCGCGGGCGGGTTGCTCCTGGCCGTGATGACGGGTCCGGAGGGTGACCTCACCGATCCGCTGTACTCGATTGGCCACGCTCTGTTCTCCAGTCACGTGTGGGGGTTCCTCATCTTCGGCGTCGCCCTGGGCGTGGCATCGATCTACCGGCGCAAACTTCGCGCCGGGGTGCTGACGCGCTCGCGTGAGGTCCCGCGTCGCTCGGTTCGCAAGACCATCGTGGCCTACGTCGCGGGCACGGGTCTGGCCGCAAAGATCGTGACCGCCGTCGTCGCATTGCTGGCAGCACTACTGATCGCGGACTACACCGGGCCTCTCGTTCCCCACAAGCTCTCGTTCCACCAGATCATCCATCAGTTCGCCCACACGCGCACCTACGGCTACATCCTCATCATCTTCTGGTTGCTCAACGCCATGCGGGTCAACGCGCGGCCGCGCAACAACGCGGTGCGCGGACCCGCATTCCTACGATCGGCGTGGGCCAAGATCCTCGGCGGCGCGATAGGCGGGCTCTTCTTCGCGCTCTGCGCGGACCCCTGGCTCCCGCTGGGTTTCCACTTCTCGTTCCTGACGTTCAGCGGCAACAGCGACCGGGCGTTCTTCCACCACTGGACGACGTATCTGTGGACGTTTGCCGGCCTGATCGTCGGTCTGCGCGCGGCGAACCTGGAGCGCCACGCGGCCCAGGTGGCCACCACACGGCGCCGCCCCGCGCGCAAGGTCACGGTGAGCACCAACACACGCCTGGCGCTCTACGCCGGGGCCATGTTCGTCGCGGTCGAGGCGCCGAAGTTCCTCAACCCCTTCTGGCAGGAGACGATCTTCCAACAGATCGGGATCTTCTGCCTGCTGGCGATCGGGCTCAATGTCGTGGTCGGCTTCGCCGGCCTGCTGGACCTCGGCTACGTCGCCTTCTACGCCCTGGGCGCCTACACCAACGCCTACTTCACCGGCGCTCTGCCCATCCATCCGCCCTTTGTGCTCAACGCCTTCCTCTCCATCCCCTTCGCCATCATCGTGGCCATGCTGGCCGGCGTGCTGCTGGGACTGCCCACGCTGCGACTGCGCGGGGACTACCTGGCGATCGTCACCCTGGGATTCGGCGAGATCATCTACGTCTTGGCGAGCAACCTGACCAATATCACCGACGGCGCGGGCGGGACCGGGCCCACGGGCAGCTTCGCGATCCACATCTCGGGGATCAACTTCGCCCTCAACGGCCAAGCCCTCGGCGACGACCTCAACTTCTACTACCTGCTGCTCGCCTTCATCGTGCCCATCATCTTCCTGTTCAACTCGCTCAACCACTCCAAGGTGGGCCGATCGTGGGCGGCCATCCGCGAAGACGAGGTGGCCGCCTCGTCGCTGGGCATCAACAGCCTCAAGTACAAGGTGATGGCCTTCGCCATCGGCGCGTCCACCTCGGGGGTGGCCGGCGTGCTCAGTTCGGCCAAGCTGGGCTCGCTCTTCCCGTCGGACTTCGCGGTGCAGCTCTCCATCACCGTGCTCATCCTCGTCATCTTCGGCGGCATGGCCTCGATCTCGGGGGTCCTGGTGGGCTCGGCCTTCATCGGCTGGCTGCTCCAGTACCTGATCTTCCACTCCTTCATCGACTACAACGACGCCGATAAGTACATGTATCTCGGCGCCATCTTGGTGCTCACCATGATCTTCCGGCCCCAGGGCATGCTGCCCTCGCGGCGCCGACAACGCGAGTTTCACGACGCCGACATCGGCTTGGGCACCGCCGACGCCATGGGCACGGCCACGGAAGGGCCGCTCACGTGACGCCCGACCCGATCTTCGAGGTCGAGAACCTCACGCTGCGCTTCGGCGGCGTGACCAGCCTGGCCGACGTGACCATGTCCCAGGAGCGCGGCGAGATGCTGGCCGTCATCGGTCCTAACGGCGCGGGCAAGACGTCGCTCTTCAACTGCCTCACCGGCGTCTACCGTCCGCAGGAGGGATCGATCCAGTTCCACTCGGCCCGCCGCGACGCCGTCAACATCGTGGGCTGGCAGCCGCACCGGGTGAACAAGCTGGGCATCGCGCGCACCTTCCAGACGAGCCGGATGTTCAACGCGCTGACAACCTTCGAGAACATCAAGGTCGGCGTCGAGTCGGGCCAGAAGACCGGGCCGATCGGCGCCATGCTGCACCTGCCGCGCACACGTCGCGAGGAGCGCGAGTCCGACGACAAGACGTTGGAGCTGCTCGACCTGGTCGACCTCAGCCACCGCATGAACACCACGGCCGACTCGCTGCCGTACGGGGACCGGCGTCGCCTGGAGATCGCCCGCGCCCTGGGGACCAACCCCGAGCTGCTGTTGCTCGATGAGCCCGCGGCCGGGACGAACCCGTCCGAGAAGCTGGAGCTGGCTGAGTTGATCCGCAAGATCAACGTGCAGATTGGCACGTCGATCCTGCTGATCGAGCACGACATGCGACTCGTGATGTCCCTGGCCCAGCGCATCTACGTGCTGAACTTCGGCCAGGTCATCGCCGAAGGCTCGCCGGGCGAGATCCAGAGCAACCCCGACGTCATCGCGGCGTACCTGGGGACCACCGAGTCAGAGGCGGCCCAGTGAGCGATCCGATGCTGTCGGTCGAGCACGTCGAGGTCCGCTACGGCGCCGTGCCGGCCATCCGCGACCTCTCCCTCAACGTCAACGAGGGCGAGATCGTCACGATCCTCGGCGCCAACGGCGCGGGCAAGACGACCACTCTGCGCATGATCTCGGGGTTGCACCGGCCCTTCGCCGGCAAGGTGCGCCTCGACGGCGTGGACATCACCTCCACGCCCGCGCACGAGTTGGTCGAGATGGGCCTCAGCCACGTGCCCGAGGGCCGGCGCATCTTCGCCACCATGTCGGTGCTCGAGAATCTCGAGATGGGGGCCTTCCGGCGCAAGGGCAACTACTCGGACGAGTTCGAGCACATCTTCACGCTGTTTCCCGTCCTGGGCGAACGGCGCAAGCAGCTCGGCGGGACACTGTCGGGCGGTGAGCAGCAGATGCTGGCCATCGGCCGAGCCCTGATGGCCAAGCCGCGACTGCTGCTGCTCGACGAGCCCTCGCTGGGACTGGCGCCCAAGATCATCACGTCGATCTTCCAGATCATCGTGCAGATCCGCTCCGAGGGCGTGACGGTGCTGCTGGTCGAGCAGAACGCCAACCAGGCGCTGCGCATCGCCGACCGGGGTTACGTGTTGGAGAACGGACACGTCCTCTACGAGGACAACGCGGCGGCGCTGCTGGGCGACGACCGCATCCGCCGTGCCTACCTGGGTAGCGAGGCCTGATCGCCTCGTAGAGGCGGACTGACGTTGCGCGTTTTTACATGACGGTTTCGTGACACCGCTGTCCAATTTGCCTAGCGGGGTGGGACAATTGAAGGGTGAAGAGCTTCGTTCAGCGCGTCTTGGTGGCGGCCGTGCTGTTGGCGGGCCTCGCAGCCGCGCCACTGGTGGGCGCTACCACGCCCGCCTCGGCGGCGACCGCGGCCTCGGCGTGTGGGGTCACCTCCGGGGCCACCTGGCGACTCATCTCCACATCACCCTGCAAGCTCATTGCCCAGGTGGGTTCAGTCGTGCCACTCTCGCTCGACGCGCACTATCGCTGGACCGCGCCGACTCGAAGTTCCGCCGTCGTGCGGGTGACCGCGTCGCGAATGGCACCTGGTGGATTGATCGGGACCGTTCGCGCCGTGCGGGTCGGGAAGGCCACGGTTAGTTCGGCTGGCGTCATGGTCTGCCCGGCGGGCGAGATGTGCCCGAGCCTCGCGATCCTGTGGCGCCTGCACGTCCAGGTGGTGGCCAAGATCGCCCACGCCGTCACCGTGAAGGTGACCCAGGCCGACGCCGGTGCGACGTTCGACCTGCGCAAGGGCGACAAGCTCGTCATCAGCTTGACGGGACCCACCCTGTATACCTGGACGGTGCCCGTGGTGAGCGTGCCGACCGTACTCGACCGGTTGAGCGGTGCGCCGGGTCACGCCAGCTTCGTCGCCATGGGGACCGGCACGACGATTGTCTCGGCGGTCGACAATCCGAACTGCTACCCGGCCTGTTTGCCGCCCAGTCGCATCTTTCAGGTCCACGTCGTCGTCGCGCGGTAGATGCTCACTGCGTGGGTGGTGCGACGCCGTTGGCCGCGTGGCGTCGCTAGCGACCGCGGCCGTTGCCGTTGAACCAGAAGATCTTGACGCGCGTGCCGTCGGAGCGTCGCGGAGCGATCGACGAGTACCCAGAGGGCTTCTTTTCAAACATGAACTGAGAGAACCAGCGCCCGAACCGTTGCAGCTTCCGTGTATCTGACACCGACGGATGTTCGTTGGCGGCGACGGCACCGGAAATCTCGGGGCGACGGTCCTCATCGGCTACTTCAGCGGGCTGAGACAGAAAGACCTTGATCGGATCCGTTGCCGGCCCGGTCTGGTCATCGTTGGCCATGACAGAACCCTAGCGACGCGTCTACACCGATCACGGATTGATCGCCACCGCGACCTCGCGCGCTGGAACCTTCAGTGGTCGCGCAGATACTCAAGAAGTTGGCGGTATTCGACGAGACGCTCCTCGAGCCAAACTCGGTCGGCTTCACCCAGGGCACTCATGGCCCGCGCCCTCTTCGATGACGACGAAATTTTCTAAGTCACGTTGAGATTCCCTAGATGGGTTTTCTCAGGTCTTGTGGAGATCAAATCTGAAACGCCAATGATCGTGCGCTGAGAGTTGCAGCGCCATGTTCCCGCGACCGTTGGGTCCGCGACCAAGGAGATCCGGTGGACGACGAGCAGGGCAACGATGTGGTGGGACAGTGCTGGAAGGACCTAGCCGATGTCATGGCGGCGGGGGTGAGTCGCGTCCTGCTCTACGGACCGCCGGGGACCGGCAAGACGTTCGCGGCGCTGCACCACGGCGTGCGGACGACGCCCGCCGAGCGACTGGTGTGCACGGAGGATCTCACCACTGGTGAGATCACCGGCACTTGGATGCCGGTCGACGAAGGCCGGTGGCGCTGGTATGAGGGCCCGGCGATCCGCGCGTGGGGCGCGCAGGGTGGGCGCGGCGGTCGCCTGGTCGTCGACGAGGTCGATAGGGCGGCCGGCGACGCGTTGTCCACGCTGCTGGCCGTCACCGACACGGACGGGTCCGCGCGGTGGCGCCACCCCGAGACCGGTGAGTGGGTGACGCCGGGTCATGGATTCTCGGTCGTCATGACGACCAACCTGGAGGAGCTCGAGGACCTGCCCGGGGCTCTGCGCGACCGATTCGCCATTGCCATCCGGGTGGATCGACCTCACCCGTCCGCGGTCGCGGCGCTGTCGGAGGACCTTCGTCGACCGGCCCTGTGCGGGTCGATCGGAGACCCGGCGCGGCGCGTCTCGCTGCGCGCCTTCTACGCCTTCGACCGGCTGCGCGAACGCTGCGGCCCGCAGCGAGCGGCCCACCTGGTCTTTGGCGACGAGCGCGGGGCCGGCGTGTTGGACGCCCTGGCCATCGCGTCGCTGGCGTGACCCGGGGACACGTCTTTCCCGAGCTGATTGCCGGACGCGAGGACGGCGTCGGAGGCGGACGCTGGAACGTGCGCGAGGGATCGACGCGACGCGGCGGGGCGAGCTGCGACCTCGCCGCTCGGATCCTCGAGGTGCCCCTGGGTGCCGACCCGACCTCGCGGGTGGTGCGCGCCCATGAGCTCATGCACGCGCGGGTGAGCCCGTGCGGGCTCGACTGGCCAGGGCTCTTCGGTGACCTCGCCCCGCGGGCCCTCGAGTGCGCCGAGGAGTTGCGCGTGAACACGCTGCTCGCGCGAATGGGCTTCGACGTGGAGCGTCTTCACGACGGGAGCGAGAAGGCCGGTGGTCGAAGTCTCGCCGAGCAGGGCGACTGGGCCCAGGCCGTGTGCTTCTTGCTGGCCGTGTTGGGAACGGGAGCCGAACGCGACTACCTTTCGGGTATTCGCCTCGGTGACGCGACGTGGCCCCCGGCACTGCGAGCGGTGCGCCGCCGCGTGGCCGAGATCGTCGACGCACTTTCGCTCTCCGCACTCAGCGCGACCGATGTGGGCGACGACGGCGTGCCGCGCGGCTACGCGCGCAGCACCGTTCTGCTCGCGCGGCTCATCACGCCACTGATGGCCGCTCGGGTCCCGGTTGGACCCGACGCTCTTCGTGCGTACCGGCGCGCGCTGGCGCCCGGGGGTCGACGTCCACCCACGGGTCGCTTCGCCCAGCCCGTCGTAGCGCAGCTGATTGTTCGCCGAGCTCCGCGCGCGCCCACGGGTCGTCGCGCGCGCCCGGCCGTGACCGGAACGACGCTGCGCTACCCCGGTCGGCTCCTCACCGACCCGCACCGCCGCGCGTTCGCGCGCTCGACTCGTCACCGCGGGGGAGTGGTGGTGATCGACCAATCAGGTTCGATGGATCTGGAACCGGAGTCTCTCGCGTCTCTCCTAGCCCGCGCGCCCGACGCCCTCGTCATCGGCTACAGCCACCGGCCCGGGGACATCGGGGCGACGCCCAACCTGTGGGTCCTGGCCGACCGGGGAGCGGTGGCGACCGTGTGGCCCGCGGGCAATGTCGGCAACGGGGTCGACGGACCGGCGCTTCGGTTCGCCCTGGCGAGGCGCCAAGGGCGCGAGCGCGTTGTTTGGGTCACCGACGGTCAGGTCACCGACGCCCACGACCACCCCGACGAGGCGCTGACAACCGAGTGCGCGCAGCTGGTGCTGCGTCACGGAGTGCGCCTCGTGCGCGACCTGGTCGGGATTATCCCCGCTTTGGGGCCTGGACGGGTGGCCGCGCCGCGTCGGTGGGCCGACTTCGGTCGCGTGGGCCGCAAAATCCAGGAATCTTCAGGGCTGTGACAGACCCCCCGTAACCTGAATTGGGACTTGAAACGAACACCTGTTCGCTCTACAATAACGAACAGGTGTTCGCACAACCGTAGGAGGGGCCATGGCGGCAGTTGAGATTCTCGAGAGTGACTCCCTCCGCGAATGGACCGAGCCTCCGCGCCTGTACCTCGTCGAGACCACCCCATCGGCCCCCCGCCGCGTGGGTCCGCCCCTGGCCGCGCGCCGCGCGGCCAGGGCGCGGATGCTCCAACGCCGTCGACGCACGATCGCCGCGCTCGCGCTGGTGGGTGCGGTGACCTTCCTGGCCTGGCCCGGGACGGCGCTCGGCGGTGTTACCGGCGCGGGACTTCCGACCGATCTCGCCGGGTCGTCCACCCTGGCCTCGGGAGAGGTGTACGTGGTCCAGCCCGGCGACAGCGTGACGTCGATCGCGACGCTGATGAACCCGCTCAGCCCTCACGTGGCGCGCGCGGCGCTGGTGCACGAGCTCGGTACGGCGGTCGTCGTGCCGGGCGAACACGTCCTAATCCCCTAGAAAAATAGGGGTTTCGGTGTATCGTGACGCTATGCGTTGTCCCTTCTGTGCGGCCGATGACGACCGCGTGGTCGACTCGCGACTGGCCGAGGACGGCGGCGCCATCCGCCGGCGCCGAGAGTGCGCGTCGTGCCACCAGCGCTACACGACCTTCGAGCGGGTCGAGGAGGTCAGCCTCTACGTCATCAAGCGCTCGGGGGACCGCGAGCCCTTCGACCGCGACAAGATCTACCGGGGTATCCAGGCGGCTTGCAAGAACCGTCCGGTCGACGACGCCGCGATCGACGCCCTCGTTCTCGTCGTTGAAGAGGCCATGCGCCTGCTCAACCGCGACGTCACCAGTGAGGAGGTCGGGGTGGCCACGCTGGCCGCCCTGGCCGACGTCGACGAGGTGGCCTACGTGCGCTTCGCCTCGGTCTACAAGGGCTTCGAGGGTACCGACGACTTCGCGCGTGAGATCGGCATGCTCGTCAAGACCACCGCTCCGAAACTACGGGGATAGCGTGCGGGCCCTCGACCTGCACCCGTCGGTCGCCCTCGCCGTCTACGCCCACCCCGACGACGCCGACGTCGCCGCGGGGGGTCTGCTGGCCGAATGGGCCGACCAGGGTTGCGCGGTGCACCTGGTGGTGATCTGTGACGGGGCCAAGGGCTCGCACGCGCCGGTCGACGCCGCCACGTTGCGCGAGGTCCGACTGGCGGAGCTCGCCCTCGCCGCCGAGGTGCTCGGTGCGACCTCCAGCCTGTGCCTGGAGCACCCCGACGGTGAGGTCGTCAACGACGCGGAACTTCGCGCCACGCTGGTGGGTCTGATCCGTCAGCACAAGCCCGACGTCGTTCTCGGGCCTGATCCCACCGCCGTGTTCTTCGGCGGCGTGTACGTCAACCACCGCGACCACCGCGAGACGGGCTGGGCCCTGTTGGACGCCGTCGCACCAGCGGCGGCCATGGCGCTCTACTTCCCCGAGCGCGGCACGCCGCACCAGGTGCGCCATCTGCTGCTCAGCGGCACCCACGAGCCCGACGTGGTGGCCGACGTGTCGCGCACCATCGAGACCAAGGTCACGGCGGTCCTGGCCCACGTGTCCCAGATGGCCGGTGAGGCCGACGCGATCCGGCGCGTCGTCTTCGAGCGCGCCGAGCAGGCCGGTGCTCCCGTGGCAGCGGCGTACGGTGAAGCCTTCCGCAGCGTTGACCTCGCCTTCTGAGGACCCCTCGCTCGACGAGGCGCCGATCCTGCACGTCGACCTGGACGCCTTCTTCGCCTCGGTCGAGATCCTCGATGACCCAACCCTGCGCGGCAAGCCCGTGTGCGTGGGCGGGGGTGGCGACCGCGGCGTCGTGGCATCGGCCAGCTACGAGGCGCGGCGCTTCGGTGTGCGCAGCGCCATGCCCAGCGTGCTCGCGCGGCGGCTCTGTCCGGGCATCGTCATGCTCCCCGGGCGCTTTGATCGCTACGAGGAGTACTCCAAGCGATTCCACGCGTTGGTCGAGGACCTCACGCCGGAGTATGAGCCGCTGGGTCTAGATGAGGTGTTCGCCGATCTTCGATCACTGAACCGCCTGGGCGTGCGCCCCGTCGCGGCCGCGTGGGCGCTACGCGCGCGCATCAACGACGAGCTCTCGTTGCGCTGCGGAATCGGGCTGGGACGCAACAAGCTCTTCGCGAAGATCGCCTCGAAACACTCCAAGCCCCGGGTGGAGGACGGCCGCCTCGTCGAGGGCGCCGGGGTGGTGTGGGTCTCGCCGGCACTGGAGGAAGCCTGGCTGGCCGCCATGCCGGTCGACGCACTGTGGGGGGTGGGCCCGGCCACCGCGAACAAGCTGCGTCGCCTCGGTCTGGGCTACGTCCGCGACCTGTCGCGCGTTGATGAGGCGACACTGTCGAGTCACGTCGGCCCGGCGCTGGCCGCAACCCTCGTGGCCTACGCGCGTGGTGAGGACCTGCGCGAGGTGGACTCGGACCGGCGCGCCAAGTCCCTCGGTCACGAGGAGACCTTCGCGCGCTCGCTGCACGGACTAGTTGAGGTGAGCGCCAAGGTGCACGATCAGTCAGCGGTGGTCGCGCGCACGCTGCGCGACCACGAGCGCGTCGCGCGCACGATCTCGGTCGTCGTGCGCTACGACGACTTCACCGGCGTGACGAGGGCGCAGACCTTGCCCTTCGGGATCGACGATGAAGAGGCCGTGGCCGCGATCGCTGAGGCCCTGGTGGCGACCATCGACCTCGACCAGGCGGTGCGGTTGGTGGGGGTGCACGCGTCGGGGTTCATCTCGCCAGACCGCAACGCCCTGCAGCTCTCGTTCGGTCTCGCGGGCGATGAAGCCGACCTGCGCCAG
>Ga0307372_10013044_pt1 | contig 10790 bp, 9 predicted proteins | sample OX1MG_FD_202533 | JGI IMG/M metagenome (GOLD analysis project Ga0307372, IMG submission 202533) | Soil microbial communities from Risofladan, Vaasa, Finland - OX-1 | ecosystem: Environmental > Terrestrial > Soil > Coastal area > Acid sulfate soil | place: Finland: Risofladan, Vaasa | collected...
ACGAGGTGGAGCAGGAGCGCGGAGATGTTGTGGGAGTAGGCGGCCGACGCACCGGTGGCCATCGTCGACGCGAGGTTGCCCGCACCGACGATCGTCACGCCCTGCGCGGTCACCACCCGTTCTCCGGGGCGCGAGAGCTCCACGTTGCCGCCGAGCTCGCTCGCCGCCATGTCGACGACGACCGACCCCGGCCGCATCGACTCGAGCGCCACCGCGGTGACGAGCAGCGGCGGGCGGCGCCCGGGAACCTGAGCCGTCGTGATCACGACATCATGGTCCGCGATGTGTGCGTTCAGCTCCTCCTGCTGCGCCCGCTGCTCGTCCGCGTCGAGGCTGCGGGCGTAGCCGCCCTCCCCCGCCGCGGACGCGACGCTCTTCAGCTCGAGGTACTTCGCCCCGAGCGACAGGATCTGCTCGCGCGCCTCGGGCCGCACGTCGTAGCCTCGCACGACGGCACCGAGCCGTTTCGCGGTGCCGATCGCCTGGAGACCCGCGACGCCCGCGCCGAGCACGAGGACCTCGGTCGGTCGGGCGGTTCCCGCCGCCGTGATGAGCATCGGGAAGTAGCGGCCCATCTCGTACGCCGCGACGATCGCCGCCTTGTACCCGGCGATGCTCGCCTGCGAGCTCAACGCATCCATCGCCTGGGCGCGGCTCAGCGTCCTCGGGAGCCCGTCGAGGCTGAACGCCGTGACGTCGCGCCTCGCGAGGTCGGCGGCGAGCTCGGGCTCCACGAGCGGCCGGAGCATCCCGATCACGACCTGGCCGGCACGCAGCTGTGAGATCGTCGCGGGTGGCGGACTACCGACGAACAGCACGACGTCCGCGCCCCCGAGCACGTCGTCTCGCGACACGACGCTCGCGCCAGCTCGCGAGTACGCGTCATCGACGAAGTGAGCGCGCTCTCCCGCCCCAGTCTCGACGAGCACGGCGCACCCGGTCGCCACGAGCCGGGCGACGCCGTCGGGGACGAGAGCGACGCGCGCCTCGTCCGGCCCGCCCTCACAGACGACCCCGACGACGAGTGGACGCGCCGAGCCGTTCGCCTCTACCGCTGTCAACCGAGCCCCCCTCCGTCCGCCACGCTGCGCCGCCCGGGAGCGCGGCGATCTCGCCGCGCTCCCCGGACCGGCCCGACCGAACCCGGCGCCGCCCATTGTGCACTGCGCGGCGACGTCCGCGTGGCACCGTCGCGTCCGGTCACGGTCTGGGCACGCTGTGACGCCTCTACGTGCGATCGGCGCGGGGCCACGTGCGAGCGGCGCGGGGCCATCCGCTCGGGCTCAACCCGCCGCGTCGGGCGGGCGGGCGACATGCGACGCGATCCACGATCGGGCGTCCGGGTCGAGCCGCAGCCACGACAGGCCGGCGACGACGAGGAGCGGGTGCGCGTGATCGCGCACGGAGCGGACCGTCGCCGTCGCGACCCCTCCGTTGATCTCGACAGCGACGCGCTGGTCGGGCCGGAGCTCGGCGGCGCGCTCGACGAGCGCGGCCGCGCCACCGAGCGAGATGTCCTGCAGGCGCGCGGCCCAGCTCGTCCCGTCGAGCGTGAGCGACGTCGACTGGTCGGCACGGACGCGTGCGAAACGGCGGTGGGCCGCGCGCGACAGCCAGCGGGGTGCCGCGAGCTCGATCGTCGCGTCGCCGACGGAGCGCACGGTCGTCGCCCATTCGCCGGCCATGCTCGTGCAGCGCACCTCGGCACCGGCGTGGAGATGGGGCGGCGGCGGACCCGGGCGCATCGGCTTCACGGTGAGCGAGCGGGAGTCGGCGCCCACGATGACGCACGCCGTGCCCGAGGGCGACGCGTCAGAACGCAGCGTGAGGTGACGGCCGATCGCCGAGCCCCCCGGCGTCTGAGAGGTCTCCGGCGTCACCATCGCCTCCCGATCCTCGCGCGCTGCGCGCGGCCTCGACCATACGGCAACGCGACGCCCCCACGGCTACGATCCGTCGGGATGCGCAGCGCGACGGCGGCAGCACTAGACGCGGGCGCGATCCTCGTCTTCGTCGGGATCGGCCGTTCCGCGCACACCGACGGCGTGAGCGTGGCTGGGATGGCGAGCACCGCGTGGCCCTTCCTCACCGGCGCCGCGATCGGGTGGGTCGCGTCCCGGGCCTGGCGGCGGCCCGCGGCTCTCGTCCCGTCCGGAACCGCTACGTGGATCGCGACCGTCGCCGTGGGCATGGTGCTCCGGGTCGTGTCGGGACAGGGGACGGCGGCGGCGTTCGTCGTCGTCGCGCTGGCCTTCCTCGGCGCAGAGCTCCTCGGGTGGCGGACCGTCGTCCGTGTCGCGACCGCGCGTCGCTCCGGCGCGACGCTCGGTCGCGCGGTCGCGAGCACGGTCCGGCCCACCCGCTCGCCGTCTGCAGGACGAGCGTGAGCACGGCGCGCCCTGCTGGGGACAGCGCGGCCGCGCAGGGCGATCGCCCTCCCGGCGTCGACCGGCGCCTGCTCGTGCGCTACCGAGCGCTCGCGTTCTCCACCGCGACGCTCCTCATCGTGCTCGTGTTCGTCGGCGTCCCGCTCCAGCTCGCGGCCGGTGATCCCGGAGTCGTCAACGTCGTCGGCACCATGCACGGGTTCCTCTACATCGTCTATCTCTACGTCGCGTTCGAGCTCGCGCGGGCCCTGCGCGTACCGCTCGTCCCGATGCTGCTCGTCCTCCTCGCCGGGACGGTGCCGTTCTGCGCGTTCGTCGCGGAGCGAAAGCTCACGCACCGCTACGACGCCGTCGCGGTCGCGCGTGCGACCGACGAGAGCGCGGGTCCGGGAGGCCCTCGACGCTAGTGAGGTCGGCCCTCACAGAGATTGCGAGAACGGCAACGGGACGAGCCCGTAGACTCCTCACGTGACGCGCCGCTGGACCTCGCGCCGGGCCCTGCTCCTCCACCTAGCGGTCCTCGTCGTCGCGCCGGCCTGCCTCGCCGCGGGGTGGTGGCAGGCGACGCGTGCGCTGTCCGGGAACGGCCTCAGCTGGTTCTACTCGATCGAGTGGCCGGCGTTCGCCGTGCTCGCGATCGTCGGGTGGTGGCGGCTCATCCACGAGGACCCGGAGACATACCGCGCCCGCAAGGAGAAGCCGCCCGAGCGGCGCGCGCCCGACGGCTCGCTGTACCCGCGCTGACGCGCCCGGCACGTCCGCGCTTCGAGAGCGAGGCGAGCGCGGGGCGCACGGGCGTGGCAGGCTTGGAGCCGCTTGCACCGACCGGGAGGTAGACCGTCGTGGGACGCACCCGTGCTCCAGCCGATCGCAACGTCGTCGTCCGAGCGGGGCCGAGACGGCGCGGCCCGCAGAACGGGGCGTGGGTTCCCGTCCACCGGGCGGCTGCCCGATGAGCGGCGTCCGGGTCCTCGTCGGCACGCGTAAGGGCGCGTTCGTGCTCAGCTCCGACGAGCGTCGCGTCGAGTGGGACGTCGCGGGCCCGTACTTCGCCGGCTGGGAGATCTACCACGTGACAGGCTCGCCCGCGGATCCAGACCGGATCTGGGCGTCGCAGACCTCGACGTGGTTCGGCCAAGTCGTCCAACGCTCCGACGACGGAGGACGCACCTGGGCCCCTGTCGGAAACGACTTCACCTACGACGGGGTGCCCGGGACCCACCAGTGGTACGACGGAACGCCCCACCCGTGGGAGTTCGCACGCGTCTGGCACCTCGAGCCGTCCGCGACCGATCCCGACACGGTCTACGCCGGAGTCGAGGATGCCGCGCTGTTCCGCTCCGACGACGGCGGCGCGACCTGGTCGGAGCTCGCGGGCCTGCGCGGTCACGGATCGGGCTCGTCGTGGCAGCCCGGCGCCGGGGGGATGTGCCTTCACACCGTGATCGCCGACTCGAGGGATCCGGCGCGGATGTTCGTCGCGATCTCCGCCGCAGGCGTGTTCCGCACCGACGACGCAGGGACGACGTGGCGACCGACCAATCGCGGGCTGCGCTCCGGCGAGATCCCGGGACCCGAGTCCGAGGTCGGCCACTGCGTCCACCATCTCGCGGTGCACCCCGCTCGCCCCGACGTCCTCTACATGCAAAAGCACTGGGACGTCATGCGCAGCGACGACGCGGGCGAGAGCTGGCACGAGGTGAGCGGCGATCTTCCGACCGACTTCGGCTTTGTCATCGACGTCCACGCCCACGAGCCGGAGACCGTGTACGTCGTCCCTATCACGAGCGACTCCCAGCACTTCCCGCCGGAGGGCAAGCTTCGCGTCTACCGAAGCCGGAGCGGAGGTGACGAATGGGAGCCACTCACGAGCGGCCTCCCGCAGACGCACTGCTACGTGAACGTGCTCCGCGACGCTATGGCAGTGGACTCGCTCGAGAGCTGCGGCGTCTACTTCGGGACGACGGGCGGCCAGGTCTACGCGTCCGCTGACTCCGGCGACAGCTGGGCGCCGATCGTCCGGGACCTGCCGGCGGTGCTGTCCGTCGAGGTCCAGACGCTCCCGTGACGGCCGGCACCGGGGCCCGCTCGCCAGGGCCGGTCGTGAGAGTCGTGCTGCCCGCGCACCTGCGAGTGCTCGCGCGCACCGAGCGGGAGCTCGCGCTCGACGTCGACGGGGCGGTCACCCAGTCGAGCGTCCTCGACGCCCTCGAGCGATGCCACCCGGAGCTGCGCGGCACGATCCGTGACCCCGCGACACGTCGACGGCGGGCGTTCGTCAGGTTCTTCGCGTGCGGGGAGGACCTGTCGCACGAGCTCCCCGACGCGCCGCTCCCCGAGGCCGTCGCGACGGGAGCGGAGCCGCTGCTAGTCGTCGGAGCGATGGCGGGGGGCTGAGCACCCGAGCGGCGCCGCGACGAGATGCCGGCCGGGGACGGGGGCGGTCGGAGCTCTGGGGTCGACGCCGCTCCCTCAGCCGACGACGGGTCCGGGCCCCGAAGGCTCGGCGACGACAGCCTCCCGTTCGGGGAGCTCGGGAAGGCGGACCTCGAGACGCATCCGCGACTTGTGCGCCGCGAGCACCGCCTCGTGGTAGGTCTCGATGCGCTGCCGGAACGCCTCGGTGTGGTAGGCGCGGCCGTCGACGAACGGCCCCACGGTCCCTTCGACGACTGCGAGGACGTCCTGCCCGGTGATCGTCTTGTACGTCTCGAGCGCATGGGCGAGCGCGAGCACCTCGAGGCGGTTGTCGCGTAGCAGCTGCTCCGTGCGGTCGAGGAGCTCGGCGAGCTTCGCCTCGATCCTCCCGCCGAGGCTCAGGTCGAGGAGCTCCTTCTCCTCCCTCTCGCCCGGCGCGCGCCCGCGACCGCCGCCCACGCCTGCCTCACGGGTGATCTCGTGACTCGCGATCGTCTGACCCATGCCCCAGTAGCCCTCCATGAACGTCGCGATCCGCGTCGCGTTCGCGAGATCACCGCTCACTCCGGACGCGGAGTCGCCGTCGAAGAAGGCCCGCTCGCCCGCCAGGCTCGCGAGAGAGATCATGATGTCGGACTCGTAGTCCGAGCGCCACTGGGTGAACGTGTCCTCGACGCGCACGCGCTTCACGAGGCCGAGGTAGGTACCGCCCTTCTCGATCGTCGCTACGTCGATCGCCCAGTCCTCGTGAGGGAGCCGGGCGGCAGCGACGGCGTGGCAGGCCTCGTGGACGGCCACTGCATGCCGCTCGCGCTCGATGTACTCGACGTCCTCGGGGGGCCCGAAGTCCTTCAGCTGCTTCGCCCTCAGCACGTCCTGCCACGTGATCGCACCTCGCCCGTCGCGGATCGCCGTGATGAGCGACTCGTTCACGAGGTCCTTGATCGTCGCGCCCGTCGCGTAGGGGGTCATCGTGGCGAGCAGGTCGATCTGCGCGTCCGTGACCTCGTGACGGACCTTCGAGAGGTAGCCCGCGTAGGTTCGCACCCGACCGGCCTTCGACGGGTAGCCGACCTTGTAGATGCGGTCGATGCGACCGGGCCGGAGCAGCGCCTCATCGAGGCTCTGCGGGAGGTTGGTCGCCATCATGACGAGGATGCGGTACTTCGGCGGTGGCTTCGGCCGCATGCCGAGGACCCTCCGCACGACGCGGTTGAAAAGGCCGCGAGGCTTCGACAGCCCTGACATCTCCGAGAGAAGAGACTGGAGCGTCCCCATTCCCCCGCCGCCGCCACCCATCGCTCCCGCCATGACCGCGGCGAGCTTCGTGCGCGGAGGCTCGACGCCCGCCTGGTCCCCTCCCACGCGCTGGCCGAGCAGGTGGACGCTCGACGCCGGGCCGAGGTAGCTCGTCCCATGGCAGCCGGCCGCGGCCGCGAGGTCGTGCGCCATCGAAGAGCTCGGGCCGAATATCCCGCCCGTCGTGAGCGCGCCGCGATTGCCGAGCGAGTCCGCCTCGTCGAAGAACACGACGACCCCGCCATAGCGCAGCGCGAGCCGCCTGAGCTTGCGGAAGAGCGCCTTCACCTTCAAGATCCCGACGCCGAAGAACATGTTCTGGAACGCACCGGGGTCCACGAAGACGAACGGGTTGTGCGTCTCGCCCGCCACGGCCTCGGCGATCAGCGTCTTGCCCGTCCCGGGCGGGCCCCAGAGCAGGATCCCGCCGGGGACGTACCCGCCACGCGACTCGATCGCCTCGGGGTCTCGAAGAAAGATGATGTTTTCCTTGACTCGCTCGAGCACCGAGTCCTGGCCCCACACGTCGGAGAACCGCGTCTTCACGTCGCCCGGGTAGTACACGTCGACGCCCCCGCGCGACATGAACCAGAAGATCGCCACGAACTGGATCACCGCGAGGAACATGAAGAACACGACCTGCACGATGAGCGGGAGGGCGCTCACGATCGCGGCAGGCACCTGGAACAGTGAGACCGCAGGCGACACGTGGTAGAACGCGCCGAGGACGACTGCGAGCGCGCCGAGCAGGACGAGCACGCGGATGGACCGACCGATACGGAAGCGGTTCCAGTCCCCGATGTGGCCGGCGAGCCGCGATGACCCGCCGAGGACGCGGTTCGTGACGAAGCGGTGCCAGGCCGACCAGTGCTCGCTCACGAGGTAGTGGAGCTGGCGGGCGACCTCGAGCCCGGCGAGCACCTCGAGCCACGCGAGGGAGCGGATCTCGTTGCCGAGGACGTCGCCGAACGGCTCGATCGGGTTGTTCACAGAGCTCGCCCATACGAGGAGCCAGAAGAGCGCGGCGAGGAACACGAGCAGCCGTACTCGGTCGACTACGTCGGCGCGCTGGCGCAGTGCGTCGGCCTCGAGACGCGGCGATGTCGCGGGGTCGAGCACGGGCAGGTCGTCCCAGGCGCGACCCACCGTGCTCTCGGCTCCCGGCGTTGGACCCCGGCCATTCGCGCTCCGCGGTGCGCCGTTTGCGCTCGGCCCTTGTGCACCGGCGGAGGGACCGGTCGCGCCCGGTCCCGCAGGGTTGTCGGCGTCCTCGGTCATCGCTGCTCCTTGACGGTCCACGAGCTCAATATCTGCGTGATCGTTCCCGAGCTCGGCCCCCAGCAGCTCGCCCGGCAGCCGACACCGATCGCGAAGACCCAATCGGTCTGGGGATCGACGGCCACGACCTGCCCGAAGGTGGTCACCACGCTGCCGGCGCCTCCGAGGTCGACGACGAGACGGCTCTCGCGAATGCCGCCGGAACCTGTCGACTCGGCGTAGCTCAGCACGTGCATGCCCGCGGTCGTGAGCGGGTCCGCGCCGAGCATGAAGCTGCGCATCGCCGCGAGGGAGAAGGTGTCGCGCTCGCTCGGGGAGAGCTTCCGGGCGATCACCTCGCCCTCGGGGACGCGGCTCCCCGACGCCCCGATCTGCCGGAGCGAGATGCGCCGGGTTCCCGCGAAGAACAGGAGCCACTCGCCGTTCTCGATCTGCGAGATCTGGCTCTCGGTGAGCTTGCCGTTCGACGCCTCGATCGCCTGGGTCGACCCGAAGGTCTTCCACGTGCTCGGCAGCTTGAAGTAGAGGCGCGTGCCGTCCGGGCTCTCGCGGTTGAAGTACGCATAGCCGCTCGACAGACAGCCCGACAGAAGGATCGCGAGCGAGCAGGCGACGAGCGGCGCGCCGAACCTCGGCACGGCTGCGTGCCTCCTCGGCCTCGTCGTCAGGGGGTGATCGGTGGGTCGGATCGCCGCTCTCTCCGCAGGCGCGTGCTGCCCCGGCAAGTGACCCCAGGATAGGGGTGGTCGCGGCCCGTTCGCGCGATGCTTCGGTGAACTTCGCGAGACGGAGCGCCATCGGCGCCGGTCGTCACGGGACGAGGATGATCTTCCCGTTGGCGTGGCCGCCCGCGAGCTCGCGGTGCGCGTCTGCAGCCTCGCTCAACGGGTAGGTGCGAGCGACGCGCACAGTGAGCGCGCCCTTTGCGACGAGCCGGACGAGCTCGAGACGCGCTGCGTCCCGGATCGCCGTGCCGGGATCCGCCCCGGGGCCCGCGCCTAGCACCTTGATGCCGAGCTCGCCGCCGCGACCAAAGGCCGCGATCGTCGCGATCCGGTCCCGGTCCGCGACGAGCTCGACCGAGACGTCCACTGCCTCGTCGGTACCGACAGTGTCGATCGCCGCGTCGACGCCGGCCGGGGCGAGCGCACGCACGCGCTCGACGAGACCATCGCCGTACGCGACGGGCTCCGCGCCAAGCAGGCGCAACGCGTCGTGTCGATCGGGTGCCGCAGTGCCGATCACGCGCGCGCCCGAGGCCACCGCGATCTGGACCACCATGCTCCCGACCCCGCCCGAGGCCCCGTGGACAAGGACGGTGTCGCCCGAGCGCACGGCCGCGGCCGTGAGCGCGTGGACCGCCGTCGTGCCCACGAGCATGAGCCCGCTCGCCTGCTCGAACGTGAGCGCCGCCGGCTTGGCGACGACCGCAGGCCCGGGGACGAGCACCTGCTGCGCGTACGCACCGGGTGCCCGGTAGGCGATGACCTCGTCGCCGACTCGAATCGGCCCGCTCGGTCCCTCGGCGTCGCCGCCGACTGCGATCACGACCCCCGCGGCCTCCGAGCCGAGCGCCATCGGCAACGCGCCGGGGTCGCGGCCGAACGCGCCGCTGTACAGCTTGAGGTCGAAAGGGTTCGTCCCCGCGGCGCGGACGTCGACGAGCACCGCTCCCTCCGCGGGCGGACCGACCGGCTCGTCGACGAGCGAGAGGACCTCGGGACCGCCGTACGCGTTCGCCACGACCTTCAGTGCCATGCGCGGTCCAACTCCCGGGCGAGCAGAGCTATTCCCCCGAGTGGATCGCCCGGTGACGTGCAACTCGTCGAGACGCTCGGTCACCTCACGACGGACGTCACCACCGCCGCCGGCACCGACGACGGACTCGCTGCCTGCGCCCGCCTCGGGTCGTCCCCGGACGGGCAGGGAGGGACGCTCCCTCGACGCGCTCTGCACCGTCGCCGGCGCCCCGGACGGCGACCCGGCGGAATGTGCTCTATCCCGATCCTGCCCGCATCGTCCCCGGGCACCGCGCGGCGCTCACTCCAGGTGAGTCGACAGCTCGCGCGCCCGCTCGCGCGCGCGGTGCCCCTCGCTCCCGGTCTCGACCTCCACTCCCCCGGTCGCGCTCGGGCCCAGGCATGTGCCGTCTGGCGGGGCCGCGCTCGCTCGAGGATCCGCTCGCCGGGCGCGGGCGACGCTCTCGGACGCGCTGAGCGTCGCGGCGAGCAGGTTCGTGAGCAGCTCGAGCGGCTCGACGTCGTCACAGGAGAGGGCGCGCGGCACCGCGCTCGCACAGACGACGAGGCCGAGGCGGTCGCCGCCCGCACGCAGAGGGAGGACGACGACCGCCCGGGCCGACACGCGCAGCGACTCCGTCCCGACAAATCCCCTGCCGGTCACGTCGTTCGCCGTGTAGCAGGAGCTCACGTTCTCGACGAGGGTGGCGAGCTGGGAGAGCTCACGCTCCGGGAGCCGGGAGAGGATCGGGCCGAGCGGACCCGCTGACGACACGACCTCGAAGGAGCCACCGATCTCACGAACGAGGCACGCGGAGTCCATCGCCGCGGCCTCACGGAACGCGCTGAGAGCGCGCGACGGTGCGTCGAGCTCGAGCGCGAGCTCGGAGATCACGACCGACGCGCGCGCCGCGCGGCGCCATGGCGTGCCGTGGCCGCGCCAGCCGAGAACGCTCAGCCGTTCCGCGAGCATGCGAGCGCACCTCTCGAGCAGTCCCGGCGTGCCCGGAGGGAGCGAGGTCAGCGACTCGACGTTGAGAGCCCCGATCGCCTCGCCGTCCACGACGACGGGGACACACGCCTCTGCCCTCACTCCAGGGATCGCCTCGAGATAGTCGGCGCACCCCTCGACGTCGTCGACGACGACAGGGACCCCGCTCGACCACGTGCGACCGGTGATGCCCGCGGTCGCGGTCATACCGTCGAGCACCTGCCAGAGTCCGCGTTGCGCTACGCAGCGGAGCTGACCGCTGCGCTCGAGGTAGACGCTCGCGAGCAGTCCTCCCGGTCGCAGGTGCTCGACGACCGCCTCGCACGCGGCCCCTGCGTCGGTGACACGCGCGAGCTCCCCGGCGAGCCGCTCCGCATCGAGCACGCCCGCACCGTCGTTGCCGGAGCCGGCGACACCGAGCGCCGATCGGGCTCCGGATCGGCCGGCGAGCACGGCTTGCGGCCACGCGGGCCCCGGCCGAGCAAGCAGGTAGCCCTGGACGAGGTGGACCTGGGCCGCTCGAAGAACTGCGAGCTCGTCGGCCGTCTCGACGCCCTCGGCGACCACAGTCGCGCCGACCTCGCGAGCGAACGCGACGAGCGAGTGGACGAGAGCGCGGCGATTGCGGTCCCCGGCGATGCCGCTCACGAGCGACCGGTCGATCTTCACGAAATCTGG
>Ga0307372_10013047_pt1 | contig 10787 bp, 10 predicted proteins | sample OX1MG_FD_202533 | JGI IMG/M metagenome (GOLD analysis project Ga0307372, IMG submission 202533) | Soil microbial communities from Risofladan, Vaasa, Finland - OX-1 | ecosystem: Environmental > Terrestrial > Soil > Coastal area > Acid sulfate soil | place: Finland: Risofladan, Vaasa | collected...
GCCGGAGTCGGTGCTGGCGGCGGTGCGGGCGCTGCGCCGAGATCTGGCTGACGCCCCGTTTGTCGCCCCCGACGTCGCGAGGCTGCGTGAGCTCGGCCTGGCGCCCAAGGCGGTCGCGGCCGCGGGCCGGGATGGGCTGCTGCTGCGGGTCAGCGACCAGATCGTGCTGGCCCCCGGGGCGGACGCGCAGGCGGCGCGCCTGCTCGCCGGGCTGCCGCAGCCGTTCACCACCGCGCAGGCCCGGCAGGTGCTGGGAACCACCCGCCGGGTGGCGATCCCGCTGCTGGAGTACCTGGACCGGGCCGGCGTCACCCGGCGGCTGCCGGACGACCGCCGCGAGCTCAGGCAGGTCTGATCAGGCAGGTCTGATCGGGCAGGCCAGACCCGGCCGGGAACGGTCAGTGCCGGCGGTCGGCGAAACGGGCGCTGCTCCAGGCGGCTGCCTCGGCCGGTGGCTGGTCGTCGGCGATCCAGCGGCTGATGACCTGGGCGGTGATAGGGGCCATGAGGATGCCGGTCCGGAAGTGGCCCGAGGTCAGCCAGGCGTTGCCGAGGCCGGGGACCCGGTCGATGACCGGCCGCCCGTCCGGGTGGCGGGGGCGGAAACAGCACCACTGGTAGGCGGCCTTGAGGCCGCGCACAGCGGGCAGCGTGGCGTAGAGCGCCTCCAGGATGGAGTCGATCACCTCGGGCCGGACCCGGGGCGTCTCGTCACCGGTGTCGAACGTCCCGCCGACGAGCAGCCGGCCGTCCTCCAGCTGGGTGGCCACCGGGGCGACCGTGCCCGGGAGCCGCAGCGACGTCGGCTCGGTGACCAGCAGGTGCCCCTTGACCTGGCTCGCGGGCAGGTCGAGCGGGAGCCCGTCCAGCAGCGGGGGCAGCCCGGTAGCGAAGACCACCGCGCCTGGGTGGATGTCGCCCGAGGTGGTGGTGACCGAGACGATCCGGTCACCGCTGATGGTGACCGAGATGGCCGCGATGCCGGTCGCGACCGCGGGCAGGCCAGCCGCCAGCCGGGCCAGCGACCGGAGCGGGTTGACCCTGGCCTGATGGCGGATGAGCGCGCCGGCCATCGGCCGGGCCAGCCCGGGCACCAGGCTGGCGACCTCGCTCGGTTCCAGCCATTCCACCGACGGCGGCAGGTGCGGTGCGAAGCCGCCCGGGTCGGGCGCCAGGCCGATCCAGTCCAGCTCGATCAGGCCGACCCCGCCCGGCACGGTCTGGTCCAGCTCGCTCCAGCGTTCGAGGCTGGCCCGGGCCAGGTCGACGAACGGTTCGGGGTCGCTCCACTCGTGCGGCTCCGGCGCCAGCAGGCCGCCGGCACCGCCCGTGGCGCCCGATCCGAGCCGTCCGGCCTCGATCAGCAGCACCGAGCCCAGCCCGGCTTCTTGGCAGGCCAGCGCGGTGGCGACGCCGCCGATCCCCCCGCCCACCACCAGGATGTCCGGCCGCGTCAGCGGGATGACGCCCGCCCCCCGCCCGAGCCCGGCCCGTTCCTCGGAGGTCAGCTGATCACGCCAGATAGCAGTCTCTTCCGCCATGACCCCATTCTCTGTGACCCGGTCACCGTCCAGCACCACAAATGGGCCGCCCGGGCCAGCAGGACCGGTGAGCCGGGTCAGCCAACCGTCCAGCCCGGGGAGTACGGCCGGGAATATCGGCGGTCCTGCGGAGACTGAAGATCGCGAGGGTGGGTGACTGGCACGTAGGCTGATGACTTGCGGTATGGCTTGCCAGCAGCGCTTGCGGGCAGAGCTTGCGAGCAGCGCTTGCTGGCCGTGCCCACAGCCAGGCGCCTGCCGCGCCCGGACTGGCATGGAGGTGATGCTCGGTGCTCGCTGATTCGTACGGGCGGATCGCGACCGATCTGCGGGTATCGCTGACCGACCGGTGCAATCTGCGCTGCGCGTACTGCATGCCGGCGGAGGGACTGGACTGGCTGCCGAGCCCCACCCTGCTGACCGACGACGAGGTGGTCCGGCTGGCCCGGATCGGGGTCGAGCGGCTGGGGATCACCGAGATCCGGTTCACGGGCGGGGAGCCGCTGCTGCGCCGTGGCCTCACCAGCATCGTCAGCCGGACGGCCGGGCTCTGGCCACGGCCGGAGATCTCCCTGACCACCAACGGGATCGGGCTGGCCCGGCTGGCCGGGCCGTTGCGCGAGGCCGGCCTGGACCGGATCAACGTGTCGCTCGACACGCTCCGGCCCGACGTCTTCCAGTCCCTGGCCAAACGGGACCGGCTGGCCGACGTGCTGGCGGGACTGACCGCAGCGGCTGCCTCAGGGCTGGCACCGGTCAAGGTCAACACGGTGCTGATGCGCGGCGTCAACGACGACGAGGCCGTGCCGCTGCTGCGGTTCTGCCTGCAGCACCAGTACCAGCTGCGGTTCATCGAGCAGATGCCGCTCGACGCCCAGCACGGCTGGCGGCGGGAGGACATGGTCACCGCCGACGAGATCCTCACGCTGCTGACAAAGGAGTTCTCCCTGACCACGGAGGACGAGCAGGTCCGCGGCTCGGCGCCGGCGGAGACGTTCCTGGTAAACGGCGGCCCGGCCCGGGTCGGCGTGATCGGGTCTGTGACCAGGCCCTTCTGCGCGGCCTGTGACCGGGTGCGGCTGACCGCCGACGGCCAGGTGCGCAACTGCCTGTTCGCCCGGACGGAGAACAACCTGCGGGATCCGATGCGGTCCGGCGCCAGCGACGAAGAGCTCGCCGAACTGTGGCGGCGCGCGGTCGCGGGCAAGCTGCCTGGCCACGGCATCAACGACCCCGGCTTCCTGCAGCCCTCCCGGCCGATGTCGGCCATCGGCGGCTGACCGGCGCATACGCCGCTCGCCCTGCCGTCCTGCCGTCCTGCCGTCCGGCCGCCCCTACGGCGGCTGGCCACCGCCCACATGCGGCGGATCCTGCGCCCGCCCGGCCGCTGCTGGCCTGGCCGCATGCCGCCTGCCACGCCAGAAAAACCACCCGCGAGACGGACCTTGCTTTGCCGACTATTCCGATATATCGTTGAGGCATCAAGGAATGAAAGTTCATTCCAAGGAAGCATGACGATGGTCAGCTAGAAGAACGAGGGGAGGCGCGACACATGCACGGAGATCAGGCATGGGACGCGCTTGGCGAGGAAGACGAGCGGCGGCTGCGACATGGTGGCCGCGGCCGGGCGCGCAGGGCTGGCGGGCCGGGTGGCCCGGGCAGGCGCGGCGGTTGGGGGCCCGGATGGGGGCCGCCTGGGCCGGGACCGTGGTTCGGCGATGTGAAGTTCATGCGCGGCCCGCGGGTCAAGCGGGGCGATGTGCGCGCCGCGGCGCTGGCGCTGCTGGCTGAGGAGCCGAGGAACGGCTACCAGATCATCCAGGAGATCGGTGAGCGCAGCGGGGGCGTCTGGCGGCCCAGCCCCGGATCGGTCTATCCCGCGCTGCAGCAACTCGAGGACGAGGCGCTGATACAGGCGGAGACTCCCGAGGGTGGCAGGCGCCGGTACACGCTCACCGCGGAGGGCCAGGCCTACCTGGCCGCCCACCCCGACGAGGTCCGCGCACCGTGGGACATGGTCGCCAGCAGCGTCGGCGACGACGCGATCGAGCTGCGGCACCTGTTCGGGCAGGTGGTGATGGCGGCGATCCAGGTGGTGCGGGTCGGCAACGAAGTGCAGGTGGCGCAGGCGCACAAGATCCTCACGGACGCGCGGCGCAGCCTGTACCGGATTCTCGCGGCCGACGACGACGAGGCGGCCGGGCAGTAGCGCCGGTCAGCCCCTCAGTGCAGGGGCTAGGCTCGAATCGGACCATAGGAGGCGGTAGACGGTGGCAGCGCGTGGTCCGCACGGTACCGGGCCTGACGGGTCAGGTCAGGTAGACGGGGCGGGCGGAGTGGACGGGACAGACGAGCACCGGCCGACGGCCAGCGACGTGGCGGGGGCAAGCGGGCCGGGCCTCGCGGCCGGCAACGGGCACAGCCCGCCGCCCGCGATCACCGTGGCCGGCCTGACCAAGAACTACGGGGAGATCGAGGCCGTGCGCGGCATCGACTTCGAGGTCCGGACGGGGGAGACGTTCGGATTCCTCGGGCCCAACGGCGCGGGCAAGTCCACCACCATCAAGATCCTGTGCACGCTGGCCAGGCCCACGTCGGGCTCGGCCCGGGTGGCGGGCCACGATGTGACCGCGGAGCGGGACGCGGTCCGCCGCAACATCGGGCTGGTGTTCCAGGACACGACACTGGACAACTACCTGACCGGGGCGCAGAACCTCCGCTTCCATGCCGACCTGTACGGGGTGCCCACGGCGGCGGTGGCACCACGGATGCGGCAGGTCATGGAGATGGTCGGGCTCTGGGACCGGCGGGACAGCCTGGTGATGACCTATTCCGGCGGCATGCAGCGCCGGCTGGAGATCGCCCGGGGCCTGCTGCACGCGCCGCGCGTCCTGTTCCTGGACGAGCCGACCGTCGGGCTCGACCCGCAGACCCGCTCCTCGATCTGGGAGTACATCAACGAGCTCAAGGCCCGTGAGGACATCACGATCTTCCTCACCACCCACTACATGGACGAGGCCGAGCACTGCGACCGGATCGCGATCATCGACCACGGCAAGATCGTGGCCATCGACACCCCGGAAGCGCTCAAGGCCAGCGTCGGCAAGGACCGCGTGCAGATCCACACCTCCGACGACCCGGCCGCGATCGCCGAGCTCAAGCGCGACTTCGGGATCGAGGCCGGCATCCACGAGGGCGCGGTCACGTTCTCGGTGACCGGCGGCGAGCAGTTCGTGCCGCGGCTGTTTGCCGGGTTCTCGGTCCCCATCCGGTCGGTGAGCGTGTCCCGCCCGTCACTGGACGACGTGTTCATGTCCTACACCGGCAAGACCATCCGCGACGCCGAAGCAACCGGCGCCGACGCGATGCGGCAGATGGTGGCCCACTTCCGGGGAAGGCGGTGACACGATGGCCACGACTGGGACCACCGACACCACCCGCGCCCTCACCAGCGTCGACGAGGCCGCCCTGGCGGGCCAGATCAGGGTCGCCGTACCCGAGCACAGCCTGCGGTCCGACCTGCGCGCGGTCAGCATCGTCTGGCGGCGGGAGCTGATCAGGTTCCGCCGCGACCGGCTGCGGACGATCACCTCGCTGATCCAGCCGCTGCTGTTCCTGCTCGTGCTGGGCACCGGGCTGTCGTCGCTGGCCAAGGGCAGCATGCCACCGGGGGTGAGCTTCAAGGCGTTCATCTACCCCGGCGTGCTGGCCATGTCGGTCATGTTCACCGCGATCTTCTCGGCCGCCTCCATCGTGTGGGACCGGGAGTTCGGCTTCCTGCGCGAGATGCTGGTCGCTCCGGTGAGCCGGTCGGCGATCGTGATCGGCAAGTGCCTGGGCGGCGCGACCATCGCGACCTTCCAGGGAATCGTGATGCTGGCGCTGGCTGGCCTGGCCGACGTGCCCTACGACCCCGTGCTGATGATCACCCTGGTCGGCGAACTCCTGCTGCTCGCCTTCACGCTGACAGCGTTCGGGGTGATGATGGCGGCGCGGATCACCCAGTTCCAGGCGTTCATGGCTCTCACCCAGATGCTTGTGATGCCGCTGTTCTTCCTGTCCGGCGCGCTCTATCCGCTGACCGGGCTGCCGGGCTGGCTGAGCGTGCTGACCCGCATCGACCCGCTCACCTATGTGGTGGGCCCGATGCGGCACGCGGTGTTCACCCACCTCAACCTCCCAGCGTTCGCCCAGCAGGCGTTGTCGCCGGGCATCACGTGGGCAGGCTGGGTGGTGCCGATTGGGCTGTCACTGGGGATCGTGGCGGTCATGGGGCTCATCATGATGGGTGTGGCGATTGTCACATTCAGCAGGCCCGAGTAGTCGTGGCCGGTAATCCTTAAGGAATAGCTAATTCCTCGTTCCGGTGATGACCGGCGCAGACCGCTGCCCTTAGGTATGCCGAACCTAAATGGCACCACGGCCTCCCGGCACATCACGAACGCGGTGCCTTGGGCCGCCCAGCGATGGAGCCCGGCAACCACCCGGGTTGGCGGCGCCGAAGGGTGTGACCCGTCGCAGCGCAGCGCCCGCTGCCGAAGGCGGCTGTGCCACGCAGCCAGATGAGGCACAGCGGTCCGTGTCAGCGCAGCAAGATGGGCGACGAGTGCCCGGGTCAGCGCAGCGAGTGCCCGTGTCAGCGCAGCAAGATGGGGCGACATGGGGGGTCCCGGGGGGTCTCCCCCCGGGAAAGCACTGCGGGCACCGGCGAAGCCGACAGAATGTCGGCGAAGATGGGGCGACGCCGGGTGGCTACGGGGGCAAACCACCCGGCGTCGCATTCATCGGCGTTCCGACGGGGGCCCGGAACGCCGGCAGGTGCTCCGACGGGGGACCAGAGCACCGCTATGCATGTTACACCGAAACCCCCCCTTGTGCGTCAAGACCGGATTACGAGCAGATCACGTCGTGGTGCTGTTTTCCTAACCACGGCGCTGTCCTGTCCGCACCGTGGACAGGAGTGTCCACGAGGGCAGCGGTTGTTGCCCCATCCTGCGATGGGTGGGCGCCATACCCGTCATTGGGTTACTGGTCTTCGCCGGAGCCGGGAGTGCCGTGGCCGGCGTCGCCGCCGGTGTTGTGGCCGGCGCCAGGAGTGCCGTCCCCGGATTCGGGGCCGGGCGGCTGGTGGCGCACCGGCAGGTTCGGTTCGTAGGCGCGGAAGCCCTTGCCGCTGGCTGGCACGCGGGCGGCGTTGGCGAAGACCACCGCGAAGTACGGAATCACGATCGCGCCGGCAGCGGGGAACGCGGCGTACCAGCCGGCGCCCTGGGCGTACAGCACCACCGTGGCCACGAAACACACGATCCGGAACCCCATCATGATCAGGTACCGGCGCTCCCGGCTCGCGATGTCTTCGGACCGTGGCTCGCGCGCCTCGGTGACCAGATGCGCGCCAGGCCGGCGCACTCTCCGCATGAGCATCACTACTTCAAGCTATGCCGCGCCCCCTGGCGCGTCATCCCCCTGGCGGGGGGTTCCGGCACCCTGATGGCCCGGATCCACCGCGTCCAGCCAGCCGGTCAGCCGGGCGTGACCGGTGCGGCCAGACCCGGGATGGCGGCGAGCGTGGCAGCCCCCGCCAGCGCCATCGCGTGGGCCAAATCGCTGGTCAGCCCGGCCAGCAGGTCGTGCACCCCGGCGGCACCGTCGCTGGCCAGTGCCCACAGTACCGGCCTGCCGAGGAACACGGCGCTGGCCCCGGCCGCGAGCGCGGCCAGCACGTCCTCCCCGGCCCGCACGCCGCCGTCGACACCGACCACCGGCCCGGCGGCGGAGCCGGCGTCCCCAGCCAGCGCGGCGGCCACCGGCGGCAGCGCCAGGGCGGTCGGCAGGGCACGGTCCAGCTGCCGACCGCCGTGGTTGGACACGATCACCCCGGCCGCGCCTGCCGCCACGCAGGCCTGGGCGTCGTCGGCCCTGAGCACCCCCTTGACCAGCACCGGGATCCCCCCGCCCAGCTCGGCCAGCCATCCGATGGTGTCGAAGGTGAGGTCGGTGGCCTGCTCGGCCAGGCCGGGGTCGGCGAGCGGCCCGATGTTGACGAAGAACTGTTCCGGGGGGACCACGTCATCGCCCCGGTTACGCCGTTTGCGGCCGAGCACCGGGGCGTCCACGGTGAGGACCAGCCCGCTGGCACCGGCGGCCACGGCGCGGCGCACCAGCGCGGTCGTGAGCTCGCGGTCACGCATCACATACACCTGGAACCACCAGGTCCCGCCGCCCGCCGCCACGGCGGCGGCGACGTCCTCGATCCGGCGGCTGCACCGGGTGGACAGCACGAACAGGGCGCCGGCCCGGGCCGCGCCCTCGGCGGTCGCCACTTCCCCCTCGGGATGGACCAGGCCGTGGAAGGCGGTGGGAGCCACCGCGACCGGGGTGCGGACCACCCCGCCCGGGCCGGGCAATGACAAGCTGGTGTCGACCTGTGACACGTCCCGCAGCACGCGGGGCAGCAGCCAGCAGCGCCGCCAGGCCTTGACGTTGGCCCGCAAAGTCGCCTCGCGCCCGGAGCCGCCGGCATAGAAGTCGTGGACCTCGGGGGATATCAGTGCCTGGGCACGCCGCTCCAACTCCGCGATATCGGGAACCATGACGATAACAATGCCATGATCACCAGCAGGCGTGAGCGGGGCCCGGCCACCCGGCCGGCCCGGCGGTGGGAAACGGCAGCGCACGACGGAGGGACCATGAGCGACCGCACGTACCGGGTGACAGAGATCGTCGGCACCTCGGCCGAGGGCATTGACCCGGCGATCCGCAACGGCCTGCACCGCGCGGCGCAGACCCTGCGGCATCTGGACTGGTTCGAGGTAACCCAGATCCGCGGCCAGATCGAGGACGGCCGGGTGGCCCACTACCAGGTGGGCATGAAGGTGGGCTTCCGGCTCGAGGACTCCTGACGGCCTCTCAGCTGGCCTGGCTCACCGACGACATGTTGAAGCCCTCCACCCGGGCTGGCGGCATCGAGGTGCGCGCGAAATAGTCGCCCCACTCCCGGGACAGGGCGGGCACGCTGGCACCGATCTCGGCGATCCTGCCGAGCATGCCCACCGGGCTCTCGTTGAAGCGGAAGTTGTTGACCGCCCCGGTGACCTCGCCGTTCTCCACCAGGTAGATCCCGTCCCTGGTAAGCCCGGTGAGCAGCAGCGTCTGCGGGTCCACCTCGCGGATGTACCACAGGCAGGTGACCAGCAGGCCGCGCCTGGTGCCGGCGATCATGCCGTCCAGCGTGGCGGTGCCGCCGCCGTCCAGGATGAGGTTCCCGGTCACCGGGGTGACCCCGAGCCCGGACAGGCCCGCGGTATACCGGGTCTGGACCAGGGCCGCCAGCTCGCCGCCGGAGATCCACTCGGTCGGCCGCAGCGCCAGGCCGTTGTCGAACACCGACGCCTCCCGGCTGGACGCGTGCGCGATCACGAACGGCGCACAAGCGAGCCCTGGCGCCGCCGGGTCACTGCGCAGCGTCAGCGGCAGCGCGGACAGCCGCTCGCCCACCCGGGTCCCGCCACCTGCCTTGCTGAACACGGTCCGGCCGTCCAGCGCGTCCTTGGCCCCGGCCGACCAGTACAGGTAGATGAGCAGGTCGGCGATGGCGGCCGGGGGCAGCAGCGTCTCGTACCGGCCCGCGGGCAGCTCCACCCGGCGCCCCGCCCAGGCCAGCCGCTGGCCGAGGTCGGCGTGCAGGGCGGCCACGTCGACGTCGGTGAAATCGCGCGTGCCCTGGCCGACCCAGGCGGACCTGGCCATGTCCGCCGACTTCGCGTTGATGTCCACGGTCCCGGCGGGCTGGTCGTGCCGGAGCCGCAGCCCGGTCGACGTGCCGAGGAAGGTGCTGGTCACCGAGTGCTCGGCGAACCCGTACAGCCGCTGGCCGCCCGACCCGGCCGCGTCGAACGCCGCCGCGAGCGCCGGCGAGAAGGCACTGAAAACCCCGATCTCGGTGCTGGCCAGCGGATCATCCCAGGCCGCCTGCCCGCCACTGCCACGAGCACTGCCACCATCACTGCCACGACCATTGCCGCCGAACGCCTCCGGGTCGCCCGGTGCCAGCAGCGCCTGCGCGTCCTCCGCCGGGGAACTCTCCGCGGCCGCTTTCTCGGCCGCGCGCACCACGTCCTCGATCTGGTCGTCGCGGACGCCGGCCCGTGACACCACACCCGCCCGGGCCTGGCTGCCACTGCGGCTGATCGCGATGACGGTCAGCTGACGGGAACGGGAGACCCCGTTGGTGGTCAGCGTGTTCCCCGCCCACCGCAGGTTGGCCGACGACGTCTCGTCCGCGATCACCACGCAGTCGTCGCAACGGGCGGCGGCCAGTGCCAGCTCGACGGTGTTCTGGGGCCCGGTGTTCTGGGGCCCGGTGGTCTGTGGCCCGGTGTTCCGCGGCGTCATGCCCCCTCCTCCACGGTGTTGAGGATCCGCACGCCCCGCATCAGCACCGCCGGGCAGCCATGGCTGACCGGCGCCACCTGGCCGGGCTGGCCTTTCCCGCAGTTGAACGCGCCGCCGAGCAGGTAGGTCTGCGGGCCGCCGACCGCTTCCATCGAGTTCCAGAAGTCGGTCGTGGTCGCCTGGTAGGCGACATCGCGGAGCTGGCCGGCCAGCCGGCCATGGGAGATCTTGTAGAAGCGCTGGCCGGTGAACTGGAAGTTGTACCGCTGCATGTCGATCGACCAGCTCTTGTCACCCAGGATGTAGATACCGTCCTCCACGCCGGCGATCAGCTCCTGCGTGGACGGCCCCCCGCCGGCGGGCTGGAGCGACACGTTGGCCATCCGCTGGATCGGCATGTGGGCGGGGGAGTCGGCGAACGCGCAGCCGTTGGAGCGGCCGAACCCCTGCATCCGCGCCATCCGGCGGTCCAGCTGGTAGCCGCTGAGCACACCGCCGGTGATCAGGTCCCAGGAGCGGGTGGCGACCCCCTCGTCGTCATAGCCGACGGTGGCCAGGCCGTGCTCGGCGGTGCGGTCGCCGGTGACGTGCATCATGGGCGAGCCGTACTGGAGGCTGCCGAGCTTGTCCATGGTCGCGAAGGAGGTGCCCGCGTAGGCGGCCTCATACCCGAGCGCGCGGTCCAGCTCGGTCGCGTGACCGATCGACTCGTGGATGGTCAGCCACAGGTTGCTGGGGTCGATGACCAGGTCATACCGGCCCGCCCGGACACTGGGCGCGGTGAGCTTGCCGGCCAGCAGCTCGGGCATCGTCGCCAGCTCGGCCGGGAAGTCCCAGGCAGTGCTGTCCCCA
>Ga0307372_10013048_pt1 | contig 10787 bp, 10 predicted proteins | sample OX1MG_FD_202533 | JGI IMG/M metagenome (GOLD analysis project Ga0307372, IMG submission 202533) | Soil microbial communities from Risofladan, Vaasa, Finland - OX-1 | ecosystem: Environmental > Terrestrial > Soil > Coastal area > Acid sulfate soil | place: Finland: Risofladan, Vaasa | collected...
GGTCGTATTTGGAGCGGGAGACGAGACTCGAACTCGCGACATCCAGCTTGGAAGGCTAGCGCTCTACCAACTGAGCTACTCCCGCTCGGAGACGAGAAGGATACCCGTCTATTGGACCCGCGACGCCGCGTAGAGTGGCAGCTAGGTTGCCGGGTTCCCGTTCAGGAGCTGACGTGCCCCCTTCTCCCGCCGAGGTCCCTCCGGTGCCGAGGAAGTGGCGCGACACCAACCTGCCCGAGTTGAGCGGCGGCACCTTCGTGGTCACCGGAGCCAACCGCGGCATTGGGTTTGAGACCGCTCTTGGCCTGGCTCGACGCGGGGCCGCGGTGATTCTAGCGGTGCGGAGCGTACCGATTGGGGAGGCGGCTGCCCTGCGAATCCGGCGAGAGGTGCCCGGGGCGGCGGTGGGGGCCCGGCCCTTGGATCTCGCCAACTTGAAGTCGGTGAGGCAGTTCGCCGCGGCCTTCCTGGACACGCACCACAGCCTCGACGGGCTAGTCAACAACGCCGGGGTGATGCTGGCTCCTCAGCGCCAGACTGCCGACGGCTTTGAGCTCCACTGGGGCACCAATCACCTTGGTCACTTCGCACTGACGGCTCTTCTTTATCCCGCCCTCAGCCGATCTCCGTCGGGCCGGGTGGTGACCGTCACCAGCTGGGTGGCCAGGATGGGGCGACTGGAGTTTGGCTCGCGGACGAAGCGGCGATATTCGCGCCAGCGGGCCTACGCCAGTAGCAAGCTGGCCAACCTCCAGTTCGCGCTCGAGTTGGCTCGGCGCCTTGAGGCGGCTGGAGCAGCCGTCGGCAGCATGGCGGTGCATCCCGGCTACAGCAACACCAGCCTTATGTCCTCGGGACTGAGCCTGGACCATCGCGGACTGGCTCGGCTGGCCAAGGCCCCGGGTGACTGGGTGGCCCAACCAGCCGCCGCCGGCGCCTGGCCCTCGCTATTCGCCGCCGCGGCACCGGAAGCAGTGAACGGCGGCTTCTATGGGCCCGGCTGGTTCGGGCTCTGGGGCCATCCCCGTGCCCTAGCACCCTTCCCGAGTGCCGCCAGCAGGGAGCTGGCGGAGCGACTCTGGTTGGAGTCGGAGGCAGCAACCGGGGCTACCCTGGCCCTGCCCTTGGCCCCTCACTGAGCCCGGCCGGACCCCGGCGGCCGGTCGTGGAGGCTTGCGGGCGCCATTGTTAGACTGAGCCAGGATGCTGTCGGACTATCTGCCCCTGTTGGTCTTCCTGGTGATGGTCGTCCTCTTCGGAGCGGTCATGACGATCGCCATCTCGCTCCTGGGACCTCGTCACCCGACCAAGGCCAAGGGCCTTCCCTACGAATGCGGCATCGTTCCCGCCGAGACCGCCCGGCGCCGCTTCTCGGTTAGCTTCTACCTGACCGCCATGCTCTTCATCATCTTCGACGTGGAGGTCGTCTTCATGTACCCATGGGCGGTGCTGGTGAAGAACACACTTCACGTTTTCGGTCTGGTCGAGATGGTGATCTTCGTGGCCCTCTTGGGCGTGGCCCTGCTGTACGTGTGGCGCAAGGGGGCTCTGGAATGGGAGTGAGGGCTACCGGGGGCGGCCTGCTGCTGCCTGACCGGCACCTGGCCGCCGGGGTGGGCACTGCCCAGGCTCCCGCGATTCCTGGGGCCATCCCCTCAGAGCAAGAGTTGGCGGACGCCGCCGCTCAGGTTGGGGTGTTTACCACCACCGTGGGCAAGGTGATCGCGTGGGGGAGGTACTCCTCGCTCTGGCCCGCCCTCTTCGGCCTGGCCTGCTGCGCCATCGAGATGATGGGCGCCAGCAACTCCCGGTTCGACCTCTCCCGGTTCGGGGCTGAGGTCTTCCGGGCCTCGCCCCGACAGGCCGACGTGATGATCGTGGCCGGCCGGGTTTCGCAGAAGATGGGGCCGGTCCTCCGCCAGATCTACGATCAGATGCCAGATCCCAAGTGGGTGATCTCGATGGGGGCCTGCGCCTCCTGCGGAGGAATCTTCAACAACTACGCCATCATCCAGGGCGTGGACAAGGTGGTCCCCGTCGACGTGTACATTCCGGGCTGTCCGCCCCGACCGGAGGGCCTCCTGGACGCCGTGATCAAACTGCAGAAGAAGATTGCCGCCACCCCGGTGAGCAACCTCCGGAGCTAGGCCTTGTCTCCCGAGCCTGCTCCGCGCCGACCTCGGGCGGCGACGTCACCGCCCGAGCAGGGTCGGCGGGCGGGCCGGCTGCTGAAAAAGCTGCTGCCCCCCGCTGAGCTGGGGACCGACTCGGAGTTTGGCCAGCTGCGGATAACCATCCCGGCCGGTCGACTGCTGGTGGTGGCCAGTGCGCTTCGCTCCGATCCCTCGACGCTCTACGAATTGGCGGTCTGCATGACCTGCATCGACTGGCCGGAGCGGGACCCTCGCTTCGACCTGGTCTACCTGCTCCGGTCCTTGGTCCATAACGACCTGGCCTGGGTCTCGGTCCCGGCTTCCGAGGAGACCGAGGTGCCCTCACTGTCAGCCATCTACCCTGGCATGGAGTGGCACGAGAGGGAGTGCTACGACCTCTTCGGCATTCGCTTCAGCGGCCATCCCAACCTGACCCGCATCCTCCTCCCCGACGACTGGGAGGGCCATCCCTTGCGCAAGGACTATGTCTCCTTCGGTGAGCCGGTCGCGTTCACTCACAACATCGAGTGGGCGCTCTCCTCCCAGGACCGGCCCGAATACCTCCCCGGGGCCACCCGTGGCGCCGTGGAGCGGTCCTAATGTCGCTTCAGCCTCCGCCGCTCGGCACCGGCACGCCGCCCGACGCGATCCCACGCCAAGAGGGGGTGCCTCATCTCCATCCCGGCGGAGTTGGTGAGTTCCTGGAGAAGATCGAGCCGGCGGAGGAGCTCATGGAGATCAACATGGGCCCCCAGCACCCCAGTACCCACGGAGTGCTTCGGCTGGTTCTGAGCCTCGATGGCGAGCGGGTCCGGGATTGCCGGGCCGACATCGGCTACCTCCATACCGGCTTCGAGAAGAGCTTCGAGTCCCACACTTATCAGCAGTGCATTCCGCTGACCGACCGGATGGACTACCTGGCTCCGCCGATGAACAACCTTGGCTTTGCACTGACGGTGGAGAAACTGATGGGCCTGGAGATCCCGCCGCGGGGCCAGTACCTCCGGGTGATCGTGGTGGAGCTCTCCCGGATCGCCAGTCACCTGATCTGGCTGGGTACCCACGCCCTGGACCTGGGAGCCACCACCGTCTTCATGTACTGCTGGCGGGAGCGCGACCGGATCCTGGACATCATGGAGTGGATCTCCGGAGTGCGGATGATGACCAGCTTCATCCGGGTGGGCGGCTTGATGGCCGACGTCCCCGAGGAATTCGTACCCATGGTCCGGGCCTTCACTGCCGACTTCCAACAGAAGGTCGACGAGTACGAGGGGCTGCTGACCTCCAACCCGATCTGGCGCCAGCGCACCATCGGGCTGGGGGTGATCAGCGCCGCCGAGGCCATGGGCTTCGGTTGCAGCGGCCCGACCCTGCGAGGCTCAGGGGTGCCTTACGACGTCCGCCGGGCCCAGCCTTACTCCAGCTACGATCAATTCGAGTTCGAGGTCCCAGTCGGGGTCAACGGTGACGTGTACGACCGCTACCTGATCCGGGTGAGGGAGATGCGCGAGTCGTGCCGGATCGTCGACCAGGCGATCAAGGCGCTCCCGGGCGGTCCCACCAACACGCCGGACCGCAAGGTGACCTTGCCTCCCCGCGCGGAACTCGACACCTCGATGGAGTCCCTGATCCACCACTTCAAGCTGACGACTGAGGGATTCCGCCCCGACCCGGGCAGTCTCTACCACGCGATCGAGAGCCCGCGCGGCGAACTGGGCTTTTTACTGGTCTCCGACGGCGGCAATCGCCCCTACCGCTGCAAGGTCCGGGCGCCCTCCTTCAGCAACCTGTCGGCCCTGCGTCGGATGGTCCAGGACGAATTGGTGGCAGACGCGGTGGCGGTGGTGGGGAGCATAGACATCACCTTGGGCGACGTCGACCGCTAGCCCGACGGCCGCACCCGGCCCCGGCGGAGGGCGCCGGGCAGAACCAGCACCGCCTCCAGCCCCGCCAACACGATCAGGGCGCTGGCGATCCGGGGGACGAATTCGGACACCGCCGGCGGCGAGGTAAAGAGCCAGGCGATCAGGGCCGGGACCCCGATCGCCGGCACTAGGGCGAAGTGCCGATTGCGGCTCCCCATCCCGTAGTAGACGAGCAGGTTGACCAAGGTCAGGGCCACCACTCCGATGGCGAAGAGCAGGAGCAGCGAAGAGTCCTGCACGTACTGGTGGCCGAGCACGATCCTGAGTAGCCTGGGCGCCAGCAGGCCGTAGGCGAGCAGCGCGACCGCGTCCACCGCGCAGAGAACTCCTAAGGTCTGGAGCAAGAGGCGGCGCCGCGCCGAGGCCGTCGGTGCGGCGGCGACCCGGGGATACATAACGGCGCTGAGGCTGCTGGTGCCGAAGAAGATGATCTTGCCCATCACCGAGAGGCCGGAGTAGAGCCCCGCCCCGCCGGGGGTGAGCACATGGCGGGCGGCGACCACGTCGATGTTATTGAAGAGCGGGGCGGTGGCGGCGCCGGCCACCACCGTGTGGTCGATCAGCCGGCCGTGGGCGGCCGAGGCCCGATTTAGGTGGGCGCCGGGATGGCGGGGGTAGACCGCCGAGCCCAAAGCTCCTCCCACGGTCGCCACCGGAATCGCTGCCGAGCCCAGGTGGAGCTCGAGCAGGATCACCGCCAGCACCACCACCGAGCCGCCGTAAAGCAGGAAGTTGACCGACAAGCGTCTGAAGTCGCGAGCTCCCTGGAGGTAGCCCCGCTGAGCCCCGTCAAAGGCCGCCAGAGGGCCGGCCACCACCGTGACCGCCAGCACCTCGGGATGGGGGAGGTGGAGAACAAATGCAAGCAGGAAGTCGATGGGGATCATCAGCGCTCCCAGGCCCAGGCCGATCCGCCAGGTGCTGCGACGCAGGTCGGCCCAGCGTTGAATGGCGGGCACCCCCTTGGCGACGGTGGCGGCGACCTCCCGGGCTGCGCCTGCGGATACCACGTAGGAGGTCGTGTAAAGGAGGTTCAGCACCGCCACCACCGAGGTCGACTCGCCGTTGGCCACCGCCGAGAGGTGATGGGCCCCGTATGACTGGGCGACCAGAACTCCGGCCCCGGAGCCTCCGATCCCGATCAGGTAGAGCACGTTCTGGCGGATCAGCGGACTGCTGAGCAGAGCCTTGGGCCGCCGGAGCGGCCCACTTGAGGCGTTGCCAGGGCGGTCGGCGACGTCCTTCGAGGGAGGTCCAGGGGCGATCACAGCCCTAATCCTGAGGCACCAGCCGGGCCGACGTGGCGCCGCCGCCGCCGACCGAGGTGGCCGGGTTGGTAGAGTGAGGCCGGAATGAGCTGCGGCATGCAGAAGCGCGCCCTCCGCCGCCCGGGGAGGCTCCCGACTCATACTCCCGGCAGGTGGCTTGGGTCACCATTCCATGGCTGAGGGCGGGCCCGCTCCGACCGCCCTTAACCAGTTGCTGAACCAGGTCACCCTGGCAAAGATCCGGCGTTCCAAGGAGCTGTATCCGTCGGCCCGGTCGGCGGTGCTGCCGTCGCTCTGGGCGGTACAGGATCAGCTCGGCTATCTGCCGGCTGAGGGGCTGGGCGCAGTCGCTGAGGAGCTGGGAATCGAGCCGTCGGAAGTGGAGGCCGTATCGACCTTCTATTCGATGTACTTCCAGCACCAGCCGGGACGGCACTTCGTCCAGGTCTGTCTCAACGTCTCCTGCGGCCTGCGGGGCGCTGACCGGCTGCTCCGCCACCTAGAGCAGTCGCTCCGGGTGGCCCAGGGCGGGACCACCGAGGATGGCGCTTTCACTCTGGAGGGCACTGTGGAGTGCCTGGGTGCCTGTGGCGGGGCCCCGATGATGCAGGTCGACCGCCTTAGCTATGAGAACCTGGACGCGGAGGGCGCTGACCGGGTCTTGGCGGGGATCCGCGAGCAGGCCGATGGTTCGTCCGGAGCTGAGCGACATGCCTGAGGTCCAGGTCCTAACCCGGCACTTGGGCGCGGAAGGGGTGAAGACTCTGGTCGGATACCAGCGTGTCGGCGGGTATCAGGCACTTCGCAAGGCCATGGCGATGGGGCCAGAGGCAATCACAGCCGAGGTCAAGGCCTCGGGATTGCGGGGCCGGGGTGGGGCCGCGTTTCCCACCGCCACCAAGTGGTCCTTCCTTCCCGAAGGTGTCTTTCCGCGATATCTCTGCGTCAATGCGGATGAGTCCGAGCCGGGCTGCTTCAAGGACCGGGTGCTGATGGAGGAGCTGCCGCACCAGTTGGTGGAGGGCACCCTGATCGCGGCCTTCGCGCTCCGGGTCAGTCACGCCTTCATTTACATTCGGGGTGAGTACCGGCTGCAGCGCGAGATTCTCGACCGGGCGGTGGCCGAGGCCTACCAGCACGGTTTGGCCGGGAAGGGGATCCTCGGCAGCGACTGGGACTGCGAGCTGATCGTCCATGGCGGGGCGGGGGCCTACATCTGCGGCGAGGAGACGGCGCTGCTGGACTCCCTGGAGGGCCTTCGGGGCCAGCCCCGGCTGAAGCCGCCCTTCCCGGCGATAAAGGGACTCTACGGTCAGCCGACCGTGGTTAACAACGTCGAGACGCTCTCCAACCTTCCCTACATAGTGAGCGAGGGTGGGGCCGCCTATGCCGGGCTCGGAACTGAGAGCAGCCCCGGCACCCGACTCTTCTGCGTCAGCGGCCATGTTGAGCGACCCGGGACCTTCGAGGTCACGATGGGCACGACCAGCTTTGGGGACCTATTGGAGCTGGCCGGGGGCGTCTGGCAGGGACGCCGGCTGAAGGCGATGCAGCCCGGAGGCGGCTCGATGCAGATCCTCGGCCCCCAGCACCTCGATCTGCCCCTCGACTTCAAGGCGGTGGCCGACGCCGGGTCCTCGCTGGGAGCTGGCGCGCTGGTGATCATGGACGAGACCACTTGCCTGGTCGATGTCTCGATGCGCCTGGTCGACTTTTACCACCACGAGTCGTGCGGGAAGTGCGTGCCCTGTCGTGAGGGCACCTATTTCGAGAGCGATTTGATGCACCGGCTGGAGGCCGGACTGGCCAGTTCCGCGGAGCTGGCCACCCTGGCCAGCATCTGCGCCAACATGGACGGTCGCTGCTTCTGCCCGCTCGGCGATACGGCGACCTGGTTCGTGATGTCAGCCTACAAGATGTTCCCTGACGAGTTCGAGAGCCACTGTGGAGCGGGCAGATGCCCGATCCGAGCGGGCCTCGAGGCAGCCGCCTAGATGGCCACCGCCAAGGCGCTTCCGGGGCTGGTCACCGTCTCGGTCGACGGCCGGAGCGTCGAGGTGCCAGGTGGAACCCTGGTCTGGGACGCCTGCGAGAAGGCGGGGATCTACGTGCCGGTCTACTGCGCCCACAAGAAGATGGAACCGGTGGCGGTCTGTCGAATGTGCCTGGTCGAGGTGGAGGGCATGCCCAAGCTCCAGCCGGCCTGTGCCACCCGGGTCAGCCCGGGGATGGTTGTGCGGACCTCCACCGAGAAGGTCCGCGAGTTTCGCGAGGGCAACTTGGAATTCCTCCTGCTCAATCATCCGCTCGACTGCCCGGTCTGCGATCGGGGAGGGGAGTGTGACCTCCAGGACTTCACCCTTCGCTTCGGTCCCGGCCGGACCCGGGTCTCGGTCACCGAGAAGGTCCATTTCGACAAGGCAGTCAAGCTGTCCGACAAGATCGTCCTCGACCAAGAGCGCTGCATTCTCTGCTGGCGCTGTGTGCGCTACTACGAGGAGATCACCGGAGAGCGCGAGCTGGTGCTTCAGCAGCGCGGGGTCAAGACCGTGGTCGACACCTTCGCGGGTCGGCAGCTCCAGAGCGAATTCCAGGGCAACCTACCTGAGATCTGCCCGGTGGGGGCACTGACCCACGAGGAGTACCGCTTTCGGGCCCGACCCTGGGATCTGCGGCGCACCGCCAGCCTCTGCCCCAAGTGTTCCTACGGGTGCAACATCTTCATTGACGCTCGGGAGGACCAGGTGGCCCGCTTCGCCAGCAACGACAACCCCGAGGTCGACGACAGCTGGCTCTGCGACACCGGCCGCTACAGCTTCCCGGAACTGAACCGCCCTGACCGGGTGCTCAACCCGGAGGCCCGCCTGGGGGGCGCTCGACAGGCCGTGTCGTACCAGGAAGCCATCTCCCGGGCGGCGGGTGGATTGCTCCGAATCCGCAGTGACGCCGGGCCCGGTGCGATTGCCTTTCTGGGATCGGCCCAAATCACCAATGAGGAGGCGTTCCTGATCCAGTGGCTGGCCCGACAGGTGATCGGCTCCCCCCATCTGGACCACCGGCTCTCACCACTTGAGCAGCTCTCCCCTGAGCAATTTGAACTCGGCATCGCCGAGTTGGAGGAGTGTGAGGCGGTGGTCGTGCTCGGCCCGGAACCGGAGCTGCGCGCTCCGGTGCTGACGCTCCGCCTCTTCAAGGCCGGGAACAAGCTGGACCGCCAGGTCCTGCGGCTCGCGGTCGACGCCGAGCCCAAACAGGTTGCCAAACAGCTCGCCGGCAAGCAACTGGTCGGGATCGTGGCCCACCAGAGCCAACGGAGAGCGGCGCTGGCACTGCGAAGCAGTCTGGCCCGGCAGCAGACACCCGCCAAGGTGCTCACCATCGTCGATGGGATGAATGCCAGGGGCTGTCAGGATCTCGGCCTGGTCCCGGCCCTGCTGCCCGGCTACCGGCCGGCACCGACCCCGGGGCTGGATGGGGGGGCCATCCTCGATGCCGCCGCCTCGGGGTCGGTCAAGGCGCTGGTGCTGGTGGGTACGGAGCCGGAGTGGGAGGCCGAGCCCAGGTTCGAGGCGGCGTTGGCCCGGCTGGAGGTCGTGATCGCCTTCACCCCCTTCCTGGGTGCGGCGGCTCGGCACGCCTCGGTCCTGCTGCCGGGGCGGACCATTGCCGAGAAGGCCGGCACGGTCACCAACAGTGAGGGCCGGGTGCAGCGAGTGCGGCCGGCCGTCCAACCCCGATTCGCCTTCCCGTCCGATCTGCGCATGCTAGGCGACCTGGGGCTGGGTCTCGGCGCCGAGCTCGGGGTTCAGCCACTGGCCGGCCCCGTGTTCGAGCTGATCTCCCGGACCGTGCCCAGCTACCGGGGAACTCAAGGGGGCCTGCGCGCCAACTGGACTCTTCCCGCTTGAGCCCAGCTGCCACCTCGATCCTACTGGCGGTGGTTGTGGCGGTGGTCAAGGGCGTCCTGATCATCATCGTACTGGCCACCGGATTCGCCTACATGACCCTGGCTGAGCGCAAGATCTCGGCTCGAATTCAACTCCGTCTGGGACCAAATCGAGTGGGACCGTTTGGCTTTCTCCAGCCGGCCGCGGACGGGGTTAAGCTCTTCCTGAAGGAGAAGGCCGCCCCCGAGGGCAGGGACCATTTCCTCTACACCCTGGCTCCGGCGCTGGCCGCCGCCGCTGCACTCTTCGCCTTCTCGACGATCCCGATCGATCAGACCATCTGCATCGGCGGCACCCATGGAGCCGGGCCCCTCTCGCCCAGCTGCCCGGGTGGCTACCCGCTCCACTGGGATCTGGCCCATCTCAACGTGGGGCTGCTGTTTATCCTGGCGATAACCTCGCTCGGGGTCTACGCCATCTTCCTGGGCGGCTGGGCCAGCAACTCCAAGTATTCGTTGCTGGGTGCCCTGCGCAGCTCGGCCCAGCTGATCAGCTACGAGATGGCGGTCAGCTTCGCCCTGATCGGCCCGATTCTGCTGGCCGGTTCGCTCAACCTGGAGACGGTGGTGGGCCAGCAGCACGGGCTCTGGTTTGTCTTCCTACAGCCGCTCGGTTTCCTGCTCTACTTCACCGGCGCCCTGGCCGAGACCAACCGGCTCCCGTTCGATCTTCCCGAGGCCGAAACCGAGCTGGTGGCGGGCTACCACACCGAGTACGCGGGGATGCGTTTTGGCCTCTTCTTCATGGCCGAGTACATCAATATGATCACTGTCTGCTCGATCGCTACGGTCATGTTCCTGGGGGGCTGGTTGGCCCCCCTCTGGTTCCTGCCCAACTGGCTGGGCCCGATCTGGTTCGGAGCCAAGGTCTCACTGCTGATCTTCATCATGATGTGGGTCCGCTGGACCTTCCCGCGACTCCGCTACGACCGGTTGATGCAGTTCGGCTGGAAGGTGCTGCTGCCCTTGGGCCTGGTCAACTTGCTGATCACCGCATTCTTCGTGGCCGTTCGATGAGCCGTTCCTTATTCGAGTATCAGCTGGGCTGGGGAGGGCCTTGAGATGTTCAAAGAGATGATCGGCGGACTCCTAACCACGCTCCGGGCCATGACCAGCCAGCCAATCACTATTCAGTACCCGGAGGAGCAGCGGCCGGTGCCGCCTCGGCACCGCGGTCGCCATATCCTCCATCGCTACGACAACGGCTTGGAGAAGTGCATCGGGTGCGAGCTCTGTGCTGGCGCCTGCCCAGTTGGTTGCATCTACGTTCAGGCGGCCGAGAACGACCCCCAGCATCCGGTTTCTCCGGGCGAGCGCTACGCCGTTCGTTACGAGATCAACTTGATGCGTTGCATCTATTGCGGCTACTGCGCCGAGGCCTGCCCTACCGAGGCGATCACCCTGGGTCCGCGGCTCGACCTCACCGACTACAAGCGCGAGCGCTTGGTGGCGACTAAGGACGATCTCCTCGAGGCCTGGCCCGGATTCCAGCCGA
>Ga0307372_10013049_pt1 | contig 10787 bp, 10 predicted proteins | sample OX1MG_FD_202533 | JGI IMG/M metagenome (GOLD analysis project Ga0307372, IMG submission 202533) | Soil microbial communities from Risofladan, Vaasa, Finland - OX-1 | ecosystem: Environmental > Terrestrial > Soil > Coastal area > Acid sulfate soil | place: Finland: Risofladan, Vaasa | collected...
GGGGATTGGCCGACTCCCGAGAGAGCGCCCGACTTCTCGTCGAACAAGGCGCGGTGCTGGTAAGCGGATCGCGCGCCGACAAACCTGCTCGCCTGGTGGCACCGTCCGATCCCGTGGTCGTCATCGGCACGGACTCGCCTCGCTTCGTGTCGCGCGGGGGACACAAGCTCGAAGCTGCCATCGACCGCTTCTCGTTGGTCGTCGCGGGTCGACGCTGCCTCGACGCCGGCGCGTCGACGGGCGGTTTCACCGACTGCCTCCTTCGTCACGGCGCGTCGACGGTCGTTGCCGTGGACGTCGGCCACGGTCAACTCGATGGGCGGCTACGCTCCGACGACCGCGTCGAGGTCCGGGAGCGGACCAACGTCCGGACCTTGGCAGCCTCAGCGGTCGGCGGTGAATTCGACCTCCTCGTGGCCGACCTGTCGTTCATCTCGCTCGTCACGGTGGCCCCCGTGCTCGTCGGCTCCCTGGCCCGAGGTGGTGCTGACGTCGTCGTGCTCGTGAAGCCCCAATTCGAAGCGGGTCGCACCGAGGTGAGCCGAGGAAAAGGCGTGATCCGAGATCCTGCACTGCGTCGGGCCGCTCTCGAAAAGGTGGCCTCCGCCTTCGCGTCACAGGGAGCCACCATCATGGGGGCCATGGCGTCACCTCTCCTAGGCCCGGCCGGCAATGCCGAATTCCTCCTCCATGCCGTGGCACACGGGGCGCCAGCCGACTCCGGCACGTGGGCCGATGCGCTCGACGGGGCCGTGGCCGAGGCCCCGGACCGGTAGAGAACGTGGCCACCATCGCATTCGTCGTGCACCCCGAACGCCTCGAAGCTGCCGCCATCGCCCGCCAGGGTGCGACGTGGCTGGAGGAACGAGGCCACGTCGTCGTCGAGGTGTGGGACGCCGGCCCTCCCGAGGACGGTCCGACCGTCGCCGGCCGCGGCGTCGCGACGGGCATGCCCGGTCCGAGCCCGGCGTTCGATGCCACCGTGGATCTGGCTGTGAGCCTCGGCGGGGACGGCACCATGCTCCGCACCGTGGCCCTCGCCTGTACCCATGGCACGCCTGTTCTCGGTGTCAACCTCGGCCGCCTGGGCTATCTCACCGAGGTCGAGCCCGACGGCCTCGAGCCCGCGCTGGAGCGTTTCCTTTCCGGCCAGTACACCGTCGAGGAGCGCGTCACCCTCGAGGTCGCCGTGGAACGAGGAGGTTCTGCCACCACACCCGACGACCGGCGGATCGTCGTGCTCAACGAGGCGGTCGTCGAGAAGACCGTGCCCGGGCACACCATCCGCGTGGCGGCTTCCATCGCCGGCCGACCGTTCGTCACCTACGCCGCGGACGGGCTCCTGGTGGCCACGCCGACGGGCTCGACCGCCTACAACCTCTCCGCGCGCGGACCCATCCTCAGCCCCGGCCTGCGCGCCGTTGTGCTCACGCCGGTGTCACCGCACATGCTCTTCGACCGCCCCCTGGTTCTCGATCCCGAGCAGTGGGTCCGCCTCGAGCTCTTGGGCCCGCGCCCGGCCGTGCTCGTGCTCGACGGGCAGAGCTCCGACGCACTGGAACCGGGCGACGCCGTGGTGTGTCGCGTCTCGCCGTCACCGGCGCGTCTGGTCACCTTCGGGCCCCGCCACTTCTTCTCGATCCTCAGAGCCAGGTTCCACCTGGCGGATCGCTGAGGAGCGCTCGCCGTGCTGGTCGAACTGCGGGTCCGTGACCTCGGCGTCATCGAGTCGGTGGCGCTGGACCTCGGGCCGGGCATGACCGCACTCACCGGGGAGACCGGAGCGGGCAAGACTCTGCTCGTCGACGCCCTGGAACTCCTCGTCGGGGGGCGCGCCGATCCCAGCCTGGTCCGGCCCGGAGCCAGCGAGGCCTTGGTCGAAGGACGATTCGCCCTCGACGGTGACGACGAGATCATCCTGGCCCGCGCCGTCCCGGCCCACGGTCGCTCCCGAGCCTGGATCGACGGTCGGATGGCTCCGGTCTCGGCCCTGGCCGAAGCCGGGGCCCGACTGCTCGAGCTGCACGGACAACACTCCCAACAGTCGCTGCTCGATCCTGCCGCGCAGCGACGAGCGTTGGACGCTTTCGCCGCGATCGACCTCGGCCCGCTCAGCGTGGCTCGATCCGAGCGCCGAGCCCTGCACGCGGAGCTCGAGGCCCTGGGCGGCGACGACCGCGCCCGCGCCCGTCAGGCCGATCTGCTCCGGTACCAACTCGACGAGATCGACGCCGCCGGGCTGCACGACCCGAACGAAGACCAAACCCTCGAAGAGGAAGAGGATCGCCTGTCGGCGGCGACGGCACACCGCGACGCGGCGGCCAGCGCGTTGGAAGCTCTCGACAATGGCGATGACCAGGCCCCTGACGTCATCGACCTGCTGGGCGCGGCTCGGGCCGCGCTCGACGGTCGAGGTCCGCTGGCGGTGCTCAACGGACGGTTGGCGTCGCTCCAGGCCGACGCGGCGGACGCCGCCTCCGAGCTCCGTCAGGTCATCGAGACCTGGGACGACGACCCCGAGCGCCTCGAGGAAGTCCGGGCGCGGCGCCAATTGCTCCGGGAGCTGTCGCGCAAGTACGGCGAAGGGCCCGCCGGCGTGCTCGCCTTCGCGACCGAGGCCCGCGTCGCGCTCACCGAGCTCGACGCGGCCGACGTCCGAGCCGCTGAGCTCCGCGGCGAGCTCGACGCCGCCGAGGCCGCCGTGCACGGCGCCGAGACCGCGGTGGGAACGGCGAGACGCCGCGCCGCGCCCGAGCTGGCCCGGGCTGTGGAGAAACGCCTCCGGAGCTTGGCCATGGCGCACGCTCGGGTCGAGGTCACCGTGGCCGAACCCGACCCCGGTGACGACGTCACGTTCCTCTTGGGTGCGAACCCCGGTGAGGCGGTCCTGCCCCTCGCCAAGGTGGCGTCGGGGGGCGAGCTGGCCCGGGCCATGCTGGCGCTCCGGCTGGTGCTCACCGACGCACCGTCGACGATGGTCTTCGACGAAGTCGATGCCGGCGTGGGAGGAGAAGCCGCCCAGGCCGTGGGCAGCGCGTTGGCGGAGGTGGCGCAGCGCCATCAGGTCCTGGTCGTCACGCACCTGGCCCAGGTCGCCGCGTGCGCCCGCCAACAGCTGGGGGTGCGCAAGGTGCTCCACAGGGGCAGAACGGTGGCCCACGCCGCGGTGCTCGAGGAGGACGCCCGAGTGGTCGAGGTGGCCCGCATGTTGTCGGGGAGCCCGGACTCCGTCACCGCACGACGCCATGCCGAAGAGCTCCTGGGAGCCAAACCCGCGGCCCCGGCCAGCAAGACCGCCCGGTCCCGCTGAGCTCGGCCGATCGCGCCCCGATGCTCCACCGGTAGATTGGGCTCGTGGTCTACCGTAAGGCGATGCCCGGGAAGCTCCGAGCTTGACCAAGTACGTCTTCGTCACCGGCGGTGTGTCCTCATCGCTCGGCAAAGGACTCACCGCCTCATCGCTCGGCCGCTTGCTCAAGTGCCGGGGTCTGCGGGTGACGATGATCAAGCTCGACCCGTACATCAACGTCGACCCGGGCACGATGAACCCCTTCGAGCACGGCGAGGTCTTCGTCACCCACGACGGCGGTGAGACCGACCTCGACCTCGGCCACTACGAGCGTTTCATCGACGTCGAGCTCAAGACGACGTCGAACGCCACCACCGGGTCGATCTACTCCGAGGTGATCCGCAAGGAACGCCACGGTGAGTACCTCGGCAAGACCGTCCAGGTCATCCCGCACATCACCGACGAGATCAAGGCGCGCATCCGCCACCTCGCCTCCGAGGAGATCGACGTCGTCATCGTCGAGGTGGGTGGCACCGTGGGCGACATCGAGATCGTGCCCTTCCTCGAAGCCATCCGGCAGTTCCGACACGACGTCGGTCGGGACAACGTCTGCTACGTCCACCTCACCCTCGTGCCCTACCTGGCCCCGTCGGGAGAGCAAAAGACCAAACCCACCCAGCACTCGGTCACCGAGTTGCGCAGCCGCGGTATCCAGCCCGACGTGATCGTGTGCCGCTCGGACCAACCCATCTCCGACGGGCTCAAGCGCAAGATCTCTTTGTTGTGCGACGTTCCCGTCGAAGGGGTCATCTCGGCGGTGGACGCGCCGAGCATCTACGAGATACCCCTCGTCCTCCACGACGAGGGGCTCGACCGAGTCGTGTGCCAGATGCTCGCCATCGACGGCAACGAGCATCCTGTCGACCTGTCGGGGTGGGAGAAGGTCGTGAAGCAGGTCTCTGCTTCGGAACGCCCCGTGCGCATCGGTGTGGTCGGCAAGTACGTCAACCTCCCCGACGCCTACCTGTCGGTGGGCGAGGCATTGCGCCACGCCGGGTTCCACCACGGGGCCAAGGTCGAGGTGGACTGGATCCAGGCCGAGAAGGTTCCCGACCTCCTCGGCACCGACCGCATGCTCCAACTCGACGGCATGGTCATCCCCGGCGGATTCGGCGAGCGGGGCATCGAGGGGAAGATCGACGCCGTCGAATTCGCCCGCCAACGCGAGATCCCCTGTCTGGGCCTGTGTCTGGGCCTGCAGGTCATGGTCATCGACGTGGCCCGCCATCTGGCCGGGCTCGAGGGGGCGAACTCGCGTGAGTTCGACACCGTCAGCCCCCACATGGTGATCGACCTCATGGACGACCAGCACAAGGTCGTCGACATGGGTGGCACCATGCGGCTGGGGTCCTACGTCGCCCAGCTCGAGCCCGGTTCCATCGTGGCCGACGCCTACGGCTCGCTGGTGGTGTCGGAACGTCACCGTCATCGCTACGAGGTCAATCCCCGCTACAAGGCCAGGTTGATCGAAGCGGGGCTGCGCTGCTCGGGATCCTCCGCCGATGGTGTCCTCGTCGAATTCGTCGAGCTTCCCGGTCACCCTTTCTGGGTGGGGACCCAGGCCCACCCCGAGTTCAAGAGCCGGCCCGACCGTCCCCATCCTCTGTTCCGAGAGCTCCTGGGCGCCGCCCTACGCCGCGCCGATGGCCGCTTGCCACGACTCATCACCATCGACTCCGACGTCGGTGCCGCCTCCTGAACAGGGGTTCCGCCACCTCGCTGACGACGTCCGCCTCCGGGGGTGGGGGATCTCGGTGGTCCAAGGCACCTACGCTGCCCCTGACGGCTCGCTCTTCACCCGCGACGTCGTCCGTCACCCCGGTGCGGTAGCGGTCGTTCCCGTCACCGAACACGACACGATCCTGCTCGTCCGCCAATACCGGGGACCGGTCGACCGTGTCCTGCTCGAGATTCCCGCCGGTACCCGCGACGTCGAAGGCGAGGCGCCCGAGATCACGGCTCGGCGCGAGCTCGAGGAGGAGGTCGGGGTACGAGCCAAGTCGGTGCGCCTCCTCGGGACCATGCTCAACAGTCCGGGCTTCTGCGACCAAGAGACCCTTCTCTATCTGGCCTGGCAGCTCGAGCACAGCGAACCGTCTCGCCACGGTGAGGAGGAGCGCTACATCGAGGTCGTCGAGATCGCGCTCGCCGATATCGGCGCCATGATCGCCTCGGGCGAGCTCATCGACGCCCAGACCGTCCTCGGCCTGCTCCTGGCCCGCGACGCATTACGCGCCGAAGAGAGCTGACCAAATGGCACCGGTCATGATCGACGTCTCCGAGAGCGGGCCCGCCCTGAGCCGTTACGCCGAGGAGTACCTCACCTGGCTGGCCATCGAACAGGGGCGCGCCCGCAACACGATCATCTCGTACCGCCGAGACCTCGTGAGCTACGAGGCGTTCCTGGCCCGGCGCGGTCACACCGTGGACGATGCCGATGTCGCCAGTGTCGAAGAGCACCTTGCCGAACGACGAGCCGCAGGACTCGGCCCCGCCTCGGTGTCGCGCGCCCTCGCCGCGTTGCGAGGCCTGCACCGGTTCCTCCTCGAAGAAGGCGAGACCACCGCTGATCCCACTGCCGATGTCCGACCCGTCCGCACACCGCTGCGTCTCCCCAAGGCCATCGACGAGGACGAGGTGGGCCGCCTCCTCGACACGACGACCAAGAAAGACCCTGCATCGATTCGGGACCGGGCCATCCTCGAGGTCCTCTACGGCACCGGGATGCGGGTCTCGGAGCTGGCCGGCCTGAGCCTGTCCGACCTGGCCTCGGACACCGGGCTCGTCCGGGTGCTCGGCAAGGGGGACAAGGAACGGCTCGTCCCGGTGGGACGCTGCGCGCGTCGGGCCCTCGACACCTGGCTCGGCCCCCGGGGCCGCCCCGAGTTCGAGCCCCACCGCTGGGCGCGCCGCGGTGACGCCGAGGCCGTGTTCCTGAACGCCCGGGGCGGTCGACTCACTCGCCAGGGCGTGTGGGGAGTGCTCAAGAAACGAGCCCGGGCCGCCGGCATCGAGGACCGGGTCCATCCGCACGTCCTACGCCACTCCTGCGCCACCCACATGCTGGCGCACGGCGCCGATATCCGTGTGGTCCAGGAGCTCCTCGGCCACTCCTCGATCGCCACCACCCAGCTCTACACCAAGGTGTCGTTGGAGCACCTGAGAGAGGCCTATGACCAGGCGCATCCGCGCGCCGACTGGGGTGGCGGGCAGTAATCTCTCTTCGTGTCTCCCGACGCCTCTACTGTCGATCACCGCGCCCTTCTAGAGGAGGAGCGCGCTGATCTCATCGCCAAGCTCGCCGAGCTCGGCTTAGGGGGGGCCGGGCTCGCCTACGACTCCAACTTCGCAGACTCGAGCCAGGTCACCGCTGAACGTGGTGAAGCCGAGGCCCTGGGGGCGTCGCTTCGAGAGACCCTCGACGACGTCGAACGGGCCCTGGCCAAGCTGGCCGCCGGTAGCTACGGGGCCTGTGAGGACTGCGGAGCGCCGATCGACCCGCTGCGCCTCGAGGCGAAGCCCGCGGCCCGCTACTGCATCGACTGCGCCGCGAAGCATTGACCTGAGAGACGAAGCACTGATCCGAAAGACACAGTGACCGACGCCTGGGGCCATCCCGCCGCGCCGGGACCGCCGCCACGCCGGGGTCTCAGCCCACGCGCCACCATCTGGATCATCGCCGGGGTGGCGCTTCTGGCCGTACTCATCCGCATCCACCGGATCACGACGTTCGAGATCCTGCTCGTCTGCACGATCATCCCCTCGGTCATCCTGCACGAGGTCTCCCATGGCGCCGCCGCCCTCTTCTTCGGCGACGACACCGCCAAGCGCGCCGGCCGGCTGACGCTCAATCCCATCCGTCACATCGACCCCTTCGGCACGATCATCCTGCCGATCCTGCTGGTACTCAGCGGGGTGGGGGCCATCGCCTATGCCAAACCGGTTCCCGTCAACGTCTCACGACTCCGGAACTCTCGGAATTCCAGCGTCGTGGTGTCACTGGTGGGGCCGGCCGTGAACGTCGTGTTGGCCGTTGTGATCGGTTTCGCCTTCAAGTCCTTGGTCACGGGGTTCGGCCCACGCATCGATGCGGTGAACGGCGTCGGGCCCATCGGCCCCCAACTGCTCTTCGTGGCCGGCTACGTCAATGTCTTGTTGGCGGTGTTCAACCTCATTCCGCTCCCACCGCTCGACGGCTCGGCGGTCTTGGAGAGACTCCTGCCTTCGAGTCTGCTGCCTGGCTATTACCGCATCAGGCCGTTCACGATGTTCGTGCCGTTGATCCTCATCGTGCTCGCCCCACACGTCCTGCAGAGTTTCTTCTCATGGTTCGAACTGCACTACGCGAGCGCCATAGGGGTGCCGGTCAACGGCTGAAGCCATCGGGCGGCGCCAGCAACCCCACGGCGCGCATGGCCCGGTCCAGTGTCGGCCCGGCCACGGCCCTCGCCTTTGCGGCGCCTTCGGCGAGCACGGACTCGACGTACCCACGCTGGGTCTGCAGTTCGGCCAGGCGTGCGCGCACCGGGCGCAGCAACTCCGACAGCGCTTCGGCCACGTCGGCCTTCAACGTGCCGTAGTTGGCGTAGTGCGAAGCGAGCTCGGCGGGGTCGCCTCCGGTCGACGCCGCCAAGAGCTCCAACAGGTTCGACACGCCGGGCTTGGTCACCGGGTCGTAGCGGACCTCGGTCTCGTTGTCGGTGACGGCCTTGCGCACCTTGCGGTCGATCTCCTCGGGGGAGTCGAGGACGAGCACCGTCCCCAGGGGTGAGCTCATCGACTTCGACATCTTGCGGGTGGGCTCTTGGAGGTCCATGACCCGGGCCGCCACCTTCGGCACCGCCGATTCGGGCACCACGAAGGTCTCGCCGTAGCGGTTGTTGAAGCGGGCAGCCACGTCCCGGGTGAGCTCGAGGTGTTGGCGCTGATCATCACCCACGGGGACCCGATCGGCGTCGTAGAGGAGGATGTCGGCCGCCATCAGCACCGGGTAGGTGAGCAGCCCGGCCCGTACCGTCTCCTGCTCTCCGCCTTTCTCCTTGAACTGGGTCATCCGGCGCAGCTCTCCGTAGGTGGCGGTGCACTCGAGCAGCCACGTCAGCCGGGGGTGCTCAGGGACGTGGCTCTGGATGAACAAGGTGCAGACCGACGGGTCGAGCCCCACAGCCAGGAGGTTCTCCGCCGCCTCGAGGGTCCTGGCGGCCAGGAGGGTGGGGTCGTAGTCCAAGGTGAGAGCGTGGAGGTCAACGACGCAGAAAAATGCGTCGAATTCGTGCTGGTCGGCGACCCAATTCCGGAAGGCGCCCAAGTAGTTGCCCAGGTGGAGATCACCACTCGGTTGCACACCCGACAGCACCCTCGCCATGGCTGGCCATGGTACGGGACCCATGCCTGGACGCGGTGCTGGGAGAGGGCTGGACCGGGGAGCCTGACGAAGAACGTCTTACCTGCTCAGAGGCCATGCATCGACAGTGACGGGGGAGCCGGTAGGGTCGAATCCGTGGTGGCGCACGTCTCGACGCCCGTCTTCGAAGGGCCCTTCGACGTGCTGTTGCAGCTCGTGTCGGACCACAAGGTCGAGATCTACGACATCTCGGTGTCGGACCTCGTCGACGCCTTCATCGCCGAGATGAACGCCCGTCAGCCCTTCGACGTCCAGACCGCCAGCGAGTTCCTCGTGATCGCGGCGATCCTGGTGGAGCTCAAGTCCCGCAAGCTGCTTCCGGGCCCCGACGACGTCGAGGACGACGAGGAGCTCGCCGGCTTCGAAGAGCGCGACCGTCTCCTGGCCCGGCTCCTCGAGCTCCAGGCCTATGCCGCCGCGGCGGACGCCTTCGCCGTGCTCATCGACCATGCCCGCCACACCCTGCCCCGCGTCGCCGGGCTGGAGGAGCGCTTCCGGGACCTGGCTCCCGACCTCCTGGTGGGCGTCACCCCGGAGAAACTGGCCGCCGCCTTCATGGTGGGAACCGTGCCCCGGCCCGAGTTCCTGCTCGACTTGTCCCACGTCACGGTGGAAGCCGTCACCGTGTCCGAAGCCGTCACCGAGCTCGAAGAGCGCCTGCCGAGTGCGGGTCGACTGTCGTTTCGCGAGCTGACCTCGCACTGCACCACCCGAATGCAGATCATTGTGCGCTTCCTCGCCCTGCTGGAGCTGTGCAAGCGGGGCTGGATCACCCTCGACCAGGGCGAGACCTTCGGCGACCTGGTCGTCTTCTGGTCCCGAGACTCGTCCGTGCTGTCCACCGTCGGCGGTGGCGATGCGGTCGAGGAATACGACGGCTGAGCGTCGCGCGTGGGACTTCCTGAGGAGTACCGGGCCATCGAGGCCATCTTGCTCTCCGCACTCGAGCCCGTCCCCCCGAACATGCTCGCCGAGCTTCTCGAGATGCCCCTCGATCGGGTCGAGGCGGCCTGCGCGGAGTTGGCTTCGGGCTACGAGGACGAGGGCCGGGGATTCGTGCTCGCCCGGGTGGCGGGGGGATACCGGTACCAGACCCATCCCGACCTTGCTCCGTTCGTCGAGCGCTTCGCCATGGAGGGCGTGTCCTCGCGCCTGTCGTCCGCCGCGCTCGAGACCCTGGCCATCGTCGCCTATCGCCAACCGGTGTCACGAGCTCAGATCGCGGCGCTGCGCGGGGTGAACGTCGACGGCGTGGTGCGTTTGCTGGAGCAGCGCGGCTACATCAACGCCGTGGGCCACGCTCCGGGTCCGGGCCAGCCCGTCCTCTACGGCACCACCCCTGCCTTTTTGGAGCGGCTCGGGCTCTTCAACCTCGACGAGCTCCCTCCTGTCGAAGAGCTCTTGCCCGGGCCCGAGGTCGTCGAGCAGCTCGAGGAGCGCCTGCGCCCCGGCGCCGATGCCTGAGGGGCACCGCCCGCCACCGCGCCACCAATCCCCTCGAACGGCTGGCACCGGCGACGCGACACCGGAGGGCGAGCGACTCCAGAAGGTCCTGGCCCGAGTCGGCCTCGGAAGCCGTCGGGCCTGTGAGGCGTTGATCGCCGACGGCAGGGTGACGGTGAACGGCGAGCCCGTCGAGCTCGGTCGTCGCGTCGACGTCGAGGTCGACGTGGTGGCACTCGACGGCGTCCCCCTGCCGGTGCTCCCGGGGCTCGTCCACTACCTGCTGCACAAGCCGGCCGGGGTCGTGACCACCGCACACGACCCCTTCGCCCGCCCCACCGTGCTCGAGCTCGTGCCCGAGGAGCCCCGGGTGTTCCCGGTGGGAAGGCTCGACGCCGACAGCGAGGGGCTGCTGGTGCTCACCAACGACGGCGAGCTGGCTCAGCGCCTGACTCATCCTTCGTTCGGTGTCGAGAAGGAATACCTGGTGGAGGTGGAAGGGGTGCCCTCGGCCGGGGACCTACGGCGCCTGCGGCTCGGAGTCGACCTCGACGACGGGAAGACGGCCCCGGCCACGGTGGGCGTCGTCGC
>Ga0307372_10013050_pt1 | contig 10786 bp, 9 predicted proteins | sample OX1MG_FD_202533 | JGI IMG/M metagenome (GOLD analysis project Ga0307372, IMG submission 202533) | Soil microbial communities from Risofladan, Vaasa, Finland - OX-1 | ecosystem: Environmental > Terrestrial > Soil > Coastal area > Acid sulfate soil | place: Finland: Risofladan, Vaasa | collected...
AACCCGCACGATGTCCCCACTATCCAGTGACGATTGGGCCGCGCTGGTTCAGATTGCCCGGCGAGCAATTTCCGGAGCGGTTCTCCAAGCCCGCATCCTCGAACTCCCTCCCTATCCGGCAACTCTTGGTGTTTCCCGGGGCGCTTTCGTAACGCTCTACAACTCCGGCAGGTTGCGGGGCTGTGTGGGGCAAGTGGAGAATCCGGGTGCGCTGGCGGACGTGGTTGCGCGTTCCGCCATCAATGCGGCCTTGTACGATTCCCTCTTTTTTCCGGTCGGCGCCGAGGAGCTTGCGGCTCTGGACATTGAACTCTCCGTATTGTCTGCGATCGAGCCCATCGCGGCCGAAGCTGTGGTGCCCGGCCGGCATGGCCTGATGGTGATTCGGGAATCGTACAGGGGAATATTGCTTCCGCAGGTTGCCGCCGAACGCCGGTGGTCGGGCCGGCAATTGTTGGAGGAAACGTGCGCGAAAGCCGGTCTGCCGCGGGATGCCTGGCGCGATCCGGAGACTCAAGTGCTGGGATTTACCGCGGAAGTGTTTTCCGAGACGCGATTCCGAACGATTCCCAATCCGTGAAATGACGGCTGCGCCGCCCGGATTGTGTCGCCGCACAACCGCGCGCGGAACAAAAAACAGGCCCTGCTTCGCGATGCGAAGCAGGGCCTGGCGTCTTCACTGCGGATTGCGTGAAGAAATTTTTCCCGCGGTTACTCGAGTTCGACGTAATCGCCGACAAAAACCGCGTCGCGCACGGTTGTCAGCAGCACGGTGGAAGCATTAGGACTGGTGCGGAGTACAATCCCCTCGCCCAGTATCTGTCGCGGCAGCTGGTCCCACTGGTATGCGATGGGCGTGCTCCCAAATCCATACGCTTTGTACGCGGTTCCGCGAGGCTGGTAGAGCGTACTGTTGTGAGACCCCTGATAGCGGAACACGCGGAAGTAGTCGCCTTCCTTCACTCCTTGCGCGCTGCCCAGGTTTACGTACACGATTCTTCCGGTGCCGGAGGCCATGCCAAAATTCTTCGTGGTCACAACCATCCCCGTTTTCTTTCCCGAAGGGGCCGCGAAGATATCCAGCTTCGTGTTGTGGAAGCTTGGGATGGGCCGGGTCACAAACGGGCGAACGATGTCGCCCCGCTGCATCAGATCGCAGGACATTTTCAATTCCGCGGTGGCAGTCTTGTCCTGGACGTGCACGACCTGCAGCTCGCCTATATCCGCGTAGGTGGTGCCCATGGCCCGGTACAGCTGATGCTGATACTTGAACCACTGCGATTTTGCGGCATCGTGTACCGGCCGCATGACCTGAAATAAATCGCCGACCTTGACGCCTTGGCTTCCGCCCCGGTTGATGTAGACGTAGTCTCCAGGAATGAAAGTATTCTTATAGTCTGAGTTCTCGCCCGAGATGATGTAGGTATCCGTTGGGACGGCCTGGTTGGTCACTAAACCCGAGCAATAGATATCCGATTGGGACAGGCCCTGGGGGACGTCCTGCGCCCTGGCTGCGCCGACGCACAGCGCGATACCCAGGCCGACTTTAAGTCCCAATGATAGAATGCGATACCCAATATTTTTATCCATGGAGACAGCTCCTTGCTTATGGTTCGAAACGTATCCCAGCGCTGTTGTGGACTGCTACATGAAGCTAGCACTCACCCCCAGGACCGTCAAGAAAACCTGCGGGGAGGCTTTACACACTTGTTACCCGCATGGTAGAAGCCTTAGCTTTAGGTTTTTAGGTGGAGGCGTGGTTTGCCCGAGCGGTTTGGTAAAGATCGCGTTTGCGGGGTGATTGCCGCCGAAACGGCGCGCGCAATGGAATCCCAGGTTCGGATGGGGCTCCGGAAGACCAGAACGCTGGAGCTGCGCCTCGATTATCTGCGCAGCGCGAAGGAACGCGCTGTCTTTCTGGTGTGGCTAGGCCGCACGCGTCCGCGCGCCGTGCTCATCGCCACCTGCCGTGGCCGGCGGGGAGGAGGGTTGTTCCGGGGCAGCGGCAAAGAGCAGGTCGAGATCCTGGCACAGGCGGTTGCTGCGGGCTGCGGCTGGTGCGACGTCGAAATCGAGACGGCGGAAAAAATCGCGGCTGCGGACCTGAGGCGCGCACTGGCTCCCGCGCGCGTGATGATCTCCCACCACGATTTTCGCAAAACGCCGAAAAATCTGGCGGGCATCGCCCGGCAGCTCCGGCGCGCCGGCGGAAATGCGGCAAAGATCGCGGCGCAATGCCATTCTGTCTCGGACAGCGTTCGCATCTGCGAACTTGCGCGCGGCAAGGGCGACGTCGTCGCGATCCCCATGGGCGAAATCGGGCTCGCGGGCCGCGTCCTCTCGTTACGGGCGGGCAGCGCTCTGGCATATGCTGCCGTGCAACAGTCCACCGCGCCGGGGCAGCTTTCCCTGGACGCCATGGTGGATCTTTACCGCGCCGGGCGGATTTCGCGGCGCACACGCGTTTTCGGAGTGATCGGCAACCCCATCGGGCATTCGCTATCGCCGCTGCTGCACAATACCGCCTTTCGCGCGCGCAAGTTCGACGCTGTCTTCGTGCCGTTTCTGGCGCCGGATCTGCGTGATTTCCTGGGCGCCGTTGGGCCATTCGGCGTAGCGGGCTTTGCGATCACGATACCCCACAAGGAAAAAATTCTCGGCCATCTGGACGATTGCGATCCCCTGGCGGCGCGTATCGGCGCCGTAAATACCGTCGTGGTTCGTGGCGGAGGCCGTTTGTACGGGTACAATACAGATTACGTCGGGGTTCTGCGCAGTCTGGAGCGCCGCATGCGCCTCGCGGGCAGCCGCGTGCTTTTATTGGGGGCGGGGGGTGCGGCGCGAGCGGCGGCATTCGCGCTAGCGCAGGCGGGTTCGATCGTGTGCATTTCTTCCCGGCGGCCCGAACGCGCCCGGGCGTTGGCCAAGGCTGCGGGAGCGCAGGTGGTGGCGCGCGAAGAATTGCGCCGGGAATATTTCGACGCGATTGTGAATTGCACTCCGGTCGGCATGTATCCGCACGGCGGTTCGCCGCTGGCCAGCGCTGAACTCAACTGCCGTATGGTCATGGACATGGTGTATCGTCCGCGGGAGACGCAGTTGCTGCGGCGCGCGCGCGGCAAGGGCATTGCGGCGATTTCCGGAATCGAAATGTTTCTCGCGCAAGGGTTCGCGCAATACGAAATATGGACCGGCGAGCGCGCTCCGGAAGCAGCCATGCGGCGTGTGATTACAGAGGCTCTGGCGCGGGATGAAAAATCCTGAAGGCGGCGGCAATTCGGAGGGGATCGGTGAGAGATCGGTGAGAAAGGCCGCGGCAAGCGGCCTGGACAGAACTGGACAAAACAAAAGATGATTCAACCTGACTTCAAAACGTTCTGCAAACTGGCGCAAAAAGGCAATCTCGTGCCCGTGTACGACACCTTTACGGCCGATACGATTACGCCGGTTTCCGCCTACGCGCGCCTGGCGCACGACGCGCGGTACGCCTGCCTGCTGGAAAGCGTGGAGGGAGGCGAAAAAATCGCTCGCTACACGTTCGTGGGCGCGAACCCCAGCGAGGTATTCCGCTACGTCAACGGGGCGTGCGTGCTGGAAAGCGAGAGCCGCACGTCGTGGGTGCAGACCAATCCGGTCGATTACCTGCGCAACCGCGTCGAGAGGTATCGCCCCGTGCGCGTGCCGGGCCTGCCGCCGCTGGTGGCCGGAGCCATCGGCTATTTCGCCTACGACATGGTGCGGCTGGTCGAGCGCATTCCGGACACCGCGCGCGACGACGTGGGCATGGACGATGCCGTGATGATGTTTTTTCTCGGGCTGGTGGTGTTCGACCACGTCCGCCACAGGGTGTGGATCGTGCGCAACGTGTTCACCGACGGCGAGGGCAGCCTGCGGTCAAAATACTCCCGGGCCGTGCGCGAGATTCGCGCCACGCGCCGCCGCCTGGACGAGCCCGTGGCAGCCGAACATCCCAAAAAGCGCAGGTCCCGGCCGCTTCAGGTCACTTCCAATTTTACGCGCGCGAAATTCCTCGATGCGGTGCGCAAATCCAAGGAGTACATCCGTGCGGGCGATATTTTTCAGGTAGCCATCAGCCAGCGTTTTGCCGCGAAGACCAGCGCCGACCCGTTTGAGATTTACCGCGCACTGCGCGTCGTGAACCCTTCGCCGTACATGTATTTTCTGAAGCTCAACGATCTGGCGGTTGTCGGCAGCTCGCCGGAAATGCTGGTCAAGGTGCAGGGCCGCGAAGCGCTCTACCGGCCCATCGCCGGCACGCGCCCGCGCGGTGCGGACGAGAAGGAAGATGTGGCCCTGGAAACCGAGCTGGCCGCCGATCCCAAGGAACGCGCCGAACACATCATGCTCGTCGATCTGGGACGCAACGATTTGGGGCGCGTTTCGGAGTACGGGTCGGTCCGCGTGGACAAGCTGATGTTTGTGGAGCGCTACTCGCACGTGATGCATCTGGTTTCGAGTTTGCGCGGGCGATTGCGCGAGGATGTGGACTGTTTTGACGCGCTGGCCGCTTGCTTTCCCGGTGGCACGCTGTCGGGCGCGCCGAAAGTTCGCGCCATGGAAATCATTGATGAGTTGGAGCCCACGCGCCGGGGCATCTATGGGGGAGCGATCCTGTACCTGGATTTTTCAGGGAACCTCGATTCCTGCATCGCCATTCGCACCATGGTCGTGAAGAAGGGCGTGGCGTACGTGCAGGCCGGAGCGGGGCTGGTGGCGGATTCGGTACCTGAAACGGAATATGCGGAGACGGTGAACAAGGCGCGCGCGCTGCTTACCGCCTTGGAAATCGCGCACCGCGGCCAGGATCCCGCGCCGGGCGGCCATTCGAAAACCGGGCGCCGGAAAACCAGATAGGAAATTCAGCCACACGGGCGGCGGCCAAATCAGGGCGCTAGCGCCAGCCGGCACGAACTCTCTGCCCGTGAAATTCGTGTAATATTGGAGTTCAGGGCATTGGGGCCTGCTGCTTTGCAGGCGCTTGCAGGGAGCACGTCATGAAGGGGCACACCATTCGCGCCGTCGCCGTTGCTATTCTTTTGCTGGGCATGGTTTTCGTTCGAACGGCGCGCGCGCAGGATCGTGGACCCTCGACCCCTGAAGAACGCGCCCGGGCCGTAAAAATCGCGCATAGTCTGGAAGAGGATCCGCTGGCCAAGGACGCCAGCGAAAAGCGTGCCTGGGTGATCCAGTGGATTACACGGATTCCGGACATCACGGTATATGTGTGTGGCGAGTATTTCGGGAAACTTCCCGACACGCCTCACGGCTACGCGACAGATATTACGTGGCAGATGACCATTTCGAGCACGGCGTTCATGATCGAGCACCCCGACAGGGCCAAGGACGAGCAAGTCGTGGCGCTGGCCGGGCTGCAGGCCGCGCTGAAGGCTTATCAGGCCATCCTTAGCCAGGAACCTTCCGCGCGCTGGCCTTACGTGGATCATCTGGTCCGGTTGCGCGATCAGGGCAAGCTCGACGATTACGTTTCCGATACGCGTCTAAAGTGCAGTCAGGATGAGGAAGATCCGGACCCCGGCACGATGCGGGCGCAAGCCGATTGATTCGCCGATTGATTCAATTGATTTGGTTGATTTGTCCTGTGCGCCGGCCCGCCTTATACTTGCCGTTTGGTGTTTCCGCCAGCGGCCATGTGTATGCGGCTGACGCGGGAAAGACGGACACGGGCCGCAATCGATGATTCTACTTCTCGACAACTACGATTCGTTCACCTATAACCTGGCGCAGTTCCTCGGCCAGTTGGGCGAAAAACTGGAAGTGATTCGCAATGACCAGATCACGCTCGACCAGATAGCCGAAAAAAAACCGCAACGCATTGTCATCTCGCCCGGGCCCGGCACTCCGGAAGACTCCGGAATTTGCGTGGACGTGATCCGGCGCTTTGCAGGGGAAATTCCCATCCTGGGCGTGTGCCTGGGACATCAGGCGATCGGCTACGCGTTCGGAGGCAAGATTATCCGCGCCCCGGAAATCATGCATGGCAAGACCAGCCGCATCCACCACGACAACAGGACGATTTTCAAGGGCCTGCCGCAGGATTTTGTCGCCACGCGCTATCACTCGCTGATCGTGGAGGAAAAATCGTTTCCCGCCGACCTGGAAATTTCCGCGAGAACCGATGGCATCATCATGGGCCTGCGCCACCGTAAGCTGCTGGTCGAAGGCGTGCAATTCCACCCGGAATCGGTCCTCACCGACGTGGGCATGCAGCTGCTCCGAAATTTTCTCGCATTAAAGTAGGACAGGCTTCAGCCTGTCCGGTTTTGATTTTTAGCCACGCCATGTGTGCGACAGCTTTCAGCCTGCCGGGTTTAATTCTTCACCATATTGCAAGTGCCACAGGCTGAAGCCTGTGCTACTGGGGGTGCGATAACACGCGTGACGTGGTTCAGGGACTTTCGGGCTAGCGCTTCTTCATGGCGGGGCAAATTTCTTTGTACTCGCACCAGCCGCACAGGGGGGTGACATTCGTGGGGAAGGCAATCGCCTGCTCGATCTTTTGTATGAGGCCCAGCGTAATCTGTTTGACCGTTTCCAGTTGCTTGTGCGTCTTGGTGATCCTGATTTCCTTGTCGAAGGCCAGGTAGTGCCAGATCAGTGAAATTTTCCCCGTGTCGGGCCAGCGATGCCGGATGGCGATTTCGTACAAGGCGAGTTGCCGGTCGTTGCCGACCTGCTCGGCGTTGGGCAATCGGCCCGATGTCTTGTAGTCGTGAATTTCCAGCGTGCCGTCTTTGTTTTTTGACAGCCGGTCGATGATTCCTCGAATGTCATGTTCCTCAGAAAGCGGAAACAGGAATTTTTCTTCCAGTTCGAGCGTGGTGGTTTGCGTGAACGGGTGAAAACTCCAGTGGTAATCCATCAGCATTTTCCGCCCCAATTCCAGGTAAGATTCGGGGGTTTTCCATGACTTTACGATTCGCAGCTCGGGCGTGTAGCCTTCCTCCCATTTCTGCTGATAAAACGCCAGCAGATCGTCGCGAGACATGGCCTCGCCGTGCATGGCGCCGGCGTACAGCTTTTCCAGCGCACGGTGTACCGAATCGCCCAGGTGCAGCTCGATGCTGCGTACGGGCGCTGGAATTTCGTCGATGTATCGAAATTTATATTTTTGCGGGCACTGCTGATACGACGCGAGTTTGCTGTGGGAGAAGCTGGGCACGATTTATCTTTCGTAAAAGCGCAAGAGGCCGCAATTATTCGATGGATTGTGCGGCGGGTCAAGCAGTCATGGATTTGTAGCGCTCACCTTCAGGTGAGCATTTAGTTGAATCGAAAATGCCCGCCTGAAGGCGGGCGCTACCCGTCGCGCCTGCAATCTTAGCGGCTGCCTGGTTGCTAGGCCCTCGGCGTGAAAGCGATCAGCGCGTCGAGTTTCTTGCGGGCTTCGCCGGAATCGATGGATTGGGCGGCCGTGAGCGCGCCCTCCAGAAAATCGGCGGCGCGGCCGGACACCACGATTGCGGCGGCGGCGTTGGCGACGACGATATCGCGGCGCGGGCCTTTTTCGCCGGAAAGAATCGCGCGGATGATTTCCGCGTTCTGCGCGGCATCGCCGCCGGCGATTGCTTCCAGGGGCGCGCGTTCCAGGCCGAAATCTTCCGGTGTGATTTCATAAACCCGCACAATGCCGTCGCGCACCTCGCCCACAGTTGTTTCTCCGGCCAGGGAAATTTCGTCCAGGCCTCCAAAGCCATGCACGACGAACGCATGGTCGGCGCCGAGTTCACCGAGCACCAGCGCGATTTTTTCGACCACTTTTTCCGAATACACGCCCACAACCTGCGTGCGCGCCCCGGCGGGATTGGTGAGAGGGCCGAGCAAGTTGAACGCGGTGCGCCCCAGGCGGCGCCGCGCGGGCATGGCGTGGCGCATGGCCGCGTGCATGGCCGGCGCGAAGAGAAATCCGATGCCAATTTCGCGGATGGCCTCGGCGATTCGCTCGGGGGAAACGTCCAGCGAAATGCCCAGCGCTTCCAGGACATCCGCCGAGCCGCACTTCGATGAAATGGAGCGGTTGCCGTGCTTGGCGATGAGCACGCCCGCTCCTGCCGCCACGAACGCCGCAGCGGTCGAGATGTTGAACGTTCCTGAGGCATCGCCGCCGGTGCCGCAGGTATCCACCAGGGGTTGCTCTGGGCGCGTTTGGTCCGAAAAAATCGGCGTAGCGCGGCGCCGCATGGCGCGGGCGAAGCCAACCAGTTCCTCGACCGTTTCGCCCTTGGTCCTCAGCGCGGCCAGCAGCGCGACGATCAAATCTTCCGTTGCGCGGCCGGATAGGATTTCCTCCATCGCGCTTTCCGCTTCCTGGCGCGAAAGATCGCTGCCCGTTTCCAGCTTCCGGATGAGCGGTGGCATCATCGGCGGGCGCGCCTCGCGCACCGGCACTCGGCCGCTATCGGCCGAGTGCGCTTGAAATTCCTGTTTTCAATCGGTACCTGGGATAAGCCCATTTCGTTCCTTTTGCTTGCTCGGTTCGCGTGTTCCCTATAGACTCTATAGTTTCGATTGTACGTAAATTCTAGCACTGATGGACGGACGATGAAGATCCATGAATATCAGGCAAAGGAAATTTTTAGAAAGTTTGGCGTGCCCACGCCACGGGGCGAGATGGTTACCACCCCGGACCAGGCGCGAGCCGTAGCAGAACGGCTTGGAACGAAAATTGTGGTCGTGAAAGCGCAAATCCACGCCGGAGGCCGTGGCAAGGCGGGCGGCGTAAAGCTGGCGAAATCGCCCGCGGAAGCGGCTGAGCTGGCCAAGGCGATGCTGGGCATGAAGCTGGTGACCCCGCAGACCGGCCCTGCCGGGCGCATTGTGCAGCGTTTGCTGATCGAGGAAGGGCTCGACATCAAGCGCGAGCTGTACCTCAGCATCCTGGTGGACCGCGCCGTCGCCGCTCCGGTGATCATGGCAAGCACGGCGGGCGGAATGGAAATCGAGGAAGTGGCGCACACAAAGCCGGAATTGATCCTGCGCGAGAAAATTCTTCCGGCGACCGGCCTGCAACCTTACCACGCGCGCAAGCTGGCGTTCGGGCTGGGACTTTCCGGCGACGCCGCGAAGGCCGCGGGACCGTTCCTGCAGGGGCTTTACCGCACGTTCCTCGAAACCGACGCATCGCTGGCGGAAATCAATCCCTTGATCGTTACCGGCGATGGCAAACTGGTTGCGCTCGACGCCAAGATGACGTTTGACGACAACGCGCTCTTCCGCCACAAGGAACTGATGGATTTGCGCGATTTGAACGAGGAAGACCCGCTGGAAGTGGAAGCGTCAAACTACAAGCTGAATTACATCAAGCTCGACGGCAATGTCGGTTGCATGGTGAATGGAGCGGGCCTGGCCATGAGCACGATGGACATCATCAAGCTTTCCGGCGGCTCGCCTGCCAACTTTCTGGATGTCGGCGGAGGGGCTTCGGCCGAGCAGGTCAAAAACGCGTTCAAGATTCTGATCAGCGATAAGAGCGTGAAGGGCGTGTTTATCAATATTTTTGGCGGAATCCTGCGGTGCGACGTGCTCGCCAACGGCGTCGTCGCCGCGGCAAAGGAATTGAGCCTCAAGTTGCCTGTGGTGATTCGAATGGAAGGAACCAACGTGGAAAAAGGGCAGGAAATTTTGCGGAATTCAGGATGCAACTTCACAATCGCGAAGGACATGAAAGATGGAGCCGATAAAGTGGTGAAGCTGGCCGGGGGTGCGCAATGAGCGTTCTGGTCAACGAAAAAACTCGCGTCGTCGTGCAGGGCCTCACCGGTCGCGAAGGCTCCTTTCACGCGCAGCAGATGATCGAATACGGCTCGCAAGTGGTGGCGGGCGTGACGCCGGGCAAGGGAGGCACCAAGCACGAGGGCGTGCCCGTGTTCAACACCGTTTCCGACGCGATTCGCGAAACCGGCGCGGACGCATCCATCATCTTTGTTCCGCCGCCGTTTGCCGCCGACGCCATTCTCGAAGCGATCGATGCGGGCATGCCCCTGGTCGTTTGCATCACCGAAGGCATCCCCACGCTGGATATGGTCCGCGTGGCGGCCGTGCTGAAGGATTCCAAAACGCGGTTGATCGGGCCGAACTGTCCCGGAATCATCTCTCCCGGAAAATGCAAGATGGGAATCATGCCGGGGCGGATTCACAAGCAGGGAAACATCGGCGTGGTAAGCCGCAGCGGCACCCTGACCTATGAAGCGGTGCATCAATTGACGCTGCTCGGCATCGGCCAGTCCACCTGCATCGGGATTGGCGGCGATCCGATTATCGGCACGACGCACACCGATGCGATTCGCCTGTTCAACGAAGATCCCGAAACGCAGGCCATCGTCATGATCGGCGAAATCGGCGGCAATGCCGAAGAACTGGCCGCCGAATACATCAAGAAAAACGTAAAGAAGCCCGTCGTGGGATTGATTGCCGGGCAGACCGCGCCTCCGGGCCGCCGCATGGGCCACGCGGGAGCGATCATCAGCGGCGGAGCAGGCACTGCTGCGGAGAAATACAAGGCCATGGCCGCGGCGGGAATTCTCACCATCCAGAGCCCGGCCGATATCGGCTCAACGCTGGCTGCGGCGATTAAATAGCACACTCTTCAGCCTGTGTGGTTTTAGTGTGCAGCCGGGACGAGAACTACACAGGCTGAAGCTGTGCGGTTTTGGTTTGCGCCAATCTGAAAAGCACACAGGCTGAAGCCTGTGCTACGGAACCTCATGGAGACAAAGGAAAATGGCGATGGAACGTACTTTAGCAATCA
>Ga0307372_10013054_pt1 | contig 10784 bp, 7 predicted proteins | sample OX1MG_FD_202533 | JGI IMG/M metagenome (GOLD analysis project Ga0307372, IMG submission 202533) | Soil microbial communities from Risofladan, Vaasa, Finland - OX-1 | ecosystem: Environmental > Terrestrial > Soil > Coastal area > Acid sulfate soil | place: Finland: Risofladan, Vaasa | collected...
CGCTGGGCCAGGTCGAACAGATAGGTGCAGAGTCGGTGCGGCTGATTCGTGGCCAGGGCCCCGGCGACCGCTTCGGGCAGCGCCAGCAGCCCGAGCGCGAGGTCGCGCTCGGCCGGGTGGGCCAGGGTGAAGCTCGCCCCCGGCGACCACGGAGCGCCCAGTCGGCGAAAGATCGAGCGCAGTCGCGCGTGGGCGTACTGCAGATACGGGCCGGTGTCACCTTCGAACGCCAGCATCCGGTCGAAGTCGAAGACGTAGTCGCGCTGGCGCTCGGTCGCCAGGTCGGCGTACTTGATCGCCGCGCGCGCGATCTGCGTGGCCAGGACGTCGCGCTGCGCGTCACTGAGGTCGCTGGTGCGTGCCTCGAGACCGCTGCGAGCACGCTGGGTGGCCTCGTCGAGCAGGTCGAGCAGCTTGACCGTTTCGCCGCCGCGCGACTTGAACATCTTGTGATCGGTCCCCAGCACGTTGCCAAAGCCCACGTGCTCGCAGCGCACCCTCTCGGGCAGCCACCCGGCCATGCGGGCCACCGCGAACACCATCTCGAAGTGCTGGGACTGGGGGGTACCCACTACGTAGAGCAGTACGTCGCCGTGCAGACGCTCCACCCGGTCACGCAGCGCCGCCAGGTCGGTCGCGGCGTAACCGAACGCCTCGTCGCGTTTTTGGACGATGAGCGGCAACGGCTCGCCGTCGCGATTGGTGAACCCCGGCGCGAAGACGACCAGTGCGCCACCGCTCTCGACGAGCAGCCCCTTCGCGTCGAGCTCACCGACGATGTCGGCCAGGTTGGCGTTGTAGGAGGACTCGCCGCGCACGTCGCCGCGCGACAACGTGATGTCCAGCCTCTCGTACACCTCGCCGAGATAGGTGATCGACTGTTCGATCAGCAGGCGCCACAGTCGATTTGTCTCGGGCTCGCCGGCCTGGAGCGCCACGACGCGCTCGCGGCTGCGCTCGCGGAACTCTTCATCGGTGTCGAACTTCGCGCGCGCGTCGCGGTAGAAGGCGTCGAGTGCTCCGATCGACAGCGACGCGACGGCTTCGGACTCTCCGAGGTCGGCGAGGTGCTCGATGAGCATGCCGAAGGGAGTCCCCCAGTCGCCCACGTGATTGCGCGCCAGGACTCGGTGACCCGCGAAGCGATAGAGACGGGCCAGGCAGTCGCCGATCACCGTCGAGCGCAGGTTGCCGACGTGCATCTCCTTGGCCGCATTCGGCGAGGAGTAGTCGATCACCACCGTCAGGGCCTCGGCGACCTCGACCCCGAGGCGATCGTCGAGGGCCAGGGCGCGCAACTGCGAGTCCAGGAATTCCCTGGTGAGAGTCAGGTTGAGGAATCCCGCCCCCGCGACCTCGACCTCAGCGATCCCGGCCAGGTCCGCCTGAGCCGCCACCTCGTCGGCGACGTCGCGCGGGGCTCGGCCCAACGACTTGGCGAGGGCCAGTGCTCCGTTGACCTGGTAGTCGCAGCGCTCCGACGGGCGCAGGACGGGATCGGCCCCGGACTGAAGATCGTCGAAGACCGGCGCGAGTCGCGCGAGCACGGTGTCGTAAGTGGACGTCACGCCGTCCAGTCTCCCACGAGCGGCTCACGGGTCGCGTCGCGAAACGTGGGCGCGGTGAAGGGGGCAGAATGGATGTATGACCACCCCCTCACTCGACTCCTTCGGCGCCCGTCAGACCCTCGAGGTCGCGGGCCGTTCCTTCTCCTACTTCTCGCTGCGTGCCGAGGCGCTGAGCGCGTTGGGTGTGGATCGACTCCCGTTCTCGATCAAGGTACTGCTCGAGAACCTGCTGCGCCGCGAAGACGGCGTGCACGTGCGCCGCGATGACGTCGAGGCCCTGGCCCGATGGGGTGAGAGCCCCACGCGTCACGGCGAGGCCGCCGGCGACGCGGCGCGCGAAATCGCCTTCACTCCCGAGCGCGTCCTGATGCAGGACTTCACCGGGGTCCCGTCGGTCGTGGACCTCGCGGCCATGCGCGACGCGATCATCTCCCTCGGTGGCGATCCGGCGCGGATCAACCCGCTGGTGCCGGTCGAGTTGGTCATCGACCATTCAGTGATCGCCGAGAGTTCCGGACTACCCACCAGCTTTAAGGAGAACGTCGACATCGAGTACCAGCGCAACATTGAGCGCTACACCTTCCTCAAGTGGGCCCAGGGCTCCTTCGAGCGGTTCCGGGTCGTCCCCCCAGGAATGGGCATCTGCCACCAGGTCAACCTCGAGTACCTGGCACGCATCGTCTTCGACCACGACGGTCAGGCGTTCTTCGACACGGTGATCGGCACCGACTCGCACACGACCATGGTCAACGGCCTGGGCGTCCTGGCCTGGGGTGTCGGGGGCATCGAGGCCGAGGCCGTCATGCTCGGCCAGCCCACGTCAATGCTCATCCCTCCGGTCGTCGGACTGCGCCTGACCGGTGCGACGCGCGAAGGCGTCACCGCCACCGACGTCGTCCTCACGATTACCCAGCTCCTGCGCAGCCACGGCGTGGTCGGCAAGTTTGTCGAGGCCTACGGGCCAGGAGTGGCCTCGTTGTCGCTCGAGACCCGCGCGACCATCGGCAACATGTCACCCGAGTACGGAGCAACCTGCACGCTCTTCCCCATCGACCAGGTCACCGTGGACTATCTGGCGTTCACCGGGCGCAGCCCGGAGCACCTCGCCCTCGTCGAGGCGTACGCGCGGGCCCAGGGCGTCTGGCACCAGGCGTCGGCGCCCGAGCCCGTCTACTCCGAGTACGCCGAACTGGACCTCGACACGGTCGAGCCCAGCCTCGCCGGCCCGCGCCGACCTCAGGACCGGGTCGCGCTCGCTGGCGCACGTCACGCCTTTCGCGAAGCCCTCGCACGCGAGCCGATCGAGGTGCGCGGCGTCGACGCGGCCGACGTGCTGCGCGACGGCGCGGTAGTGGTGGCCGCGATCACCTCGTGCACGAACACGTCAAACCCTTCGGTCCTCGTCGCCGCCGGACTGGTCGCGCGTCGCGCGGTCGAACGCGGGCTCTCGGTCAAGCCCTGGGTCAAGACCACGCTGGCGCCCGGGAGCCGCGTCGTCATCGACTATCTGGATCGCGCCGGTCTCGTCGAGCCGCTGGAGAAGCTCGGCTTCTACCTGGCTGGCTACGGCTGCACCACCTGCATCGGAAACTCCGGTCCATTGCTCGCCGGGGTGTCCGAGGCGACCGTCGAGCACGACCTCTCGGTCGTATCGGTCCTGTCGGGTAACCGCAACTTCGAGGGCCGCATCCACCCCGACGTCAAGCAGAATTTCCTGGCCAGTCCGCCGCTCGTCGTCGCGTACGCGCTGGCGGGCACGATGGACATCGACCTCACTAACGAACCCCTGGGCGACGGGTCCGACGGCGCGCAGGTGTACCTGAGGGACCTGTGGCCCAGTGACGCCGAAGTGGCCGCCGCGGTGCGCGAGTCAGTCACGCCGGAGATGTTTACCCAGCGCTACGCCGCGGTATTCGACGGCGACGAGCGATGGGCTCGGGTGCCGGCGACCGACACCGTCACCTACGCGTGGGACGACCGTTCGACCTACGTCAAGCTTCCCCCGTACTTCGAGGGACTCACGATGGAGCCGGGCCCGGTCAGCGACGTTGCCGGTGCACGGGTGCTGGCCAAGCTGGGCGATTCGGTGACGACCGACCACATCTCACCGGCCGGCTCCATCCGACCCAACGTGCCCGCCGGGCTCTACCTGACCGACGGGGGCGTTGAGCGCCAGGACTTCAACAGTTACGGCGCACGACGCGGTAACCACGAGGTCATGATGCGCGGCACCCTCGCCAACGTGCGGCTGCGCAACCAGCTGGCCCCGGGCACCGAGGGCGGCGTCACGCTCAAGTTGCCTGAGGGCGTGGAGATGTCCATCTTCGACGCGGCGATGGCCTACCAGGCCGAGGGGACTGCGCTCATCGTGCTCGGGGGCAAGGAGTACGGCAGCGGCTCGAGCCGCGACTGGGCCGCCAAGGGGGTCAAGCTCCTCGGGGTCCGCGCGGTGCTGGCCGAGAGCTTCGAACGGATCCATCGCTCCAACCTGGTCGGCATGGGGGTGCTGCCACTGGAGTACCAGCCCGGCGACTCGGCCGAGACCTACGGACTCGACGGCACCGAGACGTATTCAGTCGAAGGTCTCGATCCCCTCAACCGCGGCGAGACGGTGCCCCACGTCCACGTGACGGCGACGCGCGCCAACGGCGAGGTCGAGCGCTTCCACGTGCGGCTGCGCATCGACACGCCCACCGAGGCCGAGTACTACCGCCACGGCGGCGTGCTCAACTTCGTCCTGCGACAGCTGGCCGCCTAGGACCCCGCCAGGGCGTGGCGCACCGCGGAGTCCACGCTGTTGTGGAAGTGCACGTGGCGTAGCGCCTCGTCGGGGAAGTTTGAGATCTCGTGCTCGACCGCGTCGTTGGCTCGCGCGACCGACACGCTCACGTCGTGGGTGAGGTCGCCGATGACCTGGGCCAGGGTCACCAGGCCCGTGTAGTCGCAGTCGGCCATCGCCACCGCGTCGATGACCAGGTGCTCGGTGTCGGGGTTCTCCACCATGAACTGATGGACCTGGCGGCGAAAGGCTCCGGCGTTGGCGAAGTAGAGCGATTCGTCGAAGAGCACGACGAGCACGTGAGGAACCGGCTCGACGGACTTCTCCTCGAGCGGTTCCCAACTGGTCGTGCCCGTGCGCTGGCCCAGGACGAGCATTCGTGGTCGGGCGGTGCGCCACGTCCGGTCCAGGATGGCCAGTCCCACGGCGATGGCGAGCCCGATCTCGACGCCAAGAATGATGACGCCCAGGCAGCTCACCATGGCCAGCGCGAACTCCACTCGGCTGGTGTGCAGGACCTTGACGAGTTGAGGAATCTTCACGAGCCGCGCCGCGACGAACATCAACACGCCCGCCAGCACGGCCAAGGGGATGTCGCGCGCGTAGGTGGCGAGTGGCGAGAACGCGATCGCGCCGACCACCGCCACGAGGCCCACCATCTTGGTACGCCCACCGGCTAGACCGACCACGGTGGTGCGCGCCGGACTGGCGTTCACCGGGAAGGCCCCCACCAGCCCCGCCAGGACGTTGGCCGCGCCGACGCCGATGAAGTCGCGATCGATGTCGTCAGCCGCACCGATCTCGTCGGACGACGACCGTGCGGTCGCCGCGCTCTGAGAGATGACCACCACGAGCAGCGTGAGCGAGGTCGTGACCACGACGCCCCAGTCGTGCAGCGAGAGGTTGTGGAGGCGCCACCTCGGAAGTCCCGCGCTCACCGTGCCCAGGACCGCGACGCCGCGCGAGGTGAGCGACAGCGCGGTCGACAGCAGCGTCGCCCCGACCACCGCCACCAGCGCCGTGGGCCAGCGCGGGTTCACCCGCTCGCCCACGATCATCAGGGCCAGTGTTCCCACCGCCAGTGCGATCGACCACGCGCTGACGTGGCCGAGGTGGTGCGCGAGCGAGTCGAGCCGCGACGCCACGGACTCGCCGCCGGACGCGACACCGAACACGCGCGGCAACTGGTGTACGACGATGATCACGCCGATGCCGGCCATGAAGCCGCCCACGATCGGCAGCGAGAGGAAGTCGGCCAACCACCCCAGACGCAGTATCCCGACCGTGGCAACCAGCACACCCGTCACGACTGCCGTCGCGGCGAGCAGCGACAGGTACGACGACGTAGACGGCGCGGCCAGCCGGACCAGGGCCACCGCGAACAGCGGGGCGATCGTGGAGTCCGCGCCGACCGACATGATCGGGTTCGAGCCCAGCACCAAGAAGGCAGCGCCCGCGGCGATGAAGGCGATCAGCGCCGTGAAAGCGGGGACCTCGGCGAGCTGGGATGTCGCCAACTGTTCGGGGATCGCGATGGCGAGCAACGTGACGCCGGCGAGGACCTCACCTGCGAGATTGGCACGCGTGAGGCCGACCAACATCTGGCCAAGGCCCCGGGCCGGAACGCGCTCGGTGACCTTGACGCGCTCGGCGGGATGCTTTGAGCCGTGGCCCATCCGCCAACCCTACGACGCGACTACGCCGCGCTAGATCGTGTTGATGACGCGGTAGCCCTCAGCCAGGCGGGCCTTGCCCATGCCAGCGGCCCGGGCTGTACGCCGCGACCACTGACGCACGAACTTGCCGATGTCATCGCGGTGACCGACCTGGCTCTCGTGACGGCGCAGCGCGGCGATCTTGTGCTTGAACGTCTTGGTGATGTCGACGACCATGGTCGGCGAGACGCCCGCCAGCCACACCTCCGACACCGTGTGGGGCTCGAAGCCCTCGCGCAGGAGTTCGGGGAACGCGTGGGGATTGCGGGCGTCCGGGTAGACCGCGCGAAGCGTCGCCTCGCCTGTGGCCAAGTGGTCGGGGTGGCTCGCGTAGATCCGGTCGTAGTTGCGCTCCGGGCTCTGGGTGATCACGAGGTCCGGCCGGAACGACCGGATTACGCGGGCGATCTCTCGACGTAGTAGCAGCGTGGGCTCGACCTGGCCGTCGGGCCAACGAAGGAAGGTGAGCTCGCTGACGCCGACCTCGGCGGCGGCGTTGCGCTGCTCGTTCTCGCGCACCGCGGTGCGCTCCTCGCGCGTGCTGGTCGAATCGTCCCCGCCCGCATCGCCGGACGTCACCAGGCAGTAGGCGACCTGGACGTCCTTCTTCGTCAGGTAGGCCACGGTCCCGGCGGAGCCAAAATCGACGTCGTCGGGGTGCGCGACGACGACGAGCGCGCGGCGAATGCTGCCGTCGTGCTTGAACACGGGCAGCGACGACTTTTTGCTCACAACACCGAGTCTGCCATCGTCGGCTCCCAATTCGCCAGGTCCGACAGACGCGGGTCGTTGGAGAACACTTCGACGACCGGTCGCTTGAGCGCGAGTCGGCGCATCATCACTCCGGCCTCAACCACCTGATTCCACAGCAAGAGCGACACCACGACGCCGGTGGAGCCGGCGCGCGCGGTGCGGCCGGAGCGGTGTAGGTAGGCCTTTTGGTCCTCGGGCGGGTCGAAGTGCATCACGCAGTCGACGGCGTCGATGTGCAGACCGCGCGCGGCAACGTCAGTCGCCACGAGAACCGGCAGGCGGTCGCTCATGAAGTCGGCCAGTGCCTTCTCGCGCTGGCTCTGGCGCAGGTCGCCGTGGATGGCCGCGGCCTGCACGCCCTCTTTGACGAGTTGCTCAACCAATCGGTCAGCCCCGCGCTTGGTGCGACAGAACACGAGCGTCTTGCCAAAGGAGCGACAGATGGTCGCGGCCACCTTCACGCGGTCCATCTGGTGCACGTTGAGGAAGTGATGAACCATCGCCGACACCGTCTGGGTGTCGCTCGCCACTTCGTGGAACACGGGATCGGTCAGGTAGCGCTTCACGAGCCGGTCGATGGCCCCGTCTAACGTCGCCGAAAAGAGGAGTGTCTGGTGGGGCTTGTCGGCGATGCGCCGCAGCACCCACTCGACCTGGGGCATAAAGCCCATGTCGGCCATCCGGTCGGCCTCGTCGAGGACCAACACGTCCAGGTCCTGCACGCTCACCTCGCCGCGGTCACCAAGATCGATCAAGCGTCCCGGCGTGGCGATGACCAGGTCGCTGCCCTTCTGCAGGGAACGTACCTGGCGCTCGATGTCGGCGCCACCGTAGACGGAGTTCACGCGTAGACCAAGGGCCGCGCCGAGGGGCTTGAGCACCTCGTGGACCTGGACGGCGAGCTCGCGGGTGGGCACGAGGACCAGACCACGCGGTCGCGCCGGACGTTCGCCCGACGCGGCGGCAGGACGCTCGGCGAGACGCTGGAGCATCGGTAGGCCGAAACCGAGGGTCTTGCCCGAACCGGTCTTGGCCTTGCCGCAGACGTCACGGCCGTCTAGGGCGTCCTCGATGGTCATCGCCTGAATGGGGAAGGCGGTGGTGATCCCCTGACGGGCCAGCTCGGCGCACAGTTCTGCGCGCACTCCTAGATCCTCAAAGGTTTTGTTGGTGGCGTAGGTGTCCGGCGACGCCGCGGCCCGAAGGGCTTCTGTACTCACGGAACAACGGTCGTTTCTCGGTCGGACCCGAAACCGCTCGTTCGTGTGGGCCCACGCTCATCTCTGGAGCTGTCCCTAGTCTAGGGGCAGAACGGCATCCCGACGCGAAGGAGAACCGTGGTACGACTCACTGAGGGCGCGCGAGCCCCCGCGTTCACCCTCACCAATCAGCGCGGTGAGAAGGTCTCCCTACGCGACTTCAAGGGCCAGCGCGTCATCGTCTACTTCTACCCCGCCGACGACACGCCGGGCTGCACGAAGGAGGCGTGCCAGTTCAACGACGAACTCGCTGGACTGCGCGCGCTCGGCGTCCACGTGCTCGGCGTCTCACCCGACGAGCGCACGTCGCACGCCGCCTTCGCCGCCAAGTACGGACTCGACTTCGATCTGCTGAGTGATCCGTCGAAGAAGGTCATGGAAAGATACGGCGCGTGGGGCGAGAAGATGCTCTACGGCAAACGGGTGATTGGCGTAATCCGCTCGACGTTCGTGGTCGGTCCGACGGGAATCATCGAACACGCCTGGTACGCGGTTCGCACCGACGGCCACGCGCATCGCGTTCGTGAGGCGATAGAGAGCTAACGCGCCTGCTCGGCACGCACCGATCGGATGCGGTGCCACACCCCCCACGCCACGAGCACCACGATCACCGCGACGATGGGCCACTGGGCGATGTGAAAGTCGTGGCTGACGTGGTGCCAGTTGGACCCGGCCGCGTACCCAAGACCGGCCAACAGCGCAACCCACGCTGCGGAGCCGATCGTCGTGAGGATGGCGAACGGCGCGCGCCTCATCTCGGCCATGCCGGCCGGAACCGAAATGAAACTGCGCACGACCGGAATCACCCGACCGAGCAAGACGGAGATCGCACCGTACTTCGCGAACCACCGCTCACCGGCGTCGAGGTCCTTGTGCGAGACGAGAATCCACGTGCCCCAACGATCGACAATCGTGCGTCCGGCGCTACGGCCGGCCTCGTAAGCGATCACGGCCCCAATGAGCGACCCGATGGTGCCGACGACGATGACCTCCCAGATCGTGAAGCGCGCGTGGCCGGTGATCGCCGTCGTGCACAGCGCGCCGGCGAAGCCGTAGAAGATCTCCGACGGCACTGGGATGCACGCCGAGGAGAGAATGGACGCGACCAGGAGACCCCAGTAGCCGTAGTGCGACACGAAGGATTGCATCGGTCCATTCTGGCCCACGCCGAGTGCGAGCCCGATCATCTACTGCGGGCGCGACCTGTGCGAGTGCGCTATTCACCCGTCCACATTGATGGTCGCCTAAGACCTTCGTAAGAAGTTGGCGAACTCGCCCTTGAAATGATGCTCCGGCTTGTGGGAGTGCTCACCGTCACAACGGCGCGGCGCGGCGTCCGGCGTCGATTGGGCTACCTAGTCGATGGCACGCTCCGGGCCGTGGACGCCACGGTCTAGCGCTGGTGAGCGCTGCACCAATAGGTCGTCCGCCCGCCGATCGTGGCCGACAGCATCGGCGCACCCTCGCGCGGGCAGAGTCCACCGGGAAAGCGGGCCCCCATGTGGTCCCCCGTGTGAGAGCCGCCACGGCGACTGAGGGTGCGCATGGTCTGGCCGAACGCCCGAAAGAGACGGGTCCGCTGCTCCGGGTCGAGTTGACCAACCGGTGTACGCGGGTCGATCCCGGCACGAAAGAGCATCTCGTCGGCGAGCAGGTTGCCGACGCCGGCCACCGCGCGCTGATCGAGCAGGCGGGCCTTGATGGCAGGACCCTCACCTCGCGTCACGTGCAGCACGGCGTTGAACTGGGCCCGCGTGAGTTGGAGCGCGTCAGGTCCGAGTTCGTCAATGTCGGGGTCCACTTCGAAGCGCGCGAGGCGTCGCGGGTCGTGCAGAAGCAGACGCCGCCCGTCATCAAAGTCGAGGCCCCCGCGGATCCACTCCGCGCGAAACGCGTGCGGCCCGTAGAAGAGCCCGTCGATGCCCGCCACGTCGTCGAGCAGCAGCACACCGGTCATTCCGAACCGCACGCCCAGCGCGACGCCGTCGGTCTGGAGCACCAGGAGCTTGCCCCTCCGGTCCGTGCCCGTCACGCGCAGTCCACGAACCGCGCGTGACCACGACGACGTCGAGGCCAACTTCTTGGCTGCGTAGGCGTCGGCGAAGCCCCGGGTGATGCGCGCCCCGATGACGCGGTCGGCCAGCCGGCGGTAGGACTCGATCTCGAGGGCTTCGGGCATCGGGGCGCAGCGTACCGCCCGCGGGCATCGCCAATCGGCCTCTGTAAGGTTGGCCCGTGGTCGACAAGCCTCAGTGGAAGGAACTGTTCTCGGAGGTGGTGACGTCGGGTCTGTGCACCGGCTGCGCCGCCTGCGTCGTCGCGTGTCCATACGACGTCTTGAAGTACGAGACCGCCGGGAGCGCCTACAAGCCCTGGCACGTCGATGAGGACGGCGGTCGCGACGACTGCACACACGGCCAGAAGGGCTGCACGATCTGCACGCGCGCCTGCCCGCGTTTCCGCAACTGGGAGAGTGAGATCGACACCCACCTCTTCGCGCGCGAGCGCACCGACGACGAGGTCTACGGCGTGGGCGACGTCCTGCTGGCGCGCGCCACCGACCCCGAGTTCGTCGAGAACGGACAGGACGGCGGCTTCGTGTCCGCGCTGCTCACCTACGCGCTCGAAAACGACGTCGTGGACGCGGCGCTGGTCAGCGGGCTCGAGGGCGACGGCTCGTCGTGGCGGGCCGTACCGCGCGTCGCGCGCA
>Ga0307372_10013055_pt1 | contig 10784 bp, 9 predicted proteins | sample OX1MG_FD_202533 | JGI IMG/M metagenome (GOLD analysis project Ga0307372, IMG submission 202533) | Soil microbial communities from Risofladan, Vaasa, Finland - OX-1 | ecosystem: Environmental > Terrestrial > Soil > Coastal area > Acid sulfate soil | place: Finland: Risofladan, Vaasa | collected...
TGGCCGGAGGCGGGGCATGAGTGCGGTCCGGGCCGGCGGGCGGGCATGAGCGCCGCTTACGTGGTGGTGGCCCGCAACGCCGCCACCCACTCGGACAATCGCATCCACGAGGACACAGTGGCCAAGACCTACGGGTTCAGCGGCGGCCTGGTCCCCGGGGTCACGCTCTACGGATACCTGATGCATCCGGTGGTGGCCCAATTCGGCCTCGAGTGGCTGGAGCGGGGTACGGCCGATGTCCGATTCACCCGCCCCGTCTACGACGGCGGGCGGGTCGAGGCGGTGGCGGAGCTGGACCCGGCCGTCGGCCGGGAACTCAGCCTGCGCCTGGTCGACGCGGAGGGGATCACCTGTGTGGCCGGCACCGCCGGCCGGCCCGAGCGGCCGGCGCCGGTCTTCGACCCGACCTCGGTGACCTGGGCCGAACTGCCCGAGGAGCGCCCCGGCGCCGATGCGGACTCGTTGGCCCCCGGGCGGGTGCTGGGTAGCCTGTTCGCCCCGGTGGAGGCTGATCATTACCGGGGCTATCTGGACATCCTCGATCAGGATCCCGAGCCGTACCGGAGCGCCGGCCTGGCCCATCCCGGGGCATTGATCCTGTCGGCCAACACCATCCTGGCCACCAATGTCCGCCTGGGACCCTGGGTCCACGTCGGCAGCCGGATCGCCAACCTGGCTCCCGTACCCCGCCGGGCCGAGGTGGAGACCCGGGCCCGGGTGCGGGACCGCTATGAGCGCAAGGGCCACCAGCTGGTGGAACTGGAGGTGGTCTGGCTCCATGACGGCAGCCCGGTCATGACCGCTCTGCACACCGCTATCTACCAGTTGAGACACGAGGAGGAGCCCGGTGTTCGAGTGGAGTGAAGAGCAGAACATGCTGCGCGATGCAGTGCGCAAGTTTGTCGAGGCCGAGATCGCCCCCAACATCAATGAGCTGGAGCACGGGGACACACCCCCCTACGACACGCTGCGAAAGATGTACAAGACCTTCGGCATGGACGCCATGGCCCGGGCCGGCTTCGAGGCCAGGATCAAGCGGGAGAAGGAGGGCCCCGCCGCCGCCCCCGAGGGTGAACGGAGGTCGGGCGGCGGTGACGGCGCCGGCTTCATGCTGATCCCGATCATCGAGTTGTGCCGCTACTGCCCCGGGATGGTCACGGCCATGGGGGTGAGCGTGGGCCTGGCGGCCAGCGCCGTCATGTCCAAGGGCACCGTCGCCCAGAAGGAGCGCTGGGGCGTGGACCTGCTGACCCTGGACAAGATCGGGTCCTGGGCCATCACCGAGCCCGGTTCGGGTTCGGACGCCTTCGGGAGCATGAAGTCCACGGCCCGCCGCGACGGTGAGGAGTATGTCCTCAACGGGTCCAAAACCTTCATCACCAACGGGCCCTACGCCGACACCATCGTCTTCATCTGCAAGCTGGACGAGGGCAACGACCCGAAGGACCGCAAGGTCCTCACTTTCGTACTGGACTCGGGCATGCCCGGCCTGGAGCAGAGCAAGCCGCTGCGCAAGATGGGGCTGCACTCCAGCCCCACGGGCGAGTTGTTCTTATCGGATGTGCGGGTGGGCCGGGACCGCCTGTTGGGCGAGACCGAGGAGCAACCCTCCCGGGAAGGGGCCAAGGAGACGTTCTCCATGGAGAGGACCGGGGTGGCGGCCATGGCCCTCGGGATCGTGGAGCGCTGCCTGCAGGAGTCGGTGGCCTATGCCAAGGACCGGGTCCAGTTCGGCCATCCCATCGGGGAGTTCCAGCTCATCCAGATGAAGCTGGCCAAGATGGAAGTGGCCCGCCTCAACATCCAGAATCTCGTGTTCCGCCAGATCGAGATGGGGGCGGCTGGGAAGGGCATGTCGCTGGCCGAGGCTTCGGCCTGCAAGCTGTATGCCGCTCAGGCCTGCATGGAGGTGGCTTTGGAAGCGGTCCAGCTCTTCGGTGGCAACGGCTACATGGCCGAGTTCGGAGTCGAGCAGCTCTGCCGGGACGCCAAGGTCCTGCAGATCTACGCCGGCACCGATGAGATCCAGATCTCTCAGATCGCCCGCAGCCTCCTGGCGTGACGCTTTAGAGCTTGCGCAGCCTCACCCGGTGCACGGCGTGCCCGGCGCCCTTTTCGAGTACCAGGTGGGCCCGCTCCCGGGTGGGCAGGATGTTCTCCTTAAGGTTCAAGGCGTTGATGCTGGCCCAGATGTCCCGGGCGGTGGCCTCCGCCTCTTCGGCGGTGAGGGCGGCGAAGCGGTGGAAGTACGAGCGCTCGTCCCGGAACACGGTGTCGCGCAGAGTCCGGAACCTCTCCACATACCAGCGCTCGATATCGGACTCGTCGGCATCGACGTAAATGGAGAAGTCGAAGAAGTCCGAGACGAACAGCCTGGAGCTGTGGGCCCGGTCCAATTCGCCCTGCAGGACGTTGAGGCCCTCGACGATCACGATGTCAGGTCGGCGGACCATCTGGCTCTGGCCCGGGAGGATGTCGTAGGACTGGTGGGAGTAGACCGGGGCGGCCACCTCGGCTTCGCCTGACTTCACGGCGGCCATGAAGTCGACCAGCCGGCGCTGGTCGTATGACTCCGGGAATCCCTTCCGACCCATCAGGCCCCGCTCGGACAACACCCGGTTGGGGTAGAGGAAGCCGTCGGTCGTGACCAGGTCGACCTTGGGGTGGTCGGGCCAGCGGGCCAGCAGGGCCTGGAGGATGCGGGCGGTGGTGCTCTTGCCCACGGCCACGCTGCCGGCGATGCCTATGACGTAGGGCACCTTGAGCTCGGGCTGGCCCAGGAAGGTGTTGCTGGCCCCGTGCAGCTTCTGGGTGGCCCCGACGTACAGGTTGAGCAGGCGGGACAGGGGGAGATAGACGTCGGCCACCTCAACCAGATCCACCGCTTCGTTGATGCCCCGCAGTCGGTCCAGGTCGGCTTCGCTGAGGGTCAGGGCGGTGGCGGCCCGCAGCCCGGACCACTCCTCCCGGCTGAAGTCCCGGAAACGAGAAAGGCCACGGGTGTCCAGGGCGCCCTCGGGGACCATCCCCTCCGTAGTGGACATCGCCGTCACGCTAGGCCGTGGGAGCAACGCCTATTGCACGCGGTCGGGTGACACCGGGGCGGTGGCGCCGCTCAGGGGGCCCGAACGGAGGGCCGGGTACGCTGGAGCGGTGGCCCGTCGCGCCCCGGCCAGGACTGCCGACGGGGCCGAGGCGACCGGCCCCGGCCCCGGCCCCTCCCACGCCACGGCCCGCTACCTGGAGGCCATCTACTACCTCGACCACGAAGGCGAGGAGGTGCGCCCCGGCCGGCTGGCCGACTGGCTGGCGGTGAGCCCGCCGACGGTGACCGTGGCCGTGCAGCGCCTGGTGCGCGATGGTCTGGTGGCAGTGCACTCCGATCGCACCATCGTCCTCACCCCGGTCGGTGCCTTGGCGGCGGCGGCGGCGGTCCGCCGGCACCGGGTGGTGGAGTGCTGGCTCACCGTGGAACTGGGCTTCGACTGGGTCACGGCCGATGCCGAGGCCGAGCGGGTCGCCTACACCCTCTCCGATGTGGTTCTGGACCGGCTCTTCGAGCGGCTGGGGGAGCCGACCACCTGTCCGCATGGCAACGAGATCCCCGGGCACGGGCCGGTCCAGCGGGATCTGGTCTGTCTCACCGAGCTGGCGGCCGGCCACCCGGCGCGGGTGTCGCGGATCTCGGAACTGGCCGAGCACGATGCCCCCCAGGTGCTGGGTCTGCTCGACAGCGAGGGCCTGGTCCCGGGGGCGGCCGTGACCGTCGAAGCTGAGGCTCCCCTGGCCGGGGTGATGCGCCTGTCCGTGGACGGCAAGCCGGTGGCCCTCAGCGCGGCCATGGCGGCGTCGGTTTGGGTGGAGCGCCCGGCCTGAGCGGTGGCCGTAGAGTCCGGGGCATGACCGAACCCGCCCCGATAGTCGAGCCTTTCGACCACCTTCCCTTCGGTTCGGACGGCAAGTCCCGGCGCTATGACACCTCCCGCTACCGCGGGGCGGTGGGCCTCAACTGGTACCTCTGCGACCCGAGCCTCCAGTTCATCATCCGCTCCCACCTCGATGGCCCCGCCCTGGCCTGGGCCGAGCCCCGGCTGGAGGCGGTGGGCGAGCTCATGGGTGGGCCGATAGCCGAGCGGGCCGAGGAGACCGACCGGAACCCACCCCGTCTGGAGAAGTACGACCGCTGGGGACACGACGTCAGTTTGGTGGTGACCCCGCCCAGCTTCGAGGCCTCCAAGCGCGACCTCCTGGCCAACAGCTTCTCCGATCCGGCGTTCCGGTCCGAGGCCCGGGCCGCCGGGGTGGATCCGGGCCCCATGGCGGCGGCCTGGAGCTACATGCTCAACCAGGCCGAGATCGGCATGACCTGCGCCCTCGGGACGGGTGGCGACATGGTCGTCCGTCTGGCCGAGGAGTTCGCCCCCGAGGACGTGAAGGCCCGCCTGGCCGAGCTGGTCGGCGGCGCCGAACTGGGAGGTGAAGCCGCTCAGATGCTGACCGAACGTACCGGCGGCTCGGACCTGGCCGCACTGGAGACCACCGCCACCCCGGCCGGGGATGCCTGGCGGTTGAACGGTCTCAAGTGGTTCGCGTCCAATGCCAACGGATCGGCCTTCGTGGTGCTGGCCAAGCCGGAGGGCGCCCCGGACACGAGCCGGGGCATCGTGCCCTTCCTGGTGCTGCGGGAGCGCCGGGACGGGGGCCGGAACGGGGTGATGATCCGCCGGCTCAAGGACAAGCTCGGCACCAAGGCGGTGGCGTCGGCCGAAGTCGAACTGGTCGACGCCGAGGCGTTCATGCTGGCCCCGGGGATGGGGACGGCGGGCAGCGGCAGCGCCGAGACCGGCTCGGCCGGGGGTGACGGCCGGGGCCTGGCCCGCATGATGGAGCTGACCAACGGCGCCCGGCTCGGGATCGCCATGATGGGCCTGGGTTGTGCCCGCCGGGCCCTGGTGGAGGCCCTCTGTTACGCCCGGGCCCGGGAGGTCTTCGGCTCCGCTTTGATCGACCAGCCGCTGGCCCAGCGCAAGCTGGCCGAACTCATCGTCGAGGTGGAGGCGGCCCAGGCGCTGGTCTTCGACGGCTTCCTCGGCCCCCGGCTCCGCCTCGGCGCGCCGCTCATAAAGCTGCGGGCGGCCCGACTGGGAATCACCGCCGCCAGCGACGCCATCGAGATGCACGGCGGGAACGGCTACATCGAACAGTGGCCGGTGGCTCGTCTGCTCCGCGACGCCCAGGTCAACACCATCTGGGAGGGACCGGACAACATCCTGTGTCTCGACGTGCGCCGGTCCATCCGGCGGGATCAGGCCGAGACCGCCTTTCTGGAGCGGCTGCGCTCGGCCCTGGCCACCGCCCGCTCCGGGGACCAGGCCACCGTCGACACGGTGAGTCAGTCGATCGAGCTTCTGGAGGAGGCGATCGGGGCGTGGAAGAGCTTGGACGGCGCCACCGCCGAGGCCCGGCTGTATACCCTGGCCACGCTGATGGTCGACGTCTACGCCGCATCCCTCCTGATCGAACAGGCCGGTTCCGATTCGGGAGACGGACGCAAATCGCTGGTAGCCCGGCTCTACGTCCGGTCCCACCTCGGCCGCGACCGGCTGCGGGGCCTGCTCGACACGCCGGACGAGTTGGAGCGCTTCAAGGAACTGGTGGACGGCACCTTTGCCGATCCGCGGGGCTGAGATGTCCGATACCGCCCAAGCCGCCGCCGCCACCGGCGTCGATGCCCCCATCGGGGCCACCACGCCGGTGGTGAGACGGACCACTGGTGTGGCCGGGATCGCCTTCTTCGCCCTTGGCGCGGTGGCCACCGTTCTGCGCCTGCTCGGCCCCGGTAACGATGCCAGTGGTACCCAGGTCGAGTCTTACGTCATCGAGCACTACCACGCCCAACAGGCCTCCATCGTGCTGGGAGCGGCGGCTCTGTTCGCCTTTGTGATCTTTGCCGGGCACCTGTCGGCCCGGATCCGGCGGGCGGATGCCGCCGTGGGGGACTCCTGGACTCCTTCCTATCTGATCGGGGCGGCCGGAGTGGTCATCCTGGGTCTGGCCGCCGCCGCCGGTCAGGGGGCGTACCAGGAACTCGCCCACGAGACGGCGCTGCCGATCGAGGTTCTCGACGTCTACCACGTGGCCACGGGGCTGGCCTCGGCCTCGGCTCTCGCTCTGGCGGCCATGCTGGTCTCCATCGGCCTGTCGGGTCTGTTGAACGGCACCATCCCGGTACCCCTGTCCTGGTTGGCCCTGGTCACATCGGTGGTCGCCATCGTGGCCGGCGTCGGCATCGGAACCTCCCGCACGACGTTCGGAATCCTGGTGATCGTGGCCGATGCTCTCTGGCTGGCCTGGACCCTCGGGGTCAGCGTCTGGCTACTGGCCGCCGAAGACCGCCGGCCGGGGACGGCTTGAGCCCGACCCAACCCCTGCGGATCGGGTTGGTGGGAGCCGGGCCGTGGGCCGCCATGCTCCATGCTCCGATGCTCGCCCGTTCCCCCGATGTGGAGCTGGTCGGCATATGGGCACGGCGTCCGGAGGCGGCCACGGCACTGGCCGAGCGCCGCCACACGTCTGCCTTCGAAAACCTCGACGCTCTCATGGACGCAGTAGATGCGCTGGCCTTTGCCGTGCCACCCGACGTGCAGGGCCAGTTGGCGTTCCGAGCGGCCCGGGCCGGTAAGCACCTGCTGTTGGAGAAACCACTCGCCCTCGACCTGTCCGGCGCCGCCGAGCTGGTGGCCGCCGTCGAGGAGAGCGGGGTGCGCACCCAGATGGTCCTCACCCGCCGTTACATGCCCTCCACCATCTCCTTCCTGGAGCGGGCCGCCGCCCTGGGTCCCTACGGTGGGCGGGCCGCGGCCATTTCCGGGGCGGTGTTGGGCGATGCACCGTTCGCCACTCCGTGGCGGATCGCCCACGGCGCTCTCCTGGATGTCGGTCCCCACGTCCTGGACCTGCTGGATGCCGCCATCGGTCCCATCGGACACATCTCGGCTCGCGGCGATGCCCGGCGTTATCTCGTCCTCACCTGCGAGCACCAGAGCGGGGCGGTGAGCCAGGCCGCCCTGTCCATCAGTCAGCCCATGGACGGAAACATCTGGACCTTCGAACTGTACGGACCGACCGGGACGCTGAGCCTGGAGGACGGCGGAGCGGACGCCGCCGACCAGTACGCGGCGGCGGTGGCATCGATACCGCGCCAGCTGGCCGAGGTGGTCCGTTCGGGAGCGGATCATCCCCTCGACGCCCGGAGCGGCCTGCACTTGCAGGAGCTCATCGACCGGGCCCAGCGCAGCCTGGCCTGAGCCGAGCGGCGTTCGCCCGGCGCCTTCCCGCCGTAGCGGCAGCGGCCCGGGCCATCACCTAGGCGTTCGGGGTCCGGGGCGGGCCTCCGCCCGGCCGCCGGGCAACGCTGGCCGGGCCCAGGAGGCTGAGGGCGATGCGGTTGATGCGACCGTGGCCGAGGCCCCGGCCGATGGGCGGGGGCGGATAGCCACCCGGCAGGGTGGAGGTGCGCCCGGCTCCCCAGCCGAGTGCGGTCCGCACGACGGCCTCCAGCTGGCCCGGGTCGGTGCCGAAGGGCCCCCGTCCGCCGGCCATGCGGGCCTCCAGGGGCCACAGGAAGCGCCGCTGGAGCTGGACCAGGGTCAGATCGTTGCCGCGGCAGTGCAGAGCCAGCTCGGCGGCCAGGGGCTGCAGGAAGGCGGTGGCCCAGGCCCGGGACCGGCGCGACCGCCAGGTGAGGCGGTCCACCGCCACCAGGTCATCCAGCCCGGAGCGGGACAGGGCGTTGACCCAGGCCCATTCGGGCACCCGCCGGCGGTGGTGGTCCAGCCAGGCGGCCAGTTGACCGGCCAGGTACGCCTCAGACTCTCCGGCCAGGTCGGAGGCCCGGTCCCCGGCCTTCCCCGAACGATGCCACCATCGCTGACTGCGCAAGCCCTCAACCTCCGCCCGGCCACACCTGACCAGACAATACGGCCAGTCGGAACCGGCTGCCGGGCCGGCCGACGCCGAGGTCGACTTCGCCGGCCGAGCCCAAACCGGCCCCATCGGCCGGCGGCCCGACTGCCCTACCCTGGGTCCGACTCAAGAGGGGGATCCAATGACCACCAGCATCCAGGAACCGGCCGAGAGGGCGGACGCCCCGTCCCTGGAGGAGTTCCGCCAGAAGATCCGTAGCTTCCTGGCCGACCACGCCCCGGTCGGGACCGCGGCCGCCGGGCCGCCGGCGGCAGGCAATGAAGGGGGTATGGTGGCCAGGGCCAAGGCGTTTCAGGCCGAACTGTTCGATGCCGGCCTGGCCGCCCTGGCCTGGCCGGCCGAATACGGGGGTCAGGGCCTGTCCGGGTCCTACCAGACGGTCTTCAACGAGGAGTCCTCCGACCATGTGCTGCCGACCGGCGTGTACACCATCGGATTCGGCATGTGCATCCCCACCGTGCTCGCCCACGGGACGGAGGAGCTGAAGCGGCGGTACGTCCGCCCGGCGGCGCGGGGTGAGGAGATCTGGTGCCAGCTCTTCTCCGAGCCCGGGGCGGGATCGGATGTGGCCAGTCTTCAGACCCGGGCGGTCCGGGACGGGGACGAGTATGTGATCAACGGACAGAAGGTATGGACATCGGGCGCCCACTACTGCGACTACGGCATCCTCCTGGCCCGGACCAACACAGATGTGCCCAAACACAAGGGACTGACGATGTTCGTCCTCGACATGCACGCTCCGGGAGTGACTGTCCGACCCCTGCGCCAGATCAACGGCGCCTCCGGCTTCAACGAGGTGTTCTTCGATGATGTGCGCATCCCCGCCGACCATGTACTGGGTGAGGTTGGGGAGGGCTGGCGGGTCGCACTCACCACCCTCATGAACGAGCGGGTCGCCATCGGCACCGGCCGAAGTGGACAGCGCACGACCTCACCGCTCGAACCGATCGCCCCCCACCTGGAACTGGCCCGGAAGTCGGGCGCCATCGGTGACCCACTGGTCCGCCAGGCCCTGGCCGATCTGTTCATCCGCTCCCGCATCCTGAGCTTCGTGGGCCTGCGCATCCGGGCCGCGGTGACGGCCGGACGTACGCCGGGACCGGAGGGTTCCATCGCCAAGTTGGCCGGCACCCAGCTGGGGTGGCTGTCGGCCCAGGTGGCGGCGGGCCTGGCCGGGCCGGCGGCGGTGGCCTGGTCGGCCGAGACCGAAGGAGGAGGGCGCTGGACCCAGTTGGTGGTGTCGGCGCCGGCCTCGGGCATTGCCGGGGGCACCAACGAGGTGATGCGCAACATCATCGGAGAGCGGGTCCTCGGCCTGCCCAAGGACCCCCAGGTTGATCGGGATCTCCCATTCCGCGATCTACTGGTGGGGACCCAATCCGTCTCCAACCGCTCCGCTCTGGGCTGAGCAGGGTTCGGGAGAGAGCCGATGAGTGACCTGACCACCCTGGTGGACGGCTTGGCCTTTGCCGAGGGTCCGCGCTGGCACGAAGGCAGCCTCTGGTTCTCCGACATGCATGCCGGGGTGGTGTTGCGCTGCGACGTCACCAGCGGGGCCATCGAGGAGGTGGCCCGAGTGGAGAAGCAGCCGTCGGGTCTGGGTTGGGACGCGGAAGGCCGGCTGCTGGTGGTCTCCATGGTCGACCGTCGCCTCCTCCGGGTCGGAGCGGCGGGGAGGCTGGAGGAGGTGGCCGACCTCTCGGGCCTGGCCGCCTTCCACTGCAACGACATGGTGGTGGATGCTGCCGGTCGCGCCTACATCGGCAACTTCGGCTTCGACTTCCGGGCCGGGGCGGCGCCGGTTGGAGCGGTGCTGGCCCGGGTCGATCCCGACGGCAGCGTGTCGGTGGCTGCCGAGGGCTTGATGTTCCCCAACGGCACCGTGATCAGCCCGGACGGACGCACCCTGATTATCGGGGAGACCTTTGCCGCCCGCCTGACCGCCTTTGACATCGCCCCGGATGGCAGCCTGTCCGGCCGCCGCCTATGGGCGCAGATGCCGCCGGGGGCGGTGCCGGACGGGATCTGCCTGGATGCCGAGGGCGCCGTATGGGTGGCTTCGCCCACCAGCAAGGACGTCATCCGGGTGGCCGAGGGCGGGGAGGTCCTGGCCCGGATCGACACCGGTAGGGATGCCTACGCCTGCATGCTCGGCGGCGCCGAGGACCGGACCCTGTTCATCTGCACGGCCGTGAGTAGCGACCCGGCTGTCGTCACGGCCGAGCGCTCCGGCCGGATCGAGGTCATCGATGTGGAGGTGGGCCGGGCCGGCCGGCCCTGATATCGGGGGTTGGGCCGGGAGGGCGCGGTGGTAACCTTCCGGATCCGATAAACACCCCGGGGGGTGATTGGATTCGACTCTGGCATTGGATTCGGGAGAAGCGAGCCGTGGTTTCCGGAACCACGTTAAAGAGCCGGAAAAAAACACAAATGCCGAGCCTCAGCTCGCAATCGCTGCCTAAACAGTAGCGACGGTCGTCCGGCCTCAGCCCCATGGGCCGGGTACGAACGTCATCTAGTGGGGCTTACCTGCACGGCCACGTCAGCGGGCCGGGCAGGGACAACTCAGCTGACTGGGGCTCCGCACCGTTGCCGGTGAAGGGGTGGGGCCCGAGACCTTCCACCGGCTGCGCTCGGAGAAGTCCCGGAAAAGAGCTAGAGGACGGGGGTTCGATTCCCCCCACCTCCACCAACCGACACCACCCCAGTCAGTCCTTAGGCACGGTCAGTCCTTATGGATGATGTCCTCGACATGGCTGCCTCTTTCGGCTTAGGTCCCCGCCCGGTGCGGGGTACCC
>Ga0307372_10013057_pt1 | contig 10782 bp, 12 predicted proteins | sample OX1MG_FD_202533 | JGI IMG/M metagenome (GOLD analysis project Ga0307372, IMG submission 202533) | Soil microbial communities from Risofladan, Vaasa, Finland - OX-1 | ecosystem: Environmental > Terrestrial > Soil > Coastal area > Acid sulfate soil | place: Finland: Risofladan, Vaasa | collected...
TGACGGTGGAGTTGATCCAGCCGGTGGCCTGCGAGGAGGGGCTGCGCTTCGCCATCCGCGAGGGCGGCCGCACCGTCGGCGCTGGCGTCGTCACCAAGATCCTGAAATAATTGACGGACCGCCAATGGGGCAGCGCGTCCAGCTGCCCCGCGCGATCGCAAGCCGGGTGAGGATGTGTTATCATGGCGAAGAGGGCCAGGGCCGACCGGATCGTGATCACACTCGAGTGTACCGAGTGCCGTGAGCGAAATTACACGTCGCAGAAGAATCGGCGCAACGATCCAAGTCGACTCGAGCTCAATAAGTTCTGCCCGCGTTGCCGGTGCGTTCGCAAGCACCGCGAGACACGGTAGCAGCGCTGCCAGTGGCGCGCCGCAGCACAGGGTCGTAGCTCAATTGGTAGAGCAGCGGTCTCCAAAACCGCAGGTTGCGGGTTCGATTCCTGCCGGCCCTGCCGCCCCCGTCTCACCACACATGACGGTGCGCTGCGATGACTACCGACAGTCGTGGTGGGGCAGAGCCGCATGGCTCGCCCCTTTTGTCTGTCACTGAGCGATCGAGTGAGTGACCATCCGGCTGCGACGGCGACGTGGCTCGCAACGAGGAGAGGGCGCATGGCGACGAGGACACGAACGCGAACCGGCGAGCGCCAGCCGCAGACCCGACAGTCCCGCATCGCGAGTCGCTTCGCGGGGCTGCAGCGGACGGCGCGCGAGACGTGGGCTGAAACCAAGAAGATTACCTGGCCCAACCGCGACACCACCCGGAACCTGACGCTTCTGGTGGTCGCCATCTCCGCGGTGCTCGGCCTGGTTCTGGGCGGCGTCGACGCAGGGTTCGTCAAGCTCTGGAATCTCCTCGGGAACGTACTCTAGGGGAGGCGCCGATGACACGCTCACTCCGCGAGCGCATGGCTCAGCGGCGCGAAGACCAGACTGCCGCCACGGGCACGGCTGAGCAGCCCGGGCGCTGGTACGTCGTGCACACGTATTCGGGCTACGAGAATAAAGTTCGCCAGAACCTCCTCCACCGCGTCGAGACGATGGACGTCGCCGATAAGATCTTCGAGGTCGTCGTGCCGACGCAGGAGGAGGTCGAGATTCGCTCGGGTCAGCGCCACAGCGTGCAGCGCAAGGTCTTCCCGGGCTACGTCCTCGTGCGTATGGACATGGACGATGACTCCTGGTACGTCGTACGCAATACGCCGGGAGTGACCGCCTTCGTCGGCATGGGCAACAAGCCCACTCCGCTGGAGGAGCGCGAGGTGCAGGCTATCCTCAAGGGGATGCAGGCCGAGGCGCCGCGCGTGAAGGTCTCGCTGGCCCTGGGCGACATGGTGCGGATCATCGACGGGCCGTTCACCGACTTCCGGGGCACGGTCGACGAGATCGACCAGGAGAAGGGGAAAATCCGGGTTCTCGTGTCGTTCTTCGGGCGCGAGACGCCGGTCACGCTGGACTTCCTGCAGGTCGAGCGCGAGGGCTGACGCGACGCGCCGGGCTGACCGGCGTTCATCCAGTGTGGGAGGGGGCTCGGGCCCCCGTTTGTACCACGGGAGGGTAGATACCAGGTGGCCAAGAAGGTTCGCGCCTACGTCAAGCTGCAGATCGCGGCCGGTAAGGCAACCCCTGCCCCGCCGATCGGACCGGCTCTCGGCCAGCACGGCGTGGCGATCATGAACTTCTGCAAGGAGTACAACGAGCGGACCTCGCCGATGGCGGGACAGATCATCCCGGTGGTCATTACCGTCTTCGAGGATCGCTCCTTCACCTTCGTCACCAAGACACCGCCGGCCGCGGACCTGCTGCGCCGGGCGGCAGGCGTCGACAAGGGCGCGGGCGACGTCAAGCGTACGGTCGCGGGCAGTGTGACCGGCGACCAGGTGCGTGAGATCGCGCAGTTGAAGATGCCGGACCTCAACGCGGTCGACCTCCCCGGCGCCGTCAAGCAGATCGAAGGCACGGCCCGCAGCATGGGGATCAACGTCGTCCCGTAGCCGCCGCGGTCGGCGCGGTTTGGATCAGTGGGAGGGGTAATCCCCCGCCAGCACCACGAGGAGTACTACGCAATGTCCAGGCACGGCAAGAAGTACCTCCAGGCCGCCAAGCTCGTGGAAACGGGCCGGCTCTACGAGCCGTCCGATGGTCTCGAGCTCGCCAAGCGAGCCGCCTATGCGGACTTCGACGAGGCTATCGAGGCCCACTTGCGGCTCGGAATCGATCCGCGACAGGCCGATCAGACGGTCCGGAGTACGGTGGTGCTTCCGCACGGCACCGGCAAGGAGCCGCGCGTTCTGGTCTTCGCCGGTGGCGAGGCCGCACGCATCGCCGAGGACGCTGGCGCGGACTACGTCGGCAGCGACGACCTGGTCCAGCGGATTCAGGGCGGGTGGCTGGAGTTCGACGCGTCGATCGCCATGGCCGATCAGATGGGTAAGGTCGGCGGGCTCGGCCGAATCCTCGGTCGACGCGGCCTGATGCCGAACCCCCGCAGCGGCACGGTTATCCGTTTGCCCGAGGACCTGCCGGCGGCGATCCGTGAGCTCAAGCAAGGCCGGGTCGAGTTTCGTAACGACCGCACCGGCTTGATCCACGTCATGATCGGTAAGGAGAGCTTCTCCACCGATTACCTCACGGACAACCTTTGCGCGCTGGTCGACGCGGTAATTCGCGCCAAGCCGTCGGGAGCCAAGGGCGTCTATTGCCGCTCGATCACCGTGACCAGTACAATGGGGCCCGGCGTCCCGCTGGACGTGGCGCGGACGCTGGAGGTGGCCGCGGCGCAGAGCGCCTAGGCCGATCTTCGCGACAATATGGCGAGCGCCAGAGACCGCTGGGGCGCGCAAGCGCTCAAACTTCCAGCCGAGGCGCGCGGGATCTCTCAGGTCGCAGCCTGTACGGGCTCGTCTGTTTTGCCCCGCGCCTCATGAGGCGCGGGGTTTCTGTTTGCAGCCGAACTGGGAAGGAGGTGAGAAGGTGCCGACACAGAAGAAGGTGCAGGAGGTCGAGGAGATTACCGGACTGCTCCAGCGCGCGACGCTGGCTATCCTCACGGACTATCGTGGGTTGACCGTGGCGGACCTGCAGGCCCTGCGGACTCAGCTGCGGACGCACCAGTCCGGCATCCGCGTGGTGAAGAACACGTTGACCGGCATCGCGGCGGAGCGGGCGGGCATGCTGGCACTGCAGCCCCTGCTGACCGGTCCGACCGCGCTGGTGACGGCAGAGGCGGATCCGGTGCAGACGGCCAAGGTCGTCAGCGACTTTGTCAGGACATCCCGCATCCTGCAGATCAAGGCGGGTATCCTCGACGGTCAGGTCATCCCAGCCACCGAGGTGGAGCGCCTGGCGACGCTGCCGCCGCGCGAGGTGCTGCTGGCGCGAGTTGTCGGCGGCATTCAGGCGCCGCTCTACGGCTTGGTCGGGGTGCTGGCGGGCACCATCCGCTCGCTGCAGAACGTGCTGCAGGCGCGGGCCGATCAGCTTGGCGGGCAGGAAGCGGCCTGACGGCCGGTCCGATTCGACGCGAGAGTGTGGATTCTCAGGAAGGAGACTCACCGATGGCGGTTGGCCAGGAGAAGATGGACGAGTTGATCGGTACGATCGAGCAGATGACCGTGCTCGAGCTATCCCAGCTGGTGAAGGCGCTCGAGGAGCGCTTCGGCGTCAGCGCTGCCGCGCCGATGATGGCGGCCGCGCCGGCCGGCGCCGCGGCCCCGGCCGAGGAGGTCGAGGAGCAGACCCAGTTCGACGTCATCCTGAGCGAGATCGGCCCGAACAAGATCCAGGTTATCAAGGCCGTTCGCGAGTTGACGAGCCTGGGCCTCAAGGAGGCCAAGGACCTGGTCGAGGCCGCGCCGAAAGCGGTCAAGGAGGGCGTCACCAAGGAGGAGGCCGAGGCGGCCAAGACCAAGCTGGAAGACGCCGGCGCCAAGGCGCAAATCAAGTAAGTCGTCGTCGCGCGCCGGAGGCGGCTCCAGCGTCTGGCGCGGGATGCGGCCCTGGTCACCCGGCGTGGCGACCAGGGCCTGCCCGTGCTATACTGCGGGCAGCTTCGGGGCGTGGCGCAGTCCGGTAGCGCACCGGTATGGGGTACCGGTGGTCGGAGGTTCGAATCCTCTCGCCCCGACCGCATTCACTCACCGCAAACTCCCGTAGTGCCGTCCTATTGGCAACAGCAGGGATCGCGCATGGAGACGCCGGCTCGCCGCGCCCGCATCATCATCGCGGACGACGAATCCATCATCCGCATGGATCTGCGCGAGATGCTCACCCACCTCGGCTATGACGTCATCGCGGAGGCGGCCGACGGGCGCACTGCCGTGGAGCTGGCGCGTAAGCTGCGTCCGGACCTCGTTGTGCTGGATATCAAGATGCCGGACATGGACGGTATCGAGGCGTCTGAGCGCCTGTCACAGGGCCGGGTCGCCCCGGTGGTGCTCCTCACCGCGTTCAGCGAGCAGAACCTGATCGATCGCGCCAAGGGCGCCGGTGTCGCCGGCTATCTGGTCAAGCCCTTCCGCGAGAGCGAGCTGATGCCGGTTATCGAGCTGGCGCTGGCCCGCTTCCGCGATTTCGAGACGCTGGAGCGCGAGGTCGAACACCTGAAGGACGCACTCGAGACGCGCAAGCTCATCGAACGGGCCAAAGGTGTGCTCATGGAGGCCCACGACCTCAAGGAGGCTGAAGCCTTCAGCCGGATGCGCCGGACCAGCATGGACAACCGCAAGTCGATGCGCGAGGTGGCGGAGGCCATTCTTCTGAGCCACCAGGTCGAGACCCGCACCACCTGACTTTGGCACACGCCAAGGCGTCTTGCACCGTCACCGCGAAGGCGTTGACTCGATCGCTCCGTTGGACGGCGTCCGCGTAAGCCGATGGCCGCGGAGCCCGTCCAGTCGGGTGTCTATCCACCTTCCGGCGCGAGCTGCCCCGGTGCCGCGACCACGAGCGGTTCTCCGCCCCGGCTTCCCTGAGATGACAGGCGCTCGACCTGCAGCGTGATCGAGGACGGAGTGACGTCGGTCACGCGCGTCTCGGACGGGGCTTTCACCGTCACCGGACGGGTGTACGTGCCGGGCTGCGTCACGTCATGCAGGTCGACGGTGACCTGGAGTGGACCAAACTCGAGCGGCCCAACGCGACTGCTCGGCCCCGCGACCAGGATCTGCACGGTCGGGAGCGGTCCGACCACCGTCAGCGCGCCGTTCAGGTTGACTTCCTGGACGGGGACGGCTGGAATCGTCCGGGTGATCTCGGGATCGTTCTGTGCGGTGACCCAAGCCCACAGGGCAAACGCCAGGATCAACGAGATCAGGAAACGTACCAGATTCCCGCGGTCGAAAAAGTTGCGCAGCCTAGCCCAGGCGAGTTGAAGTCCGGGCCGCATCCTCAACCGTCCGCTCCACACCGTCGCCGTGACCGTTGCCTCGTGGCGGCGAGGTCGAACGGTTCAGCGTTCGCTCCGTCCGATCGAGCCTCAGCAACGTCCGGAGCACTCGACGCAGCCGCTCGGGGTCGAGATTGCGATACAGCCGGCCGTTGTTCGCCACCGATATCTGTCCTGTCTCCTCCGATACGATCACGGCGATCGCGTCGGACTCCTCGGTGATACCCATCCCGGCGCGGTGGCGAGTGCCTAACTGCCCACCGGTCGCGACGTTGTCGCTCAGGGGCAGGACACAGCTGGCAGCCAGAATCCTGTCGTACCGCACAATCGCGGCGCCGTCGTGGAGCGGGGAGTTCGGGTAGAAGATGTTGATCAGCAGCTGCCGCGTCAGCGTGGCGTCGAGTGGCACCCCGCGATCGACATAATCCTGAAGACCGGTATCACGCTCGATGATGATCAGCGCGCCGTAGCGATGTCGCGCCAGCTGGGCGGTGGCACGGCTGATCTCCTCGACGGTGCGCTCGAGTTCGCTCTCGTTCTGAGACGAGAAGGCCGGCTTGAGCCAGGCTCCGGTGTGCCCGAGTTGTTCGAGCGCCCGTCGGAGCTCGGGCTGGAACACGATCGGCACGGCCACGACCAGGGCCGGAAACGTCTTGGCCAACAGCCACTTGAGCGTCGACAAGTCCAGGATGTTGGCGACGACTCCCACGCCGATGATCAGGATCGCGAGGCCCCGGATCAGCTGCGTGGCACGCGTGCCCTGCGCCACCCACAGAACCCAGAAGAAGATAAGCGCCACGGACAGGATGTCGACCGCGGCCCGGGCGTCGAGTCGGGTGAAGATCCAGGGGTCAAATCGGCCGAGAATCCACGAGGGGAGGGACATGCTTGAACCCTGCCGACGCCGCGATCGCCCGTGCTAACCCCGACGATTGTACCATGCGACCCCGGACGGTCCGGCTCCGTCGCTCAGGAATGGCCCTGGGCCAGCGCGGCGAGCGCGGTCTGCTTGGCCTTGACCGCCGGGTCGTCGGGGAGTAGCACCGACAGCCGCCGGTACACCCGCTCGGCTTGCCCGTACTCGCCGATGGACGAGAGTACCTCGCCGAGCCGGTGGTAGGGCTCGGGATCGTCCGGCGCCAGGGCGATGATCTGATGGAGGGCGGCGATCGCCTCGTCTGGGTCCTCGTTTGCCAGGGAGATGCGGGCGACCTCCCGCAGGTGCTCCAGCGCCTGTTCGATCTGGCCGTGCTGGAGGTAGGTCGCCGCGGCCGCGTGGCGCGCGCTCAGGTCGTCCGGCAGCAGGCGCACCATATAGCGGTAGATCCGGTCGACCTTGCTCCACTCTCCGGTCAGGACCGCGATTTCAGCCGCCCGCTGGAGCTGCGTCACGGCGTCCGTGACGCGGCCCTGGCGTTCCAGGAGCTGCGCCAGGATATACAGCTCGCTCACCGCGTCGCCGACTCGCCCGCCCTGGATGTACCGCTCGACCATACGGCTGCGGTAGCCGAGGTTGCCCGGCGCGATTCGTACCATCGTCTGCAGGGTCTCGAGCGCCGCGGTCCGCTGGTGCGCCTTCTCCTGCTGTTCCAGCAATGCCGACAGCCGGCCGATAGCCTCGTCACGGGCACCCGATCGACCGAGCGCCTCGGCGTACGCGCGGGCAATGCCCGCGTTGCCCGGCGACGCCTCGAGGAGTTGCTGGAACACCCCGGCCGCGCCTGCCGCATCGTCGGCTTCCAGGAGCGCCGCAGCCAGTTCCTGGCCGATGGCGAACAGGTCGGCGGGCCGCTCGAATAGGTTGGCGTGCGTCGCGAACTCGGCCACCGCGAGGTCCTGGAGATATGCGTGGGCCTGGCGCAACGCGTTTGCCGCGGCGGTGGTGTCCCCGAGAATGGACGCCGCCCGCGCGGCGCACACGGCAGCCACATATCCGGTCACCGAGTCGGCCGGTATGAAGCCGAGCAGCTCGTCCCGGACCGCGACTGCGTCTCCGGCCGCGAGCGCGATGACGGCGCCGTAGACCCGCAACGACAAGGTGGCCGTTACCTGCGCGATCTCGTCGAGATGCTGTCGGAGATCGGTCAGGACGCTCGGGTTTCCGCGAGTCAGACGGGCCAGCCGCGCGCAGGTGTTCCACCGGTCCGGAAGCTCGGCGGCGGCCTGGGCCGCGAGCGCGGCGACGAGCGTCAGCGGCTGGTCACGGGTGGGTGAGGATGCCTGAACGGCCGCATCCAGCTGGCCGCCTCGCAGCAGCTCGCGCACGCGGGTGAAAGCCGCCCTGGGATCCGTCGGCGTCGCGGCTTGCCACTCCACGGCGAGGTCTCGTGCCGCGTCGTACGCACCCTGATCCACCAGCAGGGCCACCGCGTTGGGAACGTAACGGTCGATCATGGTCGCGGGCTGATTGGTGGCGAGCGCGCCATGGGCGAGGTCGACCGTGCGCGGGATGCTCGGCTCGGCGTGTGCCAGAATCCGAAGGAGGTCAAACGCAAAGCTAGCGTCGTCGCGCACCTCGGCCAGACGACCGATAATCGCAGCCAGATGCACCGCGTCCTGGGGCCTTCCCGTCGCGACTAGAAGCTCGGCGTGCCGCACGTACAGCGGCAAGAATTTTGGAGAGAGCGACTCGGCGAGCAGCGTCAGATCCATGGCGCTCTCATAGCGGCCGCGTGCGACGTCGGCATCGGCGTCCTGGACCCAGCGTGCCACCGCGGCCGGCACCTCGTTCGTGCCAGGCAGACGATCACGCACGTCCAGCGCACCGATATTCGTAGTCCGCCCTCCGGTCGCCGCGGCGGCTGACCCGCCGCTACGGCCACCGGTCGCCTGGGGTTCGCCACTCGACGCGGCGTCCGTCGGTCCGGTGCCCGTGCTCTCCAGCGCGGTGGTGGGCACGTTCGGGTCAGGGCGAGTACCTGCCGGCGAAGTCCCGGGCGCGGTCGGTGCGCCATGTCCGTTCGAACCGGCCGAGCGGTCGGCGGTAAACGCCACCATACCGTGTCGCGTCACGGCTGCGGGAACCTTGGCGTCGTCACCCGGATGCTGCACCGGCCCGGCGTCCTTTCACTGCGCGCCTGAACCCGATCCCGCCCGCGCGGCGGCGTGACCGCCGGTTCCGTTCCGTCCGGGACGGGGATCCGGGTCGAGGTCTTCACGGACAGTATAGGTGGACAGGGTCTCGCCGCACGTAGTACCAAAGTGAGGAACCCGGGCAGGACATCCCGACCGCGGGCGACAAGCACCGGGCGCGCTCGTCACACCGGACGAGTTACCGTCGCAGCAGGCGCGTGCGCCGCATTCGGTAGTCGCTGGCCGGGATGACGACCGCCTGGCACATCCTGGCGTCGCTGAGTCGCGAGGCTATCCGCGGGTCGAGGTCGTCGAGATTGCGATTGGATGAAACGATCGTCGGACGGCGCTCGTTGTAGCGGAAGTTCATGATCTGAAAGAGCTTCTCGCTCGCCCAGGGCGTCGTGTTCTCGGTGCCGAGGTCGTCGAGGATCAGCAGATCGGCGTTGCGAATCGCATTGAACCGTGCGTCGTAGCTCGAAGCCTGGTCAGGAGCGAAGGCCGCCCGCAGGTAGTCGAGCAGATCCGGGACGACCAGCAGCAGCGCCCGTACCCGTTGGTGCGTCACCGCGTAGTGCGCCACGGCGGCGGCCAGGTGGGTCTTGCCGCATCCGTAGCCGCCCATCAGCAGGAGCCAGCCGTCCGGGTTCTGTGCATACTCCATCGCCAGTTCGTACGCGTTGCGCACGCCGGGGACGTTGGCGTCGAAGGTGTCGAACGTGAGCTCGTCGAACGCCGCCAGGCTGCTCATGTCGGCGAGTTCGCGGTTGCGCCGCTCCTCTCGCTCGGTCACCTTGCACTCGCAGGGGATCAGCCGGCCGAAGTTGGGGCTGCCCACCGGTGCGTCGACGCGCAGGAATCCGGCGCCCTTGCAGACGTGGCAGTCAGCTTCGCCGGCGGAATACGGGGGCGTACTTCCCCCGGAGGTGGCGATCCGGATCGAAAGGTGTCGCAGGGCGTCCGTGTCGCCGATCCGCTTCATTTCCGCGTCCCTCGGTGGCCCAACGTTCGAGAACCCGTTGAATGTACCGCCACTGCCGGCGGTTGTAGCTTACCGCCTCGTGAATCGCGTCTTCAATCCAGGACTCCGGGTACAACTCGAGCGCCTCGATCAACTGATCCGCGATGATCGGTGTGACCAGTCCCACGTTCTGCTCGTAGAGCCGAAACACGTTGGGACGCTCTGGCTCGATCCGCGCTGGCCCCGACGCGGGCGCAACGCTCGGCGGCAGGCTCGCACGGCCTGTCTCGATCAGGTGCAGCCGTAACCGGTTCACCGCGCTGCCCGGCAGCAACCACGGTTCGGCGTCCTCCCCGGCAACGACGCGAACCCGCAGCAGTGCGCCACGCGCCACCGCCAGCTCGATGCCCTTGCGCACGTGCTCCTCGGCCGGGCGGCTTCCGCCGACGGGACGGACTCCCGCGGACAACCGCTCATCGCCGTAGAGCGCCGCCTCCGGGAGCATGCCGTCGGACCACTCGGGCTCCGCCAGCAGCCGGTACACGGCCAGCAGCACCTTGGCCTCCGCGATCTCGCGGATGGCCGGCAGGATATCGTCGAAGAATCCTCGCGGCACCGGAATCGACGAGCCCTCGTCTCGCGCCGGCCGCAGCTGGTCCATGGTTGCTCGTTTCGGCGCGGATGCGCCCTAGGCGCTCGGCTCCCGGTACAGCTCGAGGTCGGCGAAGCGGGCCGTCCGATCGAAGAACCGCAGGTGGACCGTGTCGGTCGGCCCGTTGCGATGCTTGGCGACGATGATCTCGGCGATGCCCTTCTTCTCGGTCTCGCGGTCGTACACGTCCTCACGATAGATGAACATGACGATGTCGGCGTCCTGCTCGATGCTGCCGCTTTCTCTCAAATCGGACAGCAGCGGCCGATGGTCCTGCCGACTCTCGACGGCGCGCGACAGCTGCGACAGCGCGAGGACAGGAATGTTCAGCTCGCGCGCCAGTCCCTTCAGACTGCGGGAGATCTCCGAGATCTCCTGCACCCGGTTCTCGGAGCGCCGCCCCTGAACCAGCTGCAGGTAGTCCACGATCACGAGGTCGAGCCCCTGCTCTGCCAGCAGCCGGCGCGCCTTGCTGCGCAGCTCCATGATGCTGATGCTGGCCGTGTCGTCGATGTAGACGTTGGCCTCGGCCAGCCGTCCGAACGCCCGCGAGATCTGATCCCACTCGTTGTCGTCGATCAGCCCCAGCCGCAGCCGCTGCGAGTCAACCCCCGTCTCCATCGAGAGGAGCCGCTGCACCAATTGCTCCGCCGACATCTCGAGACTGAAGATCGCCACCGTCTTCCCGTGCTTGACGGCCGCGTTGTGG
>Ga0307372_10013060_pt1 | contig 10780 bp, 10 predicted proteins | sample OX1MG_FD_202533 | JGI IMG/M metagenome (GOLD analysis project Ga0307372, IMG submission 202533) | Soil microbial communities from Risofladan, Vaasa, Finland - OX-1 | ecosystem: Environmental > Terrestrial > Soil > Coastal area > Acid sulfate soil | place: Finland: Risofladan, Vaasa | collected...
GAAAGCCTGGTCCACCAGGTAACCCTCCTGGCTGAGACCGCGGCAAAGAGTACGGTTCAACTGACGCTCGTCTTCGATGATCAGGATTCGCATTTATGACCGCAAACCTCGAACGCTTCTGATAACTTCTATTTCGCCGCGCCACCTTCATAGTAAACCCACCTGCGGCTCAGCCAGACCTGGAACAGCGACGGTATAAGCACCAGCACAAAGATAATCCAGGCGAGCGCGGACGCGTAGCCCATCTTAAAATACTGAAACGCATTGTTGAAAAGCAGCAGAACCGGAACCATCGTGCTGTTCACCGGCCCGCCCGTGGGCCCGCTCATCATATAGACATCGGAGAACCGTTGGAGACTGCCAATGGTGCCGATGATGAGGTTGAAGAAGATATATGGCGTGAGATACGGCAGCGTTACCGCCTTGAATTGCTGCCAGGAGCTCGCGCCATCGATCTCCGCCGCTTCGTACAGCGACCGCGGCACGCCCTGGAGGCCCGCCAGCCACAGGATCATTCCACCACCCACCGTCCAGAGACTGAGCAGGACGTACGACGCTTTTGACCAGTTCGGGTCTGCGAGCCAGCCGGGCGCCTGGAGGTGGAACCACGGCCCCAGTGTCGCGTTCCAGGCCACGTTGAGCGGGCCCATGGTAGGGTCCAGGATCCAGGGCCAGAGCAGCGCCTGCGCCACAATGGGGGTGATGGAAGGAAGGTAGAATGCCGTCCGGTAGGAGGACATCCCGCGGACCTTCGTGTTCAGAAGCAGCGCGATCCCAAGACCCACCACAAGCCCGAGCGGAATGCTGAAGAAGGCAAGCCAGCCCGCGTTATATAAACTGGGCCAGAGAAGTGGCTCGTGGAAGATCAGATTACGATAGTTCGTCAGTCCAAGATACCGCGCGGGGTGCAGCACGTCGTAATCGCAGAAGCTATAGACGATCGACGCAAGCATGGGTCCCAGCGTAAAGACCAGAAAGCCGAAAATCCAGGGGGACGCGAACAAAAGCCCCGCCATCGCCTCCGACCGACCGAGTTTGCCTAGCCGCGGCTGTCGACTCCACCAGAGGCCGGTTCCCGCCAGCACCAGAATTGCAAGCGCCGCCAGAATCGCAAGCGGTGTCCGCCAGTTCAGCAGCGGCAGATCTTGAACCGAGAACGCACGATTCAACTCGGTTTGAACGTGAGCCTGGGCCGTTTGCAGCGCCTGCTGCGCCGAAATATGGGTCGTCTCGTGATGCGTCGCCTCGTCGAATGCATCGACCTGCTGGTCCCAGAGAGTTTGTCCCACGAAGGTCACCGGTCGGAATTTCGAAAGCGGCATCAGGTTTAAAAAGACCTTCATGCCCTCGCGCAGCGCCGGGCGCGGCGGCGCGAACTCCTTGAAGATCTCGATATTCACCGGCTGATTGGCCGACATCGTCGGCACGTAAATTCTTCCGAGCGTCTGGTAATACTGCTGCTGCGCCCGGTTTCGAATCCGCTGACCCTTCAGGCTGTTCATCCATTTGATGAAATCCCACGCGAGCTTCGGATGCCGGCACCCGATGGGCATGGCGTAGGAGAATCCCCCCGACCAGGTGATATAATCGGGAACGCCCTTAAAAATCCCTCGATGGGCCAGACGGGCGGCTGGGACCGGCGCCGGCGCCACTCCGAATTCAAAGTTGGCCGGCGCATAGCGGCCGATGCTGTCCAGCACCCAGTTGCCATCAATCTTCATCGCAACCTGGCCCGTCAAGAACGGATCAAGCGCGTTTGGCTGGAAGGTCTGCGTATAGGCGTTGACGTGGCTCGCGCCGTGCAGGGCGTCATATACCTTGACCATGAAATCGAGCGCGCCCACGGTGCGTGGGTTCGCCATCGTGCAGGTACGGCCATCGGGCGACATAAACTCGCCACCGTTCTGCCAGCTATAAAGATAGAGCCAGGAATTCCCGTAGTTCGGGATAAAGCCGATCTGCTTAAAATTACCGTTGCTGTCGTACTTGGTGAGCTTAACCGTGTCCGCGTAAAGCTCTTCCCACGTCGCCGGCGGACGCGCAATTCCCGCTTCTCGAAGCAGCTTTTTGTTGTAATAGAGCGCGCGATCGTCGGTGCTATTGGGGATGGCGTATACGTGCCCCTTGTACGTCGCTTCGGCCCAGCAGGCATGATAATAATCGCGCTCTCGAATCCGGTCCGGCCCGGTGTCCGTTTGGATAAAATGGTCGAGCGGAAGAAACGCGTTGCGGGAGGCCCAATCGCCAATGGTAAACCGGTCCTGGTTCACCAGATCCGGGGGCACGTGACCCGCAATCGCCGTCATCAACTTCTGCTGGTTCATACCGCCGGCGCCCATCGAGAGCATCTGCACCCGTACGTGGCGCTGTCGTTCGAATGCGGCCACCTCCGCATCCTGCCCCTCCGTGTCTTCGCCGGACGCCAGGCCCCACACGACCAGCGTAGTTTTTCCGGAAGCCGCAGCCTCCTCGGGCGTCGCCGCCGCGCCGGTCTGAATGACGGGCAGGGTCCCGGACTTCACCGGCGGCTGCGCCGCCAGACGCGCGGCGATGCTTATCACGCCAAGAACGATCATAAGACTGGCGCTTACACCGGAGGTTTTCAAGGATAAACCCCCGTTCCGATCAGGCCTGTCTCTTCCGGCAGGCCGCAGATCAGGTTCATGTTCTGGAGCGCCTGCCCGGCCGCGCCCTTCACCAGGTTGTCTTCCGCGCTCAAAATGGTGGCGCGGCGCAGCCTGGGATCCACGCTGACGCTGATCTGCACGTAATTCGCCCCCCGAACCGCGCCCGTGCGCGGGTGCTCACCATCCGGCAGGATCACGACGAACGGATCGGCCCGGTAAAAGGATTCGTAATGCGCCCGGAGCGCGTCCGAATCTATGTCAACCGTTAAAGTAGCATAAGTCGTCGCCAAAATTCCGCGATTGATGGGCGCCAGATGTGGCGTAAAGGTCACCGCTGCGGGCCGGCCCAGCGGTCCCGCAATGGCCTGTTCGATTTCGCTCGTATGGCGGTGACCGATTACCTTGTAGGCAGTCAGATTTTCGTTCGCCTCAGGAAAGTGATAATCGAGGCCGAGAGATGACCGGCCGGCGCCGGACACCCCCGAATACGCGTCGATTATGAACGTCGCCGGATCTGCGATCGGACCGCCGCCCACCGCTCCTGTAAGAAGTGGCGCCAGGGACAGGATTGCGGCTGTCGCATAACAGCCCGGGTTCGCCACAAGCCGGGCGCGGCGAATCGCAGGACGATTGAGCTCCACCAACCCGTACGCCGCCTCTTCCAGCAGGTGTGGAGATTCGTGTGGCATTTTGTAAACCGCGGAAAAGGTATCCGTAGACTTGAGGCGGAAATCGGCCGAGAAATCGACTATTTTCCGCCCGGAATCGAGAAGCGCCGGAGTGATTTTCATCGCTGTGCCGTTTTTTCCAGCGAGGAAGAGCACGTCAGCAGCTTCGGCGGCCCGCTCCGGATTAAACGCCTCCATCGTCGGAAGCTCAATCCCTCGAAACTGCGGAAATATCGCGCCCGGCGTCTGCCCCGCGCCCGATCCCGACGACAGGTAGGTGATTCGCATGGACGGATGGGTCTGTAATAACCGCAGCAGTTCTGCAGCGCCGTAGCCCGAAGCCCCCACAATCCCCGCTCTTATGCTGATCCCTGCGCCCATACCAATATCGCCCCAGTCTTCGGCCCGAGCGGCTTTCGCCGCGCCATCATATCTCCTACTCAAGTTCCTATTCCGCTGCTGAAGATCCCCTCCCGCCGCCGGACGCGCCGCCTGGATCCTCTCCCGCCGCCGGACGCGCCGCCTGGATCCTCTCCCGCGCGATTTCAAGATACGTCTCGTCCAGCTCGAAGCCCAGAAAGTTGATGCCAAGTCGTGCGCAAGCGGCGCCGGTCGAACCCAATCCGAGAAAAGGATCCACCGCCAGTCTGATCCGGTCGACGCCGTGCAGCTTAAGGCACTGCTCGGCAAGCTGCGGCGGGAATGTAGCCGGATGCGGACGATCTCGCGACCGGTTCACAATCGTCTTATACGGAATGAACCAGGCGCTGCCGCGGCAGCGCCGGTCGGCCTTTCCGGACCACCGATCAATGTTTGTCTTGTCCTGATACGGCGCCCCGATCGCCAGCCGGTCCAGCTCCACGTCGCCGCGAAGGGTGAAATGAAAAATATACTCATGACAATCGTTAACAAAGCGCCGGCTCTGAATAGGTTTGTAATGACCGAAGGATAGCGTATCACCGCCGCCATTCGAAATTGAGATCGATTTGATCCAGTGAATCGTATTCTGGAGGACGAGTTTCTCGCGGAAAACCATGGCCACGTCTATGGCCAGCCACGGGTCCGACGGCTTACTCCCCACATTTAGGAAAAGCGATCCGGATGGAGAGAGCGCGTCCCTACAGACTTCCACCCAACCCCGGATCCACGAAAGGTAATCCGGTCGCGGCATCGTGTCGTCATAACTATTGTACTGGATTCCCAGATTGTATGGAGGTGAGGTAACAATAATGTCGCAGAACCCCGGCCCTCGTCCCCGCATTCCGGCGACGCCATCGCCTTGAATCAATTCTATTGACGGACCGACCGGCGACCTCTCCCGAAGAGACCGCTTCTCGTCCACGACCTTTGTAGCGGGGAGATCCGGGCGGCGCGCATCGGATGGCATGGCCTCGGCGCCGTCAAACCCGAGGGGTAATTGAGGAGAAGTATCACTCACGGGGCCGCCGATCCTCTGTGTGGCGCCATTGAAAGCGTCTTTAGCAGGCCTGATCCCACTGCTTCCCATTTTAGCCGGCGCCTCCTCGGGATAACCACGGCCTGCGGGCCGCGAACCCCGCGTACGGTAAACCGCGACCCCCGTAGACTGGCGCAGACGTCGAATTGACGCGACTTGTTGGAATTGAAGGGAAGATCATGCGCCGGTGTCGAATAGATCATAAGTTATGTGACGCGCAGGTTAAAGGCTGCGCCTCACGTCGGAAAAGTGCGCCCGTGCCGCGTGCGTCGCGGGCGCTCGGGGCCATCTGACGCGTCTGTAAAGTGACCGGCGCGCCCTTAAGTTTTCACCCACCACTCATCCTTCAATTGCCGAGGAGCTTGAATGTTTAAGCATCGGGACCCGGAGGCCGCCGCGTCGGCGTCTGTCCCGGGAAAAATGATTGCCTGCGTTACCGCCATTGTACTCTCCTGCGCGCTCGCTGCGGCGGCGCAGCAGCCGGCGCCAGAACCGGGGGCGCAGCAAATCGCCGCTGCCCCCGCCGCCAAAGAATTAACACCCTGGCCTATGGGCGATGGCGGCCCCATGAGGTACGGCGCTTACACCGCCGCGGTGGACGCTCCCGCGCTCGCTTTGTCGTGGCAGTACACCGTTCCGCCGCTCACACACGCGTCGCTGGAGCCCATAGCCGCAAACGGCCTCATCTTCTGTGCGGTTGGCGCCAAGCTCTACGCGCTGCGTGCGCGCTCGGGTGAGGGGATCTGGGTTTATACCCCCCCGATACCAACCGGCGAGACGGCCACGCCCGACTTCACCGCGTCGCCCGTCTATGGCAACGGCTTTGTTTACGCGACAACGAGCGACGGAACGCTCCACGTCATCAATGCGCAGACCGGGACGAGCGTTCAGGATATCGACATGGGCGAAACGGCGACGTCTTCGCCGGCCGTCGCCGATGGCAAGCTGTTCCTCGGGATGGAAAAGGGAGCCGTATTAGCCTATACACTGCCGACTACGGGCGGATCACTCAAGCCGGCGTGGACCGCGCAGGTGGCGCCCGGTGAACGCTTTTCAGCGCCGGTTTCGATATTGGATGGTGTCGTCTATGCGGCGTCCGGCAGCGGTAAGATCGCGGCAATCGATGAGAAGTCCGGACGGGTGCTTTATGCTGAGGCCCTCAACACACCAATCGTTCATGCGCCGATCCCAACGGAAGCCGCCGTTTACGTGGTGTCCGGTGACCGTTTGTTCAGCCTGATTAAGAACGGTCTAAAGCCAACCTGGGTCCAGCCGTTCGGCGGGGAGATCACCGGCGCCCCGGCGTACGCGAATGGCGATCTTTACATCGTGACCGCCAACGGAATAGTCTATGCTTTTAACGGGCCGGCTCAGCGCGCCGTTTGGGCCGTAACGCTCGGCGCCGGTTCTTCGCCGCACACGGGCGCCATCATCGCCGGCAGCACGCTCATCGTTCCTACCGCAAATGGCCACGTCTACGCCTTCGCGGCAGGCGGCGATGGCGCCGGACATGCAAAACTCCTCTGGCGCTATGTTGCCGAAGCGCCGCTGTCGTGGGAGTATACACGACGACACGGTGCCCGACATCACCGCCCGGCCGATGGTCTATGGCTCCGATCTGTTTGTTCTCTCCGACAACGGAACGTTGAGCTGCCTTTCGCCGACCGCTCCCGACGATCAGGGTCCCACCGTCGAGAACAACTATCCGACTGGTGGCCCCTATCTTGGTTCGCCGCCTCCCACGATTTCCGCGGAAATCCGGGATCCGGGTTCTGGATTGCTCTCCGGCAGTCTTAAGCTCTCGCTGGACGGCGCGGACATCCAGGGTTTCAATTTCAACCCGGATACAATGACCCTAACCTATACGCCCGCCCACGCGCTGACGGATGGGAGCCACACGGTTGAAGTGGTCGTCTCGGACAATCGTCACAACGAGACCGATGCAGCCTGGTCCTTCTCCATCAACCAGGTTCAGGCCACACAGGCGGCCGAACAGCAGAACTACGGTGGCTACGGTCGCGGTCGTTTTGGCCGCGGAGGCGGTCGCGGTCGTTTTGGCCGTGGAGGCGGTCGCGGAGGATTCGGCCGCGGAGGCGGCGGTGGCTAGCCGGGCGGTCAACCCGAGCCGAATTCTCCCGCTTCGTCCGGCGCGCGCCATCGCAGCGGGCGCCGGACGTGTTTACCGGCGCCGGCGAGCGCCGCGTCCGCTCTGCTGGCGTTCCCGCACCAACGGCGCCCACGAACGCAGGAGAGCGTTGATCTCTTGATTGAGCGTGTCCGATTCGGCGCCTAACATCCGTTTGAGATAGCCCTGGTCGATATTCATCAGAACGCTTCTCATCTTTCGAATTTCGTGCCATCGTCTGGCATGGCGCGCCATTCGGATCGCCTGCCGCGTGTTTGACGAGAGCCGTTCTCGCTCATAACGGCCGACTTCGTGACGCAGCGCCGGTGGCGTCCCCGGCGATAGGTCTCGTGGATCCAGCTCAAACGGTCGCTCGGGAGGATACTCCGCGGACTTCCGATTGGATTGATAGCCGCTCGGTTTGAGGGTATCGGATGACGCCGCGGTTCCCGGGAGGCGCCGAACTCAGTTCGTATCGCGGCAAGCACCACCCGCCATGGCACGTCACGCAAGGTCATTCGCCATGCCATTCGCCCCAGGCGTTCCTGCTCTTCGGGAGGCGCATCGCGCATTTCCCGCAGCCTGATGGCAAGTAGCTCCACAAACTCGTCGTAGGGCATCTCTTTTCGATTCATTCCCATCCTTTTTAATCGTGGCCCCGTTTAGATGAGGGCCGCACATTCCAATCATAGATTTCGCCTCCCGGACGCAGGCTCCTCCCGTTGAATAGTCGATTAATGATCGGGTTTTACTTTTGAGAGCGCCGGCGGCATCCACTTTACCCGAATTTGAGTCTGTCGTTGCTTTGTTACCCTTCCGAGGACAGAATAGTATGATAGACGATTCGAAACGGCCCAGAATTCGACGGATTTGATTCTGAAATTCCGTTATCGTTAGAACCGGGAACTGGCGGTATGAAAGATTTGAGATGGCTGGCGGAGACCACGGCGCCCCGCGGATTCCGCGCAGGGGCGGTACGCGCCGGCATCAAGACCGAGGGGCTTGATTTCGCCCTCATCGTTTCGGATGGCGATTGCGGCGCGGCGGTCTTTACGCAGAGCCAGTTTTGCGCGCCACCGGTGATTCTCAGCCGGGGCCATGCGGCAAATGGGCGCCTCCGGGTCATCGCGGCGAACAGCGGCTGCGCAAACGCGTGCACCGGCGCCTCCGGCCTCGCCAACGCCCGGGAAACCGTGGAGATCGTGGCGCACGCGCTCGACGTTCGGCCCGATGAGATTCTCGTTGCATCCACCGGCATTATCGGCCAATCTCTCCCGATGCCGCTGATCCGCGAGGCGATTTCCCCCGCTGTGCAATCCCTCTCTCAGAACGGCTTCGAAGACGCGGCGCTCGCGATACTTACGACGGACACCAGTCCCAAACAGGCGGCTGTGGCGTTTGATATAGACGACATTCCGGTAACCATCTCTGGGATGGTGAAAGGCGCCGGCATGGTGGCGCCGCGAATGGCGACTGTTTTCGGCTTCTTCGCGACCGACGCCACTATCGACCCGGTCCATCTCAAGGAGATCTTTGGACGCGTCATCAGCCGAACTCTCAACAGGGCGACCGTGGATGGCGACACGAGTACGAACGACACGGCGTGTATCCTGGCCAGCGGCGCGTCCGGCGCGGCGGCAATTGAGCCAGGAACGTCTGGATCGGCTCGTTTCGAGGCTGCCCTTCTCGAACTTGGGCAGGAGCTCGCTCGGAAGATGGCACGCGGCGGTGAGGGCGCTACTCACCTGGTAACGATACGCGCGGTGGGAGCGCGCACGGAGGCCGACGCCGAGGCAATCGCACTCACGATTGCCAACTCACCGCTGGTTAAAACTGCGCTCTTCGGGGGCGATCCGAACTGGGGCCGTATCGCCATGGCGGCCGGCCGCGCTGGCGTTTCGTTTGATCAGGAACGGGTTGATATCACCCTCAACGGATTTGAGGTGATGAGATCGGGGCAGCGCGTCTCCTTCGACGAGCCCGCCTTGACCGATTCTCTGAGGCGGGAGGAGATCGCGATCGAAGTGAATCTGAACCAGGGCGCCGCCGAGGCAGTGGCCTGGACCTGCGACCTGAGCTACGAATACGTGGAGATCAACGCTGAATACCACACCTGAAGCCGAACGCCCGCAATCGGGCGAACAGACAGCCGCTGCTCTCGAATCCGTCCGAGACAGCGCGCCCTCGACTGCCGGTTTTAACGACGATTCCCGCGTGCAGGAGCGCGCTGCCGTGCTGGTGGAGGCGCTGCCGTACATCACCCGGTACGCGGGGAAAATCATCGTCGTGAAGTATGGCGGCGCCGCCATGCTCGATGATCGACTAAAAGAAGCGGTGACCCAGGACATCACGTTGATGCGAGCTGTTGGTTTTCGCCCCGTACTGGTGCATGGTGGCGGCCCCGAAATTTCGGACCTGATGCGCCGCCTGGGAAAACAGCCGGAATTCGTGGGTGGACTGCGTGTCACCGATCGCGAGACGGTCGAACTGGCTGAGATGGTGCTGGTGGGGAAGGTGAACACTTCAATTGTGGCGCTGATCAACCGCCAGGGAGGACGTGCGGTAGGGCTTTCCGGCAAAGACGCGCGGCTGATCGTAGCGAGCAAACGCTTTGGCGCCGAGATTGACCTTGGATTCGTGGGCGACGTGGAGCAGATCAACCCCGAGCTGCTTCTCACGCTTTCGGAAGCCGGCTACATTCCGGTGGTCTCGTCGGTAGGCGCCGGGCTCGATGGCGAAAGCTATAACATCAACGCCGATCACGTCGCAGGGGCCATTGCGGCCGCCATCACCGCCTCGAAGCTCATCGTTTTGACCGATGTGATCGGAGTGCTTCAGGACCCTTCCGATCCATCCAGCCTGCTCAGTGAAGTGGGAGTTACGCAGGCCCGGGAGTTGATCCGGACCGGGGTCGCCGACCGCGGCATGATCCCGAAACTCGAGGCCTGTATTACCGCTGTCGGCGCCGGAGTGGAACGGGCGCATATCATCGATGGGCGTGTCCCGCACGCCGTGGTAATGGAGGTTCTCACGAACCGCGGCGTGGGTACCATGATCGTGCCCGACAATTCCCCTTGACGCATCCTCACCGTGTTATTCTCACCGCTGCCCACGTCGGGTTCAAAGGTCTTAATCGGCCGCTGGGTGGTGGCGACGCGGTGGCAAACCGACTCGCGCATGAATGGTCGCGGGATGGCCGGTGGCCTCTCACTGTCCTGGCCGCAGGGGCGATTCCTCCCGCGTCTGGTGTTGAGTTCCACCAGATTGGGCCGGCCGGCTCGGATCCTGATCTGACGCGTCTTTCCGAGCTAGAGTACGCGGCCTTCTGCGAACGGTTCGGCGCCGGTCTTACGGAGGCGCTGCTCGCGGCTGAACCGGGCACTATCGCTGTGACCAATGACCTGGCCGAAGGCCCGGACTTCGCGCGTCTCGGAGAGGCCGGCGTTCGCCTGGTAACTCTCTTTCACGTCGACGTGGTGGATTACTTCTGCCGGATCTATCTTCACGGTCTTATCGCGCCCGAGCGACTCACGCGCGCCTACGACATCATCTGCCGCCGCGGCTGGGAGCGGCGTGTTCCTCTGATCCTCCGACTGGTTTTTGGAAAGCAGCGGGACGCCATGCGTCATTCCTCAGCTCTGGTCGTCCCATCGATAAAGATGAAGCAGTTGCTGACGCGCTGTTATCCTCAGACCCCTCCCAGCCGTATCCACGTCATTCCCTGGGGATGTTGGAGCGATGCTGCGGAACCGTCAGCGGTCGCCATCGCGCGCGATCGCTTCGCGCCTTTGATCCATCCATGCCGACCGACACTGTTGACATTGAGCCGGATCTCGCCGGAGAAAGGGCACGATCTTCTGCTTCGTGCGCTTCAGGTTCGAGAACGACGGCGCGCGGCGCCTGT
>Ga0307372_10013066_pt1 | contig 10779 bp, 12 predicted proteins | sample OX1MG_FD_202533 | JGI IMG/M metagenome (GOLD analysis project Ga0307372, IMG submission 202533) | Soil microbial communities from Risofladan, Vaasa, Finland - OX-1 | ecosystem: Environmental > Terrestrial > Soil > Coastal area > Acid sulfate soil | place: Finland: Risofladan, Vaasa | collected...
GCCCGATCAGCCCCGAGGGGGCGGACCGCGGCCTCGAAAAGGGCGCGCATCCCAATCACCGCAATGGCTCACCCGACTTCGACTACGCCGCTGCTCCCGACGGACCGAACATCAACACCCTGCTAACGCGCTTACTAGATGCGGCCACGCTTTCATCTCGAGAGCCACCCCGACCCCGTTGATGCCCATGTGAGACTGAATCACCACTAGAAACTGGCGCAGTAGTCGCTGCCGATCGTCATTGTCGCGTTCGGCGTATTCCCCATCCCCCTGAACGCAGTCATGGGCATGAAACTCGTGTAGCCCCTCCTGCGCGAGAAGGGAAGTCCAGTCACTGCTCAGGCGTTCCCACGTTGCAGAACTCGCCATCGCCCCCGCCAAGACGAAGTGTTCTGCGGTTTCACTCTCGTCGCAGTAAGCTCGGATATCCAGCATGACCAAGCCCTTCTCCGTCTTTTCGCCTAAAGGACGTGAGTCTGACGTTCCTGCCACCGGGGGCGCAACCTTCGAGCGAAACACCGCCGGCACCAGCCTGCTCAGACAAGGGGGTTATTGCGAGCGATCAGCGCCATTTGCCGTCGCCTCCTGAGGCGCGAGTAGCTGCGCAATGCGCTCTTGATTGCCCCCTAACGAGGAGAATTGCTTATCACACACGTCAGAGAATCGCGCGAGGACCCGTCGATTGATGGCTTCCTGCTCTTCAAAGATACCAACTCCGTAGTGCGATATGCCCCACTTCTCATACTGCAATAGCGCGATGGTCGCATCTCGTGCGTGATCATCGTTGGATATCGCGAAGACGAAGATCGGGCGACCATTGTTGTCAATGCGCCAGTCGACAGTGTAAACCCCACGGGGATCGCGCCCTGCGTCGTTCCACAAGTGTCTTCGGCGTTGCGGAGGGACGGTCGCGTCGATTAGGGTATTGACGTCCTCGACGAATGTCGAGCGTACCCTCTCTCGCGATAAATAACGGACGTCAGTTATCTTTATGAGAGCTTGGACAAAGCTGAAGAGGGCATCTCCATATCTGCCGTCCGGGATACGCAGCAGCAACTCACCGTCGGCATTCTCCAGCGAGAACGCGGCGATGACGGAATCGATGATCTTCGCGCGCGTTCCTTGTTGCAAGTCGCGCTCATCCAGTGCGTAGGTCAGATGCCAGAAGGTCGACCCCTCATCGCTGAGCGCCCAGTGGTCGTTGTCTCTCCTAAGAACGATCCCCAGCTCATCGCCATCATCAAACACAAACGGGGTATGCACTTGGTAGCGGTCTAACCCGGGCCCAGGCTCCAATTCGATGGACATGTCCAGCTTCGCACGGAAGTCCTCGAGGATCGGATCGAGAGCCATGATCAGGAGTACCTCATAGCCAGTTGACGCTCGTCAGGCGGAGGCAACTCGGTGAATCCGCAGTCGCTAAACAGTGTCGTCAGCGCGCCGGCCAGATCGGTGTATCGAGCGTCGGCTTCAGCGTACGCTTCCTCTGACCATCCTGCGAGCTGATACCGCTCGGTGGCGATGTGCTTGTGGCAGCCCGTTACCACCGTCCCCTCCAGCCTATTCCGATGACGGTGGGGCCCATTGAACCGGCAGAGTCTGAACAAGACGTTGGACTCAGGTCGACGAAAAGCGAGGACGGCTGAGAACTGAAGAGGGAACCGTCGATCCTGGCGCGCGATCAGTCGAAAAACTGAGCCCCGTTCACCGGGGACATCAATGAAACGCTCGTTCTGATCGTCCCTCTTGCCTGGTCGCACCGCGAGACGCTCGCGCCACCCGGCCAGTACGCGCTTCGGCTCGGTCATGAGCTCGTCAATGTCCTGATCCGTGAGAACGTCAGCCACTACCAGTCACGCCTTCACCTTTCAGTCCGCTAAGCCCGGTATCCAAAAGCCAGCGCTAACTGGCTGAAGTCGCCAGGTTGCAGCTTGCCAAACTCGGTCTGCTGGACCTTTACATACGTCCATGGAACCCCGGCCAACAGGGTCGCATTCTCGCACCAGATGCGTGCAGCGCGGTCCTTGTGGGCCACGTCGATATCTTCGCGTCCCTTCGTCTCAATAAGCCAGTGTGTCCCGTCCGTGAGGATAGCGACAAAGTCGGGCTCGTAGTAGCGCATGTTCGTCGCGTTGTCCGTGTACTCAATGGCGAAGGGGAGTCGCGATGTCGGCGGCAACTTGGCGAAGGCGGACACGTCTTCGCTGTCTTCCAAGAACTGCGCGAAGTCGCGCTCGTACTCGTTGCCTGGGGCCACCAGGTTGAAGATCGTCTTCGTCGCGGAGAAGGTCGGTCGAGAGAACGGGTATCCCTCCGTTTGCGATAGCTTCCTTCCCTCGCCCTCCAGAGTCGGCGTCAGCTCCTCGACGACCAATCCGCGCAGCGCGCCAGCGAACGTCTTTATGGTGAGATACCCGGCGACTGGCGTCGAGATGGCCTTGATCATGTCCGGCGTACTCAGGTCGACCCGTTCGCCGAATGCCTTGACCTCGAGAAAAGCGCGCACCTTCGGTGCCAACGCTGCGAACTGCGTCGGCAACTTCACGTCCTGCGCGATTCGCTTCGCGTAGTACGAGATCACCTCTTCGGCTGTCCGCGGTACGGGCACCGTGTACTCGCGTTCGACAATCTTCTCCAAGGTGATGATGTCCTTGCCTTCATAGCGGAAGCTGCGCGCTGCCTGGTCGCCGGGTTTGCGCGGCAACACTGGACAGATGAACTTCTCAACATCCAGAGCTGCGATCTCCTCGGCCAGAGTCTTCTTGCGCGCCAGGATCGGGCTCAGCACCGGGATGGTGATGTCGCGCTCCAGCTTGGCGAAATCCGGAGCAATGGTCTGGATGACCAGCGGTTCCTTCAGATCAAAGCTGTCGAGTGTGATGTCTTCCTCACGCTCGAGCTGGTCGACAAACTTCAAGAAGGCCGTGTTACCGATGATGTCTACCCGCTCCGTGTATTGCGCTGCCATTCCTCCGAACATCAGACGCAGTCCTCGTCCGATGGTCTGCTCTGGCAGGATGTTCGCCTTGGAGGTGTAGGGGCGCAGGCCCACGATCACCGTGACGTTCTGCACGTCCCAACCCTCACGCAGCATCAACACACTAACGATGGCGTTGACCGGACTCTCGCCTTCATCAACGCGGCGCGCTACGTCGCGCGCTGACTCCAGGTCGCGCTTGGAGATCTCGCCGGTCTTGTCGGTATGAATTATGAGCAGGCGCTCGCCGCCAAACTCCTCCGGATATTTCGTCCGCAGGTAGTCGGCTACATCGTCTGCCTCTGCCGTGCTGTTCAGCATGAGGAACAAAATGGGCTTCTTGCCCAAGACCGAGAGCAGTCCGCGGTACTCGCGCCACCTCTCGACGCCGGCAGTCAGATATGCCTCGTATCGCACACTGGCGACATCTGATGGCTGCTCGCCCATCCCTGTGGTCACGCCCTTCATCGGGCGCTTGACCACGTTGTCGATGATCGCCTGCTTGAGCGCGTAGTCATAGACAGTCCAGGTGAACAGACCGCCTTTGCCATACCGCGGAGTCGCCGAGAAGTCCAACTGCCCTGAGAGACCGCCAGCCACGGACTCATGTAGGCTTCGGATAACCTGGTTCCATTCGCTGTCTTCGTCGTGAGTGTGATGGCCCTCATCGTTGAGGACTAAGCAAGAACCACCACGAGCGGCGATGCGCCGCCCGAACTCATCGGCTTGGGCACTGTCAGGCGGAGGCTTGGGACCGAGGACCGCGAGCATTTCTCCTGGCTCGCTCTCGTCGGTGCTCGGAGGTCGCTCGTACATCTGTTGGATGTTCGTCAGGTACAGCGCGCCTTGTGAGCTCGCTCGCTCGGGCTCGCCGCGGGTATAGCAGTCTAGATCCCAGAATACGTCCAGTTCTGGAGGCACAACCGGATCGAGTCGAAAGATACGGCCCCCAACGAAATCCGCGCGCAGTCGTTCAAACACGATGACGTTCGGCGCCATGACCAAGAACGTGCGGGCGAAATCTTCGCGCCCTTCAACGACGGCATTGAAGTAGTGCCAGGCGGCGGCTAGCGCGATCACCTTGGTCTTTCCGCTGCCCGTGGCCATCTTGATGCAGTACCGAGCGAATAGGTCGTATTGCAGAACGTGAATACCCGGCACGTTGGGGGCAAAACGCTCGAGGAGATCGCGGTGGCGGCGGGTGTGTGCCACCTCGTACACGTAGATCAGTGTTTCGATGGCCTCGCGCTGTGCCGGGTGATACTGGAATCGGATGCCGTTGGGCAGTCGGTGGTCGGTTCCGAACCAGTGGCTGAGCAGCAGTCGGCTTGTTGGGCTAGCGCCTTTGTACCGATCCTCGCGCCATTCCGCCACCGCCTTGCGGATCGCCGGCACACACGCAGCGGTGGTCACCCGCGCCTCAAAAAGGCTTAGCTCCTCCACTGCGCTGCGGCGACGACGGGGCACCTTATGGGACCTCGACGCGGACGGTCTTTGTCGTGTCGTTACCCAGGATGTCGATGACCTTCACAACGACTAGGTAGCTGCCAGTCACATCATAGTCGTGCGACGCAACTCGCTCCAGTCGTGGCTCTTTGCGCGTCCGATACGTCTGCCACTCGTTGTGGAAGGCGTCACCCTTGTTGTCCCAATCCACAGCCCAGTAGTCGATCCATTGCGTCCAGTCAGTGATGGCCCGCTGGATGTCCTCGGGCACGTCATCCACAGGGATGAGGAAATCACTCAGCTGAAGCGTCACCTTGCGCTTCTGCCGTGCAACGGCCACAGACAGCGCGGCCAACTCGAAAAAGCGCACGTCGCCCTGCTCGACTGCGCGCTTGTCCAAGATCTCGCGAGGTATCCGCCAGAAATGAATATCGATGCCCGCGCGCTCGGCGGTCTGCCTTGCCACCTCGTTCAGCTCGAATGCAAAGTCCCAGCCCAAGACATCGACGGATCGGGTGGAGGGTGCATCCGCACCCGTTCCCACCGCGCGTCCAAACTCAACGGCAATCTGGGTCACGTCGCCCACGGTGACCGGCGCATCGACAGTCCCCACATGAACAAGGCGTCCCTGTTTGACGCCGTGGATCCAGGCGTAGCCCTCGATCGGCTTGGCCTTGTACGTCTCGAGAATGAAGCGCCGGTATGCAGCGGTGCGTGATTGGGCCTCTTCTCCGAATTCCGCCGTCTGCCACAGCTGCCTCTCGTACTTTCCCAGGTTCTGCACAACGAAGGGCTGCACGCTCGGCACTGATAGCAGCCGCTTTCTGGTTGTGTGAATCGCGAATCGTCCGAGATCGCATCCGATCCATCGCCGGCCCATCTTCTCGGCCGCCACCGCGGTAGTTCCCGACCCCATGAAGACATCCATCACAAGGTCGTTGGGATTGCTGCTCGCACTAAATATGCGCTCCACCAAAGCCACTGGTTTCTGCGTGCGGTACTCGACGCGCTCCTGCGCCTGACTGTTGATCGGGTTGATGTCGGTCCAGATGTCTGTTTGCAGAGTGCCGGGCATCTCATCCAAGAACCGCTTGAGACGCGGTCGCTTGGACATCGAGTCGGGATACCAGATTCGATCCTCGGACTCCAGCCGTGCCATCGTCTCCTTGGAGTACCGCCATCCCATCGGCGGCGACGGATGGCCCTTCCACTCATACATCATATTTGGACGCGGATTCGGGCTGGTCATATCGCTGAGCGTGAACGCCCGTCCGGCCTCGTCGACCATCCCATACTTGGAGGCAACGTGCTCCGCTGAGTGCTCCGAGTAGATGGGATTCCAGGTGAACGCGGCGTTGTGGTCCTTGACGTAGTACAGCAGTCGGTCGCTGATGTCGCTCCAGCGCTTGGAGTCAGAGTGCACGTTGGTACGGCGCCAGGTGATGTCGTTTCTGAAGTTCTCTGGGCCGAAGATCTCGTCCAGCAGCAGTCGGCCGTAATGACTGACCGTGGGATCCAAATGCAGGTATAGAGAGCCCGTTTGTGCCAGTAGCTCATGGATAAGGATCAAGCGCTCATACAGCATCTCGAGGTAGCTACTGATTCCCTTGCCCCAGGTATCCCTGTATGCCTTCTGCTCTATGACGGAAGGCTCTTTGGTGAATGACTGATCGCTCTCGGGGATCGCACGATTGAATGAGAAATCTTGACCGCTCGCGAAGGGTGGATCGATGTAGACGAGGTCGACGCGCCCAACGAGTTCCTTCACCAGAGCCGGAAGCACGTACTTGTTATCGCCCCAGATCAGTCGGTTCCGCCATTCCGTGTCCCGACCCGTTGTGAACAGGTCGAGGGTGTGTTGCCGTTGCGTGGAGGACTCGTTCACGGTCTCTACCGTCTGGAAGGGCAACGCCACCCGCAAGGGCGCCACCTTGCGCCCGTCCTTGTCGTATTTCCCTTCCCATGTCAACTCGGTCACGTCGACATCCTGTCGTCAGGCAGACGGCGTGCGAGTGGGCGTCGACCACCGGGGCGGGTCCGCGCCATCCCCTCGGGGAGCTGCTGCAGCCGACGTCGGTAGGCCGCCTTTCGACACGCTGGTGAGCAGAATCGCGGCGGCCTTCCGACGCGGGGCCGATCCACCCCCTTGCCGCAGCTCGCACACCCCTGCCCGCGTTGAGTCGATGCCGACGTAGACATGGCTGCCGACCCTATCACGGTTTCGTCCCGCGCTACTGGTAGCTCAAAAGATGCGCGACGAACATAGGTTCTGTAACATATCAAAACGCGAAGGATCGCGATGGCGGATCAAGGTGCTGAGCCAGCAAGCTCTAGTTGGGGGGGGGAGACGCGGGTCCGCTGAGCCTGTACCTCATCTCTGGTGCAAGGGGTGCAGATACTCGAGCACACGGTCGGCATTGCTGCGACGGCAGAGATCGCAACGGCATCGACCGCGTTTGTAGTAAGCAAGCTTTCCGTGCTGGTCGATGAGACGCGGTTTGGTGCCAAGTGGATCGCCGAACCGCTCGAACCGGCGTTGGTGGGGGTAGCAGTAGCGATCCGGTGTCACTGGGGCCGTCGAACAGTCCTTCACTGCGCACTTGTATTCACGCGGCATCGCGGCTCCGGATGCCTTAACGATCTAACGAATGCGCTCCCGCGTGTGAGGTCGACGTGCGCTGCGATTGCAGCCAAGGTCTCGCCGGCCTGATAACGCTGCGGCACCTCAATATCGCGGAGTGCGTCGAGTTCGAGTTGAGCGGCCGTATGGTGCCCACGATGTCCAGGCATGCTGGGCATGCTGCGCCACTGTCCTCGACGTCTCCAGCCCTCAACAGCGACACTGTCTCGTATGCGCGCCGGATCGCCCAGGGTCGGAAGGCGCTGATCGCGTTTACCGGCGAGGATGACTAGCCCATGGCCCAATTCGACCGATGAGAAAGCAAGAAGGCGAGTTCCGCCTGGTTCTCGCCGATGGCAGTCGGCACGCCCTCATCACGAGCGTCACGGTGCAGGGCCTCGACTACTACCTAGTTGAACGATTCGTAGGCGGCAAGGTGCTACGGCAAAGCATGCATCGGCTCGGCCAGTCACACACTTATGTGTTCGGGGAGCGGCCGATCCCCGCAAAACAGGGCAAGCCGATGGCCGAGTTCAGCGGGATTCGCTCGGTCTGGGGATCGTCGTTGGGTGCCGCCCTTGTCTTACGTGACTGGACGTACGTTCCCAAGGCTGACCGCCCAAATCGGCGTCTGACCCTCGTTGTCCCCATCGCCTCGCTGCCGCCCCTCAGCTCCGTTAACGCCTGGCTCATGCAAACCGGTCGGGAAGGAGAACTCAGAGGCGAATGGGAGCGCCGCTATGACCACATCATCGCGTCCGCCCAGATGACGTGGGTCGAGCCGAAGGTAGCCGTTGTTGTCAGCGCCGCCACCGCGCTGGCTGACCGGATGATCGCCGCAGCTCCATGATTCCGCATCACCTGCCAAGGGACCGTGCAACGGCCTCAGGCAGGCGACCGATTTCGTCGGGGTCCAGGATCGCGGATCGGCCATCGGGATCGGCAACATCACGATCAGAATGCGCCGCCAGCTTTTGGCGAGGCTTAGACTGCAGATGGCGCTTTAGCCTACTTTCTTAGGCGGTCGCAATAACGTTACGTACAGGTTCTAAGCACTCGGTGGTCTAGTGGTTCTAGGCACAAACCCTTACTGGATAAGGGATATCACGTCGGGGCGTGGCGCAGTGGTAGCGCACCTGCTTTGGGAGCACGGGAGCCCAAAAATGGAAATTGGGCTCCGAACTGCGCGGAAGCGGGCGAGCCCTTGAGATCGCATCGCCTCAGTAACGGCCTTGATGCGGCGGCTCATACCTTGAAAGAGTTCCGTGCTGACGCATCCGCCGCTGTTGGGTTGAAAGCGGATCGCCGTGACCGTCATGCTGCCGGCGATACCGGCCAGTTTTGCCCAGCGATCACGCTGGTGGGGGGCCATCATCGACGGCGCCTCGGTAACGATGAGGCTAGAGGGTTGCCATAAGGGCAGGACTTCACCACGTCGATGAAACTGAAGCGGGCTCTCCCGGGGACTGATGCCGCTTACCGGCCGGGCCGAACGTGCCGACTTAAAGGGCGCCACGAGCACCATATCTCGGCATATGGATGTTGCGACGTATGAGACCTAGCCACACTAGAGTCGGTCTCTGTCATTCTGTAAGCGCTATGTAGGCATCCACGGCGTACATTGCTTGAGACATGCGTCAGGGGGTGGGGAGGGGAGACGGTCAGGCGATGGTTGAGTTTGCCCTTGTTCTGTCAGTCGTCCTCGCCCTGCTGCTCGGATGCACGCAGATCGGCCTGTACGCCCTCACGAGGGGGACCGCCATCACCGCTGCGGAGCGAGGCATCTACATCGCCGCCGGTGCGGCCGGGAGCCCGACCGGCCCCCCGGCGACCGCCGACGTGTACTCGGCGATCCGATCGGAGCTGCAGAGCGGCCTGGTCGGAGCCACCCCTGCCCCCATGTCCCCGGTGGACGGTGCGTGTCCGCCGCTCAGTTCGTCCTGGCCGGTGGGCATCGTCTACGTCTGTGCCGTGGCGCATCCCGCCTCCGGCACTGTTGAGGTCGCCATCCGCGGCTGGGTCTCGGCGCTGGTACCTCCCGGGTTCGGGCTCGGCTCCTGGCGGACCGGCGCGCTCGCCATCAACATCGACGATGTCGTCCACAGTGCGGTGTTCGCCCCATGATCGGGCGTCACCAGAGTCGCCGCGGCGAGGGAGCGCAGAGCGTGGTGGAGACGGCGCTCGTGCTCCCCTTCCTGATCGTGCTCGCGCTCGGGTTCGCCGGCGCCATTTTCGTGCTCGATGCAACCACCGAACTGCGTTCCGCAACCGGCCTGGCCACCTCGGCGGCGTTCAGCGTTCCATACGGAGCCACCACTCAGGCGCTGTTCAACGTCGACGACACCTTCCAGCGCAGCCTGTCGGGGCCGTTCTTCGAGCCCGGATCGCTGCGCATCACCTGCCCTCCGAGTGAAGGCAACCAGTACCTGTACTCCGCAACGTACCAACCGGACACGATGGTGTCCTGCCACGGCACCGCCACGGTGTCGTTCTCCAACAACGTGATCGGGCTGGTGTGGCGCTGGAATGTGACGCTGCAACAGAACGCGCAACTGGTTGCACCGCCGTTCCGGCAGTGCGCACCGAGTGTCACGTGCTGACGCGCCGCCGAGTCGGAGAGCGCGGTCAAGTCATCGTGCTCACCGCGCTTGTGGTGACCATGGTGCTCGGCGCGCTGCTGGTCGCGGTCGCCGATCTCCTTGTGGAAAGCAGCGAAGCGACCCGCGCCGACACAGCCGCATACCTCGGCGCCCAGTCGGGCGCGGACTCCGTCGACACGAGCCAGTTTCCGTCGGGAGTGTCATCAAGTGGACAGCTCCGTCTCGGTGCCGATGCGATCACCAACTGTGAGCGGGCGGTCGCCGTTGCGGACCCCGGCGCGGTCGCGTCGTGTGTCGTGAGCGGGGACTCGATCACCGTGACCGTGACCAAGAGGATTCAGCTGCCCGTGCCGTTCGTCGGTCTCGGCACCACGGTTCGAGCCGTCCATCAGGCCGGTGCCGCGCTCGGCACCGTGCATCCGTATTAGGCGAAAGGGGGAAAGAAGGGGATGCGACGCGGGGCGTTCGTGCTGATCGTGGTACTCTCACTTGCCGCCGTGAGCGCGGTTGTCTTCACCGCCCTGAGCATCGGCGGCCGGCACATCACCGCCTGGGCGATGAGTCAGAACGCAAGTGCTGGCACACTCATGACGCCGTCCCTGGTACGCCAGGTGACCATCGCCCAGGGATCGGACGACTTCACCGTCCTGACAAGCAACCCCGCCGGCGAATACCTCGCGCACGCCGTTTCGGACGGGGACGTTCTCCGCCCTGACGATCTGTTCACTCAATCCATGGTCACCGTGCCGCTCGCCTTCAAGAGCACGGCGCCCGGGCTCCAGGCGGGTGACAGTGTCGACATCTACGGCCCGAGCTCCACCACCCTCGGGGTGGGGACGCCGGAGGCGCCCGAGGCAGCAGCGGCGGCCGCATCCGGGCAGACCGTGCAGCTCTACGGCCGCGGGATCACCGTCGTCGCGGCCGGCAGCGCCACGGCCGTCCTGGTCCCTGCCGCGTATGAGGGATTCTGGGTCGACCTCTCCGTCTCGGGCATCGACCTGGTCGCGGTGCAGTCCTCGGGTGTCCAGGTGCCCCGCGGCGAGACGTACACGCTGCAGCAGGCCGAGCAGATGCTGACGGCGATCGCCAACGGGACCGCAGGGTCCACACCGGCCGCCGACCCGGCGGCAGGCTGA
>Ga0307372_10013068_pt1 | contig 10779 bp, 6 predicted proteins | sample OX1MG_FD_202533 | JGI IMG/M metagenome (GOLD analysis project Ga0307372, IMG submission 202533) | Soil microbial communities from Risofladan, Vaasa, Finland - OX-1 | ecosystem: Environmental > Terrestrial > Soil > Coastal area > Acid sulfate soil | place: Finland: Risofladan, Vaasa | collected...
GACGGTGTGCGCGAATGGCGGCGTCGTGGTGATGGCGAGCGCAGCGGCGTTGACGCTCGGGGTCGCGACGATCCCCGTCTACGAGATCTACAAGACGGGCGCCGACCCGACCTGGCTGCCCGGCCTGGACCTGCTCGGCCGGTTGACGGGCATGCGAGCGGCCGTGGTGCCGCATTACGACAACGCCGAAGGCGGCACCCATGACACCCGCTTCTGCTACATCGGGGAGCGGCGCCTTAGGCTGCTCGAGCGCGCTGTCCCGGACGGCGCGTTCATCCTCGGCATCGACGGCCACACCGCGCTCGTCCTCGACCTCGAGCGGAGGACCGCCCGGGTCGCCGGCCTCGGCGGCGTCACCGTCCGGGTCGACGGCCGCAGCACGGTCCTCCCGCGGGGCACGGACATGACGTTCGCGGCGCTCACTGGCGCGGCCGAGGCCCTCCGGTCGGCGGCGCCCCCCGGCGCGACGGGTTGGTCCGATCCGCTCGCCGGAGACCCTGCAGCGTCGACGCCCGACGACGATGACCCCCTGCGTCGCGCGTCCCTCGGCGACGAGGTGGCACGTCACGAGGCCATCCTCGCGACCGCGTTCGAGGCGGGCGATGCGACGGGCGTGATCGCACCGCTCCTCGCCCTGGACGAACTCCTCGAACGACGGCTGCGGGCCGGCGAGGACAGTCCCGAGATGGATCTCGCCCGGACGACGTATCGGTCGCTCGTGGTTCGCCTCGGCGACCTCGCGACGCGGTCGCGGTCGGAGGAGGCCGTCACCGATCGGGTCCGTCCGCTCGTCGACGCGCTCCTCGCACTTCGAGCGAGCGCCCGGACGGACGGCGACTGGACGACGGCGGACGTCATCCGGGCGAGCCTCACCGAGGCGGGTGTCGAGGTCCGCGACGACCCGACGGGATCGACCTGGTCGGTCCGCGCGGCGGTCAGGCGCTGACGACCACGGTCAGCCGGCGACGGCGGCCAGGATCTCGATGACGTCAGCGGCCGTCGGCAGGCGCGGCGTGTTGCGGATCGCCGGGTCGTCCAGTGCGTCGCGGACGATGGTCAGGTGCAGCGTCGGTGGGATGCCGAGCTCGCGGAGCGTCCGGCGCTGACCGACCCGCTCGAGGAGGCGGCGGATCCCCTCGACCGCCGCGGTCGCGGCCTCGCCGGCGGGGGCGGCCGGGGAGGCGGCGCCGAGCGCCACGGCGACGAGCGCGACCTCGCGGGTGCGGACCGGAAGGTCGAACGCGAGGATCTGCGGAAGGACCACGGCGAGGGACGTCCCATGAGGCAGGTTGCCCCGCGCGCCGATCGCGTGGCCGATCGCATGAACCAGCCCGACCCCGGTGCCACTCGCCTGGCCGACGCCCGCCAGGTGCGCGGCGAACAGGAGCCGGCTGCGGGCCTCGAGGTCGGCGCCGTCATCGACCGCTCGAGGAAGCCACTCGCCGACCGTCCGGATGACCGCGAGCGCGATCGCCTCGGCGAACGGGTTCGGGTTCTTCGACAGGAGAGACTCGAGCGAATGCGTCATCGCATCGATGCCTGTCGCAGCCGTGGCGGTCGGTGGCAAGCCGACGGTGAGCGCCGGGTCGAGGACACAGGCGACAGGCAGGAGGCTTGGATGCCCGATGTAGCCCTTGCGACCCGTCGCGTCGTTGGTGATGACCCCGAAGCTGTTCGTCTCGGCGCCGGTGCCGGCCGTTGTCGGGACTGCGACGAGCGGCCGACCGGGGACGAGGCCGGGATCGTCGTAGCCGAGATCCCAGACGTCGCCGTCGTTCATCGCCAGGAGCGAGAGCGCCTTCGCCGTGTCCATGGCCGAGCCGCCGCCGACCGGCACGATCGCGACGCCGGCGGTGCCGAAGCTCCGCAGCGCGGCGGCGCCGCGAGCGACGGTGAGGGTGCCGGGATTCGGTTCGACCCGATCGAACATCCCCGTCTCGATGCCGCCCGCGGCAAGCGCGGCGCGGACCCACTCGGCGACACCCGAGGCGACCACGCCCGGATCCGTCACGATGAACGCGCGCTCGGCCGAGGCAGACCGGAGGAGACGGGGAAGCGCCTCGATCGCGCCGACGCCAAATCGAACGGTATCGCGGAGGACGAGGTTGATCGTGCGGTCGGCCAGCACGAGCGCATCCTCCGTCACGAGCGGATCCTCCGTCACGAGCGCATCCGGAGCCCATTCGGATCGAGGATCGGCCCCTCGTGAAGGCGTGCCGGTCGTCGTCGGCCGATGATCTCGATCTCGAACGGGGTGCTGCCTCCGCGGGCGGCGAGCGCCGCCGGGACGTAGCCGAGGGCGACCGACAGGTCGCTGTGATGAGCGTAGCCGCCCGATGTCACCCAGCCGACGACGGCGCCGTCGTGCCAGATCGGCTCATCGCCGATGACGTCCGCCGGGTCAGCCGGGTCCGGCTCGACGATGAGAGTCACCAGGCGGCGCGCCGGACCCGCCGCGGCCTCGGCCTCGAACGCGGCCCGCCCGATGAACTCGTGGTCGAGCTTGACGTAGTGGGTGATGCCCGCCTCCGCCGGCGTGTAGATGGGGCGATACTCGCGGAACCAGGTGCCGTAGCCCTTCTCCAGGCGGAGCGAGAGGAGCGCGCGCATGCCGAACAGGCCGATGCCGTGGGCCGCGCCACCGGCCATGAGGAGGTCGAACAGCGCCCGCTGGTACTGCGGGGCGACCCACAGCTCGTAGCCGAGCTCGCCCGTGTACGAGAGCCGGCCCATCCAGGCCGGGATCATCCCGATCCCGGTACGCCGGAAATCCATGAAGCGGAACGCGGCTGGGCCGAGATCCGTCGTGCTGAGTGGCTGGAGGACGTCGCGAGCGCGCGGACCGGCGATCGCGAGTCCCACGAGACCGAGGCCGAGCACCTGGAACGTCACCCCGCCATCCGCCGGCAGATGATCGATGAACCAGCGGCTGTGATGGACCTCGGCCGCCTGCGAGCCGAACAGGAGGAATTCGTCGTCGGCGGCTCGCGCGACGGTGAACTCGCCGACGATCCGCCCGCCGGGGTTGAGCATCGCCGTGAGGGCGATCCGGCCGATCGGCGGCAGGCGATTGGTGAGGAGGCCGGACAGCCAGGCCGCGGCGGCGGGTCCGGTGACGCGGTACTTCGCGAAGTTCGAGATCTCGGTCAGGGCGACCCGCTCGCGGACGGCGGCGCACTCGAGGCCGACCCGCTCGAACGCGTTGGAGCGACGGAAGGTGACCTCCTCCAGCGGTGCCCTGCCGGGCTCCTGGAACCAGAGGGCATGCTCGAGGCCGAACGACGCCCCCCAGACGGCATTGGCGGCCGTGAGGCGGTCGTGGATCGGGGTCGTGAGGAGGGGCCGCCCCGCCGGGAGCTCCTCGTTGGGGAAGGTGATGCGGAAACGGCGGGCGTAGTTCTCACGGACCTTCGCGTTGGTGTAGGCGAGCGTCGCATAGTCCCCGTAGCGAGCCACGTCCATGCCCCAGATGTCCATCCCCGCGTCGCCCTCGACCATCCAGCTGGCAAGGGCGAGGCCGACGCCGCCGCCCTGCGACAGGCCGGCCATGACGGCGCAGGCCACCCAGTAGTTGCGCAGGCCGCGGACCGGCCCGACGAGTGGATTGCCGTCCGGCGAGAAGGTGAATGGACCGTTGACCACCCGCCGGATCCCGGTCGTCGCGAGGGCCGGATAGTGCTCGAAGGCGACCTGCAGCTCCGGCGCGATCCGCTCGACGTCCGGTTCGAGGAGTCGGGCGCCGAAATCCCACGGCGTCTCCCGCGGTGACCACGGCACGCACGCCTGCTCGTAGGTGCCGAGGAGCATCCCGCCGCCCTCCTGGCGGATGTAGATCTCGCCGCCGAAGTCGAGCGCCATCGGCATCTCGCGGGCGGTCGTCGCCATGTGGGCGGCCACCTCCGGCATGTCGTCGGTGACGAGATACATGTGCTCCATCGCGAGGACCGGCAATTCGATCCCGACCATCCGGCCCACCTCCCGGGCCCACAGGCCGGCGGCGTTGACGACGTGCTCGGCATGGATCGTCGTCCCGCTCTCCGTGTGGACGTCCCACGTACCGTCCTGCCGCTGGCTGAGGGCATCGACCCAGGTGTTGCGGTGCACCTCGGCACCGGCCTTCCGGGCGGCGATCGCGTAGGCCCTCGTCACCCCGGACGGGTCGACGTGACCCTCCACCGGATCGTAGAGCGCGCCGACGAAATGGCGCTCGTCGAGCAGCGGGAAGAGGGTCTTCGCCTCGGCCGGCGTGATGAGCTCGAGGTCCATCCCGAGGTAGCGGCCGCGGGCGCGGGCCATCCGCAGGAAGTCCATCCGGACCTCCGTGTCGGCGAGCATGAGTCCGCCCGGCAGGTGGATGCCGCAATCCTGGCCGGACGTTCGTTCGATCTCCTCGTATAGGCGGATCGTGTATTGCTGGAGCTTCGAGACGTTCGGGTCGCCGTTGAGGGTGTGCATCCCTCCAGCGGAGTGCCACGTCGAGCCGGAGGTGAGTTCGCGGCGCTCGAGCAGCATCACGTCCGTCCAGCCGGCCCTGGTGAGGTGATAGAGGACGCTGCAGCCGACCACCCCTCCGCCGATGACGACCACCTGGGCCGACGACCTCACGACAACGTCCTTTCGCCATCCTGCCGGCGACACCCGCCGCCGATCCGGTCAGTAGTCGGTCGGGACGCCGCCCTCGGCCGTGCGGCGGGCGACGAACGCAGCGAGCTCCTCCTCGATCGCCGGATCGATGGCCGGCGGCTTGTATGCCGCGAGGAGCTCCTTGACGATCCGGCCGGCCTTGCCGGCGGCCTCCGGGCTGCCCGCCTCCTGCCACGACTCGTAGTTGCGCCAGTCCGAGATCATCGGCCGGTGGAAGGCGGTCCGGAAGCGGGCCTGGGTGTGCGCGACACCGAAGAAGTGCCCACCGGGACCCACCTCCCGGATCGCGTCGAGGGCAAGGGTCTCCTCGTCCACGACGATCGGGTCGAGGAAGGCGGCGACCATCTGGAGCAGTTCGGCGTCGAGGACCATCTTCTCGAAGCCGGCGTGCAGGCCGCCCTCCATCCAGCCGGCGCCATGCATCACGAAGTTGGCGCCGCCCATGATCGCGCCCCACAGCGAGAAGACCGATTCGTAGGCAGCCTGGGCGTCGAGCGAGTTCGCGGCCGAGACGTTCGAGGAGCGGTACGGCAGACCGTATCGCCGAGCGAGCTGCCCGCCGAGCATGGCCGTCCGCATGTACTCGGGCGTCCCGAATGCCGGCGCGCCCGACTGCATGTCCACGTTCGAGGTGAACCCGCCATACGCCACGGGCGCCCCTGGGCGGACCACCTGGGTCATGACCACGCCTGCCAGGGCCTCCGCGTTCTGCTGCGCGACGGCGCCGGCCAGGGTGACGGGAGCCATCGCCCCGGCGAGGGTGAACGGGGTCATGACGACGAACTGACCGCGCGACGAGAACTCGAGGATGCCCTGCAGCATCGGTCCGTCGAGACGGAGCGGCGAGCTCGAATTGATGATGGTGAAGATCGACGGTTCGCGCTCGAGGGTGGCCTCGTCGACGCCGCGGGCGATCCGCACCATCTCGAGGCAGTCGCGATTGCGCTGCCGGCCCAGGCTGTATGCATGGATCGCCTTGTCCGACAGGGTGAGCGCGTCGTAGGTCGCGTCGAGGTGGCGGATCGAGGGATGGATGTCGATCGGCTCGACCGGGTAGCCCGCGATGAAATGGACGATGTGGAGCGACTGGGCAAGCCGGATGAGGTTGCGATAGTCGGCCCGGTTCCCAACCCGACGGCCACCGTCGAGGTCGAACACGTTCGGGGCGCTGGCGACGGATCCGAACGCGATCGCGTTGCCGCCCACCGTCAGGTGGCGCTCCGGATTGCGGGCGTGGAGGAGAACCGTGGCGGGGGCCGTCCGGATGCGCTCCAGCACCATCGCCCGCTCGAAGCGAACCCGCTGAGAGCCCGCCTCGACCTGTGCCCCCGCCGCACGGAGGAGCTCGCGGGCCTCCGCGTCGAGGAAGTCCATCCCGAACTCCTCGAGGATCCGCAGCGACGCGTCGTGGATCGACTCGAGCTCGTCCGCGGAGACCACCTCGGTGGGGGCGTAGCGGAGGGTCGGCTGCGCCCACGGCCGCTGGATCGGCAGGCGGTTCCGCTCGTGCTCCACCCGACCGCCGCGCCGCCGCCGCAGCCCGCCGGCGGCTTCGACCTCGGTCGCCGGGGCGGGAGTCGCCGGCGCGTCAGCGGAGGCGGCCGGGGCGAGGGCGGCCGCCGGGAGGGCGGGATCGTCCGTCGTCATCGCTCGGAGAGGTCGATCCACGTCGTCTTCAGCTGGCTGTAGCCGTCGATGGCGTGGAGCGACTTGTCCCGACCGAAGCCCGACTGGCCGTATCCGCCGAAGGGGACCGTATGGTCGGCACTGTCGAACGTGTTGATCCAGACCGTCCCGGCTCGCAGCCGGCGGGCCATCCGGTGCGCCTTCGTGATGTCGCGCGTCCACACCGCGGCCGCGAGGCCGTACGGCGAGTCGTTGGCGATCCGCAGCGCATCCGCCTCGTCCTCGAACTCGATCACGGTGAGGACCGGGCCGAAGATCTCCTCACGGGCGACCCGCATCCCGTTGTTGGCGTCGGTGAGGATCGTCGGCGCAACGTAGAAGCCACCGCTGTCCTCGCGGACCTGCGCACCGCCGAGCGCGATCGTCGCCCCTTCGCGCTGGCCGATGTCGACGTACCCGAGCACCCGCTCCATCTGGGTCCGGTCGACCATCGCGCCGAGCCGCGTCTGCGGGTCGAGCGGGTCGCCCGGCGCGAGCGATCGGCCGAGGTCGGCCACCTTCGCCACGAGTTCGTCGCTGACCGCCCGATGGACGAGCAGGCGCGAGCCGGCATTGCAGGTCTGGCCGGCGTTGTAAAAGATCCCCCAGCCGATCGCGGCGGCCGCCGCGTCGACGTTCGCGACGTCGGCGAGCACGACCTGCGGGCTCTTGCCGCCGAGCTCGAGGCCGATCCCCTTGACGTCCGTCTCGCCGATGTCGCGGAGGAGCGACTTGCCGACGACGGTCGAGCCGGTGAAGGCGACCCGGTCGACCCCGGGATGGCGGGCCAGGGCCCGTCCGATGCGCGCCCCGGGACCGGGCACGACGTTGAGGACGCCGGGTGGGATGCCCGCGTCGAGGGCGAGCTCGCCGAGGCGGATCGCCGACAGGGGCGACTGGGAGGCAGGCTTGAGGACGACGGCGTTGCCGGCCGCGAGCGCGGCCCCGATCTTCCAGGCAGTGATGATGAGCGGGTAGTTCCAGGGCACGATCGTCGCAACGACGCCGAGCGGCTCGCGGGTGACGAGCGACAGAGCGTCCGGGCCGGTGGGTCCGACCTCGCCGTACAGCTTGTCGATGGCCTCCGCGTACCAGGCGAGGACGAGTGGCGGCTTCGCCGCGTCCACCGTGAGGGTGTCATGGATCGGCTTGCCGCAGTCGAGCGCCTCGACGAGGGCGAGGTACTCGACATCCGCGGCCACGAGATCGGCGAATCGGAGGAGGAGCCGCTTCCGGTCCGCCGGGGCGAGGTCCGACCAGCGGCCGTCACCGAACGCCGCTCGAGCCGCGCGCACCGCGCGGTCGACGTCCTCCTCGTCGCATTCGGCGACCTGCGCGACGGTCGACCCGTCCCGGCCGGTCACATCGCGGTACGTTCGACCGGACGCCGCCGCCACCGCGAACCCGTCGATGACCGCGAGTGCGTGCGGCCGCAGATCACGGGCACGGGCGAGCCAGTCCTCGCGGTCCAGCGCGAGCAACTCGGCCGGGCCGGCGCTCATGCCGCGTACCGGGCGACCGCGCGCTCGTCGAGGACGACCCCGAGACCCGGCCGTGGCGGGACGCGCAGGACGCCATCCGGCCCGGGACGGAGCGGCTCGACGAGCATGAAATCGCGCCGCTCGGGCGTCCAGCCGGGTGGGTCGTACGGGAACTCGAGGAAGGGACCGCCCCCGACCCCCGCGGCGACATGGAGGTTGGCGGCGACCCCGATGCCGTTCGTCCAGGTGTGCGGCGAGAACCAGCGATTGCGGGCGAGGGCGAGCTCCGCGATGGTCCGGGCGCGGAGCATCCCGACCGCGAGGACGACGTCCGGCTGGTAGACGTCGAACGCATCCGCGTCCATCGCCGCGAGGAGCGCCGCCATCGTCCGGGTCATCTCGCCGCCGGCGACGCGGATCCCGGTCGCGCGGCGGAGCTCGGCGAGGCCGCGGAGGTCCGTCTCCGCGAGCGGCTCCTCGAGCCACAGCACGTCGAGCTCGCGGAGCTCCGCGGCGACGGAACGCGCGGCGGCGGGATCGAGCCCGCGATCGATGTCGCCGGCCATCCGCCAACCCTGGTTCAGGTCGACCATGATCGCCATCGAATCGCCGACGGCCCGACGGGTCGCCCGGACGGCGTCGAGGCCTTCGCGCAGGCGGTTGCGGTCGACCCGGATCTTCATCGCCCGAAATCCCTCGCCGCAGAGGCGAACGGCCGACTCGGCACGCGCCTCGGGCGACTTCAGTTCGCCGCACGAGGCGTACGTGGGGAGGCCGTCCGCGGCACCGCCGAACAGGGTCGCGACCGGCAGCCCGGCGACCTGACCGACGATATCCCAGAGGGCCACCTCGAGGGGCCAGTAGCGACCGGCGTGAAAATCGATCGTCTCGAGGGTTCGCACGTGGCGGGCGACGGCGAGTGGATCCTCTCCCACGAACAGGTGGGCGTAGGCCTCGAAACCGTCCATCGTGTCGCCCGAGCCGAGCCCGACGATGCCCTCGTCCGTCTCGACTCGGACGATCGTCGCGCCGAAGGACCGTCGCGGAACCGGATCCCAGGCCGCGTCGAAGGCGGGGTCGAGTGGCAGGACGAGCCGGTCCAGCCGGATCCGGGTGATCCTCATCCGCCGGGGCAGGCGCCGGGGCAGGCGCATGGGATCGTCGCGCTGACGGACAATTCGGGCGACCTCCTGCGACAGGCGACCGGTCGAACCACGATGAATCTCTTTACATCATGCATCCGAAGTTGCTATGGTCGCAACCATGGTTGTCGCGTCTCCCGACGAACCGACGAGCATCGGCTGGCTCGTCCGCGATTTCGCCCTCCTCGATCGGCTCGCCGACGCGGAGGCGGCCGGCGAGAGCGGCCTCGGCGTGTCCGCACTCGCCGAACTCGTCGGACGCGACAAGAGCCAGGTCTCGCGGGCGCTCGCCCGTCTCGCGGACGCCGGACTCGTGGACCGCGACACGTCGACGCTGCAGTACCGCATCGGCTGGGCCGTCTTCGCGCTCGCGGCGCGGGCCGCCGGTGGACGGCTGCTCGCGGCAGCGGTGGGACCGATGCGGGCGCTGTCGGCGGAGCTCGGCGAAACGGTCCACCTCTGCGTCCTCGACGGCACGGACCTCGTGACCCTGCGAACCGAGGCGCCAGGCCACCGCTATCGGGCCACCGGCTGGGTGGGCAGCCGGGTGGCCGCGCACGGGACGTCGGCGGGCCGGGCCCTCCTCATCGACTCGACGACGCCGGAGATCGAGCGCCGTTTCGCGGCGGTCGGTTTCGCGCCGAGCGGGCCGCGCTCACGGGTGTTCGACGTGGGCGGTCTCGTCACCGCCGTCGGCGAGGCGCGAGCGGCAGGGTACGCGGCGGTGGACGAGGAGTTCGAGGTCGGCGTGGCGGGGGTGTCCGCGCCGATCCGCGACTTCCGGGGCGCGATCGTCGCCGCCCTCAACGTGAGCGCCCCGGCGGAACGCCTTCGGCCGCGCCTCGCCACGGCCGGCGAGCGGACCCGCGTCGCCGCCGACGGCATCGGCCGGCAGCTCGGCTGGGCCGGGTCGATCGCCTTCGGGCCGGTCGTGGCCGGACCGAGCTGAGGAAGGGGTGCTCCGGGTGAACGCGACCGTCGGCCACGCCGCGACCGTCGAATACGAGCACGTCACGAAGGCCTACGACGCGGTGGCTCTTCGCAAGGGCGCCGGCGCCGTGAACGACCTCTCCCTGGCGATCCCGGCCGGCAAGATCTGCGTCTTCGTCGGGCCATCCGGCTGCGGCAAGACGACGAGCCTCAAGATGGTCAATCGGCTCATCGAACCGACGAGCGGCCGGATCCTCCTCGACGGCCAGGATGTCGCCGGCCGCGATCAGACCGAGCTCCGGCGCGGCATCGGCTACGTCATCCAGCAGACCGGTCTGTTCCCGCACCAGACGATCGAGGAGAACGTCGCGACGGTGCCGCGGCTCCTCGGCTGGTCGGCTGAACGGCAGCGATCGCGGGCCGAGGAACTGCTTGCCACCGTGGGTCTCGATCCGGCCAAGTACGCGCGGCGTTTCCCGGCCCAGCTCTCGGGCGGCGAGCGGCAGCGCGTCGGCGTCGCCCGGGCACTCGCGGCCGACCCGCCCATCATGCTCATGGACGAGCCGTTCGGGGCCGTCGATCCCATCGTCCGGGAACGCCTGCAGAACGAGTTCCTGCGCCTCCAGGAGACGCTCGCCAAGACGATCCTCTTCGTCACCCACGACATCGACGAGGCGATCAAGATCGGCGACCTGGTCGCCGTCATGCAGGCAGGCGGGATCGTCGCTCAATTCGCGCCGCCGGCCGAGATCCTCGCCCATCCCGCGTCCGACTTCGTGGCCCGCTTCGTGGGCACGGACCGCGGCCTCAAGCGGCTGTCGCTCTTCCGGGTCTCCAGCCTCGACCTGCAGCCGGCGACCCTGGCGTTCCTCGGTGAGGACGCCGCGGACGTCCGGCGGCGGGCAGCCGCCGATCCG
>Ga0307372_10013069_pt1 | contig 10779 bp, 12 predicted proteins | sample OX1MG_FD_202533 | JGI IMG/M metagenome (GOLD analysis project Ga0307372, IMG submission 202533) | Soil microbial communities from Risofladan, Vaasa, Finland - OX-1 | ecosystem: Environmental > Terrestrial > Soil > Coastal area > Acid sulfate soil | place: Finland: Risofladan, Vaasa | collected...
AAAAGTCGCTCCATTTCTACTGCGATCAGCTTGGCTTGACCCATGCGTTTGACATGGATCGCGACGGCAAGCCCTGGATCACTTTTGTCTACATTGGTAACGGACAATTTCTCGAGTTGTTCCCCAGCCCAGATCCGTCGGAGGAATTCTATGGGAACGCGGGCAGCTACCGGCACCAGCAAATGATCGTCGACGAGATGGAGAAGACGATCGCCGAGCTGGAAGCGCGCGGTCTGCCGCGCACCGAGAATCCGCCAAAGATTGGTCAAGACGGTAATCTGCAGTATTGGCTGACTGATCCTGACGGAAACCGGATCGAGCTGATGCAAATGATGCCGGGCTGCAAACACGAACTGGCATTGGCGCGACTGGCAGCAGCGCGATAGGACTGAGACCGCCCGGCGGCTATTTACTGTGGTGCGTCGACGCAATATCATCCTTATGGATCTATCGGCCGCGAACAAATTCTTTGCTCAGGGACAGAGCGCGTGCTACGATACTGCCACGAACGTCTTCCCGTCGATCAAGACCGGTCTTCAGTTTTCAGCGAGTGACCTTGCCTACTCCCTGTTTCCAACGTTCGACGGCAAGAAACCATTTGGACCGGAATTCCTGAGTTACTGGGCGATGGGTGTTTCGAGTAACTCGAAGGCGCCTGACGCGACCGATACCGTCCTCCATTATTGGCAAAGCTCGTCCGCGGATCTCTTGCTGGCGCAGATCGGCGGCCAGCAACCCAAGCGGATCAGCACGAGCAAGGATAAGTTCTTCGACGCGCCGGAGCGGTCGTACCTGAAGCTCATCGCTCAGGGCGTCGTTGATTGGGGCCCGCCCAGCATCGCTCCGCCGGTGCCGACGGCCGAGTTGTTAATCCAAGCGCTCCAACAGGTCGTCACCCAAAACAAGTCGGTAAAAGATGCCATGGGTGGTGCACTGGCGCAATACAACAAGCTCTTGAGCGAGCTACCCCCCGATAAACTGCCAAAGAACTAACCGAGGTAGCCTGTGTAGGATGTCTGGCGCGGCTCGATCCGGATCGCGCAGTTTCAGAGAGGCGGGATAGGTTGTCCGACTGATTGACATCGGCAAAAGTTCGCCAGTATTATCATGCCGGCATATTCGATGGGGATGGAGTCGAAGGGGAAAAGGCGAATGAAGCTGATCGTCGCCATCGTCCAGGATCATGATGCGAGTAAGGCCGTGGATGAGCTGATCGGACACGGTTTCGGGGCAACGCGGATCAATACAGCCGGTGGGTTTCTCAAGAGGGGAAACTCGACGATTCTGACCGGGGTCGAAGATGAGCGCGCAAACGAAGTGATTCAAATCTTGCGCGATACCTGTCACCATACTCAGGCCGAAAGTAACCAGAAGACCTCGGCCGGTATCATTTTCGTTCTGCCGGTGGGCGCCTCTTATAAAATGTGATCTGGAGAGCCGAGCGTGAGCACGGTTGCTGAGCAAATTGCCCGGACCCTGGCGGATGCCGGGGTCCGCTACGTTTTTGGTCATCCTGGTGGTGAGGTCGCGCACCTGATCGAGGCCTTGCGCCAGGTGGATATCCCTTTCGTTTTGACGCGCCACGAGGCGACGGCAGGCTTCCTGGCAGCGAGCTGGGGCGAGCTCAGTGGGCGGCCGGGGGTGTGTTTGTCGACCCTCGGTCCCGGCGCGACGAACTTGCTCAGTGGCGTCGCCCAGGGGTATCTCGATCGCTGCCCAATGATCGCGATCACGGCCCAATTGGCCACCGATCGGGAGATTCGGTCGCCCCACCAGCGACTGGATCTCGGGAAGCTTTTTGCTCCCGTCACCAAGGCGTCGATTCGAGTCGCCGCCGACACCGCGGCAACCGCCGTCGAACACGCGCTGTATCTTGCGACGTCCGAGCGTCCCGGTCCGGTGCACCTCGAAGTGCCGAGTAACGTCGCGGCACAGCCGTTCGAGGGAGTAGTGCGGGGAGTCCGCTTCGGCGACGTTGGCCGGCTCGCGTCGCCAGGGGTGGACCAGGCGCGGGATGCTCTCGCGGGAGCACGGCGGCCGGCGATTCTCGCGGGAATCGGGGCGGTGCGCTGTCAGGCGAGCGATCAGCTCGTGCGCCTCGCGGAAACACTTGGCGCGCCAGTCGTGACGACGCCTAAAGCCAAGGGAGTTTTTCCAGAAGACCATCCATTGGCGGCCGGGGTGATGGACATGACCGGCGAGGCGGTCGTGAACGAATTACTCCGGGAAGCCGACCTGTTGCTCACCGCTGGCTTCGACGTGGTCGAGCTCATCAAGCCCTGGGGCTTTGCCGCTCCAGTCGTTCACCTGGACACGATCGCAAACACCGATCAATTGTACGAGGCGCAGGTCGAGGTCGTCGGCAATGTCGCGCTGGCGCTTGCCGAGCTGGCCGAAACGGCGCGGCCCAGCCAATGGCCGAGTGGGCGCATGAGCGAACACAAACGACGCTTGCGCGCCGCGCTGCGATCACGCGTGACTGGTCTGGCGCCGCAGACGGTGATGGAGACAGTACGAGAGCTGCTACCGCGGCACGGGGTCGTCGCGAGTGACGTCGGCGCCCATAAGATTCTGCTCGGCCAGGTCTGGACGGCGTACGAGCCACGTACCTACGTCGTCTCGAACGGTTTGTCTTCCATGGGAACGGGTATCCCCGGCGCGATGGCGGCGCGTCTGCTCTGGCCGGAGCGGCCGGCAGTGGCGATCGTGGGTGACGGTGGGTTGGGTATGTATTTGGGTGAGCTCGAAACCGCGGTTCGTCTCGGGATCGATCTCCCGATCGTCGTCCTGGTTGATGGGAGCCTCAGTTTGATCAAACTGGGGCAAGTTGGCCGCGGCTATCCACCGGCCGGTGTGGATTTCGACACGCCGCAGCTGTCCCGGATCGCCGAGGGCTTTGGCGCGGCCGGCGAGCGCGTCACAACCGCCGCGGAGGTACGTGGTGCACTTGAGCGAGCCCTCGAACGCGGCGGTGTGACACTGATCGAAGCGGTGATCGACGCTCGGGCTTATACGGGCGGCGAATAGGGCTCGCACGGGCCCTTCGGGCCGGGGCCGAGCGGTATGGTCACGTGAAAACTGCTCCCCTGGCCAACGTCCGACGTGCACCAGATCTTTCCCCCGTGCGCCCGGACGATCTGTTGGGCCAGCGCAAGACCCAACCCCAGGCCGCCGGTCTGACGACTGGGATCACCGACCTGGTAAAACCGATCGAAGACCCGATTGAGATGTTCCGCGGCGATGCCGGGGCCCTCGTCCGCGACGACGATCAAGGCCCCTTCCTTCGTCGTCTGGACGTCGATACGGATATTCGTGCCGGGTGGCGAGAACTTTACCGCGTTTGACAAGAGATTTTCGAAAACGCGGCGGAGGCGCAACGCATCGCCATAGGCAATCAAGGATTGGGGAACCTTCAGGGTTATCCCGTGGTCGGGAGAGGACATGCGCGCGCCATTGGTCAGGTTGTCGATGAGCTCCACGAGATCGAACGCCACCGGGTTAAGCATGACGTGGTTACGATTGATTCGACTCGATTCCAGGAGATCTTCGAGCAGACGCTCGAGAGCCCGGGAGAGCTGGAGCGCCGAGTTCACCGCCTTGCTCGCGGCGTCGGCGTCGTTGGCGGCCAATCGCCGCGCGGCCAGTTGGAGATAGCCCAGCGCTCCGGCCAACGGCGTCCGCAGTTCGTGGCCAACGATCGAAGCTACGTCGTCGGCGATCTGGCGGGCTTCGTGCTGCTCGGCGAGCAACCGGTGTGCCGTTAGTGCAGACGTCACGAGCTGGGTAAGCGTCGCGAATAAGCCGCGCTCCCAGGTGGTGAATGGCCGATTTGCCGTACGTACGGCGATAACCGCCACTTCGTGATTCTCGTGTTCGCCGACGGTCGCGAACAGTCGTCCTGCTTCGGACGATGGTGGCCACGTCATTTTTACCGAGTCCGTCAAACCACGGTGGGGCCGACGCGCCAGAGCGAGCTGATCGGCGACGCGTGGCAATGGGTGAAGGTCAGCGGCTCTGCCTGAGGTTTTCCCACGAATGGTTCGATCCTCGGCTGGCGGCGACGCGGCAATGATCTCCTCTTTTTGTTGGTCGTACGCGAGGCACCAGCACGCGGAAGCCTGTATTGCTTCGCGAATACCGTGCGCAATCTGGCCAAAGCTCTGATTCGGACAATCAAGGTGCCGGGTTGCTTCTAACACCTCGAGCAATCCCTGCTCCTGCATCACACCGCCTCCCATTGCCCAGTTCGGACCCCGATACCGGGACTGCGATCTTCAACCGACGCCCTTGGCGATTGGAGCGCAAGCGGCCGAGACTCTCTTGAGCACGATGGGATCGTTGGCGCTCACCGGACCCAGGAAGGAAAAGGTATGGCCAGCCGGATCGTCCGTAGTGGAAAGGGGAGCGAAGTAAAGAGAAGGGGGCATCCAGGAAGGCACAAAGTGAGGAAGGAACCGTTGCAGCCTAAATCGACTGTCTGATCATCCACCAAGCGAGGCGAAGGAGACCAGCCATCGGTTCAATTTCGTTCAGTTAAAGGTCATCGCGCCAATCACCATCGTACTGCCGCTCAAATGCCTCTGGCGTGATTATACCACGTGCCAGAGCGATTTCAGGGGAGGATTGCAAGGTTCATGGCTTGTCCAGATTGGCAGGAAGCAACCAGGCAACGCTGATAGCTTGACATCAACGAAGGCATACCGTATCATTGCTTTGACGCGCGGTAGCCGAAGAAATCCTTCGACTTGCCGCGTTTTTAGGTCCGGGAAAGTACCGTTCCTCTCGGTCGATTGAACCGACTTGATGCAACCGATGCGGTGCGGGCGGTAGGCCGTTCGTTCGAATGAGGAGTAGCCGTCGATGAAATTGCTGCGTAGGGCTCCGCCTGAGCCGGCTCGACCGATTCGGTCCCAGAAAGCCGCTCGGTCAGCTCCGTCGTCTTCGCCGGTTGATATTGGCAAGCGGTTCACCGAGGGAATCTCGCAGTTCCTCTACGATACCAAAACGGAGCTGCGGAAAGTCACTTGGCCGAGCCGGGAGCAAGCGATCAATTTGACGACTCTGGTCATCGCCGTGTCGATCGCGGTCGGCGCGTTCATTGGGCTCACCGACGTCATTTTACAGAAATTCTTCCAACTATTGATAGGTGGGGCGTAGTCGTGGTCAGAGAAGCGCAAGAAGCCGTCGACCGCGCTGAAGTTGGTGGCAACGCTCCGGCGGTAGCGGTCGAGTCGGTGATGGAAAAGGTGGTGCCCGAAGGGGCCGAGTGGTACGTCATTCACACCTATTCGGGATACGAGAATAAGGTCAAGACGAACCTCGAGCACCGAATCGCGTCGATGGACATGAAAGACAAGATCTTCGAGGTGGTGATTCCCGTCGAAGATGAGGTCGAGGTCAAGGATGGCCAGCGGCGGACCGTGCAACGTAAAGTGTTTCCCGGTTACGTATTGGTCCAGATGCTCCTCGGCGATGACTCCTGGTACGTGGTTCGGAACACTCCGGGGGTGACTGGCTTCGTGGGTTCGGGGAATACGCCGATTCCGTTGCCCGAGCACGAAGTCAAGACGATTCTCAAGCAGATGAAGGCAGAAGCACCGCGGGTGAAGATTGCCTTTATGAAGGGGCAGAGCGTTCGGATCATCGATGGTCCGTTCGCCGAGTTCATTGGCGTGGTCGACGACATCAACCACGAACGCGGTAAGGTCCGGGTGCTGGTGTCTTTCTTTGGACGAGAGACCCCGGTCGAGCTGGACTTTCTGCAGGTCGAAAAGTTGTAAGGCGGAGCAGGCATGGCGAAGAAAGTCAAGGCGATTGTTAAGCTGCAGATTCCAGCCGGCAAGGCAACACCGGCCCCGCCGGTCGGCCCGGCACTTGGTCAGCACGGTCTGAATATCATGGCGTTCGTCAAAGAGTACAACGAGCGCACGGCGTCGCAGGTGGGAACGATTATTCCCGTCGAGATCACCGTGTTCGAAGATCGTTCGTTTACCTTCGTGACGAAAACACCGCCGGCCGCTGATCTCTTGAAGAAGGCGATTGCTGTTGACAAGGGGTCCGGACGACCAAACACGTCGATGGTTGGCGAGATCAGCCGCGAGAAGCTGCGTGAGATCGCTCAACTGAAGATGAAAGATCTGAACGCGCTCGATCTACCGGCGGCCGAGCGGATGATCGAGGGAACGGCGCGAAGCATGGGGATTGTCGTTTCAGGCTAGATTGAAATAAAGTGGGAGGAGAGTGATCTCTCCGTCAAGACCACGAGGAGACATTGTGAGTAAGCACGGAAAGAAGTACCGCGAAGCGGCCAAGCTGCTGGAAGCAGGGCGCACGTATGCGCCTGCCGAGGCAATCGAGCTCGTCAAGAAAGCCGCTTACACGACGTTCCCAAGTACTGTTGAGATGCACATGCGCATGGGGCTTGACCCGCGCCACGCCGATCAGCAGGTGCGTGGTGTTGCATTGCTCCCGCACGGCTTGGGCAAGCAGGTGCGGGTGCTCGTTTTCGCTTCGGGCGAGGGGTTCCGCGCCGCCGAAGAATCGGGAGCCGATTACGTCGGTGGCGACGAGCTCATCAAGCGAATTGAAGAAGGCTGGCTTGATTTTGACGTGGCGATCGCCACCCCGGAAATGATGGGGCGCGTCGGTCGACTCGGTCGGGTGCTTGGGCGTCGCGGCTTGATGCCAAACCCGAAGTCTGGGACGATCGTGCAACCCGCCGATCTGCCGCGCGCCGTGGGCGACGCCCGGAAAGGGCGCGTCGAGTTCAGGTTGGACAAAACCGCGATCATTCACGTCCCGATCGGTAAGGTCGACTTTGAGAGCAGCGCGTTAGCGGCGAACATGGCGGCGTTGATCGACGCCATTCAGAAGGCGCGGCCCACCGGGGCACGCGGCCAATACGTTCGAAGTGTTACTTTGGCGCCGACAATGGGGCCGGGGGTACCGGTCGAGCTTGCCAGCGCGTTGGAAATGGTGGCCGCCTAAAAGCCGTCGACCACTCATCGGTCGGGTAACGTTCACCCTGAGTGGAATCGAGCGACCGCCGTGCACAGGGTGAGCGCCCGGGTTACAATTAATAAGCGAATACTTTCCGCCGTGCCAGAGACAGCAGGGGTACGTGACGTACTTAATCAATTGCCCTGCCGAGGTCCGGTTCAAGTCAGTCTTGCCGAGGCGCGTAAAGGCGTCTCGTGTCGGTTGCTTGTCCGAATGCCCTCGTGGTCCTGGTGACCCGAGGGCGTTTTTTGTTCCTGGACAATGGTTCGTCATCACGGAAAGAAAGGAGGTGACCCATGCCGAACAAAAAGAATGTCGCGTCGGTCGAGGAGCTCGAGGAACGATTCCGGGAAAGCCCGGTGGTCCTCTTGACGGAATACCGCGGGCTGAAGGTCTCCGATCTAGCAAATCTTCGTCGGCAATTGCGCGAAGCCGGCGTCGACTATCGTGTCGCAAAAAACACCCTGTTGGCGATTGCCGCTCGCGAGGCGGGACGTCCGGGTATGGAAGCGATGTTGGAAGGGCCAACCGCGGTTGCGTTCAGCACTGGCGACGAAATCCAGGCGGCCCGAACACTCGCTGATTTCGCGCGCACGTCGCGCATTTTGACGCTCAAAGGCGGCCTGCTGGGACAACAAGTTATTTCCAGCGAAGATCTAACCCAGCTCGCGGCTTTGCCCGGGCGCAGTCAAGTACAGGCGGATCTGGTCGGCGCGGTTCAGGCGCCTTTGGCCAGCGTCTACAGCGTCTTGAACAGCGCCCTGGCGAGTATCGTCCACGCTCTCGAAGAGCGGGAAAAACAGCTTCAACCGGCATAAATGAAGGAGTTGATTGACATGGCAGTGTCCGAGCGCGTCCAGAAAGTTTTCGACGATATCAATACCCTCAGCGTCCTCGAGGTCTCTCAGCTATCGAAGCTGATGCAAGAGATCTGGGGCGTCAGCGCGGCACCGGTCGCCGTCGCGGCCGCACCGGCCGGGGGAGCGGCCGCCGCGGCGCCGGTTGTCGAGGAGAAGACCGAGTTCAACGTCGTTCTCAAAGAGATTGGCCCGAACAAGCTGAACGTGATCAAGGCGGTGCGCGAGTTGACCTCCCTGGGCTTGAAGGAAGCCAAGGATCTGGTCGAGGCGGCGCCGAAGTCGGTCAAGGAAGCCGTGCCAAAGGACGAGGCGGAGTCGGCGAAGTCCAAGCTCGAAGCCGCGGGAGCCGTCGTCGAGCTGACCTGATCCGGCGTGATCTATCTGCTGCGTGACGACTTTTTTGGCGAAGAGCGCCTGGCGGCGCTGCGCGATCGCTTGGGGCCGGTCGACTTCCAGAGTCTGAATACGACAATTCTGGATGGTACCCGGCTTTCGATTGGCGAGCTGCGCGGCGCGGCCAGCGCGCTGCCTTTTCTTGGCGAGCGCCGGTTGGTGATCGTTCGCCGTTTTCTGGGAACCTCAACCAACCGGGGCGACGCCTCTGACGACGCGTCCAGCGGTTCGACGTCACGACGTGGCGGTCGGGGCGCCTCCGAGCGTGAGCAAGAGTTGTTGACGTATCTTCCTCAGGTGCCCGAGAGCACCGATCTCGTGCTCGTCGAAGACCGAGATTTCAGCGCCGATCATCCGGTGCCAAAGGCGATCAAACAGCTCGGCGGCGAGCTGCAAACGGGCGGGATGCCCCGAGGCGACCAGCTTCTCGCCTGGGTGAACGGACGAATCGCGACGAAGGGCGGGCGAATCGAGCGGGCTGCCCAGGAACGTCTGGCGGGCCTCGCGGTTGACGATTTACGTCAGCTCGATCTCATTCTCGATCTTCTCGTGACCTACGCCGATGGGCGAGCGATTCAAGTGAGCGACATCGAGACCCTGGTTGAAGAGAGCCACGATCTCGGGGTATTCGACCTGGTCGATGCCGTGGGGGCAGGCGATCGGACCGGGGCGTTGCGTGCCTATCATCATTTACTTGCCAACAATGTGTCGCCGATTTACGTACTGGTCATGTTGACAAGGCAGATCCGACTTTTGTTGATCGCTCACGAGGCGCAGACGAATCGGGAAGATTTGGCTGGCGCGCTCAAGCTGCCGCCCCGGGTGGCGCAGAAGTTGGGACGGCAGGCGCGAAGCTTCGGGGTCGACCGCTGCATCGCCGCGATGCAGCGACTTGCCGAGATCGATCAGGCGATCAAAACCGGCCAGGCAACCGAGGAGGTCGCGGTCGAGCTCCTGATCGTTGGCTTCACCGGTCGCTCGACCATTTAGTCGATCTGACGAATCAGGCAAACGACCTGCCCCTGAACCTTCACCTGATCGGGCCGCACGTAAATCGGATCCATCGTCGCGTTGGCGGGCTGAAGACGAACGCGATCCTTCTCGCGGTAGATGCGTTTCAAGGTGACCTGGCCCTCGGTGCCCGGTCCATCGTTGATCAAGGCGACGACAATTGCGCCATTGTCGGCGGTGTCCTGAGGTCGGACGATGACCAGGTCGCCGTCGTCAATCAGGTCTTCGATCATCGATTTGCCACGAACCCGCAGGGCGAAGACCCCTTCCGTCGGAACCAGGTCCTGGGTCAGGGTAACTCGCTCGGCGTGTCCTTCAACCGCTTCGATTGGCGCGCCCGCGGCAATTTGGCCCATAACCGGCACGCTGACTCGTTCGGCCAGACGCTCGCCGTCGTTGTCGAGGATTTCGATTCCTCGGGAAATGTCCGGATCTCGGCGGATGTAGCCGCGCTTCGCGAGGACCCGTAGGTTATAATCGACCACCGAGGTCGACGTGATGCCGACGCCATCGCCAATTTCCCGTACCGACGGGGGATACGAGTGGTCTCGGACAAAGTGACGAATGAATTCAAGAATTTGGGTTTGACGCGTCGAGAGACGTCGGTACTCCACGGCTCGATCCCTCCGCTTGGTATTCCGAACAGCAGTTCGAGGGGCATTGTAACATCCCGAGAGGGAGAACGTCAATGGGCCAGAGGCGCTTTGGGAAGCGATGGCTGACCGTGCTGGCACTCGTAGCCGCGTTGCGAGTCATGCTCTACGCGGGCCTCATTCCGCCCTGGCAGGGGCCAGACGAGCCAAAGCATTATGAGTACGTGGCGCTGCTCGACCGACTGCATCGGTCGCTCAATCCGTCGGACGTGAACCTCGGGCTCGAGCGTCAGATCATCGATTCGCTGGCCGAGTTTCGGTACTGGGAATATTGGGGTCGGCCGACGCCAGAAGCGTTGCCGGTGAACTTCGTCCAGATTTGGGGACCATCGTCCACTCTCCTTCAGCGCGCACCGCTCTATTACGTGACGATCTGGCCGATTTATCACGTCGTCCGCGATCTGCCGCTGGCGCTTCAACTCTTGATGCTCCGTTTGAGTGGCCTGCTGTTTTTCGTACCGACCATCTGGTTCTGCTGGGCATTGGCCAAGGAAATTTATCCCAACCGTCTCGATTTGGCGGTTGGCGCCGCTTTGGTCGTTACCTGGTTGCCTCAATTTACCGCCGAGAACAGTATTCTCAGTAACGATGCGCTGGCGTATTTGATCGGTGCGACGATCGCGTTCGTGGCAGTCGGTGGGATCACCCGGGGCTGGTCGCTACGGCGACTGCTAGGCCTGGTCATTTTGCTGGGAATCGGTTTTTTGATCAAGCGAACCGTCGTCTTGCTCCTGCCGCTGGTGCTGGTTGCCTTGCTGCTGGGTACCTGGACGCGCGGTGGCCTGACGCGTGGGGTGATTTTCGCGCTGCTGGTCCTTGGCGGAGGATCTGTCGCGCTGTGGAGGATCCCAGCGCTGCTAATA
>Ga0307372_10013072_pt1 | contig 10777 bp, 8 predicted proteins | sample OX1MG_FD_202533 | JGI IMG/M metagenome (GOLD analysis project Ga0307372, IMG submission 202533) | Soil microbial communities from Risofladan, Vaasa, Finland - OX-1 | ecosystem: Environmental > Terrestrial > Soil > Coastal area > Acid sulfate soil | place: Finland: Risofladan, Vaasa | collected...
CAGCGGTGTGCTCGGCCACGGCCGTCACCGCGGCGGCACAGGCCATGGGCCTGCACTGACCATGCCCCACCGGCGACGGCCGCACCGTGCGGAGGTCGTCGTGTCGTCCCGGCCATCGTCGCGGCCCTCGTCCCGGCCATCGTCGTGGCCATCGTCGTGGCCATCGTCGTGGCCCTCGTCGTTCACGCGCCCGTCACCGTTCGGACCCCCGGCGTTCACGGAGGCTGCGTACTGTGCAACGACGGCTGCACGACGGAAGGAGACCACGATGACGGTCATGCGCACCACGTTCCGGAGAGTCGGGCTCTCGATCGCCATCACCCGCTGGGCGTTGCGGCCGAAGCGCCCACTGTGACGGGGCCGCCCGCACAGCAGCGCATCCGCCGGAGCGGTCGATCGGTGCTCCCCGCACCCACCGTCGGCCTCTTCGGCGCGTCCGGGCCCTGGTGGCGCGTCGGAGGTGCCCGGCCGGCGTGGGCCTGCGCCGTCCAGCCGGAGCGGATCCGGCGTCGGGTGCCGGGGGTCAGGCGTGGCCGTGAAGCGCGGCGATCACGAGCTCAGGCTTCCGCGTCGGCCGTCGGGGTCGGGGGCCGATCTCCACCCCGTCGGCGCGCCAGCTCGAAGCACGCCACCGCGCCGGCGGCCGCGACGTTGAGCGCACCCAGGGAACCGAACTGCGGGATGGCGGTGAGCACCGAGCAGCGGCGACGGGTGAGCGCCGCCAGGCCGCGACCCTCCGCCCCCATGACGAGGGCCACCGGCCCCTCGGCTTCGGCGCCGAGCTCGAACAACGACCGCGGGGCCTCGGCGTCGAGCCCGATGCTCACGACGCCGAGCTCGTCCAGACGGCGCAGGGCGGTGGGGATCCCGGGGACCACGGCGATCGCCAGGTGCTCGATGGCGCCGGCCGCCACCTTGGCCACCGTGGGCGTCACGTGCGCGGCACGATGCCGCGGCACCACGACCCCGGTGACGCCGGCACACTCGGCCGAGCGCAGCAACGAGCCGAGATTGTGGGGATCGGTCACGCCGTCGAGCACCAGCAGGAACGGTGCGACCCCCCGCCGGGCCCGGCACAACGCATCGAGGTCGGCCTCCTCGAGCGGCTGGGCCCGGGCCAGCACACCCTGCGGCGTGTCGGTCCGTGCCGCCATGTCGAGCCTGCCGCGGGGGACGAGGACGATGCGGGCGCGCCGGCGCGAGGCGAGCCGCTCGATGTCGTCGATCTGCGGCGACGGGTCCTGGCCCTCTGCGATCCATACCTCACGCACCGGGCGGCGCCCCGCGACGAGCAGCTCACGCACGGCCTGACGGCCCTCGACCTGTTCGCCGCCGAGCGGGTGGCGGTCACCACGGCCCTCGCGCCCGTCGCGTCGGCCACCCGCGTCGCGTCCGATGCGTCTGTCACCGCCGTCGGCCGCTCGTCGTCCGCGCTCGCCGCGGCCGTCGCCGCGCCCTCGAAGCGTGTCGTCGCGCCGGCCGCGCACCGCCGAGCCACGCCCGGCGTCATCACGACGCGGCGCGCTGCCACGCGTGGCGTGCGGGCCTGATCCTCCGAGCGCGCCCGGCCCGCCGCGGGCCCCGGTCCCGCCGCCGCGTGCCCCGGTCCCGCCGCGGCCTGCTGCACCGGTGCGCCCTCCCGCCCCGGCCCTCCCTCCGGCGCCGCCCTGTCCCCCGGTCCCGGCCCGTCCTCGCCCTGCGGTCCCGGCCCGTCCTGCGGTCGCGCCCCGTCCCCCGGCCCCGCTGCGCCCGGAGGAAGCGGCCTGTCCACGGGGCCGGCGCGGGGGTGGACTGCTCATGCCCCACCGGCAAGGAGCACGACGGCCAGGCAGGCGATGCCCTCCACCCGGCCCAAGGCGCCGAGGCCCTCGGCACGCTTGGCCTTTACGCTCACCGGTGCATCCAGCCGCGCTCCGAGGCAGGTGGCCATGCCGTCGGTGTGCTCCGCCAGCCGGGGGCGCTCGCACACCACCGTGCAGTCGGCGTTGACGAGGTGCCAGCCCTGGTCGTCCACCATCGACGCCACGCGCTCGAGCAGGCCCAGGGAGTCTGCGCCCGCCCACGCCGGGTCGCTCGCCGGGAAGTGCCTCCCCAGGTCCCCGAGCCCCGCGGCGCCGAGGAGCGCCTCGGCGACGGCGTGGGCCACGACATCGGCGTCACTGTGCCCGGCCAGGCCGGCGGCGCCGGGGACGGTGACGCCGCCGAGGACGAGGAGCCGCCCCGGGTCCCCGGAGAAGCGGTGCACGTCGAATCCCTGGCCCACCCGGAAGCCCACCGGCCCGGCCCCTGCCGTCACGGCGCCGCCAGCGCCTGGGCGATCTCGAGATCGGCCGCCGTCGTCACCTTGAGGTTGCGCGGGTCTCCGGGCACGACGCGCACGGTAGCCCCGAGTGCCTCGACCAGCGCGGCGTCGTCGGTGGCGTCGGGGTCGCGGGCGTGCGCCCGGCGCAGGAGGTCGGCCCGGAAGGCCTGGGGCGTCTGCACGGCGACGATCCCGTCGCGCGCCACGGTGGCGACGACGGCGTCGCCCTCCACGCGCTTCAGCGTGTCGGCCACGGCCATCGCCGGCACGGCCGCCTCGGCCCCCCCGGTGACGGCGTCCACCACGGACCGGAACAGCGCCGGCGACGCCAGTGGCCGCGCCCCGTCGTGCACCACGATCACCTCGGCGGAGGCGGGGACGGCGGCGAGCCCGGCTCGCACCGATGCCGCCCGCGTGTCACCACCGGGGACGACCACGTCGGCGCCGTACGAACCGTCGCCGGCCGAGCCCGGCTCCGGCGGGGTGTCGGGGATGACGAGGACGACACCGTCGGCCACGCCGCGCGCCGCGTCCACGGACCACTGCACCATCAACCGGCCGCCGAGCCGCGCGAACTGCTTCGGGGCGCCGAACCGGTGACCACTGCCGGCCGCGACCACGATCGCCCACACCGACACGGGCTCACCCCCCGTCCGGCGACGGCGCGCCGCCCGGGCGGAGCGGGCCCATGGGGCTCAGGGCAGCGCCTCGTCGAGGCGCTTCTCGGCGGCTTCCTCGTCGACGTCGAGCGCGAAGGTCAGCTCCGACACGAGGATCTGGCGCGCCCGGCTCAGCATGCGCTTCTCGCCGGCGGACAACCCCTTGTCCTTGTCGCGGATGGACAGGTTCCGCACGACCTCGGCCACCTGGTAGATATCGCCGGAGCGGAGCTTCTCGGAGTGGTTCTTGTAGCGGCGGGACCAGTTGGTCGGCATCCGGGCCTCCTTCTTGCGAAGGACGGCGAAGACCTCCTCGACCTCTTCGTCGTTGATGACCTCGCGCAGGCCGACCCCTTCGGTGTTGTCGGCGGGGACCATGAGGGTGAGGTCGCCGTAGGCGAGACGGAGAACCAGGTACTCCTTCTTCTCGCCGAAGGCCTCCTTGACCTCGCGCCGCTCCACGATCGCCGCCCCGTGATGGGGGTAGACCACCTTGTCACCGATGTCGAACACGGACCTCTCCCGGGGGGACGGCGCGCCGGCCACTCGCTCACGGCGGGGACGGACGGGACATTCTACCTGAGCGGCCCCGCCCGGCCCCCGAGCGGCGCCACGGTCAGCTGTAGCGGTCCAGGATGCTCACCTCGGCCAGGCGGGCCAGGCCGTCCTTGACCGAGCGGGCCCGGGCCTCACCCACACCCCCGACCTGCTCGAGGTCGCCGACCGACGCCCGCATGATCCGCTGCAGCCCGGCGAAGTGCTCGACGATCCGGTCGGCGAGCACGTCGGGGAACCGTGGCAGGCGGTGCAGGAGCCGGAAGCCGCGCGGCTCCAGGGCGCCGTCGGGATCGGCGTGGGCCGCCGCCAGCCCGAGGACCGACGACACCCGCCGGACGTCGAGCAGCTCGTCGGTCGACAGGCGGGCGAGTGCCGTGAGCGCGTGGTCGGGCTCGTCGTCGGGCGTGCCCCGGGCCCCCACCCCGTCGACGCGCGCCGTTCCGTCGACGCGCGCCGCCCCGTCGCCACGTGCCGCCCCGTCGACGCGCGCTGCCCCGTCGACGCGCGCTGCCCCGTCGCCACGCGCGGCGCGACGGCCTGCACCGGCCGGCTCGCGCCCGTCGACGCGCACCGACCGCCCGGCCTCGGCGCCGGCGCCGGCGCGCTGGTAGTCGCGCACCACCAGACGGCGGACGGGCTCGACGCCCTCGACCACCTCTTCGAGCTGGAGCCGCAGCAGGCGGCCGTTCTCGCCCAGCTCGACGAGATCGGCCTTCACCTCCTCGCCGATGCGGCACACGAGCTCCGCGGGCTGGAGCACCGCCACGACGTCGCGCACGGTGACGGTGTCGGCGACCTCGAGGGCGGACAGCGCGGTGACGGCGAGGTCGAAGCGCTGCCGGAACCGCTGCAGCGTCTGCAGGGCCTGGCTCACCCGCTCGTGCAGGCGGCGTTCGGGCTGCAGCACGTGCCGGACGTCGTGCCGGTAGATCGTGACGAGGCCCATGGCGGCCGACACCGACACCACGGGCACGTCGACGGAACGGGCGACGCGCTCGGCCGTCCGGTGCCGGGTGCCGGTCTCGATGGTGGGTATCGACGCGTTGGGCATGAGGTGGACGTTGGCGCGGGCGATCCGTCCGGCATCCGAGGACACGATGATGGCCCCGTCCATCTTGGCCAGCTCCGCCAGGCGCTGCGGGCTGAACTCGGCGTCGAGGAGGAACCCGCCGGTGCAGATCGACAGCACCTCGTGGCCGTCGCCCACGACGATGAGCGCTCCCCGATCGGCCTGCAGGACGCGCTCGATCCCGTCACGTAGCGGCTGGCCGGGCGCCACGAGCGCCAGGGCGTCGGCCATGGCCGAGCTGGGTCGCAGCTCCACCCCCGCATGGTACCCGCCGCCCCGCCCCGAAATCCCCGCAGCCCGGGCGCGCACGGCGATGCGCGACGGTGCGGCGGCGCGCACCGGCTGATCCCGGCGGGCCCTGGACGTCGGAGGCGACGCACCGTGACCGACCGCATCCCACGCGCGGGAGCGACGCCTCGGCGGCGCTCGGCGTCGGCGCTCGGCGTCGGCGGCCGGCCACGGGCCGCGACCCAATTGTGGGCGGGCCAATTGTGGGCGGGCCAATTGTGGGCGGGCCAATTGTGGGCGGGCGCGGCGGGGACGGGCGGGCAAGCCCGACGGCGCGACGCCCGTGGCCCGTCTCCGGCCCGCTACGACCCGGTCGCCAGGGCGACGGCCTCCGCCAACGAGCGGGCGTGGAGCACCTCCATGCCCCGGGGGCCGTCGGGGCACGACTCGGGGACGAGGGCGTGACGGAACCCCACCCGGGCCGCCTCGGCCAGCCGGCGCGGCGCGTGGGGCACCTGGCGGATCTCCCCGCCCAGACCGACCTCGCCGAAGACGACCAGGTCGGGAGGCAACGGCCGGTCCACGACGGCGGAGGCGACGGCCAGGGCCAGGGCCAGGTCGGCGGCGGGCTCGGCCACCCGGATGCCGCCCACGGCGGAGGCGAAGACGTCGGTGCGCGCCAACGACACCCCGGCACGCTGCTCGAGGACCGCCAGCAACAGGGCGAGGCGTCCACCGTCGACACCCTGGGCCGAGCGCCTGCTCGGCGTCTCCGCCGCGGTGCGCGCCGTCAGGGCTTGGAGCTCCACCAGCAGGGCGCGCTGGCCCTGCATGGCGGGGAGCACCGTGCTGCCCGGCGCGCCGGGGCGGCGGTCCCCGAGCAGCAGGCGGTAGGGGTCGGTCACCGCCGCCAGGCCGGTGTCGTTCATCTCGAAGAGCCCGAGCTCACCGGTGGGCCCGAAGCGGTGCTTGGCGGCCCGCACCGTCCGCAGGGCGTGATGCCGGTCGCCCTCCACGCTCAGGACGGTGTCGACCAGGTGCTCCAGCGTGCGCGGCCCCGCCAGGGTGCCGTCCTTGGTGACGTGGCCCACCAGCACGAACGGGACGCGATGGAGCTTGGCCAGGTGCACGACCATGTCGGTGCACGCCCGCACCTGCCCGAGGCTCCCCGGCGCCCCCGGCGTCCCGGGGTCGGTGACGGCCTGGACCGAGTCCACGACGACGAGCACCGGCGCGGTGTCGCGCAGGGCCCCGGGAACGGTGGACAGGTCGGTCGTGGCGAGCAGCATGAGCCCCGGGGGCAGCGGCCCCAGGCGCTCGGCGCGCAGGCGGACCTGCTGGGCGGACTCCTCGGCCGACACCAGCAGCACCCGCGCCCCGGTGGACGCCATCGACGACAAGACCTGGAGCAGGAGCGTCGACTTGCCGACCCCGGGCTCGCCGCCGAGCAGTGTCACCGAGCCCGGGACGAGGCCGCCGCCGAGCACCCGGTCGAGCTCGCCCAGGCCGGTCGGGACGGGCCCCGACTGCGTGGGGTCGACCTCGCCGAGAGGGGTGGGGTGCACGGCCGGCTCCGCCCACCGCCCCTCGGCGTCCGTGGCCGGCCAGCGGTCGGGTCGGGCGCGTGGCGGCACCGCCACCGTCTCGGCGACGACTTCCTCGACGAGGCTGTTCCACTCGCCGCACGACGCACAGCGCCCCGCCCAGCGAGCGGTGGCCTCGCCGCACGAGGTACACCGGTGCACCGTCCGCGGCCGTCCCACACGGGGAGGCTACGGGTCGGGTGTGTCGGCGGCCGGGACCGCCGTCAGGGTGCGGTCAGGAGTCGGCGCCGGCGCCGGCCAGCTCGACCGGCGGCGGCTGCAACCCCGCGACCGTGCGGAAGACGAACGCACCGTCCTCGACGTCGACGACGATGGTCTCGCCGACACGGAATTCCTTCCACAGGATCCGCTCCGACAGGGCGTCCTCCACGAACTGCTGGATGGCCCGGCGCAGCGGGCGCGCCCCCAGCGTGGGGTCGTAGCCCTTGTCCGCCAGCAGCTCCTTGGCCGACGGCGTGAGCTCGAGGCCGAGGCCCTGGGACTCCAGCTGATCCGCCACGCGGCGGATCATCAGGTCGACGATCTCGACGACCTCTTCCTTCGACAGCTCGTGGAAGACGATGACCTCGTCGATGCGGTTGAGGAACTCGGGCCGGAAGTGCTGCTTCAGCGCCTCGTGGACCTTCGACTTCATCCGCTCGTAGGAGACGGCCTCCGACGTCTTGGCGAACCCGACCGACGACTTGCGCAGGTCGGCGGTGCCCAGGTTGGAGGTCATGATCAGGACGGTGTTCTTGAAGTCCACCGACCGACCCTGCGCGTCGGTGAGCCGCCCGTCCTCGAGGATCTGGAGCAGGGCGTTGAACACGTCGGGGTGCGCCTTCTCCACCTCGTCGAAGAGCACGACGGAGAACGGCTTGCGCCGCACCGCCTCGGTGAGCTGGCCGCCCTCCTCGTACCCGACGTAGCCGGGGGGAGAGCCGACGAGCCGCGACACGGTGTGCTTCTCCATGTACTCGCTCATGTCCAGCTGGATCAGGGCGTCCTCGTCGTCGAAGAGGAACTCGGCGAGCGCCTTGGCGAGCTCGGTCTTCCCCACGCCCGTGGGGCCCAGGAAGATGAACGAGCCGCTGGGCCGCTTGGGGTCCTTGAGGCCGGCGCGCGTGCGACGGATCGCCCGGGAGAGCGCCTTGATGGCCTCTTCCTGGCCGACGACCCGCTTGTGCAGCTCGTCCTCCATCCGCAGCAGCTTGGAGGTCTCCTCCTCGGTCAGGCGGTAGACGGGGATACCCGTCCAGTTGGCCAGGACCTCGGCGATGACCTCCTCGTCGACGACGTCGAAGAGCTCGAGGCCCTCGGCGCGCCACTCCGCCTCCATGGCCGTCTTGCGGTCGAGGCGCTCCTTCTCCTGCTCGGCGAACTTCTTGGCCTGGTCGAAGGCCTGCCGCTCGATCGCCGACTCCTTGTCGTGGCGGATGCGGTCGATCTCCTCCTCGAGCTTCTTGTAGTCGGGAGGCGTGGTCATGCGCCGGATGCGCAGGCGGCTGCCGGCCTCGTCGATGAGGTCGATGGCCTTGTCGGGCAGGTAGCGGTCGGCCAGGTAGCGGTCGGCCAGGTTGGCCGCCGCCACCAGGGCCTGGTCGGTGATGGTGACCGAGTGGTGGGACTCGTAGCGGTCGCGCAGGCCCTTCAGGATCTCGATGGTGTGCGCCACCGTGGGCTGCTCGACCTTGATGGGCTGGAAGCGGCGCTCGAGGGCGGCGTCCTTTTCGAGGTGCTTGCGGTACTCGTCGAGGGTCGTGGCCCCGATGGTCTGCAGCTCGCCGCGGGCCAGCATGGGCTTGAGGATCGAGGCGGCGTCGATGGCGCCCTCGGCCGCACCGGCACCCACCAGGGTGTGCAGCTCGTCGATGAACAGCACGATGTCGCCGCGGGTGCGGATCTCCTTCAACACCTTCTTCAGGCGCTCCTCGAAGTCGCCGCGGTAGCGGCTGCCCGCCACCAGCGCGCCGAGGTCGAGCGTGTAGAGCTGCTTGCCCTTGAGCGTCTCGGGGACGTCGTTGGCCACGATGCGCTGGGCCAGGCCCTCGACGATGGCGGTCTTGCCCACGCCCGGCTCGCCGATCAGCACGGGGTTGTTCTTGGTGCGGCGCGACAGCACCTGCATGACGCGCTCGATCTCCTTCTCGCGGCCGATGACCGGGTCGAGCTTGCCGTCACGCGCCAGCTGCGTCAGGTTGCGCCCGAACTGGTCGAGCACCGGGGAGCCCGAGGGCGTCTCCGACGAGGACGACCCGGGGCCGGCCCCGACGGACTCCTTGCCCTGGTATCCCGACAGGAGCTGGATGACCTGCTGGCGCACGCGCGCCAGGTCGGCGCCCAGGCTGACGAGGACCTGGGCGGCCACGCCCTCGCCCTCGCGCACCAGGCCGAGGAGCATGTGCTCGGTGCCGATGTAGTTGTGGCCGAGCTGCAGCGCCTCGCGCAGCGACAGCTCGAGGACCTTCTTCGCCCGGGGGGTGAAGGGCGGGGACCCCGTGGGGGCGGTGCCCGACAGGCCGATGGTCTCCTCGACCTTCTCGCGCACGGCCTCGAGCGAGATGCCGAGCTGCTCGAGCGCCTTGGCCGCGACGCCCTCGCCCTCGTGGATGAGCCCCAGGAGGATGTGCTCGGTGCCGATGAAGCTGTGGTTGAGCAGGCGCGCCTCCTCCTGCGCCAACACAAGCACCCTTCGTGCACGATCAGTGAAGCGTTCGAACACCAGACCGCCTCCCTCGACGGCTCGAATCCTGAGCAGAGTCTACCGGGCGTGCTCCAGGAACAGACACCACGACGCCCCGTTTCCTGTGAGCACGAGGACCCGTTCCCGTCCCCGGTTCCATCGGCACCTCGGCCCCGAACCCTGACCAGGACCACAGACGGTAGTCAGGACCCTCCCCGGGAGGGGCCCGGGTGCCCGACGCCGGCGCCGGGCACCCGGGCCCCTCCCCCCGCCGCGCACCCCGCCACCAGGCCTCGTTGTCCCACATCGGGATCCTTCGCCTATCGTTCCCCTCTGGTGGACACCGCCCCCCTGCTGTCGCTCCCCTTCCTCCAAGACGACCTCGCACGGCTCGAGCCCGAGCTCCGGACGGCCGTCGGCTCGGGCGACCCGTTCCTGGACGAGGTGACCACGCACCTGATCGCCGCGGGGGGAAAGCGCCTGCGCCCCAGCCTCGCCCTGGCGGCCGCCACCCTCGGCCGGCACCCGGCGACCGCCGACGACCTGCAGGGGGCCGTCGCCGTCGAGCTCGTGCACCTGGCCTCGCTCTACCACGACGACGTCATGGACGAGGCGCTGGTCCGGCGGAACGTCGAGAGCGTCAACGCCCGTTTCGGCAACCTCGTCGCCATCGTGGCCGGCGACTTCCTCCTGGCCCGGTCGGCCGAGATCGCCGCCTCGCTCGGCACCGAGATCGCCGGGCTGCTCGCCAACACGCTGGGCCTGCTGTGCCAGGGCCAGGTCACCGAGGTGCGCGCCGCCTACAGCACCGAGCGCACGGAGGCGGACTACCTGACGACCATCGAGGGGAAGACCGCCGCGCTCATGGCCACGTCGTGCCGCATCGGCGCCCTCACCGGGGGCCTGGCGCGGCCCGAGGTGGAGGTGCTCACGAGCTTCGGCCGCTGCTTCGGGGTGCTGTTCCAGCTGCGCGACGACATCCTCGACGTCGTCGCCAACGACGAGGAGCTGGGCAAGCCCGCCGGCCAGGACCTGGCCGAGGGCATCTACACGCTGCCCGTGCTGCTGGCCCTGCGCGACCCGGCCACCGGGCCCGAGCTCCGGCCCCTGCTGGGTCAGCCGCTCGACCAGCCCGAGCGGGACAAGGCCCGCGCCATCGTGGCGGGCTCGCGTGCCATCGCCGACACCATCGCCACCGGCCGCCGCTACGTCGACGAGGCGCTCCAGGCGGCCGGGGCCGTCGGCGAGCAGGCGCTCGGCCACGCGCTGGGCGAGCTGGCCCGCTCCCTGCTCGAAGGCCTGCCCGTCTCCAAGTAGGCCCGGCGGCGTCGGCCGCCCGCGACCCGCGGACCGTGGGCCGCCGTGATCACGGTGGTCAGCGCTCGGGGCGCAGGGTGGGGAAGGCGATGACCTCCCGGATGTTGGCCACGTCGGCCAGCAGCATCACGAGGCGGTCGATCCCGATGCCGAGCCCCGCCGTGGGGGGAAGGCCGTGCTCGAGGGCGCGCAGGTAGTCCTCGTCGACGACCATGGCCTCCTCGTCCCCGGCGGCGTGGGCCACGGCCTGGGCCTCGAACCGGGCGCGCTGGTCGTCGGGGTCGACGAGCTCGGAGAAGGCGTTCACCAGCTCGCGGCCGGCGACGATGCCCTCGAAGCGCTCGACGAGGTCGGGGTCCGACCGGTGGCGCCGTGCCA
>Ga0307372_10013075_pt1 | contig 10776 bp, 12 predicted proteins | sample OX1MG_FD_202533 | JGI IMG/M metagenome (GOLD analysis project Ga0307372, IMG submission 202533) | Soil microbial communities from Risofladan, Vaasa, Finland - OX-1 | ecosystem: Environmental > Terrestrial > Soil > Coastal area > Acid sulfate soil | place: Finland: Risofladan, Vaasa | collected...
CGCGCCCGAAACAACGAGTCCCACGCGCAGAACGGCCATCCGCGACCATCTTCGTGCCAAGTCCACCCCCCCTCCAGGCTTAGATTTCCGGCGAATGACCGATTTTCCGACAGGCACTAGCTAGCTATTACGTAGACGACGCGGCCGATCCGGTCGGGCCTGCCATGGGCTCGAACCGGGTGAGTCGGGGCGGTGGCTGGGGCGACGACTCCGCGTACTGCCGGTCGGCGTTCCGCGGGCTCAACCAGCCCACGCTCCGCAACTACAACCTGGGTTTCCGGCTTGCCGTAGTTCCGTTCAGCCAAGCAAGCGAGTAAGTCACGCCGCGAGCGCAGCCGGGAGCGAAAGCCGGGAAGCCGAAGGCGTAGCCGCGGAGCGGCGTAGCCCGGCGGACCAGGCTGAAGCGACTGGCGGAGCGAGCGGCGATGAGTAGGGTGGGCACCGCCCACCAGCCGACCGGGTTAGTGTACATTCGAGTAGATATAGTATACAAAGGAATATATAAAGCCGCTGGCGAGTCGCTGAATTCGCAAGAATTCAGGGCGGCCGCGAGGACGCCCGAATTCTTGCAAATCCGGCTACGCCGGGACGTGTTGAGGCGTCAGAGACAGGTTCGCGGCCGACCGATAAGCCAGGCCGCCGGAAATGATTTGCCGTGATGGCAGTCTTAAAGTCGCCTTTCGCTCCGCGAAAGGGCATTCTTTCGCGGAGCGAAAGGCGACATTGGGTAGGATATTTCCGGCGCACTGCCTAAGACCTCGTTTGAGAATTATGGCTTTCAAATTCTTCCAGGTTCCCATCAGGGAATTCCAGGCGATCGAAGCAGAACTGAATGCCTTTCTGCGCGGCCATCGGATCCTCTCCGTCGACCGGCGCTGGGTCGATCTGGGCCAGGATTCCTTCTGGTCGATTTGCGTCGCCTTTCCCGTCCCGCGCATTTCGCAACCGCAGGCAAACCGAGTGGGCCGTCCGGTGCTGGTAGCCCTGGCGCGAACGCTCCGGACGGCCGTTTTTCCTTGACGTGCGCGCAGCGAGAAAACCGGAAACCGTCGTGGCGCCCACGCCGAAAGAGCCTCATGTCGCCTTTCGCTCCGCGAAAGGCGACACGGGTCGCGAGCGCGACGAGCTTTCGCGGAGCGAAAGGCGACATTAAAGGGACCGCGCTTCGCGGTCACTGTCAGCCGCTGATGCTTGAAGTCGCATCGGGTCGGTTATGCTACAATGATTCAAAACGGAGGGTTCCATGCCGCTACGCGATCACTTTCACACGAACTCAACGGTTCTCCATTGGGAAGCCCTGCATGGCTTTTGGCCATCGGCGATCGTCGCGAGACTCAATTCCATTTTGCCGAAGGAATACATCGCCCAACCGCGCGTTCGGCTTGGGACCATGATGGAAATCGACATCGGGGCGCTCGAACGCGAAGCGCGCGACCTTCCTCCCGGCAGAGTTGACGGCGGAGGCGTTTCCGTCGCCGCCTGGGCGCCCGCGGCGCCGGCGATCCTGCTCGACACCGAATTTCCGGAGCCTGATGAATACGAGGTGAACATCTACTCGCAGGACGAGTTCCGGCTGGTGGCCGCCGTCGAACTGGTTAGCCCATCGAACGAGGATCGATCCGAGAACCGGCAAACTTTCGTCAACAAGTGCGAATCCTTGTTGAAGAAGGATGTTTGCGTTACGATCATCGATCCGGTCACCAACCGCACAGCCAACCTCTACGGCGAATTGTTGGACGAACTCGACGCCCCGCGCACCGCCGTGTCGCGGAGCGTGATCTACGCGGCAACCTGCCGGGGCCGGCGCCAGGGGCCACGCTGGCGGCTCGAGTCCTGGGAACACAACCTCGCCGTCGGGGCCGCGCTGCCGACACTACCCATCTGGCTATCGCCGGATCTGATGGTGCCATTGGAATTGGAGGCGACCTACGAGGAGACCTGTCGGTCGTTGCGGATACCCTAAAGTCACTCGTCATTTCGGTGAATGTTCCAGCGGCCCCTTGAGCGCCCCGGGGAACACGCCCCAGGTCACCTGGTACGACGTCTCAAGCGGGCACGGGACGTAGTGATCCGGCGTCAGGAAGATCGGCATGTCCGGCAGCCGGTCGCCGACCGCCATGTTCTCGATGTAGGCGACTTCCTTGCTTGCGCTGCGGGTTCGTGTCGAAGCAGGCCGCGTGCAGTATCACATGGCCCTGCCATTTTGGCAGCCCGCTGCAAGCTTCGCGCAAAACCAATCGCACCGCTTATGGCACGCGCAACGAAGGGCGGCGCCCAAGCGCCACAAAACCGAACACAGTGTCCGGCCACGATGCGCATTTTTTTGCGATTATACCTCCCATGGATATACCAACCCACCGCAGGCGCCGGGGGCGGACAAGGGAGTGGCTCGATGGCCGGAGCGACGCGGCGCGGTCCTTTGGTGGACGGCGGCGTCGCGGGCTTGGGCGCCGGACAAGCGCTCGATGCCGGCACCGAGTTGGGCCAATTTGACATCGAGCCTGTCGTAACCGCGGTCGAGGTGGTGAATCCGCCGTACGACCGATTGGCCCTCGGCGGCCAAGGCGGCCAATACCAAGGCGGCGCTGGCGCGCAGATCCGACGCCGTCACCTCGGCGGCCGTCAATCGGTCCACGCCCGTCACGATGGCCGTCTCGACCTGGCGCTCGATCCGCGCCCCAAGCCGGTTCAGCTCGGCCACATGTCGGAAGCGGTCGCCGAAGACCCGGTCGCGGATGACGCTCCGCCCCGGAGCGAGCGTCATCCAGGCCATCCATTGCGATTGCAAGTCGGTCGGCAGTCCGGGGTACGGCAAGGCCGTCACGTCGGTGGGTCGCGGCCGGCGTCGGCAAGCCAACGTGATCCGGCCGCGCTCGACGTGGATCTCGGCGCCCGCCTCGTCGAGTTTCGAGAGCACGGCGTGCAAGTGCTCCGGGGCCGCGCCGGTCACGCTGACGCGGCCCCGCGTGATCGCGGTGGCCAACAGCAACGTGGCGGTTTCGATCCGATCGGGTATGATCCGGTACGGACCCCCGCCCAACGCCTCGACGCCCTCGATTTCCAAGGTCGGCGTTCCCATCCCTTCGATGCGCGCTCCCAGCGTCACGAGAAAGCGGCCCAGGTCGACGACCTCCGGCTCGACGGCGGCGCCGGTGATGATCGTGCGGCCGCGTGCCAGGGTGGCGGCGCAGAGCACGTTGGCCGTTCCGGTCACGGTCGGCCCGCGCGGGCCGCTCATGTGGACCGTCGCGCCGACCAGCCCGCGCGATTCGGCGATCACGTAACCGTGCTCGATCCGCACGTCGGCCCCCAGAGCGGTCAGGCCGCGCAAGTGCAGATCGACCGGCCGGTCGCCGATGTCGCAGCCGCCGGGCAAGGCGACGGCGGCCTTGCCGCGCCGGGCGACGAGCGGACCCAACACGCAAAAACTCGCCCGCATGCGGCGGACCAGTTGATAATCGGCCCAGGTCGGCCCGTCGTCGACCGTTTCCAACCGCAGGCTTCCACCGAGTTGCCGCTTGGCTTCGACGCCCAGGTGGCCCAACACCCGTGCGAGCGTATCGACGTCGACCAAATCGGGCACGGCATCGAGGCGGACGGGCTGGCGAGCCAGGATCGACGCCGCCATGATCGGCAGCGCGGCGTTTTTCGAGCCGCCGACGACGACCTCGCCCGCGAGCGGACGGCCGCCTTGGATGCGAAACAGTTGCATGCGTTAGGCGTTAGGCGTTATTTCAGATCGACCGACCAATAGGCATGGTCCAAAAAGTTCTTCCAACTCTCGTACTTGGGGTTGCCGAGCTTGATCGAGAGCAAGGGGCTGCGTTTGGGGCGGACGGGCAGGCGGACCAGGTGCAGGTGCGCCTCGTGCGGGGTTCGACCGCCCTTCTTGACGTTGCACTTGACGCAACTGCAGACGATGTTTTCCCAGGTGGTCTCGCCGCCGCGGCTACGCGGGATGACGTGATCGAGGCTCAATTCACTGGTCGGGAAGCGCTTGCCGCAGTATTGGCAGCGGTTCGCGTCGCGGGCGAAGATGTTGCGGCGGTTGAAGCGGATGGCCTGTTTGGGCAAGCGGTCGTAGAACAACAGCCGGATCACGCGCGGAACCTGGATCTCGAAGTTGACGGCTCTGATCCAGTCGTCGTTGGGCTCCTTGAACTGGGCCTTGAGTTCGCTGATTTCGCGCCACGACTCGAAGTTGTAGTTGGCGAACTGGCCCTGTTCGAGATGCACCACTTCGGCCAGGTCGCGAAACAGCAGGGTGAAGGCCCTGCGGACGCTGACCACATGGACCGCCATGTAAAAGCGGTTCAAGACCAACACGCTGGCACAGAGCGAACCCGCCGTTGCCGCGTTCGACATAAAGCTCTCCCTCGGCGCTGCTCGAAACCAAGTCATCATGGGGGAACCACGTCATGGTCGCCCCAATGCCAATCAGCCCCGCTTAGCCATTCTAATCAACGGCCCGCGCAAGGGCTAGGATCGCCCACCCCATGAGACGCCTCAGCGACGGCTTGTCAAGCCGAATTCTCGACTCGTCGAGAGAAAGCGAAGAAAATTGCCCAAGATGGCTTGCCCCTATTCGGCGATTGGCATTAGGATGAAATTCGTGGCCTGCATCGTTCTACTATTCGGGGTCCGCCTCAGCGGGCGGCCCCAGCCTACGGGAATCGTCCCATGCTTCATTATTCGTGCGATCTGTGTAAGCGGCCCCTCGACCCGGATGACGACCTTCGCTACGTGGTCAAGCTGGAGGTGTACGCCGCCTTCGACCCGGTGGAAGTCGACGACGACTGCGACAACCTGCAAGAGATCCATGAGATCCTCGAACGGATGGATGATTCGGTCGCCCAGGAAATCGGCGACGACGTCTACGAGCAGCTACGGTTCGACCTCTGCCCGGAGTGCCGCGGGAAGTTCCTCAAGAACCCGCTCGGCCGCAGGGCCGCCGAACAGTTCGATTTCAGCAAGAATTAGAATTGAATCTTCGCCACGCACCGCGCCGCTGGGGCTGGCCCAAGAGTACGGGTCTCCCCGGCCGGCGGTTTTTTCCGCACCGGCGCCGCAAGGGCATGCTCTTGCTGGCGGTCGTGGCGCTGTGGGCGCTGCACCGCGCCTGGGACGGTTCGCGGCGCGTCGTTGCGCCGGAATCGCTCGAGGAGGCGAGCTATGCCGTCCGGCGAGGGGTGGATGGCGACACGTTGCTCTTGGCCAATGGGGCGCGCGTGCGGCTGATTGGCGTCGACGCCCCGGAGACGGTCAAGCCCAACTGGCCCGTCGAGCCGTGGGGCCCGGAGGCCTCCGAGTTCACCCGGCGCTTCGTCGCCGGCGGCGCGGTTCGGCTGCAATTCGACCGCGAGCGCCTCGACCGCTACGACCGCTTCCTGGCCTATGTCTGGGTGGGCGACCGGATGCTCAATGAAGAGTTGCTTCGCGCGGGGCTTGCCCGCGTCGAACGCCGCTTTCGCTATTCGCAGAGCATGAAGCGGCGCTTCGGGCAGGCCGAAGAGGAAGCCAAAATCGAACGGCGCGGAATCTGGGGGGGCCACTAGTCAGGCAGGAAAGCCTGACCTACGATGGGGTTTGTACATGACATGAGCACCGTCACCCAGCCACGCTCGTCGCCCGCCTTCGAGCTGGCGCCTTACAAGTCGCTCGACAACGAGGCGCTGCATTCGCGCATCCAGACTGTGCGCGCGGAACTGGGGGCGACGTTGTTGGTGCTGGGGCACCACTACCAGCAGGACGAAGTGATCGCGCTGGCCGATCTGCGGGGCGACAGTTACCAATTGAGCCAGATGGCGGCGGCCAGCGATGACTGCCGGGCGATCGCCTTTTGCGGCGTCCATTTCATGGCCGAAACGGCCGACATCCTGGCGAACCGGCCGGAGAAGCTCGCCCAGCGCGAAGGCCGGCGGGTGACGGTGGTTCTGCCCGACCTGGCCGCCGGCTGCTCGATGGCCGATCTGGCCGCCATCGAGCAGGTCGAAACCTGCTGGGACGAACTGGGCGAGGTGCTCGACACATCCGATGTCACGCCGGTGACGTACATCAACTCGGCCGCCAGCCTGAAGGCCTTTTGCGGCCGGCACGGGGGGATCGTCTGCACCTCGAGCAACGCCGCGGCCGTGCTGCGCTGGGCGTTCGACCGGACCCGCCGCGTGCTCTTCTTTCCCGACCAGCACCTGGGGCGCAACACGGCCTACGCGATGGGAATTCCGCTCGGGCGGATGCCCGTCTGGGATCCGCGCGCCGACGAACTCGGCGGCAACTCGGCCGAGTCGTTGCGCGAAAGCAAGGTCTTGCTCTGGCAGGGGCATTGCAGCGTCCACGCGATGTTCCGGCCCGAACACGTCGACCAGTTCCGCGCCAAGGTTCCAGGGATCAAGATCCTGGTCCACCCCGAATGTACGCGCGAGGTGGTGGCGAAGGCCGACATCCACGGCTCGACCGGCAAGATCATCCGCGAGGTCGAATCGGCCCCGGCCGGCGCCGCTTGGGCCATCGGCACCGAGCTGCACCTGGTGCATCGGCTGAAGCAGGAGCACCCGGAGCAGGAGATCCATTTTCTTTCGCCGGTGGTCTGCATGTGCGCCACGATGTACCGCATCGACCTGGCCCACCTTTGCTGGAGCCTGGAGAACCTCGCCGCCGGCACGCCGGTGAACGTGATCCAGGTCGATGACGACACGGCGCGATGGTCGCTCGTGGCCCTCAAGCGGATGCTCGAAGTGCGCTAGTTTGGGTTGGCCTACTCCCCCAGCGTCGACTTTCTTCTCAAGAGGTGGTGGTAGTGCTGGGCAAAACGGTGGGCCTCGTCTCGGACGTACTGCAAGAGCCGCAGGGCGTAGGCGTGGCGGCTGAGCCGCAACGGCTCGTCGACGCCGGCCTGATAGATTTCCTCATCGCGTTTGGCCAACGCGATGACCGTCGGCGGCGTCAACCCTAGTTCGCGGAACGCGGCCAGCCCGGCGTTCAATTGCCCCTTGCCGCCATCGATCAACAGGATGTCGGGAAAGGCCTCGCCCTCGCCGTCGAGCCGCTGGAACCGCCTGCCCACGACCTCGTGGATGGCGCGGAAGTCGTCAACTCCGGCGACGCCGCGGATCTTGAAGCGTTTGTAGCCGGGCTTGAATGGCAGCCCGTCGATGAACTGCACCAGGCTCGCGACCATTTCGTCGCCCCCCAGATGCGCAATGTCCACCCCTTCGATGGTCCGCGGCCGCTTTTCGAGCTTGAGCACCGTCTTCAGGCCGGCGAGCCCCTTCTTGGGATCGATGTAGAACACTTCAGGCTGGGCGTGGGTATCGAGCTCGCCGCGCTCATCGAGCGTTTCGAGCATGCGTATTTCGTCGCGGAGCCGGGCCGCTTGCTCGAACCGCAGTTCCCGCGCCGCCGTGGCCATTTCCCCGCGCATCTGCGACAGCAATTTCACTTTGTTCCCTTCCAGGAACATCCGCAGCCGGGCAATGTCGCGGCGGTACTCCTCCTTCGAGATTCGCAGATTGCACGGGGCGGTACACTGGTTGATGCTGGCCAGGAGGCAGGGGCGGAACCAGCGCCATTTTTCGTCGCCCTCGTCGATGTCGAGGCCGCATGTGCGGAACTTGAAGATTTTCTGCAACACCTGGATCGCCCCGCGCAGGCCGCTGGCGCTGGCGAAAGGGCCATAAAGCCTGGTGCCCCGCTGCCGCGGCTTGCGGGTGAACTCGACGCGGGGAAAATCCTCGCGCGTGAAGATTTCCAGGTAAGGGAATGTCTTGTCGTCCTTGAGCTCCTGGTTGTACTTCGGCTGGACGTCCTTGATCAGCCGAGCTTCGACGAGGAGCGCATCGACCTCGCTTTCGGCCGCGATATAGTCGATGTCGTCGATTTCGCGAACGAGCTCCGCCGTGCGGCGGTCGTCGGCCGCGGCCTTGAGAAAGTAACTGCCGGCGCGGGCCCGCAGGCTCTTGGCCTTGCCGACATAGATCACCCGGCCGGCTGAATCCTTCATCAGGTACACGCCCGGCGTTTGCGGGAACTCGCGGACCTTGGCCGCCGCCCGGCGGAAGCCAAACTGCATGCCGGCGAGATGTTCGTCGTCGGGAACTTCCGCGGCGGGGGTGGGAGGGGATTCAAAGTCGTTCATGTCGACCAATCTTACCTTGCCACGCTGGCGGAGAGCGGCGTCAATCGCCATTTGAATCCGCGGATGAGGTCACTCGCCCGTCGGTACGTCGGTGAGCATGGCCCGCGCCTTCGCCTGTAGCCATCAATTCACCGTTTCCGCCAGTTCGAACAAGTCCCGCTGGAGTTCATCGAGCCGTTCGGCCAACTGGACCTTGGTGGCCTCCAAATCGGCCAACAACTCCGGCGGCTCGAAAGCGAACAAATAGAATTTTACCTTGGGTTCGGTCCCCGAGGGGCGCACCGCCACGTAATTTCCGTCGGCCGCCAGGTCGAAGATCAGCATGTCCCCCCGTGGTCCGTCGAGTTTGCGGCGGCCCGAGGGCGTCAGCACGACCAGGTTCTGGTAGTCGCGGGTCTGTCCGACCTTCATCCGGCCCAACTGTTTGGGTGGCGACTCGCGGAAGTTGGCCATGAGCTTCCGCATGCGGACCATCCCTTCGCTGCCGGGCATGGTCTTCGAAACGGTTCGTTCGGCATGGCAACCGTGCTGCCAATACAAGGCGTCGAGCTTTTGGTGCAGCGTCTGGCCGGCGGCCTTGGCTCGCGCCGCCAACTCGGCCACCAGCATCGCGGCCACCGTGGCGTCCTTGTCGCGGACGTAGGTGCCCGCCATGAAGCCGTGCGATTCCTCGGCGCCCAGCACGAAGTGCTCCGGGCCGACGTCGTCGATCAGGCCGGCGATCCACTTGAAACCAACCTGCAAATTGCCGTGGGTCTTCACGCCGTACGAGTCGGCGATGCGGCGAATCATCTCGGTCGTGACCAGTGTCTTGACGACGTAGTCGCTTGAGGAAAGGTTGCCGGCGTATTTTCGTCCTTCGAGCAGCGCCTCGGCCAACAGCGACCCGATCTGATTGCCGGTGAACGTCCGCCACGGGCCGCCGTCGGCCACCGCGGCGGCACAACCCAGGCGGTCGGCGTCGGGATCGGTCGAAAGAACCAGATCGGCGCCGACTTGCTTGGCCCGCGCGATGATCGAATCGAACGTGGCGGGATTCTCTGGATTCGCGACGTGGCCGGGCACGTTGGGGAAGTCGCCGTCCGAAGCCGCGTGCGGCGCGAACACTTCAACATCGCTGAAGCCCGCCGAAGCGAGCACGGGGCAAACGCTCGATATCCCCACGCCGTGCATCGGCGAGTAGATGATTTTCAACTGCCGCGGGCCCGAACCACTCTGCGCGCGGACACAGCGTTGATATTCGGCATCGACCTCCTGCTGGCAAAAGACCACGTCGCCGCGCTGCAGGGCGTCGGCGAAAGGGACGCGGGCGATCTCGCCGGCGGCCATCACGCGCTCGATCACCCCTTGATCGTGCGGGGGCAGCAATTGGCCGCCCGTCGACCAGTAGGCTTTCACCGCGTTGTCGCTGGGCGGGTTATGGCTGGCCGTCACCATGATGCCGCAAGCGCAGCGCTTGTAGCGCACGGCGAATGACAGCTCCGGCGTGCCTCGGTGGCCGTCGAGAAAGTAGACCGCGAAACCGTTGGCCACCATGATCTCGCCGCACAATTCGGCGAAGTGCCGTGAGCGGTGGCGGGTGTCGTAGGCGATGGCGCATGCCGGCGGCGTGCCTGGCGGGTGCCGCCGCTTGACGTATTCGGCCAGTCCCTGGGCGCTTTCGCCGATCGTGCGGTCGTTGATCGCATTGCTGCCGATGGGATACATCTTGCCGCGCCGGCCGCCGGTGCCGAAGGGGATCACCGTCCAGAAGACGTCGTCGAGTTCTTTCCATTTTCCTTGGGCCACATGCTCGGCCACCTCGTCGGCGTATTGGGCGTAGCGCGGCTCGCTGAGCCAGGCGCGCACGTTGGCGCCCGCCGAGGGGCTGAGCTGTTTCTTGGCGACGGCCTCCTCGATTCGTTGTCGCGTGGCCTGGAAATCGCGCGTGGCGACAAAGCTGGACATGCGGGCACCCACCGTGGTTGAAATCGCGTAGGGTGGGCACCGCCCACCGGTTTCTGAATCCGATCCATTGTGACGGACATACGCGGCACGGGAAAGGGGAGTTATAATGTTGTGGGCGGTGCCCGCCCTTTCCTTGGTTGGTCTTCGAGTGGAGGTAGGGTGATGACTCAGGTAACGATTCCAGAAGCACAGCAGCGCTTGCCCGAACTTCTGGCGGCGGTTGAGGGGGGGGAAAGCGTGATGATTCAGGGCGAGAATGGGCGAACCTTCACCCTGGCGGTTCAGCCCCACCCACCGATCATCAACCCCGATTGGCCGGGCTATCCGCACGCCGGAAGCTGCCAGGGTTTGTTCGTCGTACCGGACGATTTTGATGAACCGCTCGAGGAGTTGCGGGAGTACATGGAATGAAGCTCCTGCTCGACACATGCACGCTGCTCTGGTTTCTGACGAATGTGCGTTCCGTTGCCAAGGCGGCCGTCGAGGATGCCGCTAACGAGCGCTGGTAAATCCCATGGTGGTACAACGGCATGGACTGCGAATTGCCAGCCGCGAAGCGGCGACAGAGTCTAGTGCTTTGTCACAGCTTAATTGTCGGGTAGACCGACTTTAGTTTCGTTCGGGCGTCGTCGATCTTCATTTGCCAGTCAACGCCGCGTTGCGTGGCCGTCACGTCGGTGGACCAGGCGCGCGTT
>Ga0307372_10013076_pt1 | contig 10776 bp, 11 predicted proteins | sample OX1MG_FD_202533 | JGI IMG/M metagenome (GOLD analysis project Ga0307372, IMG submission 202533) | Soil microbial communities from Risofladan, Vaasa, Finland - OX-1 | ecosystem: Environmental > Terrestrial > Soil > Coastal area > Acid sulfate soil | place: Finland: Risofladan, Vaasa | collected...
CATTCAGCACCGTGTCAGTAATCGGCGCTCCATGTACAAGTAACACTTCGGCACCATCCAGCGCGTCCACCAGTTGCTGCGGATTGCCAGCATATTCGCGGATGGCGCGTTCAGATGGGGACGTTGGGATGAAAGGCGCATCCATATCGAGATGGAGAAAACGAAGCTGGTGGTCAGCCGCCAGGCTCGCTAACCCTGTTTCGAATAATCGCACCGGTACAAATGAATCGCCAACTGCCAGGATTTTCACGGTATCAGATTCCTCCTCAAATTTGGAGTGACATCACTGTCCTACTTCAATACGCACAGTCGCATAGGGAGACATATTCAGGACAAGTTCATTGTCCTGCACCATTACAAGCTCCCTCGTGCGGCGGAAACTCTCAGAATCGAACATAGCGTCGAGCGCGGTCTGCGCGTCAAGGCGGCGCAGGGCGGCCTGTCCGTTTGCTAAAGGACCGACGACCACGCGCTGTTGTGTCCCAGTAAAATTCATGACAAGGAGATGAAGCTTTCCCTCATGTTCAACGGCAAGCGCCGCGCTAGTAAGTGGCCGGTTCGATGCGCAGGCTATGATAGAGCCGCCTTTCCACTCCGCAATGTCTGCGAAGACATGATAGAGGGGAAAGATCATACCCGGCGCTGATGGGAAACGGTCAGGGAGTGGCGACCCGCTGCGCTCCATCAACCCCTGCCAACCCGTCGTTTCGTAGTAGGTCAACGAGGCTGCTCCACTTTCCGCCAGGTACTTGAGACTGCCAGCCGTCCAGACAGCGCCAAATAGCGACATCTGGCGCGGGTCAACCGCGTCCGGCAATTGCCCGGTCGCCGGTTGCGTCTCGGCCACAGTAGCATGCGCATTGAAGCGGCGTTTTAACGTGACCGGGCTAACGATGATGGGCCGATCGCCGGAAAAGACGCGCGCGCTCTGCACCGTTTCTGCCTGCGCCTCTACTGTCTCGATCAAAGAGCGTTCATCGAAGGCATGCGCCTGGGGTATAATCGAATAAGAAACACCATCCATGCTTTCCGCCTGCGGGCGCGTGCGGTTAAATTCACAGAAAAACATGTCGGTTCCACCCACGAATGCGGCTCCGGGAGCCACGCGCGAGAGATGCCGGCGCGCCAGTTCTATCAATGCTGGTGATGTTGTCTCTGAGGGGTGAGCAGTTTGCGCTCCTTCCTGGAACACCAGAAAACGCGCGACGCTCCCCACCCTTGCAAGCAGCAAAGCCAGTTTTTCCAGTTGATCTGGCATATCTTCTGTCAGGAAAATAGCCACTTCCAGCGCGCAACCGAGCACGCGAGCGGTTTGCGCGGCCTGTTGCAGAGCCGGGGTGTAATCGGCTTTAAGATGAATATCAAGGCGCAGATGGTCTGGTCTTAGCAATCGCAGGCGTTCGATTTCGGCTGGCGTCAATGGCACCCCATCGCCGGGCATAGTAAAACCAATGAGAGGGAGTGAACGAGCGATGCTTTGACCGAGTGTAAGTCGCGTAGGCTGAGAAGTTCCTTCTGCAAGGGCAGTCGGCGAACTCTCCACGGCCACGGTGAAACTCTGCCCGATATGCTGCCCTTTGTGTGCCTGGTGCGGAAAGCCGCGCGATAGAGGCGTGCAGTACGTTTTGAAAGAGGCATCAGTCCAGTTGCGCTGATCCTCCATTTCGAAGAGGTCTCCCTCGAAATCAAGTTGCACCTTAACATCGCCGGTCAGATTGACGGTCAAGTGGCTAAAAGCCGGGAAGAGTGGAACATAATAGCCTGCCTCAAAACGCTGCGGGCCGATCTCTTCCGGCAAGTGACCGCTCACCTGACCTGCCGGCGTTTGCGCGCTATAGGGGCGTCCCGCGCATTCCCGGTATGGGTGCAGGATACACAGCCCGACGCGGTTATAGCGAAAATCCGATTGCGCAACCCCGTCCATCTCATAGCGGATCTGCCCACTGGCAGACCCAACGATGCGGCCACGCCAGGCAAAGTCGAGATCGTGAGACTGGTGATTGACCTCGAACTCAACCTCGAAGCTTTCTGGCCCCTGCTCAATGCTGGTAACGCGGTATGAACCTGGAATCGTGTTCCAGTTCTGATCGCGCGCGGCCACATACACACGACGCACCATTTCTAATGACCCCAGCCGTACATAGCGCAGGTCAATACCGTCCAGCAACGCAGTCACCGGCCCGGCTTTTAGTTCATGGGTCTCAGCAGGTGGCCTATCTACACCGTACCATAGTTGATACTCTGTTAATGCATGCATTGGATACTCCTAGCTTCGCCTACGAATGGCCATGCTCCAAGCCGGGAATGGGAACGTCGGGAGCATCCACCTGAATGCCCAGCGTTTGCCCTCCATCCAGCACAAGGGTTTGCCCTGTGATGTACGAGGAATCGCCGGATGCCAGGAAGAGCACAGCCTTCGCTACATCTATGGTTTCAGCAAAACGATTGAGCGGGATGTGTTTCAAATAGTCTGCTGCCAGCGCCGGGTCTTCTGTGACCCATGCCGCGATGCGCGTCAGCACGACGCCAGGCGCTACGGCATTCACGCGAATGCCGTAGCGGGCAAGGTCTATCGCCGCCGAGCGAACGAAGGCAACCACGCCCCCTTTAGAAGTATTATAGTGAGCAAGGTTCGATTCGACCCAGAAGGCATTGGTAGAAGCGGTTACGACGACTGCACCACCACCTGAGCTTGCCATGACGCGCCCCGCTTCTTGTGTGCAGAGGAAGACGCCGGTGAGGTTCACATCCATAATACGCTGCCAGGCGGCATCATCGATTTCCAACAACGGTGTGGCATCTGCAATGCCGGCATGAGCGATCATGATATCAAGCCGGCCAAAACGCTCAAGACAGGTCTGAACTGCGCGCTTTACGTCTGCGCGGCGGCTCACATCGCCACCGAGAGATACAATCGTGTCGCTCCCTCGCGCCAGTTGTTGTGCCGTCTGTTCAGCCAGGTCAGCATCCAGGTCGAATATCAGCACGCGCGCCCCTCGTTGATGAAACTGCTCGGCGATAGTGCGACCAATCCCCTGCGCCGCGCCTGTGACTATGACAGCCTTCCCGACAAATTCTGTGCTGTCCATATTTCTGTCTCCTTTTCCGTAATAGGTGGGACGCCCGCGTCCCCGCCGTCTCGCGCATCATTCCTCATTCCCCATCAATCGGGACGGGGATGGGGACAGGCGCAAGGCCCCCGCGTCCACACCACCCCACATCCCTGTCCCTACGCACGACGGGGACGCTTATGTGAAATGTATTGAGCATAAAGCCCCGGTCCTGGATGTTTACGGATAGGTCATATGAGGCTTGATGGAAATCATGTGGCCGCTGCCCGATTCCAGGACTATCTTGAGCATTGGTTCAGACTCAAGATAGTAGAATTTAATGGTGTCTCCAATCGCGCCACTCATCAGCGTTTTCAAGCCCATCTTTTCAAAATTCTCCAGGTTTTCCTCGTAGTTCGCGCCAGTTCCCATGCAAGCGATGTGATGGACGCCTTCTCCGTGTTGTTCCAGGAACTCCTTGTAGATGCTTGGCCCTTCAAGCGGCTGTATAAACTCGAAGTCAACAGGGCCGACATGCGTTTCAGCGTTCATGAAGGTAAATTCTGTGGGCTTGCCACGCAGCATGGTGCTGTGCAGCAGTGGCGGCTCGGCGACGTAAATATTCCAGGGACCCCATCCCAACGTTTTGTGGTAGACTTCTACCATCTTTTTCACGTCGCGCACAACGACCCCGATCTGAGTGATTGCGATACCTTTGAAGGATCCCATATCATGTGCCATGCGTCAAACTCTCCTTCTCATCGGTGAAAAGACAACTATCAGGCGGGCTTTTCGGCAGCCTCTTCAGGAATGACAAATGCGCTTTGACCAGCCTTCGTAATCCATTCTTCCTTACCTCTCACAGCCATGACAACCATGATGAGAATCCCGATGAGGAGCCAGATACCCACAGTTGGCAAGCCATAGACAATGGGAGCAGTTGGGAATGGGTTGAACAGCTCGTAGCCCAGCCAGCCCAGCGCGACCAGCGAAATAAAAGGGAAGATGGCGTGATAGAAGATGTTAAACTCGCTCCTGTACTGACGTAAGTAGAGGACGAATACGCCAACGTTGCCCATGGCATACACGATAATCACTGCTAACGCCAGTGCAAAACTTTCGTAGAAGTACCCGTTGACCGCCCCTAGCCACCAGAGTAAGCCCAGGCCAGTGACGAGGTTTACAACTAATTGCAGGATGATGGTGTTGACGGGTGACTTGTAGACTGGATGTACTTTGGTGAGCACTTTAGGCAGCGAGCCTGAGCGTGCCATAGCAAACCACATGCGCGATCCCATGTTGCTGCACGCCATCACCACCGCGATTGTGGAATTGAGGAGAGCAAAGAGGATCAACCACCAGACGGGACCCCAGACACGCTTGGAAACCACAATTGCGGGGAGCTCAGACGAACCTGGCAAGGAGCTAATGTTGTTGGTTCCCCAGCCAATGATGATGGCCCAGGTGACAAAGATCAAGAAGACACCTAGCAAAATGATCGAACCAATCACAGCGCGTGAGATATTTCTGGTGGGGTCTTCAGTCTCCTCACCCAGTGGAGCGGCTCCATCCCAACCCGTGAATGCCTGCAAGGAGAAAACGATAGCTAGCGCAAAACCGCCAAAGTTAGTGATATTGCCCGGATTGTAGGAGATGAAGTTTATCCCTCCCGAGCCAGGGTTAGCGATGGACCAGATCGCCAGGAGCATCACCAGACCCATTTCAACAAGTCCCAGGATGAGCAGCGCTCTTCCTGAAATAGACACTCCTCGATATTGAATTAAGGCTACACCCACCACAATGACGATCATAAACACCCATGGGAACCAGGTCCAGTTCAGTCCCCAGTTTGACTGGAACTCCTGGAGCAAGATATTGCCCATGTATAACGAGACAATTCCACCCACTGTGGGCGCATACAGGATAAACAACCAGGCAACTAACCAACCGGCACGCGGGTGCAGGCTGCGGCTGATATACGTGTAGTATCCCCCGGCGGCAGGTATCTTTTTAGTAAACTGCACCAGCACGATGCCTAGCAGGAGGGTGATCACAAATGCGATTGGGTAGGCTAGCGGAGAAGTGATACCAGCGAAACCCACGACAGCAGGAGTAAAGAACAATGCGGCGATTGCCGGCGCGATACACGTGACGCTCTGCATCAGTACTTCGGGCAGGTGCAGCGCGCCGGCCTTCAATTCTGTAGCAGCGACGGTATGTCCAGTATGAGAGGATGACGGGTGGACATTACCATCATCATAAGTGGAGGAGACATCTTTCGTGGACATATGCATTCCCTTTCATGCATGTAATTGCAACAACTACCCAGTGAGTCCTGGGATACTGTCCAGTCCAAAGCTTCTAATTCACCAGGCCGTCTTACAGGCGTGGTGCTTACACCGCTTTCCCTCCTTTCGATTCAGCCCAGTCGGACTTTTTATGCGCTGCCCGCACGAGTTCCTGCGCCGTTGATTCGTCGGTAATGAGAACATTGACATAGCCTGTTCTCAACGCGCCCTGGATAGCCGCGTATTTTTCGGGGCCTGCCGCAACGGCGATTACTGTAGGAATACGCGCGAGGTTTTCGCGATCTATGGCAATTAATCGATCATCCAGCACCGATACCGGTTCCCCATGAATGTTGAAAAAGCGCGCGCTCACATCGCCAACTGCACCTGACTGCAGGAGGCGTTTCTGATCTTCGACACTCAAGTGACCGTACCGAATCAGAGGTGCGGTATCAGCAAGATTGCCGATACCGACCAGCGCCATCTCGGTGTTCGCAGCCGCCTCAAGCGCCGCCCGAATAGAACCATCGCGCATCATGGCCTGCCGAATATCAGGAGAATCTACCAGAAGGGGAGCCTGCAAATAGTGAATGCGACTATGCTGATAGAGGGATGTGATGTGCCTGGCTAACTCGTGACCCTGGATACCAGGCATGGCGCGCCCAAAACCGCCCAGCAGCATCGAGATGTCCAACTCTGAGACGATACCAGCAGGCAGCAGAGGCACCATCGCGGAAAGCATTCTGCCAAAAGAAAGACCCAGCCGCGCGCCGTTCGTTAAGATACTACTGAAATAATCGGCGGCGGCGGCGGCTACGGCGGAGATGCCCCCGTCCTCATTCGCGACAACAACGGCGCGTTTGATGCCATAGCACTCTGCCAGTTCACGTCCAAGATCGATATGGAGACTGCGCGGGCGACGAATTTCTACGCGCACGATGCCCTCGTCACGCGCTTTTTTCAGATGACGTGAGACAGTGGCGGGGTCCACATCCAGGTCGCGCGCGATGCGAGCCTGTGTCTGGCCGAGCACGTAAAAGCGTGTTGCCAGGTCTATCAAAAAGTCAATGTCGGCCTTTTCCATCCTATAACACTCCCCAAGCAAGCAGGGTTTGCAATATATTGCAGTAAGTTCATGAAATTGTAACTAGTATACCATCAAGACGCGCACAATTCAAGGGCCAGGATGTGTAAGTTTACTATCGGCGGCGTCCAACACCCAGCGTCTGGCCACCATCGATAGGCAGAATTGCGCCTGTGACCCATGCCGCGTGGGAATCAACCAGTTGCGCGATCCACCAGGCAAGCTCTGACGGCTGGCCCATGCGCCCAAGTGGCACAGTTGAAAGCAACTCCTCGTGTACCTGGCCGATATCGTCACCCAGGGTCGCCAGAATAGAGGTGGCAGCAGGGCCGGGAGCGATGGCATTGACCCGAATATTGTCTTTTGCCAGTTCAGCGGCCAGGCAACGTGTCAGGTGTTCCACGGCTGCTTTGGTCAGGGAGTAGAGAGCGTTATCCACCCTGACCCAGGAGCCGACAGACGAACTCACGTTCACGATAGCTGGCGCGGGAGAACGGCGCAACGCGGGAAGCGCGGCCTGAATCATAAAGAAGACACTGCGCACATTAGTGGCTAGCTGTTCATCAAATTCCGCGAGCGTGAACTGGTCGAATGGTTTGGCGACCAATCCGGCAGCGTTATTGATTAGCACATCAAGGCGACCATAGCGGGCAAGCACCTGATTCACGACCTCACCCGGCGCTTTGGCCTCTGCCAGGTCCGCCGGTACGATCATCGTTTCACCACCGGCAGACTCAATCAGAGTTGCCGTCTCGACAAGCTTTGTTTCGCGCCGCCCGACCAGCACGACAATCATGCCTCGTTCAGCCAAAACAGCCGCGGTAGCCGCGCCAATGCCCGAACCTGCTCCGCTCACGATAGCCACAGGCTTTTCAGCAGGAGATGTACTACTACTATCTGCCACTGCGGCCTCCCTTCAGCCTAAATGGCCGTCATACCACCATCAGAGGCCCAGGCAGCGCCTGTCACATACGAGGCTTCATCCGATGCAAGAAAAGCCATAACGTTGGCTACTTCCTCCGGCTGGCCGGGACGCCCCAGAGGAATCGATTGGAGTAGAGCTTCGCGTTCCTCGTCATTCTGCATAAAATAGGTTGTCATGGGGGTATTCGTGAAACCCGGTATTACCGCATTGATACGGATACCCAGGCGAGCGTAATCATTCGCCATGACACGGGTCAACCCGTACACACCCGCTTTGCTGGCGCTGTAGGCCGAAAATCCGGCTGCGCTGCCATACAGCCCCGTGGGAGAGGCGGTACAAATCACGCTCCCGCCCCCTGTGGCGAGCAGCGCGCGGATACCATACTTACACGCGAGGAACACACCGGTGAGATTGACGGCGAGGGTGCGATCCCAAACCGCCTTGTCGAGTTCATGAGCGCGCGCGTCTTCACCCACCAGTTCGATGCCAGCATTTGCTACAACGATGTCCAGCCCGCCCCAGCTTTCGACAGCCATGCCGATGGCCTGCTCAACCTGCCCTTCATTCGTTACATCAGCCACGAGTGGCAGAACTTCGCCACCAGCGGCGCGTATGAGTGAGACTACCTCATCGACAGCCGCGCGATTGATGTCGATAATACCGACCTTCGCGCCCTCACTGGCGAATTTAATGGCAGTCGCCCTCCCAATTCCGTTACCAGCGCCTGTGATAACCGCTCGTTTTCCTGCAATGCGTCCATTGTTCATGCTGTATCCTCCAGGTAGTGCCGCTAAAATGTGTGTCACTGTGACGATACGAGGTTTTATCGATACCAGAGAGCAGTTCGAGATAACAACCGGCCTGTGCAATATATTGCAGTATGTTCATGAACTTGAAACAAGTATACCTTCTAAATGAGGCAAGGTCAAGGGGTTGTCTCAAGTATTCCCTCAACCACTGGTTTTGTTCACCCCAACTCCTGCTCAAGACGCGCTCGCCGCTCACGACACGCGAGAGGCTGATTGATAGTATTCTCTAATATAGAATATAATTCTGTAGAGCAGAATCATATACGACATATACGAAAAGTAGTGGGGTTGTCACTTGTTTTCTGACAAGGAAGTACCAATCCGTGGGGTCACTTGACTCTCTCATTGGAGTGACGAGCGAGACTCAACTTCGTCCATCGGTCACATTCTTTCGTTGCGTTCCGTCATTGTAGTGACGAGGGAAATCCAGCCGATGTGACAGGGAAACGAACTCCCATTGAAGTGCCGGATGGGCGGCCCCGTCAAGATTAAACCTAAAAGTCAAGAAATTTGTGCTGTCTTTACCTGGATGTGAATGCATCCTGGTGAAGTTTGGACACTTGAAGGAGCAAACAACAGTTTTGAAAAACATATTCAAATGTATGCAAAATTGCCTGGCAAGGTGCTTGACAGAGAAGAACAGATGTGCTAATCTGTTCTCTGTTCTCAGCAGAAGAACTGGTTGAAAGAACTGTCTTCGCTCCGCAAGGAGTGAGAACGCAAGAAACAGGAACCACCATACCTGGTTCTTTGCCTGGCTCAGGCCACACATGGGCGATCCCATGCGGTGTGCGGAGTGTTCACCGCAATCAACACGTTTGAATACGTTTTGAAGAGCAGATGTTTTAACGTGAGTTCTGGATAAGCCAAGCGGATCAAGCGGCCAGGAGAGCGCGCTCATCGATATGGCCCGCTTCAGCCCGCTGGAGAAATTGACAAGCGCTTTGCCCTCAAAAGCTTTTCTGGTTGCGTGAGCACGGGCCGCGAATGGTCCTCCCGCATCCTTCGTCCAGCGGTCACATTTCTGCGCGATGGTTCGTCAGAATAGTGACGCGCGAAAACACCACTGGAGTCTGGCTCAAAGAGCCGACTGCGGTGAAGTCGAGAAGGACACAAAACACGCTGTTTTACGACATGTGAAAGGTAGGTTATGACCATGGCTGATGAAAAAATTCTGATGGTGATGGTGGCAGTCACAGATATGGCGAAGGCCAAAGCGTTCTACGCGGAGCAATTGGGCTGGTCTGTCACCAAAGACTACGGACAAGGCGATCGACACTGGGTCTCTCTTGAGCTCCCAGGAGGAGGCGCCTCTCTGACTCTGTCGACGATGCATGAACACATGAAACCTGGTACGATGACGCTCTATTTCTCGACTTCAAATATTGAAGCGGCGTACAACGAGCTCAAAGCAAAGGGCGTCAAGGTCAACGAAGTTAAGGATGACCTGTATGGCCCGGGCTCTGGCGTCAAGTGGTTTAATCTTGAGGATCCCGATGGCAACCGGTGGCTGGTGGTTCAGTCCTAGTCGCCTCCGCGATCTTCTGGCGATCATTATTCCCATGATCGCTGTGACCAACCGCTTCAACCGTCAACGCTCCCACCAGACAGGGAGCAGGTCAGAACTAATCAGACGACTGGAGACGGGCACATCGGCGCGAAGCTGGATCATTCGAGGCGTCGCGCCGATTGCCTTGCCACCTATGCCTCTTCAGAACAACGACCGTAAGAGAGAGGTCCGGGAAACGTGGAAAAATCGATCAGAGCGTCCTTGTGTTTGCATGTTCGGGACGCCCAGAAAACGGTCCAGCCTGCCGAAACAGATCCACCAGCATCCCCGATACATGATGAGCGAAAAACCTTCAGGATGCCTCACGCTGTGAATGGTTCCCCCTTTTGGGCCGCCCATGGCCAAAGCGCTTGTACATTTCTCCGACGGGCAGAAGTAGGCCCTTCTGAGGGATCTGGATTCCGGGGTGTCTCGTTCCACTTCATCGTGCAGTCTCGCGAAGCGGTGGACGAGGTCATGGGCAACGCTGTGGCGGCTGGTGGCGGCGTCGTGAAGGAAGCAGCCGTCGCCCCGTGGGGATACTTCGGGTACTTCAGCGACCCGGACGGCTATCTCTGGAAGGTCGCGTCCGCTTCATAAATGGAGTCAGTTCGGGATCAAGAAACCGTCGGTGGATCTTGGCCTTCCAGCCAGGCCCGCGGTGTACCTTCTCCCGAACTCACGTCCTTTACGAAAAGGTGAGTCGCACCTGAGAGCAAAAGAGAAGAAGTTTTGCCAATCCTTCTGTGCTATACTGTTCCTCTGTACAGCCAGAAGCGGAGACGTGAAGGCGCCAGAACAAAGGCGTTTCATCATCGGAATCCAGAGAGAACCCGGTTGAAAGATCCGGCTGGCATTATTCTCGCGATGTGAAAGGGAACATACATCAGCATGGTTCAAGAATATATCGAGATTCGTGGCGCCCGCGAGAACAACCTCAAGGATATCTCGCTGAGGCTGCCCAAGCGCAAAATCACCATTTTTACCGGCGTGTCTGGTTCGGGGAAGTCATCGGTGGTATTTGATACCATAGCAAACGAAGCACAACGGCTGTTGTTCGAGAATTTTAGC
>Ga0307372_10013078_pt1 | contig 10775 bp, 6 predicted proteins | sample OX1MG_FD_202533 | JGI IMG/M metagenome (GOLD analysis project Ga0307372, IMG submission 202533) | Soil microbial communities from Risofladan, Vaasa, Finland - OX-1 | ecosystem: Environmental > Terrestrial > Soil > Coastal area > Acid sulfate soil | place: Finland: Risofladan, Vaasa | collected...
AAAATTGCTGGGCCCCTCTCGAAGTGGTTTACGATTACGACCGGATCCGCGCGGAAGTTTCGCGGAAGGAAGTGGAACTGCGCGCTCCGACCATGTGGCGCTACCGGGAGTTGTTGCCCGTGGCGGGTGAGCCCTGTGTGGGACGCTCGACGGGTTTCACGCCGCTGGTGGCGGCTCCGCACCTGGCCAAAGCCCTGGGCGCACGGGAAGTTTATCTGAAGAACGATGCGGTCAATTTTCCCACGCTTTCCTTCAAGGACCGCGTGGTGGCCGTGGCCCTCAGCAAGGCCCGCGAGTTCGGCTTTGACACGGTGGGATGCTCCTCCACCGGCAACCTGGCCAACTCCGTTGCCGCGCAATCGGCGGCAGGCGGATTCAAGAGTTTCATTTTTGTTCCCGCCGATCTCGAGCCCGAGAAACTGATCAATACGCAGATTTATGGCGCGACGCTGGTGAAGGTGACTGGAAATTACGACCAGGTCAACCGGCTCTGCTCTGAAATTTCTCAAAAGTACCCCTGGGGCATGGTGAACGTCAACCTGCGCTCCTTCTATTCCGAAGGCTCCAAGACCTTCGGGTATGAGGTGGCGGAGCAGTTGGGATGGCGGGTGCCGCAGAACATTGTGGTTCCCATGGCCGGCGGTTCGCTGATTACCAAGATCCACAAGGCCTTTGGGGAGCTTCAGAAACTGGGCTGGATTGAGCCGGCGGCGACCCGGTTTTACGGGGCCCAGGCGACCGGATGCTCTCCGATCACCACGGCGGCCAAGAGCGGCACCTGCGAAATCATCCCGCAGAAGCCAAACACGATTGTGAAATCCCTGGCCATCGGCAACCCGGCGGACGGCTTCTACGCCTCCAAAGCGATTCAGGAGAGCGGTGGCGCGGGCGAAGATGTTTCCGACCCGGAAGTGGTGGCCGGCATCCGATTGCTGGCCGAGACCGAGGGCTTTTTTGCCGAGACCGCCGGCGGGGTTACGGTGGCGGTGGCACGCAAGCTGATCCAGCAGGGCCGTTTGAATCCGGAGGAATCCATCGTGCTGGCGATTACCGGAAACGGATTGAAAACCATCGGCGCCGTCAGCGGAGAGGTCCAGGCGGTGGAAGCAATCCGGCCGAAGCTGGCGGATTTTGAAGAGCATTATCTGAAGATCCACGCGACGGCAAGCGCCTGATGGGAGCGGTGGCGAAGCGCTTCGGCAGGTTCGAAACCGCGCGCCTTTTGACGGAGATTACGAGAATTGGAGGCAGACCCTTTTGCAAATCACAGTTCGTATTCCACCCCCGTTGAGGAAGTATACCGACGGCGCCGAAAGCGTTGAAACCACGGCCCAGAACCTCGGCGAACTTTTCGACGGACTCGACCAGAAATATCCCGGCATCAAACAGGTGCTCTGCGCTGAAGACGGCATGCCCCAGCGCTTTCTGAATATTTACGTCAATGATGAGGACATTCGCTTCCTTGGGGGCCTGCAGTACAGCTTCAATGATGGCGATGAGGTGCTGCTGATTCCTGCCATCGCCGGAGGTGTGGAAGCCCTCACTCCCGGGTGCCGGTAATCACCATGCCCGAACGCGGATCAGTACGTGTTCCTGCAACCAGCGCCAATCTCGGATGTGCCTTTGACTGCGCGGCGCTCGCCCTCAGCCTTTATCTTGACGTCCACGTCACGCGACGCTCCGACCTTGCCGTCAACGTGCACTATCACGGGGTTAACCCGGACCGGATTCCCTCCGACGAAAGCAACCTGATTGCCACCAGCATGAAAAAGATTCTGGAGCGCTGGGGAAAGAACTACGGATTCGACCTGGAAATCAACAATCAGATCCCCGTCGGCGTGGGACTGGGGTCCAGCGCGGCGGCCATTGTGGGCGCCATCGCGGCGGCCCACTGGCTGGCGGAAAAAAATCTCTACGACGACGAACTGGTTTCACTGGCCACGGAGATCGAGGGCCATCCTGACAATGTGGCGGCGGCCTGGCACGGCGGGTTCACCGTTGCGCTCCAGGAGGGTCAGCACGTGGTGGCTTATTCCACGCCGGTCCCGGACCTGTTCCACATCGTGCTGGTGATCCCCGCCTACGCGCTTCCAACGGAGAAGGCCCGCGCCGTGCTGCCCGCCCAGTATTCGCGGGCGGATGTGACCCACAACCTTCAGCGGGCCGTGGTCTTGTCAGCCCAGTTGTTTTCCGGCAAAGTGGATTTTCACTCCACCCTATTTGATGACCGGCTGCACCAGCCGTACCGGGCGCCTCTGATGCCCGGCCTGAGCGAAGTTCTGGCGATGAAGCATCCGGGTTTGCTGGGCCTTTGCTTGAGCGGCGCAGGGCCATCCATCCTGGCGTTCGCCAAAGCCGACGCTTCGGATGTGGGTGAGGCCATCTGCCAGATCCTGCGGAATAAGGGCGTGGAATCCAGTTACTCAGTTCTCGTGCCTGATAACCGCGGCGGCAAGGGCTGGAGCCTGCCTGTCTGATGGCCTGCCGGGCTGGCTACGGCGAGAGAAGCATATGTTTTCCCTCCGTGCCCCGTGGCAACCGGGGCTTTCATTCCTGCCGTTGCCACTCTTCATCCATCACACGCTCCGCTAATATCGCATGGCGGTCACGCGGCCGGTGTTTTCGCCCCGCAGCCAGATGTAAATGGAAGCGCCCGGGCTGGGTGGCGGCCAGGGCATTTCAATTTTCAGGGTCTGCTCCTGGGGATTTCCGCGAACGGGAGTCGGAATCCCCTGCACCGGGTAGCCCGTGTCCGGACTCCAGCCCGTCTTATCGATCATCTGCAGGTCCTGGCCCGCGAGGGTCCCTTCGTAGAGCGATGGGCCCAGTTTCTGGCCGCTTAAGGTGAACTTGATGATCCGCGGCAGCCGCGTGACGCGGCCGAGGGCATAAGGATCGGAGCTGCCCGTCGTTGGGTCCGTCACCGTGGCGTCCAGCAAACAGCCCGACTGGCCCACCGTGCCCGGATCAAGCGAGAGAAACAGAACACCGCTACCCGCAAAATCGAGCTGTGCGGAACCGCTCTTGTCACCGGGATGCAGCGTGAGCGGCTGCCGGGTTTCGCCATCATTGCTACAGCCCAGGCTGAGCACCGGACCAGGTCCCATGTGCTCAGCCTGGATGGCAAAGCTGACCGCCGATCCCGCCGGGATTTCGTTCTTTTCCAGAACGATATTGGTTTCCGTTGGGAAGGACGTCCGCACCTCCGTAATGGCGGGCCGCGGCCCCACCACGTGAACAGCGTCCGGAACCGGCAGCGGCTTTCCGATGTCTTCGACATGCAGGCTGGCGCTGAGCAGTTCGCCCTGATGCGCTTTCGGCGCGAGCTGAAATGTGACCTTGCGCTCTTTCACTTCGTCATCGCTTTTCGCTACCGGAGCCAGGGTCCACTCGGCGCCCTCGCTGGTGATGCGGGTGATGCGGTCGAGGCCAGACCCGTGCAAGGTCAATGTCTGTTCCTTTTCGCCCAGGTTCGCCCGCAGCGGCAGATCCGCCAGCTTGGGATTGGGCGGATGGACGGTCAGCGGCACGTCCTGAATCGCTCCGTTCAACTGGGTCAGCATCAGGAGATAGCGCCCTGGCTTGAGGGCCGTGGTGTCAACTTCGGTCTGCAGGCTGTGCTGTTCGCCGCCCTGCTTGCCCTTGTCCAGCGTGAAGGAAAGGTCCTTCGCGGTGGCGTTCTGGCTGCCCGCCTGGACCAGGGCCAGCTTGTTCACAAACTCGAAGTCGGGTCCGGTCAGCCTGACCGCGACCGGGCCGCTTCCTTCCACCAAATGGTCTTCGGAATCCGGCGCAACTTTGGCCGTGGAGAGGTCGGCAAACTTGTGAACTTCCACAGTGCCGGCCACGTCAAAGGGCGTCCAGTCCCATAGCGCGGCCAGTTTGTATTTGCCGGGCGAAAGGGTTGTTTTCGTGAGATCGAGCGCCAGGGTGTCGACCGTGGAACCCACCGTCACTTTGACGGGGACCGAGGCATGGTGATCGTCCGAAACCAGCCGCCAGTCGCGGGCGCGCGGCAGGTCTCTCAATTGTATCCGGGTGGCGCAGGCCACTCGCACCTCGGACTTCCAGTTCAGCGGGACATGGGCCGTGGCGGGAAGCGAAGCCGCAGGTGGACCGACGTTGGGAACCCGCCGCACCCACAGGTAAGCCGTTCGCGTGCGGTTGGCCGCCGGTTTCTGGGTAGTGCAAAGCTCGACACTGTTGGAGGACGCGGGTTGTGCGAAAGCGGCGCGGAAATCCGTGTTGGGAAACATCAGGGTCCGCATATTTTGAAGTAGAGAGGCGCCGCCCGCCGCCAGCCCAACCGGAGTGCTGCCCCAGAACAGGGCCGCCACCCAGGCGGCGACTCCGGCGGATTTCTGGAGCGTTCCGGAACTCTCCTGATCCGCCAGCGGATTGTAGGAAGAAAGCGCGGGCACAACGGCGTGCAGGAGTTGCGCAGCCTGCTGGTCGGTGGGAGAGGATGAATTGATTGTGGGCAGCGAGACTCCGTATTGGGAGGAAAAACCCTTGAGCACGGCGTCGAGGTCGTGGCCGGCGGGCGGCGATTGCTCATATTGAGAGAGGGTTTGCACCAGCGCTTCCACCGTTGCGGCCTTTTCGGCGTAATCGGCGAGCTGGGGTATCAAATCCTTGTCATGCTCAACCAGCGCATTGACCTTTTTGACATCAAGCCCGTGCGGACCGTAAACCACACCCACGATCGAAGCGCGCGACGGCACTTTCCATTCCTCAACCGCATTGGCAAGCTGCGGCTGGAGAATCTCAATCTTGCCCGTTGAGCCCTGGGACGCCGGCACGATGATCACGGTGATCTTGCCTTTCGGCGCATTCTTTTGATTCGAGGGTGACGGCTCATACTTCAGCTTCTCGCCACGCAGGATTGTGTTGACGGAGCTGATGGGAAGCGGGGGGCCGCCATGTTCCGGAACCAGCATGAGCCGGAACGTCATGACAGGGGTTCCTGCCGAACACTTGGCAGGAGCGACGGCAAAAGATTGAAGCGTGCCGACCAGAAACAATACAGCCAGATAAGCGATATTTCTCAAACGAAGCCTTTCCTTAGGAGTCTGTGTGAAAACTGTTCCCCGCCGTGTCATTCCGAGCGAAGCGAGGGATCTCGCTTTGAAAGCGTGTCGCCTACGAGATTCCTCGTCGCCTTCGGCTCCTCGGAATGACCCGCAATGTGTGTCTTCACTCAGACTCCTTACACAACTCCAGGTTGGCAGGCTGTCCAAACTTCAATAGTAGATTCGGAACTCGCCTCTTGGCAATCGTCTGTGCATAACGAGTTGTTCCTTCATCTTGGATGTTGAGTGCGGCAGCTGGGGATGGCAGGCTGAAAAAAGATCTGTGCGCGGACGCGTAGCCCTTGGCAGGCGCCTGCCGCCGGCGCGCACCTAAACCGCAGGCCGGAACGCCGGATCATCTCCGAAATCAGGGCATTGCGCGGTTCATCCTAAATCTTTGATTTATTAGCACTTGATGGCCTGGCGGAAGTGCTGGCGCAACCCCATCGGATTATGCGAGACGAACCCGAATCGAACGTTTCTGCTGCGTCAGCGTAATCTTGTCCTCGCGCGCCAGCCAGCCGATCGCCCAATCGAAGAGTGGTGTCTTGGCTTTTGTTTGCTTTTTGAGCTGGGAAAGGGTGAGTTCACCCTGGGTGTGCAGTACTTTCCAGATGGTTCCGGCAGCGACTCCAATTTCTTCTTGCATGTAACCTCCCTCCAGAGTGATGTTTGCAAGGGAATCTGGGATTCCATTCTCATCGGATTGCAGGGAAATCAAAGAAACAAACCTGCCTCTGACTTCCAGCCCCGCAACGAAACAAACCCGTGTTGAAGCGTCACTTCTGGTGCGGAATACCCCTTCCAATACCCTTTTATTTTCTCACGGACGGTGGAGGGTGAAAAGGGGCCAGCACGGCAGTTTCAGGGATGGCGGACGAACCTCTTTCAGCGGAGCGCTGAAGATGCGCCGTTCCTGCAGTTGGCAGGCTAAAGAGTCTGTGTGAAAATGGTTCCCCGCTGTGTCATTCCGAGCGAAGCGAGGAATCTCACTTTGAAAGCACGTCACTTACGAGGTTCCTCGGCGCCTTCGGCTCCTCGGAATGACACGGAATGTGAATTTTCACACAGACTCTAAACCCCAGGTGGCGCAGGCCGAAAAGGCGAGGCACGGATTCGGGTTTCCCCCTTAAAAGCGTATGGGGGAGCCGTGTGGCTCCCCCATGGTTTCTTTTTTATGGCCGTCGCCCAGCGGGTGCCGCTGGGATCGGTCCGCACCGCAAGAGCGGTGTGATCAGGAAACCGTTGCTTCCGGTGGACTTTGAATGTCCATATGCAATAAGTACCACCGTCCGGGGCAAGATACAAGCGCATAATTTGCCGCTCAAAATTCGCTCAAAATCGCCCTTTATGGCACTTGGGTATCCGACCATTGCCTTAGCATCAGCCGCAGCAGATCGTGGCGGGTCACGATGCCCACCGGCTTCCGGTCCCGGACAACCGGCAGGCGATGCAGCCCGCACTTAAGCATCTTTTCCAGTACCGTTTCGATCGTATCGACTTCCGTCACGGTGATCACGTCTCTGGTCATAATCTCGCGCACCGCCCGGCGCCGCGCCGCCTCATAAATGCGCTCGACGTGCTCGTGGGGCATCCACTCGCCGAACATCTGCGGAAACCGGTAGAGCGAGAACGGGATACCTTTTTCCCTGGCCACAAAATCGGATTCGGTCACGATGCCGCAGAGTTCGCCGCGATCGTCCACCACGGGCAGGCCGCCGACATTGCGGTCCAGCATCATCTTTGCGGCCTCTTCAAGCGAACAGTCTTCATCAACAGTAATGACGGGGGTCAGCATGATTTGGCGAACTAACATCTCGATCACTCCAAAACGAAGAAGTTAGAGCCCGTTACGCACTGCGGCTGGGGTGGTCCGACGGATGCCCAAGCTATAAATTTTCCTGCCGGCCGGGTGGTGCCAGAGGCCCTCGCGGGTGGAACATCGGCTGAGGTGAGCCTTTGAATCCGGTTCCATCTCGTGTATCCTCAACTTGCGGCAGGCGCACGGCTCTGGTTCGATATGGTCTAAAGCCCGCTTGCCCTTACCGGGCCGGAAAACTTCCAGACGCCGACGCCTGTGCAGTCACGTCACGCATTGAAAATAAACCGGCCTGAGCATCCCGCCCAACGCCACTGCGGGTCCTCCGTGGCCAACCACATCCCATGACCCAATGGTACCAGATCGAACCGGAGGCGGCTTTAAAAGAGCTGGGGAGTAACGCCGCCACCGGACTGAGTGAGGCTGAAGCCGCCCGCCGCCTCGCAGAGTTCGGCCGCAACGAACTGGTGGGCGGCGGAATCAAGAGTCCCTGGCTGATTTTCCTGGATCAGTTCAAAGAGTTGATGGTGGTTATCCTGATCATTGCGGCTGTGATCTCCGCGCTGCTGCGGGATTACAACGACGCCATCGCCATCGGGGCCATCATTATTCTCAACGCCGTCCTGGGCTTCACCCAGGAATATCGGGCGGAAAAGGCGATGGCCGCGCTGAAGAAGCTGGCGGTTCCTTCCGTAAAGGTCCGGCGGGATGGCGAAGTCAGCGAGGCCTCCGCGGTGAGCCTGGTTCCCGGCGACATTGTTCTGCTGGAAGCAGGAAACTTTGTGGCCGCTGATTGCCGGGTGATCGAGAGCGCGGACCTGCAGACGCAGGAGGCCGCCCTGACGGGCGAGTCGCTGCCGGTCCGGAAAATCTGGGACCAACTGGACCAGCCGGATCTGGCGCTGGGCGACCGCCGCAATATGGTTTACATGGGCACCTATATCACCTCCGGGCGAGGTGAAGCGCTGGTTGCGGAAACCGGCATGGGCACGGAGCTGGGGCGGATCGCCGGGATGATTCAGAGCGTGGAGCGGGAATCAACGCCGCTGCAAAAGCGCCTGGGGCAGCTTGGAAAGGTGCTGGCGGCAGCGGCCTTTCTGATTGTTCTGGTGATCTTTGTCCTCGGCTGGTTCCGCGGCGATGACCTCAAGATCCTTTTCCTGACCGCCGTCAGCATCGCCGTTGCCGCCGTGCCGGAAGGCTTGCCGGCTGTTATGACCATCGCGCTGACGATGGGCGCGCAGCGCATGCTCAAGCGGAGGGTCCTGATCCGCAAGCTGTCCGCGGTTGAAACGCTGGGGTCCGTCACAGTCATCTGCTCCGACAAGACCGGCACGCTGACCGAAAACCAGATGGCCGCTACCATCTTCCAGCTTGCCGACCGCAAGGTGGAAGTGAAAGACCGCAGTTCGGATGACTACCGCAGCGAGTTTCCCGAACTCGGCCAGCCTGGATTCAGCCTGATGCTGGCGGCAGCGTCGTTGTGCAATGATGCCGTGATGCGGTCGAATGCGGGCGGGTCCGGCGCACCGGTCCCCCTGGGCGATCCCACGGAAACCGCCCTGGTGGTGGCCGCAGCGCGGTGCGGCCTTCTGAAGCCTGAGCTGGACCGGCTTCTGCCCCGCGTTGCCGAGGTGCCCTTCACGTCTGAACGAAAGCGCATGACAACGGTCCATCGTTTCCCCCCGGACCGCGGGTTGGTCCCGCCCGGACTCCGAATGGCCTGCCCGGAAAGCGCCTCCTCCTGTGTCGCGTTGACCAAGGGCGCCGTCGATGTTCTTTTAGGGCTGTCGAATTCGGTCTGGGTGGACGGGCAGTGTGAGCCGTTAAACGATGCCTGGCGCGAGCGTCTTTCGGCTGAGAATGACGGCCTGGCGTCGAATGGAATGCGCGTGCTTGGGGTGGCGTTCCGCTGCCTGGGGTCGGCGCCGCCCAAAGGCGAACAGGACGATTTGGAGCGCGATCTGACCTTTGTGGGCATGGTGGGAATGATCGACCCGCCCCGGGCGGAAGCGGCGTCCGCAGTCGGCACCTGCAAGACGGCGGGCATTCGGCCGATGATGATCACGGGGGACCATCCCCTGACCGCCCGGTATATTGCCGGCCAGCTTGGCGTTTCCGGTGACGGGCCCGTGGTGACGGGACCCCAGCTCGAACGGACTTCTGTGGAAGATCTGGACCTGATGACGGAATCGGCGGCGGTTTACGCGCGCGTCTCTCCGGAGCACAAGCTCAGGATCGTCAAGAGCCTTCACCGGGGCGGCCACATTGTCGCCATGACCGGCGATGGGGTGAATGACGCGCCGGCGCTGAAGAAAGCGGACATCGGCGTCGCCATGGGCATTACCGGGACCGACGTGGCCAAAGAAGCCGCCGACATGGTGCTGCTGGACGACAATTTCGCCAGCATTGTGGCCGCCGTTGAAGAAGGGCGGGTGATCTATGACAACATCCGGAAATTCATCCGCTACATCCTGGCAACGAACTCCGGCGAGATCTGGCTGATGCTGGTCACTCCTTTTTTCGGAATGCCGCTGCCCCTGCTTCCGCTTCAAATCCTCTGGATGAACCTGGTAACGGACGGCCTGCCGGCGCTGGCCCTGGCCGTCGAACCTCCAGAATCGGACACCATGCGGCGTCCGCCGCGTCCGCCCGGGGAGAGCCTGTTCGCACGCGGTCTGGGCCGGCAGATTGTCTGGGTGGGATTGCTCATGGGGTTTCTCTCGCTCGCCGTCGGCTACGGATACTGGCACGCCCACAATCCGGCATGGCAGACCATGGTGTTTACAACCCTCACGCTGTCGCAGATGGCGAACGTAATGGCCGTCCGCTCGGAGCGCCGGTCGTTGTTTGAAATCGGCCTGCTCTCCAACAAGCCGCTGCTGGGCGCGGTGGGCCTGACGATCGCCCTTCAGTTTACCCTGGTCTATGCGCCGTTTCTCCAGTCGATTTTCAAGACCGTGGCGCTGCCGGTTCCCGATCTGATTCTGGCCCTGGCGGTCAGCTCGGTAATCTTCTGGGCGGTGGAGCTCGAAAAATGGTTCCTGCGGCGGCAGGCGAGGGCCGCGTAGATGCTGATCTGGCTCCAATTCCTGGTCTGCACCGTTGTGATCGTGTTTGCCGGATCGCGCCTTTCGCGTTACGGGGATGTGATCGCGGAAAAAACGGGGATGGGCCGGACCTGGATTGGGGTCATTCTGATGGCCTCGGCAACTTCATTGCCCGAGCTTTTCACGGGCATCAGCTCGGTCACCCTCTTCAACTCTCCGAACATTGCAGCGGGCGATGTACTGGGAAGCTGCATGTTCAACCTGCTCATCCTGGCCATGCTCGACGTGGGACGAAGGGTGGCTCCGATCTCGACGCTGGCTCACCAGGGACAGATCCTGACAGCCTCCTTCGGGGTTCTGCTGCTCGGCTTGACCACCATCGGCCTTCTATCTGGCCCAACTATTCCAACGGTGGGCTGGATCGGCCTCTATAGCCTGGTGATCCCACTCGTTTACCTGGCAGCGATGCGGCTTGTGTTCATGTATGAGAGAAGGAGAATTGCGGAATTCCTGACCGAGGTCAAAGAGGAGGCCCGTTACGATCACGTCTCAAAGGGCGCAGCGTACGGCCGATTTGCGTTTTATGCCGCGGTGATCGTGGTTGCCGCCACTTATCTTCCGTATGTGGCCGACCAGCTTGCCACAGTCACCGGTCTTGGCCGTACCTTTGTCGGAAGTATTCTTGTGGCGCTGTCAACTTCGTTGCCTGAAATCGTGGTGTGCAAAGCGGCGCTTCAAATGGGAGCGGTTGATCTGGCTGTCGGCAACGTTCTGGGGAGCAATCTCTTTAACCTGCTGATCCTGGCGATCGATGACATGTTCTTCTTCAAGGGC
>Ga0307372_10013080_pt1 | contig 10773 bp, 11 predicted proteins | sample OX1MG_FD_202533 | JGI IMG/M metagenome (GOLD analysis project Ga0307372, IMG submission 202533) | Soil microbial communities from Risofladan, Vaasa, Finland - OX-1 | ecosystem: Environmental > Terrestrial > Soil > Coastal area > Acid sulfate soil | place: Finland: Risofladan, Vaasa | collected...
CGTCCTCCGCTCAGGATGTCCAACGTCGCGGCGCTGCGGGCGAGGACCACGGGCTGGCGCAGGGGTAGGTTCAGCACGTTGGGCGCAAGGCGCACGCTCGAGGTCTCCGCGGCGCAGTAGGAGAGCAGGGTCCAGGCATCCATCAGGCGGGGCTGGTAGGGGTGATCCTGGACCGTGACCAGATCCAGCCCCACCAGCTCCGCCAGCTTGGCCAGCTCCACCACCCGGTGGGCGCTGCCCACCGCAGGGGTGAGAAACACTCCGAACTGCAGCTCGTGTCCGTAGTCAGTCATCTCACCGGCTCCAGGGTGGCCCGCGGCTTGTCACGAGCAGCGGCAAAGGGGATCAAGGAGCGCGCCCGCTCCAGATCATCCTCCGCCGCGGACGGGCACTCGGACCGGCGCTCCGACCCGATGGCTGGGGCCCGGCCGGCCTCGGAGACGCAGCCATCGGTCGGCGTCTCGACGCGACGACACGATCGCCGGCCATCGCCTCGCCGGCCGCGACCTGGACCGGCGAGCGGCCGCCAGGGGCCGGGAGCGGGAGTGCCTTCCCGGCCGTCAGTGCGGCGATCCACGTTGGGGTCGCCCCTGGCAGTGGCGCACCTCCCGCCAGGGGGGGTGGCGCCGGATGTCGGATCAGCGGGTTCACGTCGCCGCTCGGGCGGGCGCAGTCGTCGGAGGTGGCTGACCGTGGTCCCCCTGCCTCCGCCCGGGCGGCTCCATCTCACCCATCCGACCCCGTCCGGCCGCACTGCCGCAGCGCTCGTCCCACCGGTGCATCCCTGCCCCGAGCCCTGACGAACGCGGCCCGAGAGGGAGCGCGACCGGCAGCCGCCGCGGACTGCCGGCACCGGCGGCGCTCGGATTGGCGAGCGTCAGTCGGTGGGACCGGTCGTTGATGCTCGCGGCAGCGGTGGCGCGGGTCGGCCGCTCGCGGACAGGCCCCGGTGGCGGGGAGCGGTCGAGCCCGCCTCAGCGCTCCGGACCCTCGGATGGGACCAGACATCGCCGCCGCGCCGCCACCCGCGCCCCGGCCGGTGAGGTGGTGGGCGTCGACCGCGGCGCGGTTCAGAGAGTCGGGCTCGGCTCCGCTCGGGTTCACCCGCACGCGGCCCGCCGCTCCGCGGTCCCCCGAAACCCCTCCAGCCTCCGCTCACCGGTGATCGTGCCTGCACCCACGCCGACCGCGGTCGAGGAGGCAGCGGCGCCGATCGGGACCAAGGAGCGTTCCCAGCGGACGGCGGCGACGTCGCCCGGCCACCGGTGGTGGACCGGACGGTGCCGAGGTCCCGTGCCGTGTCTTCCCGCCGTGGGGCATGGGCGCCGGGACGAGCGGCGCGTCCGGGCAGGGCGGCTCCGGCGGCGGACCGAATCGCTCCTCGCCGCGCACCCCCAGCCAGCGGGGCGGAGGCCGGACCCGCCCGCGGCCGCGTCGCCGGGAGGGCGACGCTCTGCCTGGGCTTCGCGTCTCCAGGCCGCCCTCTCCGATCGGCGGCTCACGATCCGCGGGTCCCGAGGACCCAGCGGGGGCGATCACGGTGGCGCTGCCCTCGGTCGAGACCGACTCGGAGCGGGGCGCCCCCCCCGATGCCGGGAGCCGGGGCGCTTCGTCGGCCCCGGGCGGCCGGCGGCCGGCTGCCGAGCGATGGCCGCCGGGCGGGCGGGACCTTCGGGCGTGCGCGGGCCGGTGGACCGGTCGAGCGGGCCGCGGGGCCGACGGTCGCAAGGTCCGGGGTCGCGTGTACACTCCGACCCGGCTGCTCTCGCAGTCGAAGTGGACACAAGGGGACGGACGTGGCTGAAGCGATCTTGATGATTGGGACCCGCAAGGGGCTGGTGATTGCACGCAGCCGGGATGATCGGCGCAGCTGGGCGGTGGACGACATCCGGTTCGTGAACCTGGACGTCTACTCCGTTGCGGTCGACGCCAGGCGTGATCCGGTGCGGCTGTTCGCCGGGGCCGGGTCCGGCCACTGGGGGCCGCTCCTCGCCCACTCCGACGATCTCGGCAAGACGTGGGTCGAGCCCGAGTCCGCTCCGATCGCCTTTCCCAGCGGCACCGACGCCGCCCTGGTCCGTGTCTGGCAGGTCCAGCCGGCACCCGCCAACCAGCCGGACGTCGTCTACGCCGGGGTGGAGCCGCATGCCCTCTTCCGCTCCGACGACGGTGGTGTGAACTTCTCGCTGGTCGAGGGGCTGTGGAACCATCCCCACCGACCGAAGTGGACGCCGGGGAATGGAGGCGCCTGCCTGCACACCGTCCTCGTCCACCCGACCGACCCGCAGCGTCTCTGGGTGGCGATGTCGGCGGCGGGGGTGTACCGCAGCGATGATGGCGGCTCCTCCTGGGCTCCCGCGAACCGGGGGATCCAGGCGTACTGGAACCCGGAGGACCAGCGCTTTCCGGAGTTCGGCCAGTGCGTGCACCGTCTGGGGATGCACCCGGAGCGGCCGCAACGCCTGTACGCTCAGAACCACTTCGGCGTCTATCGGACCGACGACGGCGGTGACAACTGGCAGACGATCGAGACCGACCTGCCGAGCACCTTCGGCTTTCCCATCGTCGTGCACCCGCAACGGCCCGAGACGGTCTTCGCCTTTCCGCTCCAGGCCGACGGCGAGCGCATGCCCCCGCAGGCCCGCTGCCGGGTCTACCGCAGCCAGGACGCCGGGGCCAGCTGGCACCCGCTCTCCTCGGGGCTGCCCCAGGACCCCTATTACGGGGCGGTGCTGCGCGACGCCATGTGCGCCGACAGCGGCGACCCGGCGGGCATCTACTTCGGGACCCGGCTCGGCGAGGTGTATGCCACCCGCGACGAGGGCGAGTCATGGAACCTGGTGGTCAACCATGTTCCCGACGTGCTCTCGATCCGAGCCGCCCTGCTCGCATGACCTGCCGCCTGGTCCTGCCCGCCGCCCTTCGCGACTGTGCCGGGGGGCGCAGGGAGCTGGAGGCGAGTGGGACCACGGTGCGGGAGGTCCTCGACGACCTCGCCCTGCACCTGCCGGTGCTGGAGCGTCGCCTCCGCGACGAGAGCGGGCGCCTGCGCCAGCATGTGCTCATCTTCGTGGACGGGGTGGGCGTGCGGGGGTCCGCCGAGCTGGACACGCCGGTCGGGGTCGACGCCGAGATCTTCGTCGCGCCCGCGGTCTCCGGCGGCTGACCGCGGCCCGGACCGGCCGAGTCAGCCGGCCAGGCCCTCGGCGCCCGGCCGCGCCGGGCTCGGCGGGGCGGCCGCGGGCGCCGTCGCGGGGCTCGCGCTCGCCGTACCCCCGCCGCCCGGTGCGGATCCCGGGACGGCCCCGGGGCGGGGCGCAGCCGGCGAGGCCGCCCGCGCCCGCGCGGCCCGCTCGTCGGCGGCCTCGCGCTCCTCGCCGATGCGCACCGCCAGCCACCCGAACGCGATCGGGATGACGACCGGGACGAGCAGGAGCTGGAGCCAGTCCCAGAGACGGTTGCCGGCGAAGCCGGTCCATCGCCAGCCGAGCTGGTACCCGCCCAGCAGGCAGATGCCGAAGCCCACCGCGAGGGCCACCAGCCCCAGCCGCCACCCGCGCCCCAGCGACCGCCGCTGGTCGCGCCCGAACCAGAGCGGCGAGCAGCCGACCACGATCGGCAGCACCAGCAGGTGGAGCCAGTCCCACAGGCGGTTGCCGGCGAACCCGGTCCAGCGCCAGCCGAGCTGGTAGCCGCCGAGGATGAGGACGGCCAGCAGGACCCCCACGGCCCCCATCGCCAGCCGCCACGGGGCGCGGTCGGTCCGGTGGGTCCGGACCCACAGCGGCAGCGCGGTGAGCACCACCGGGAGCAGCAGGAGGTGGAGCCAGTCCCAGACCGAGCCGTTCTGGAGGAAGCCGGTCCACCTCCAGCCCAGGCCGTAGCTGCCGCCGACCGTGATCGCCAGCCCGACCGCGGCGCCGCCGGCGCTCAGCCGCCAGACGCTCGTCGGCATCGCTCCCGACCATCGCCCTGCCGCCATCGTCCTGCTCCCGTCCCGGGCCTGGTGGTTGCCGCCTCGGATGGTACGGCGGCCGGGGCCGGTCGCCGGCACCGTGGCCGCTCCGCCGTCGGACCCGTGCCCGGCCACCGCGGCTCAGGGGCGGCTGCGGCGCGTCTTGCGCCGACCATCGGCCGCGTGTATACCGGGAACCACCCGCGGGCGCTTCCCGGTCGCGCGCCGCGGGGCGGGCTGGGCGCCCAGCGGACCGGCAGGGGGATGGATGGTGGTCGTCGGCACGGGTCAGCCCGAGCCCGGCGCCGGGTGAGGCCGCCCTGAGTCACGCGTGAGCGGCACGGACCGGGCCGCCCAAAGCCGTCCCATTGGTGGCGGCGCGAACGCGGCCGCGCTCTCGGCCAGGCTGATCCGGGAGGGGGTCGACGGGGTCGTCCTCCACACCGTCGACAACAGCGGGATCGGTCGGGTGAAGACGATCCCGGTCGCCCGACTGGAGCACGCCGCACGGCACGGTGTCGGGATCTCACCCGTCTTCGACACCTTCCTCTTCGACGACTCGTCCACGGTCAGCCCCCACGCCGGTGGCCCCGTCGGCGACCTCCGCCTGGTCCCGGACCTTCGTCGCCTGGTGCGCCTGGCCGCCCAGCCCGGCTGGGCCTGGGCCCCGGCGGACCGGCTCACCCAGGCGGGCGAGCCGTGGCCCATCTGCCAGCGCCACTTCGCCCACCGTCAGGCGGAGCGGGCCCGCGCGCTCGGCCTGGCGCTCCGGATGAGCTTCGAGGTGGAGTGGGTGGTGGGGGCCGACGATGGCCGGGCGTTCGTGCCGGCTTGTGGAGGGGCGGCCTACGGCGCCGACCGGCTGGTGCCGATGGCGGACTACGGCCGCGACCTGGTCCGGGCGCTGGTGGCCGAGGCCGTCGGGGTCGAGCAGTTCCACCCCGAGTACGCGCCGGGACAGTTCGAGGTCTCGGTGGCGCCGCAGGACCCGGTCGGAGCCGCCGACCGCACCCTGCTGGTCCGTCAGACGATCGCCGCGGTGACCTACCGCCATGGCTGGCGCTGCTCCTTCGCGCCGGTGGTGGAGCCGGACGGGGTCGGCAACGGCGCCCACCTCCACCTCAGCGCGTGGCGTGACGGCCGCAACTGCTTCGCCGGCGGTCCGGGGCCGCACGGACTCACCGCGGAGGGCGCGGCGTTCGTCGCCGGCGTCCTCGACGCGCTGCCGGCCCTGCTGGCGGTGGGCGCCCCCAGCGTCGCCAGCTATCTGAGACTCGTGCCCCAGCGCTGGTCGGGCCCCTTCCGCTGCTGGGGCCTGGAGAACCGCGAGGCCGGCATCCGACTGATCAGGGGGCTCGCCGGCACCGAGGGCTGGGCGGCCAACGCCGAGGTGAAATGCTTCGACGCCACCGCCAACCCCTACCTCGTGGTCGGGGCGGTGGTGGCCGCGGGCCTCGACGGGATCGAGCGCGGGCTCTCGCTCCCACCCGAGGTGACGGTCGATCCGTCGACCCTCGCCGCGGGCTCGGACGGGGGCGCTGCGGTGGAGCGGCTGCCGGGATCGCTCGGCCAGGCGCTGGCCCACTTCCGCCGCAGCCCGGTCCTGGCCGAGGCGATGGGAGCGCCCCTGTTCGAGACCTTCGCCAGCGTGCGCGAGGCGGAGCTGGCCCGGCTCGCCGGGCTCGGTGACGCCGAGCTGGCCACGGCCGTGCGCTGGCGCAGCTGACGGAGCGAGCCCGGGGAGACCGGCGAGGAGGCCGCCGCGGCCCTCCCGCTCGCACCGGCAGGGACAGGGGGACCGCGTAGGCTGGGGAGCTCCCCTCCGCTTCGCGGCCGAGGACGGGCCGGCGAGGCGGGGCCGCAGCGCCGGCGGCGGCCCGTTCCCGCGCCGGCCACGGTTCGAGGTGCCCGTGGACCCGGTCGTCGCCGTCCCGCCCGAGCGGCAGCCGGCCGGCGCGCGCCCGGTCGGGGTGCGGGACCTGCTGGGGGCGCTGGCGGCCTCGACGGTCGTGACCCTGCCGGTGTTCCTGGTCGGGTCGCTGGCGGTCCAGATTCGCGCCGACCTCCACTTCGACGCCGTCACCCTGGGCGTGATCGTCGCCTGCTACTACGCCACCGCGGCCGCGGCGTCGATCCCCCTCGGGCACCTCGCGGAACGGGTGGGGGGGGCCCGGGTGATGCGGATGGCGGCCCTGGCCAGCGCCGTCGCGCTGGCGATCATCGCCGCGCTGGTGGGGTCGTGGCCGGCGCTGGTGGCGACGCTGGTCCTCGCCGGCGTGGCCAGCAGCGCCGTCCAGCCGGCGGCCAACCTCTTCCTCTCCCGCCGGGTCGACGCCCGCCATCAGGGGCTGGCCTTCGGCATCAAGCAGTCGGCGATCCCGCTGGCGTCGCTCCTGGGCGGCCTGGCGGTCCCCTCCCTGGCGCTGACGGTGGGCTGGCGCTGGGCGTTCGCCCTCGCCGCGGTGCTGGCGCTGGCGGCGAGCACGGCCGTGCCCCGGCCCAGGCGGTCGCTGGCGCTGCGCCGCGCCGCCGAGGGCACTCGGGCGCGGCCGGAGCCGATCGCCCCGCTGGTCGCGCTCGCTTTCGGGTTCGGGCTGGCGCTGATGTCCTGCACCTCCCTGGGGACGTTCCTGGTCACGTCCGCGGTCGCCTCCGGCATCGGGCGCGGGACCGCCGGGCTGGTCGCCGCGCTGGCCAGCGTCGCCAGCCTGTCGACCCGGGTCGCGGTCGGCTTCCAGGCCGATCACCGCCAGGGCGGCCACCTCGCCGTCGCGGCGACCCTCCTCACCGGGGGTGCCGCGGGCTACCTGCTCCTGGCGCTCGGATCGGCCAGCCACTGGGCCTGGATCTTCGTCCCCGGGGCGGTGCTCGCCTACGGCGCGGGCTGGGGCTGGAACGGGCTCTTCAACTTCGCGGTGGTGCGCACCCACCCGCTCGCCCCCGCGCGCGCCACCGGGATCACCCAGACCGGGGGCCGGGTGGGGGGGATGATCGGCCCCCTCTGCTTCGGGGTGGTCGCGGTCCACGCGACCTTCGCGGCCGCCTGGGGAGCGGCGGCGGTGGAGGCGGTCGGAGGGGCCAGCCTCATCCTCTTCGGACGCCGGCTCCTGCGGGCGTCCACCCGAGCCGGGGCCGGCCCGGCCCCGGCGTCGGTACAATGACCAGCGCCGTGCCCACCAGTCCCATCACCGCCCCTCGCCGCTCCGCGCCCCATCACGCCAGCTAGGCGCGGCGGGCCGATGGCCCCGTCCGTGCCGCCAACCCTTCGCGAGTGCGAGGGGTTTTTTGTTTGTCCGTCACCGCGGCCCCCGCGCGCCGGCCCGGCCCGGCCCGTCGGCCGCACCCAGAGGACCCCCGCCAGCATGTGCCCTGCGCCCCCGCCGTCGGGACGGTCGCGATGAGCGGCGCCCCGGTGGTCGCCGTCCTCGACGGCGGCACCGGCAACCTGCGATCGGTCACCGCCGCCATCCGTCGCGCCGGCGGCGAGCCGACCATCGCCGCCACCAGCCGGGCCGCCCGCGCGGCCGTGGCGCTGGTGGTCCCCGGGGTGGGCGCCTTCGACCAGGGCATCGCCGCGCTCCGTGCCGGCGGGCTGGACCACGTCGTCCTCGACTTCGCCCAGCGCGGCCGGCCGGTGCTGGGGGTGTGCCTCGGGATGCACCTCCTCCACGAGGGGAGCGACGAGGGGGAGGCGGCCGGCCTTGGCCTTCTGCCCGGACGCGCCCATCGCCTGCGTGCCGGAGGGGCGATCAAGGTGCCGCACATGGGCTGGAACACGGTGCGGTGGTCCGAGCCGCACCCGTTCCTGGCCGGACTCCCGTCGCCGACCCGCTTCTACTTCGTCCATTCGTACGCGGTCCCGGCGGGGCCGCCGGCGGTCGCCGCGGTCACCCACGGGGAGGACTTCGCGGCCGCCTCCGCCCGGGGCTCCGTCTTCGCGACCCAGTTCCACCCGGAGCGCTCCGGAGCCGCCGGCCTGGTCGTCTACCGCCACCTGGTGGAGGCCGCCCGGTGCTGGTGATCCCCGCCATCGACCTCAGCCGGGGGCGGGTCGTCCGCCTGGTGGGTGGCGACCCCGAGCGGTCGACCGTCTTCGGCGCCGACCCCATCGCCACCGCGCGCACCTTCGCCGCCGCCGGGGCCGGGCTCATCCACGTGGTCGACCTCGATGCCGCGCTCGGGCGCGGCGACAACGGCGAGGTGATCTCGCGGCTCTGCGCGGCGGTGGCGGCCCCGGTCCAGGTGGGCGGCGGCCTGCGCACGGCGGCGGCCGTGGCCGCCCGGCTCGCCGCCGGCGCCGCGAGGGTGGTGCTGGGCACCAGGGCGGTGCGCGAGCCCGCCTTCGCCGCGGCCTGCGTCGCCGCCCACGGCGATCGCATCGTGGTCGCGCTCGACGTGCGCTCCGGGCTGGTCGCCGTCGACGGCTGGCGGGAGACGGCGGGTGCCCTCGCCGAGGTCCTCCCCGTGCTGGAGGCGGCCGGCGCCCCCCGGTTCCTCGTCACCGCGGTGGCCGCCGACGGGAGCCTTCGCGGCCCCGACTGCGGCCTCTACCGCTGGCTGGCCACAGCCGCCAGCCGCCCGGTCCTCGCCAGCGGCGGGGTGGGCGGGGAGAGCGACCTGGTGCGGCTGGCCGGCTGCGGCGTGGAGGGCGCGGTCGTCGGCACCGCCCTCTACCGGGCGCGGATCGACCTCGGCGCCGCCATCCGCCGGTTCGCGGAGGCGGGCTGATGGCCCTGGCCAAGCGGGTCGTCCCCTGCCTCGACATCGACCGCGGCCGGGTGGTCAAGGGGGTGCGGTTCGCCGGGCTCCGCGATGCCGGCGACCCGGTCCGGCTGGCCCAGCGCTACGAGGCCGAGGGTGCCGACGAGCTCGTCATCCTCGACGTCACCGCCACCCTCGAGGGGAGAGGGGCGACCGCCGCGGTGGTGACGCAGGTGGCGGAGCGGGTCGGCATCCCGGTCACGGTCGGCGGCGGGGTGCGTCGCGCCGAGGACGTCCGCACCCTGCTGCAGGCGGGGGCCGACAAGGTGGCCCTCAACACCGCCGCGGTGGGCGACCCCGCCGTGATCGCGCGCTGCGCCCGGCGCTTCGGGGCGCAGTGCATGGTGGTCGCCATCGACGCCCGCCGCCGGGCCGGGGAGGCGGGATGGGAGGTGGTGGTCGGCGCGGGTCGCACGCCCACCGGGCTGGGGGTCGTCGACTGGGCGGTGGCGGCGGTCGCGCAGGGAGCGGGCGAGCTGCTGCTCACCTCCATCGACCGCGACGGCACCCAGCTCGGCTACGACTGCGCCCTGGTCGCGGCGGTGGCGGGGGCGGTGCCGGTCCCGGTGGTGGCCTCGGGCGGTGCCGGCCGGCTCGCCCACTTCGCGGAGGCGCTGGAGGCCGGCGCCGACGCCGTCCTGGCCGCCTCCCAGTTCCACGACCGTCGGCTCTCGATCGGAGCCGTGAAGCAGTTTCTCGTCACGAGGGGGATCGAGGTGCGATGGCCATGAGGAAGACGTCTGCCGCCGACGACGCGGTCGCGATCGAGGGCCTGCGGTGGGATGCGGCCGGGCTGATCCCGGCGGTGGTGCAGGACGCCGAGAGCGGCGAGGTGCTGATGGTGGCGTGGATGAGCCCGGAGTCGGTGCGCCGCACCCTCGCCGACCGCCGCACCTGGTTCTTCAGCCGCTCCCGTCAGTCCCTCTGGGCCAAGGGCGAGACGTCGGGCCACATCCAGCGCGTGCGCTGGCTGCGGGCCGACTGCGACGCCGACACCCTGCTGGTCGGGGTCGAGCAGGTGGGCGCCGCCTGCCACACCGGTCGTCGCTCGTGCTTCGCCCGCGAGGTGGCGGCGCCGTGCTGAGCCTGGCCTTGCCCAAGGGATCGCTGGAGGGGCCGACCCTGGCGCTGCTGGAGGCGGCCGACCTGGCCCTGCGGCGCGGGTCGTCACGCGACTACCACGGCCGCATCGACGACGCCCGGATCGAGCGGGTATCGCTGCTGCGGCCCCAGGAGATCCCGCTCTTCGTGCAGGACGGCTTCTTCGACCTCGGCGTCACCGGCCGCGACTGGGTGGTCGAGACCGGGGTCGACGTGGTGGAGCTGGCCGGCCTCGACTACGCCAGGAGCGGCACCGGCCAGCGGGTCCGGATCGTGCTCGCCGTCGCGGTCGACCATCCCGCCGCCTGCGCCGCCGAGCTGGCCCCGGGGTCGCGGATCTCGACCGAGTATCCCAACCTCACCCAGGGCTTCTTCCAGCGGCTGGGGCGGCCGATGCGGGTCTTCCCCTCCTACGGGGCCACCGAGGCCAAGGTCCCGGGCATCGTCGACGCCATCGTCGATGTCACCGAGACCGGCTCCACCCTCCGGGCCCACGGGCTCAGAGTGATCGAGACCCTCTTGGAGTCGGAGGTGCTCCTCGTGGCGGGGCGGGCGGCCGCTGCCGACCCCGAGCGGCGAACGGCGATGGACGACCTCGCCACCATCCTGACCGGAGCCCTTCGGGCACAGGGACGGGTGCTCCTCAAGCTGAACGTCGGGGAGTCGGAGCTCCAGACGGTGCTGGCCGCCCTGCCCTCGATGAAGGCCCCCACCGTCTCCCCCCTGGCCGGCGCCCTCGCCTACGCGGTGGAGAGCGTGGTGGAGAAGGCCCAGGTCAACACGCTGATCCCGCGCCTGCGCGCGGCGGGGGCCACTGACCTCCTGGAGCTGCCCATTCGCAAGATCATCCCGTGACCGGCCCGCTCCCTGCGGCGGGCCCGCGAGGGCGGCGCGCTGGCCCGGTCGCCGCGCCCCCACCTCCGTCCACCCGGGGAGACGCTCCCCGACCGGGGTCA
>Ga0307372_10013083_pt1 | contig 10772 bp, 9 predicted proteins | sample OX1MG_FD_202533 | JGI IMG/M metagenome (GOLD analysis project Ga0307372, IMG submission 202533) | Soil microbial communities from Risofladan, Vaasa, Finland - OX-1 | ecosystem: Environmental > Terrestrial > Soil > Coastal area > Acid sulfate soil | place: Finland: Risofladan, Vaasa | collected...
CGCCCCATGCCATCGTACAGAGGACGGTCACCGACTGGCGGGCCTCCATTGACCGCTGTTGGGATGAGCAACTCGGTGTGTGGCTCCCGGAGAAGCGCTCAGCACCGTTATCGTGGCATCCCCCTTGGTACCAACCGAGGGTCCCTGTCGCCGAAATGCAGGATCACGGGGTGATGGTGACCGTGGAAGCCGGGTCATTGGCCCCGAGCGGGGCCACCACGGTCGAGTTGTCGAAGGTCAGATGCGCCCCGTCGAGTGCCACCCATGCTCCGCTCTTGGGCGGACCGTCGGAAGGTCGCCTGGCAAAGGTGACGCCGTTGAACGTGAGGTTCCCCGGACCGTCGACCCAGATCCCCGCCGGTGGGGTACCGCTGAACCTGTTCCTCATGACAATGGTTCCGCGGTTGAAGGTGACCGGTTGACCCGACCGGGCAGCGTCTCGGACGAGTCCGATGTCACCGGAGAAGTGGGAGTCGTTGAGGGTCACCGGCCCGGCGAGGGTCCCCTGCATGAGGATGCCCTTGCTCCCACCGGGTCGATTGATGGTGATGTTGCCCGCCCCGATCCCCGTGAGGTCGCTCTCGAAGTCCCAACCCGCATCCGCCGACGAGTTGATGGTGACGTCGTTCAGGGTGGAGGCGGTGGCGTAGGCCATGGTCACCCCCTGGCGGCCGGCTTTGTTGATCGTGTAGCCGTTGACCGTGAGATCGGTCGTCGGTGGGTGGCCCGGTTCGAATCCGAGGATCAGGCCGTCCCCATAGGTGTTGTTGGCGCTGACATTGTCGAGGGTCACGTTGGCACTCGAGAGAATCCGTATTCCTTCCTCGTTCACCCATGGCAGTCCGCGATAGCCGCCTGCGAGGTTCCGGCCGTTGAGGACCACGTTGCTGATGGTGACGTGCGACGTGTCCTTGATACGGATGATCGGTTCGACCTTGGCGGTGGTCCCTTCAGCCTTGACCTGCCCCTTGGACTCGGCCTTGACGCTGTCGTCGTAGGTCCCGCCGTTGAGGGTGACGGGCTTGGTGATCAGGATGCCGGCCGTTTTGTAGCACCCCGAGCCGTTGAACACGCCACCCGCCGGCAACGCGGCAATGGCCGCGGCCGGATCGGGCTTGCACCTCGATTTCCTACCGCGAGCGACCGCGGCCGGGATCGGCACCGCTGGCCCGGCGGGCAAAACCCCTGCCCGGGGCTTCGGACCCGATCCGCTGCCAGGGCCCGGTCGGGTGGTGGTGGTCGGTGCCGGAGCGGTGGTGGTCGGTGCCGGAGCGGTGGTGGTCGGTGCCGGAGCGGTGGTGGTCGGTGCCGGAGTGGTGGTGGTCGGCAGTGGCGATCCCCCAAAGACCTGATTCAAGAAGCCCACATAGACCGAGGGTGGCACATTGGCGTTGACCCCTTGTTCAACATTTTGCCAAAACCCTGCGGCGCCGTTTGCCAACCCGAAGTTGTATGCATCAAACAGAATCTGGGTGGTGATGACGGTCGGAGGATCGTGGGGGTTGATCCCGATGCCGATGAGTGTGGGAATTTGTGGTGCAGCTGTGTGGGCTTGCGCCAAAGCGGCCGGGACGAACGAGGTCCAAGCCGAGGTTCCCTCTGCCTGTTGGCTTTGGATGGAGTAGTAGTCCTCTCCCGCCGCTGCCCACGCTCCCCGGCCCTCACTCAGCCAGGTCGCGTACTTGTTCGGAAAGCCGCCCTGCCCTGCGGTCATGCCCACGTCAGCAGATGGCGTGAATAGGAACTTCAACCCCTTGGCGTGGACCAGTGCGATGGCCTGCTGGACATAGGTCAGGTTGCCGGTGCCCAGAGCATCCACCTCGGCTTGTGGCGTGCCGTTGGACGCCTGCCCTTCCGGGTCGTATTGCACGGCAGCCAGCCCCGGTGGGTTCGGCTGGCCGGGACCATACGGGCCGCCCGGTCCGAACACGCCCAGGATGCCTGGTGCGTTGGTGAGGAAGTTGGGACCAAAGCTGTTGAACAGCCAGGCGTGTGATGCCAGCGGATAGGCGGCCTTGGAGGCCGCAATAGCCGCTACCGTTGTAGCCACCGGGTCGCCGTTCGCCCCATCCGGCATAAAGGTATGTGGCTGGTTGAAGAAGGCGTTGGCGACGTTCTGCGGCAGGGCACCGGTCGAGAGTGACGTCAGGCTGTGGAGTTTCGCGGTCCCGATGATTTGATAGTCCTGCTGTGTCGACGGCACTGTCGCCGTGGTGCTCGGGTCGGTTGTGATCGTCGGGGACGGTGGCCGGTCTGGTGACGGTCGTTGCCGTCGATGCCATCGACGGGGGGACGGTGGGCGACGTCGGTGTGTCCGACGCACCCGACCGGATCCGCGTGCTCAGACCGACGGCGACCCCGTGGGCCGACGTGGCCGCAGGTCGAACCGTGGCGCTGAGTTCGATCGCCGTCGCTGCCAATCCGGCGGCTGACATGGCGGCCGCCGCGACGACCACCGCCACGAGGCCAAAACGCTGCCTTCCGATGCGGTACTGGTGAGTTGCGTCGTAGATCCGCGCATCCCGGTTGTTCCTCAAGTTGCCCTCCGACCCCGAGAGGCCAGAGCAGCTCGTCAGAAGGCCCCGTATCTTGGCGCATCCGATTCGACAGCCCGGCTGACTCGTGGAGTCCCGTGGTTCTGCGTCCCCCCCTCGCGGAGGGTTTGCCCTTATCGTCCATGCGCCCCGGAGCGAAGCTCTGGGGCTGGTAGAAGGCTACCCGCTGGCTCGCGCCGCCCACAAGGGCCGCAACTGCATCGTCTCGGGGTCGTTGTCACGACACCAGGGACTCCGGGCCCCTGGACCATGCGACCTTCGGATCAGCTGGGCGGGAGGCAGGCGGAGCAGGACCGAGCGAGGGGAGAATCAGCGAGCCGGGCGTCCTCGATCGGGGCCCCGCAGGACCCGCACACGCCGTAGGTGCCGTCGTCGAGCCTGGTGAGAGCCCCTTCGACCTCGTCGAGGAGCTCGTCGACCGCGTCGAGGGACGTCTCTGACGTGTGGAAGCCGTCCACAGCCGGGTTCGATCCATCAGCGGCATGGCCGACGCGTTGCTCCGGCGCTTGGACCGTGGCCTGGTCGGTCTCCATGGACGTCAGCGTACCCGCGTCGGAACGCCGGCCCGTAGGGTTGACGGCGTGGAACCCAGCCCCGACCCCGGTGCGCATCGCCCGCCCCACGAGACGGATGCCCTGGCCAGTCTGATCGGCGCCGGCCAGTTGGTTCCCTGCCTCGACGGGGTCGACCGGCCTGCCGTCGAGCTGGACCAGGCCGCTTCCACCCAGGCCCACCCCGATGCCTGGGTCCGGGTGGCCGAGTTCCTCCCCTGGTACTCGAGCGTGCACCGGGGGGCCGGCTACCGGTCCCGGCATGCCACCGCCGCCTACGAGCGTGCCCGGCGGGCCGTCCTCGAATTTGCCGGGCGCCCACCGGACGGCCCCGATGTGGCCATCTTCTGTCGGAACACGACCGAGGCCATCAACCACCTGGCCTACCGTTTGGACCTCCGGCCCGATGACGTGGTGGTGACCACCGTGGTGGAGCACCACGCCAATCTGCTGCCCTGGGGACGGATGGCCACCCGCCGGTACGTCGAGTGCTCCACTGCGGGGACCTTCACCGTCGACGACGTGTGCGCCGCGCTCGACGGCGGTGGGCGCCCGGCGGCCCTACTGGCGTTGACCGGGGCCTCCAACGTGACCGGGTGGTTGCCCCCGATCGAGGCGATCATCGACGCCGCCCACGAACGGGGGGTACGCGTGGTGGTCGACGCGGCGCAACTGGCACCCCACCGACCGCTCCCCACCTCCGCCGACTTCCTCGCGTTCAGCGGACACAAGCTCTATGCCCCGTTCGGCTCCGGGGCCCTGATCGGACCGCGGGCGGTGTTCGAGGTCGGCGATCCCTTTTTGGCCGGAGGTGGGGCGGTGGACCTGGTCGGGCTGGACGAGGTGATCTGGACGGCCCCCCCGGACCGGGAGGAAGCCGGCTCCCCCAACGTGGTCGGCGCGGTTGCCCTCCATGCCGCCATCGACTCGCTCGGCAGCATCGGATGGGAGGCGATCAGCAACCACGAGCGCGCCCTGGCCGAGCGGCTGTCCCGCGGCATCCGTTCGATACCGGGAGTACACCTCCTCGGGCCGCTCGGCTCCGGGGCGACCGGCGACCGGGACACCGGCCGCCTTCCGGCGGCGACGCTGCCGGTGGCGGCGTTCACGGTCGAGGGCATGCACCATGCCCTGGTGGCGGCGCGGCTCAGCGCTGAGTACGGGATCGCCGTGCGCCACGGGTGCTTCTGCGCCCATCCCTACGTGGTGCGCCTCCTCGGTCTGGCCGACGAACAGGTCAGCGCCTATCGGCGCGAAGTGCTCCGGGGTGACCACCGCAACGTGCCCGGCGCGGTCCGAGCCAGCGCCGGCCTCGGCACGTCAGGCGCGGACATCGACGTCCTTCTCGCCGCGGTGGGCGATCTGGCCGGTGGTGCGCCTCCGCCCGTCCCGTACGAGCAGGACCCCGCCACCGGGGACTTCTTCCCCGTGACCGACCAGGAGGGATGGCGCGATGCGTCGCTGGAGACCGGCGCGGCCTGTGCCCGGGGGTGAAAGAGCCCATGGGCCGGGAGGGCCGGCGATCGCCGGATGGTCTCCTCCCGCTACTGCGTGGCTGTCGGCCGGGTGCACCTCCGGTTCCGCAGCCGGCTACCCCTGCCCTTCCGACGGCCTCCCTGCTCACCGGAGCCACCGTCGCCGACCCGGCCACGACCCGGGGCCGTCATGGGCATGGGACGACGTCACCCGACCCAGCCTGGACACCTTCCGACGCGGCGTGGGTTGACCGCGGCTCCGCCCTTCCGGTCAGAGGCCGCCGGTGATGGAGCCGATACGCTCCCCGACGGGCCGTTAGCTCATCCGGTAGAGCAGGGGACTTTTAATCCCAAGGTGGCGAGATCGAGACTCGCACGGCCCACCAGCTCAGAGGCGGTTTTTGCCCTCGTCACACCCTCCAGATAGCCTAAAACCCAACAGTTTGCCCAACAATTGGGAGAGGGCCCGGAGGGACGAATGCCCGGAAGCATGCGCGAGCGGCATCCGAACGTGTGGGAACTGCGGGTGTTCCTCGGCCGCGATGCCAAAGGCAAAGTGCGTCACGGCTACCAGACGTTTCGTGGCGGGAAGCGGGCCGCCGAGCGCGAGCTGTCCCGACTGGTCGCGGCGGCGGAGGACGAGCCGGTCCCACCACCGGTCGTCGAGGCACCCCGCTGGAACGTGCAAACCACGATCAACGATGCCATCCAGGGATGGAAGGACAACGGCTGGGAGGACCTCTCCCCGTCGACCGTCCGACGCTACGAGAACATGTGGATGAAGCACGTGCACGGGTCGATCGGGAACGAGCGACTGGCGACCCTCAGCCCATACGACGTCGAGAAGTACTTCCGTCGCCTGAAGGCCGACGGGCTGGCGGAGGCGAGCGTCCGTCAGATCCGGGCCCTGATGCATCGGGCTTGCCGGCTCGCCCGAAAGTGGAGCGGTGGCGCGCTGCCCAATCCGATCGCCGACACGGAGCTGCCCACCTGGGCACTGGACGAGCGGGACGAAGTGCGGGCTCCGAGCCTCGACGAGGTGCGCATGCTCATCGCCACGGCCGACACGTTCGATCCGAGCTTCGCGGCGGTGCTTCGATTGGTGGCAGCGACCGGAATGCGGAGGGGTGAGGTCTGCGCCCTGCGCTGGAACGACGTCGACCTCTCCGCCGGGACCGTGCGGATCAGCCAGAGCGTGGTGGCGGCCAAGGGCGGCGCCATCCTGAAATCGCCGAAGACCCGGGCCAGTATCCGAACCGTGGCCATCGACTCCGACACCGGCTCGATCCTCAGGCGGCTGCAGCTTGCACAGCGTTCGTTGGCGATGGCATGCGGATTGACCCTCGAGCCGGAGTCCTTTCTGTTCTCCTCCGAGCCCGGTGGGCTGATCCCACCTCACCCTGATGCGATGAGCCACACCTTCGCCACGGTGCGGTCGAAGGCAAAGGTGGCAGCTGACGTGCACATGCACTCGTTGCGCCACTTCCACGCCACTGCGCTCGATCCGGTGATCTCCGAGGCGCAGAAGCAGACCAGACTCGGTTGGTCGACCGTCAAGATGGCCCGGCACTACACCGACTCCGTGCCCGAGGAGGACCGGCGAGCCGCCGCTCACGTAGGGAAGATGCTGTCCTCGGGCGCTACCGGATCCGGAGCTCCTGCAGCATCGAGCTGATTCCTCGACCACATGCTCGGATGGGAGAGAGTCACGCTTGCGTCCTCGGGCGGGGTGAGCGGAAGTCCGGCGAGCAGGCGTTCGACTGATCTGCGGGGGATGCGGATCCTCTGGCCGATCCTGAAGTTGGGGAGTGGGAAGGTGCCGGCCTTGATGGACCGGTAGAGCGTGGATCGGGTCTCCCCCAACAGGACGGCGGCTTCCTCGACGCTGAGTAGCGGCTTCGGCGACTTCAAGGTCGGGTTGTTGCGCATGGTGGTCCTCCGGTCGTCATCAGTGCCAGGCGGTGCGCCGTGGTCCCACCCCATCCTCCGGATCGACGTCACCTCCAATGTCACCCTTGACTATCCGAAGGTCCGAGCCGAAAGGTGACGTTGGCCCGCAACCGGCCCTGAACGTCACCCCGAACGTCACCCTGAGTCCGCCGGCAACGTCACCCTCCCAGGTGGAGGCGGTGCGGGGCTCCGCCGCGCTCCCTGGCAGAGGGCCGACGTTTCGATCCGAGGAGGTGCCGGATCAGATGCTGCCCCGGGGGGCGACCCACTCGTGCTCGGCACCGCCGACGGCCCCGACCCGTTCGAAGTCGGCGTCGTAGTGCAGGACGATGAGTCCGGCCGACCGGGCGGCTGCCGAGATGATCAGGTCGGGGATGGCCAACCGGTGCTGCCCACGCTTGGCCAACTCGTGTTGGAGGTCAATGGCGAGGTCGAGCACTTCTGGCGTGATCGGGGCGCTGTCGAGGCTGCGACGCTCCAGGAGCACCGCCTCGTAGTCGGCAAGCCTCCGGCTGGAGAACAGCACCTCCAGGTCGACGATGGCACAGGTGGCGATCAGGCCGTCTTCTAAGAGCGGCCGTAGCCGGGCCTCGACGACCGGATGGGGAAAGCGGGCGAGCGCGCTCTTGTCGGCCAGATACCGCGCGTTCAGCGCCACGCGCCGGACATCACCGAGGGGTCATCCAGGTCGAGTCCGGCCATCGCCCCCAGACGGTCGGCATAGCTGCGACGGCGAGCAGCCAACACGACCGATTCGAGGGAGCGGTTGACGGCCTCCTTCATCGTCGACGCCCCGAGGATGGTCGTGGCCTCGGCGAGGAGGTCGTTGTCGATGTCGACCAGGTGCTTGCTCATGGGTCCAGTATATCCCCTGAGTATCAGGGTGGATATATTCCACCGGTGCTCACGCTCCGGCGGAGCGGACGGGAGTGCGGAGCAACTTTGGGGGTCGGTAGCAGGATTATGGCCAGGAAGTCCCCAGGCATGGCCTCACCTCCCGAAGCCGTAGTCACGGTCGTTGGCGATGCTGCGGCGGTCGTCTCGGTCCCAGCTGAAGGGGACGACCGGAGCCGGGGCCGGTCGGGGGTTCAACTCTCCTTCGACCGTCCAGCGTTCATGGTCGTTCTCGTGTTTTACCGCCCGGAGCTTCGCACCCAATTCGGCCAGTTGGGCGGGTGCCTCGGGGTGATCGTCCGTCCATCGGTCCCGTTCGGAGACCTCGTGGGAGATGTCGCCGACCTTCTGGGTGGCTCGATCCAAGGCCTCGGTCAGCTTCCGTTCCTCAGGGCGGAACAGCTTCTCCAGCCGCTCTTCGGCAGCTTGGACGCGATCGATGTGGGCCTGGGCATGGCGACGGGCAATCCGCCGGATGCCTCTCGGGCGGTCCTTGTTCTCGGCCATGAGCTGATTCTGGAAAGCCTGCTGCCTGGCGGAGACCAGTTCCCCGGCGGCCCGGCCCAGCTCGCCGCCTGACCGCAACCCGCGTTCCTTCTGCAGCCATTCCAGATCCCTCGTGGCTGCCCTCAGGTCGGATTCGGCCTGGCGGAGCTGGGAAGTGATGGTCTTCGGGATGGCGGTGGCCAGGGCGTCCCGTTCCGCCTGCAGCGCTTGCTGTCTGAGGGATGCGATCTCTGCCGACGGCAACCGAGGCGCGTCCGGGTCGAGCTTCTCGGTTCGGTTCAAGCCGGTGTCGATGGCCCACTTCCAACGTCGTTCGGTCTCCCAGTTGCGACAGAGGTCCTCGCGGGCCTGGTCGAGGTCGTCAGCGGCCAGGTAGAGCTGGGTGTGCTCTCTGGCTCTGCTCATGGCCACATAGGCCAGCTCTCGCCCTCCGCCGTCCTCAAAGACATGGGCGATGTCGTGGGTGGCCCCTTGGCTCCGATGCACCGTGGTGGCATAGCCGTGGGCCAATTGGGAGGCTCCGATTGCGTCCTGTTCGAACCAGTACCGCCTGCCGTCCTCCATCTCGACGGCGATGCGCACTTCCTCCAGGTCGACCGCCGTCACCACGCCCCGCTCGGAGGTGACCACCTGTCCCCCTGCGGCGGGCGCCAGGGTGACGATCCGGTCGCCAGCCGCATAGTGGGCACCCCCGGGGGCCACCAGCTCGGGCCCGGTGAGTCGTCCCTCGGCTGCCATGCGCTCTCGGGCCAGGCGGTTGAGTTCGGCCACGTTGGCCCGCCTCCAGGCGAACATGGCGGCGTCCTTGCCGGAAAGGGTGTCTGTCGCCCACTGGTCGACCAGCGTGTCGAGCGCCTCGGTGCGGGTCGGCTCGCAAACGACGCGTCCGTGGTCGAGGTAGAACCCGACGGCTCGGGTGACGTTGCCGGCCCGAAGTTCGGCCAGGGCCTGCCGTTCGGCGTCGTTGCGCTGTCGGACGTTCTGGTCGAGGGTGTGCACGATCCCGCCGTGGCGTTCGACCAGGGCCCCCATGGCCCCACCCACCGACACGGCACCGAGTTGGCGGTCGTCACCGACCATGACCACCTTGGATCCCGCCAGCCGGGCCTGGTCGAGCAGGAAGGAGACATCCCGATCACCTGCCATCCCGGCCTCGTCGAGCACCAGGACGTGATGGGGCGTGAGCCGCATCCGGTCGTGTTCGAGCCTCCAGCGCAGGGAAGCGAGCGTCCGGGACTCGGACAGTCCCGCCTCCTTACCCAATGTCCGCGCCGCCTGGCCGGAGGTCGAGGTGCCCACCACGGTGAAGCCGCCGGTCTCGAACGCGTCCCGGACGGCGGCCATGACCGTCGTCTTGCCCGATCCGGCCACACCCTCGACCAGCTCCACTCCCCGGCCCGAGGTGGCGATGCCCAACACCGCCGCCAGCTGGCCGGGGGTCAGTTGCGACCCCAGGTCAGCGCTCTGGCGGCCCACCGCACCGGCTGCCACCTCAGGGGTGACCCTGGCCGCCTCCCGGTTCTCGACGCCTCGCTCCACTGCTTGTTCGATGGCCAGCTCGGTGGCGATGACATGGGCTGTGGCATAGGCCTGCTCCGATGCCCTCGGGACACCGACCAGGGGGATGGCATCGGGGTCACGGAGGACGCGGGTCGTGACTTTGTCCAACTCGGCGGCCGGCAGTCCGAAGACCATTGGCGCCACAGCCACGATGACGTCCCGCTTGGCGAACACCTTGCGGGCGGACAGTGTCCCGTTCGGTCCCAACAGGTCCTCGGCTATTGCGGTCAATGCTCGGTTGCCGAGGAACTCGTTCCCGTTGTTGTGCTGGCGCTGGTAGGCGAGTCCGGCCTGTTCGATGTCGGCCACCAGCTGATCGGGCGGGAAGCCGGCAGTGGTCAACTCGGCACGCCACCTCGGCAACAGGTCCTCGACCGACGTGTGGCGCTTGGCCTTCCTCGTCTCCCGGGCCGCCACCTGGCGGGCCTGGTAGGTGGAAAAGCCCTTCTCGGCCACGGCGCGCTGGATCTCGACAGAGCGCTTGGAGTGGACCGCCAGGGCGGCGTCGGGGATGCCAGCGATCTTCCAGTGCCCGAGCTTGCCGGATGGACCGGGATCGGCCTCGATGCCGTAGCCGAGTTGGACTGCTGTGGCAGCCGAGGCCATGCGGCCGACCATGGTGGCGGCGTGGAGGTGTTCTCGCCACAGGGTGGTGTCGGGAGCCTTGGTGCCGCCTTTTCCGTCCAGCATCTCGATCACGTTGGCGATGAGCACGTGGTCGTGGGGTCCGGGATCACCGGCCCGGGTGGTGGCGTGGCGGGCGTGGGCGTAGACGAGGCCGGTGGTGGCTGTCGGCACGGCAGCTACTCCCCGGCGTCCGCCGCGTTCTTTTGTCAGGTCGTCCAGGTAGCGAAGCGTGGCGTCCCGCTCGGCGTCCATGATGGCGTGCATGTCCTCTGCGCGCCCGAGGACCCCCAGTTCGGCGACAGACTTGTGGGCGGCGATGACCAGCTCCATGCCCGGGCGCCTGGCGCTGACCATCCGCTCGCCGGTCGCAGGGTGACGGGCCCCGCCGGGTCCGTAGAGGGCGTCGTAGGAGGGATTGTCGACGGGGCCGATCAGGCCGAGGGATTCGGCGCCCTTCCCGCCCCAGAGCAGCGGGGTCTCACCGCGCGAGGCGTAGTACTCGAGGGTGGCCCCGGGGAATGTGCGCGATCTCTGAACTTGGGATTAAACCCAGGCGACCAGCTCATGCCGCCTTTTTGACTGCGGGATAACGGGTTCTGGGTGGTCTTCGGGTTCCCTTTGGCCGCCCCGGGCCGGGCGTTGTGGATTTCGGT
>Ga0307372_10013084_pt1 | contig 10772 bp, 7 predicted proteins | sample OX1MG_FD_202533 | JGI IMG/M metagenome (GOLD analysis project Ga0307372, IMG submission 202533) | Soil microbial communities from Risofladan, Vaasa, Finland - OX-1 | ecosystem: Environmental > Terrestrial > Soil > Coastal area > Acid sulfate soil | place: Finland: Risofladan, Vaasa | collected...
GTTGCGGCGGCTCTCGCGCATCGTCGGCCGACAGCGCAACTTGTTCGTTCTGCCCAGCGGCAAGCGGTGGTGGCCTCGGATCGGCACCACGACGCAGCTCAGCGAGTATCTGAGCTTCGAGCAAATTCAATTCGTGCAGACGCAGCGTGATCGGGTCGAGCTGCGCTTCGTCGCGACCGCCGCGAACCCGATCAAGGATCCTGCCGCGCTTGCCGCCTGCTTAAGCGACGCCACGCCCGAGCCGATGGAGATCGTCCTCAAACGCGTATCCGAGATACCCCGCCATCGGTCGGGAAAATTCGAAGATTACGTCTGCGCGATCGACGCGGCGCAGGCGAGCTGAGGCCGGCGCTCAGGCGGCGGTGGCGATGTCCTCGCCGCGCCATTCCTCGAGCGTCAGCAAGTTCAGGCCGAGGCGGCCATAGTTGACCCGGAGGTATCCGTCTGCAGCGCGCATTACAGCCTCGGGCGTGATCGTCTCGACTTCCTGCGCCATCACGCCGACATACACAACATCGCTCCAGCGATAACGGTAGCGATAGAGGCCGATGCCGTTCTGGAGCCGCGCCAGCAGTTGGATATCGCGCTTCAGGCGGATGTCCGAGACGAGGAAGTGGCATGTGCCGTTAACGAACACCTCGCCCGGCGGACAACTCTGCGTCGTCGCCGAGGTCGTTGTCCCGAGCGACTGCGCGATGCCGAGCAGCGAATCGGGCGTCCAATCCAAAGCGGGATCGTCTTCGCGCTGGCGCCCCATCAGCGATTTGTCGGTTTGACCGAAATAGAATCGCACGCCGGCCCAAGCGCCGTAATTGTGGGATCCCTCGCCGACGCGTCCCTCGACAAAGAACGACGCCATGATGCCCGGGCCGACCGGCATGCCGTATTCCGTGCCGAGCGCCAGCGCATTCTTGCCGCCGGCATAGACATGGCCGATCGACGCCTTCCAATCATCGAGCGGATAATAAGCGAGGTTGGCGTGATCGAAGAAACGCGCGACGTTTTCGAGGCCCGGAGTCTGGGACGTGATCGTCGCGGTCCCGCCGCCACTGGCTGTCGTCGAAGAACTGGTCGTAATGTGGGTGGCGTCGTTGCCGGTTTCGACGCCGGCAATGCCGCTCAGGGTCAGCCGTCCCCAATAATATTCGCCCTCGGCGCCGAGGCGGGTGACATGAACGCCGCCATAGCGGTCCCACATCGTCTGGTCGAGATAAAGGCCGGCCAATCCCTGACGCGGATCGCGCCAGAAAAGATGGCCGCCGACGACGCCGATCGCATGGTCGCCGTATTGGCCGCCGGCCGCATCGATCTGCGCGCCGAACTGACCTTGCAGCGGGACCGCTAGCGATCCGCCGACGCCATAGAGGCCGTTCTTGGCATACCCGCCGCCGAGCGCTTCAACCTTGCCGTTGAAACCGTCGACTGCCGGTGCGGTTGCGCCTGAAGGATCGAGTTTGGGCGGCGCGCTTTGGGCGGCGGCGGGGACGAACGGCACGCTGGCAAAGCAGCCTGCCACCGAAAGCACGGTGCTCGACAATAAAAAGCCGCGGAACGACATCGAGCCCCCCTTGCAAAGCACGACCTATCGGATCGCACGTCCCCCAAATATGCGAACAGCTTAAACAGTTTTGCCAATGCCGGCAATCGACACCATTTCGTTTGCGCACTTGCACGTCGTGCTCCAGAGGGGCTTAAGTGGCGCGTCGAAGAAGGCGGAGTAGCGAGAAAATGGTCGAGCGAAGCGAAACCAGCGGCGGCATCGGTAAGCCGGTTCAGCGCAAGGAAGACCGGCGGCTGCTGACCGGCAAGGGCTATTACGTCGCCGATGTGCGGCTGCCGAACGCGGCCTATGCCGTGCTGGTACGCTCGCCGCATGCGCATGCGCGCCTCCGCGGGATCGATACCGATGCCGCGCGGGCCTCGCCAGGCGTCATCGCCGTGCTGACCGGCAAAGACCTGATCGCCGACGGGCTGCATCTGATGGATCACAAGCCCTCGCTGGTCGGCCCGCCCGACGTCGCGGTCACCGTCCGTCCCGGCTTCAAAACCTTCGTCCACGGCCAGCCGATGCTGCCGGCGGACAAGGCGCGCTATGTGGGCGAGCCGGTGGCGCTGGTCGTCGCCGAGAGCATCGATCAGGCAAAAGACGGCGCCGAGCTGGTCGAGGTCGAATACCAGGTGCTGCCGGCGGTCGCGATGGCCAAGGACGCGCTCGATCCCAAAGCCGCGAAGGTATGGGACGAGGCGGAATCGAATCTCGTGGTCGATGTCGATGTCGGCGACCGGGCGGCGGCCGACGCGGCCTTCGCCAAGGCCGCGCATGTCGTGCGTTTCGAGACCTGGTGCAACCGCGTCACCGGCACGCCGATGGAGCCGCGCAACGCGGTCGGCGATTACGATCCGACGACCGATCTCTATACGCTCTATGCCGGCACCGGCAGCGGCGTTGCGCGCGAGCGCGGCGATCTTGCGAGCGTGCTGGGCGTGCCGATCGAGAACGTCCGCGCGCTGTGCGGCGACATGGGCGGCAATTTCGGCACCCGCAATTTCTTCTTTCCCGAATACGCGCTCTTGCCCTGGGCGGCCAAGCGCATCGGCCGGCCGGTCAAATGGCTCGGCGACCGCACCGAATCCTTCGTCAGCGACTATCAAGGCCGCGATTTGACGGTCGAGGCCGAGCTTGCGCTCGACCAGGACGGCAAGTTCCTCGCGATGCGCGGCACCAATATCAGCAATCTCGGCGCGCATACCATCGTCTTCGTGCCGTTGCGTAAGGGCCTCGGCCAGATGTCGGGCGTTTACGACATTCCGGCGGTGCATTTCCGCGGCTGCGCCGTCGTTACCAATACGCCGCCGACGACGCCCTATCGCAGCGCCGGCCGGCCCGAGGCGGTCTATGTGCTGGAGCGGCTGGTCGATCTCGCGGCCGATCAATGCGGCTTCGATCCGGTCGCGCTGCGCCGGCGCAATTTCATTCCCGAGAAGGCTTTTCCCTATACCAACGCGGTCGGTCAGACCTACGACAATGGCCAGTACGAAAAGGGCATGGATGCGGCGCTGAAGCTCGCCGACTGGAACGGCTTTGCGGGACGTAAAGCCGAATCGAAAAAACACGGCAAGCTGCGCGGCTTTGGCATCGGCAATTACGTCGAGATCGCCGGCGGCTTCCCGCGCGAGCGCGCCGAGGTGACGGTGGCGCCCGAGGGCCGCGTCGAGCTCGTGCTCGGCACCATGAACAGCGGCCAGGGCCACGAGACTAGCTTCGCGCAGCTTTTGACCGAATGGCTCGGCGTGCCGTTCGAGAGCGTCGATTACGTCGCGCATGACACCAAGCGGGTCTCGGCCGGCGGCGGCTCGCATTCCGGCCGCTCGATGCGCCTCGCCAGCCTCGTCATCGGCATCGCTTCGGACAAGATCATCGAGAAGGGCAAGAAGATCGCCTCCTATCTGCTCGAGGCGTCGGTTGCCGATATCGAATTCACGCACGGCCGCTTCGGCATCAAAGGCACCGACCGCTATTTCAACATCTTCGATGTCGCCAAGGCGGCGGCGACGCGCAGCGACTTGCCCGACGATCTGAAGGGCAAGCTCGACGGCATCGGCGACCAGGTCGTCACCTCGGGCGCCTGGCCATCGGGCACGCATATCTGCGAGGTCGAGGTCGATCCCGATACTGGCGCCGTCGAGATTCTGCATTGGAGCGGCGTCGACGATGTCGGCCTCGCGATCAATCCGATGATCCTGCACGGCCAGACCCACGGTGCGGCGGCGCAAGGCATCGGCCAGGCGCTCTTGGAGCTGTGCCATTACGACCGCGAGAGCGGGCAGAACCTCTCGGCGTCGTTCATGGATTACGCCGTGCCGCGCGCCGACATGATGCCGTCCTTCAATACCGCGTTGATCGAGGTGCCGGCGACCAGCCATCGTTACGGCATCCGTCCGGGCGGCGAGGGCGGCACCACGCCGGCGCTGGCCGCGGTCATCAACGCGATCGTCGACGCGCTGTCGGAGCTCGGCGTTCGCCATGTCGAGATGCCGGCAACGCCCGAGCGCGTGTGGCAGGCGATCCGCGCGGCAAAGGCCGCGGCGAAGTAGGGCGCAGCGCTGCTCGTATCCGCTCTCCCCGCCGGGGAGAGGGACAACCCGGCCAATCGCGAAGAGCGATTGGCCGGGTTTTTGTCGGTGAGGGGCTCTATCGCGCCGCCTGGATCGCGCGCCAGACCTTCTCCGCCGTTGCCGGCATCTCGATCTCGGGCGCGCCGGCGTGGAAAAGCGCGTCGTTGACCGCGTTCATCAGCGCCGGGATCGCGCCGATCGTGCCGGCCTCGCCGACGCCTTTGACGCCCAGCGGATTGCGGTTGGTCGGCGAGGTGTTGCTGCCGAGCGCGAAGTCGCAGAAATCGTCGGCGCGCGGCATGCAGTAATCCATGAACGACCCGCTGAGGAGCTGGCCGCTCCGGTCGTAGACGATGTCCTCGCACAGCGCCTGGCCGAGGCCCTGGACGATGCCGCCTTGGATCTGGCCTTCGCAGATCAGCGGATTGAGCACCGTGCCGACATCGTCGACCGCCGAATAGCGCGTCAGCGTTAGCTTGCCGGTTTCGGCATCGATCTCGATTTCGCAGATATGCGCGCCACTGGGAAAGGTCGAGGCGTTGGCCGGCCCGTAATTGGCGCGCTCGGTAAAGCCGATCTCGACGTCGTTCGGCAGTTGGCCCCAGTCGAAGGAATGCTTGCCGACCTGGGCCATGCTGACCTTGCGGTCGGTGCCGGCGATCGCGAAATTGCCGTTCTCGAAGACGATGTCGCCGGTCGCCGCTTCCATCATATGCGCGGCGATCTTCTTGCCCTTCTCGATCAGCTTCTCGGCTGCCATCGTGATCGCGCCGCCGGCGAGGATCGCCGAGCGCGAGCCGAACGTGCCGACGCCGTTATCCACGAGATCGGTGTCGCCATATTCGTAGCGGATGTTGTCGGCATCGATGCCGAGCTTTTCCGAAAGCACCTGCTTGAAGACCGTGCCGTGGCCCTGGCCGTGATCCATGCTGCCGGTGATGAGCGTCACGGTGCCCGAGGCATCGAAGCGCACCTCGGCGAATTCGAAATCGCGCCCGCCGGTCGCGGCGACCGCCGTCGCGACGCCGAAGCCCAGTATCTTGCCGCGCTTTTTGGCGGCGTCGCGCCGCGCGGCTAGGCCGCCTTGCTCGGCGAGGGCCAGTGCATCGGCGAGGTTCTTGGCGAAATCGCCGCCGTCATAGACCTGCTTCATTGCGGTGGTGTAGGGCATCGCGCTGGCCGGCACGGTGTTGCGCCGGCGCAGCTCGGCCGCGTCGATTCTGAGTTGATGTGCGGCCTTGTCGATGATCGTCTCGGTGACGAAGATCGGCTCGGGCCGGCCGCCGCCGCGATAGGGCGCGATGCTCATCGTGTTGGTCAGCACCGCTTTCACCTGCGCGTGGATCGCGGGGAAGGCGTAGGTGTTGACGAGACAGCCGAGCGCCACCGTCAGCGGAATGGTCGGGCGCTCGGACGAGAAATAGGCGCCGATCGATGCGTTGTTGATTGCCCGCAATCCGAGGAACTTGCCGTCCTGGTCGAGCGCCAGCGTCGTCTCGACGACGCTGCCGCGGCTCTGCTCGTCGGTCGCGATTCCTTCGCTGCGCTCCGACGTCCAGCGCACCGGCCGGCCGGTCGCCTCGGCGGCAAAGAGCGACAGCGCGTATTCGGGATAGCAGCCGCCCTTCATGCCGAAGCCGCCGCCCATATTGTCGCAAATGACGCGGAACCTGGTGTGCGGCAGCTTGAAAATCTGACCGGCGAGCGCGGCGCGCGTGCCATGCGCCGATTGCACCGTGCAGCGGATGGTGTAGCGTTTGTCCTCGGCATCGTATTGCCCGATGCAGCCGCGCGGCTCCATCGTGTTGGCGGTGATGCGGTTGATGACGATCTTGTGCTTCACGAGATGCGCCGCCTTGGCGAAAGCGGCGTCGACCGCTTCCTTGCTGCCGCCCTCGTGAAAGAACGCCTCGTTGCCGGTGTTCTCGTCGTAAACCGCGGGCGCGCCGGGAGCGAGCGCCTGTTCGGCAGAAACCACCGCCGGCAGTATCTCATACGTCACCTCGATCAGCTCGGCCGCGTCCTTTGCCTGGTTCAGCGTCTCCGCCACCACGAACGCGACCGGGTCGCCGACATAGCGCACGCGATCCTTGACCAGCAGCGGCTGTGGGCAGACGAAGGCCGGCGCGCCGTTGCTGCGCTTCCTCGGAGCAAACGGTCGCAAGGTGCCGAGGCCGCGCTTGGCGAGATCGGCCGCGGTCAGCACGGCCAATACGCCGGGCGCGGCCTTGGCGCGCGCCGTGTCGAGCGCGACGATCTTGGCATGGGCATGGGGCGAGCGCAGCACATGAGCCTGCGCCTCGCCGGATGCTTTCATGTCCGAGACATAGCGGCCCTTGCCGCGCAGCAGCCGGAAATCCTCCTCGCGCACGACATGCTGGCCGATTTTCTGAACGCTCATGCGCTGCCCCCTGCTTGTATGGGATTAATTTATCGGGTTTCCTCGCCGTGGGAAACCGCCGCCATCACGGGAGGATAACCGGTGGAACGCCAGAAATCGCCGCCTTTCGACCGCCTCTACCGCGCACCCAAGATCAAACTGCCGCCGGGCGCCTGCGACACGCATTTCCACTTCCTCGGGCCGCAAGCGCAGTTTCCCTTCGTTCCGGACCATGTCTTCAGCCATCTCGATTTCGAGGATGCGACGATCGAAGATTGGCTCGCCATGCAGGACGCGATGGGCCTGTCGCGCGGCCTTCTCACCATGTCGATGATGTATGGGCATAATTACGAGCTGGCGCTGCACGGCCTGTCGCGGTTTCCGGATCGCCTCCGCGCGGTGGTCGCGCCCTGGTCGGGCATCACCGATCGGGAGCTCGAGATACTCACCCAGGGCGGCGTCGTCGGCGCCCGGTTCGCCTGGCGCTTCGGCCCAGAGCTCGACACGCGGATGGTGCAGCGCGTGGATGAGCATGGCTGGGCGGCGCATTACCTCGTGCATGACGCGACGTGGAACGAAAAGATTCTCGCCTCGCCGGGACGGTTCGTGCTGGAGCATCTCGGCTATCTGAAAACAGAAAACGGCCTCGACAGTCCCGAGATGAAGTTCCTGCTGCAATGTCTCGATACCGGGCGTTGCTGGCTCAAGCTCAATCCGCGCTTTTCGTCGGACGAGCGCTTCCCGTTCGCGGATACGGTGCCGATCGTGCAAAAGCTGGTGGCGCACGCGCCGAACCGGATGCTGTGGGGCTCGGATTGGCCGCATCCGCAATATTTCAAGCCGATGCCGAACGACGCCGACCTGCTCGACATCATGCTCGATTGGGTGCCCGACGAGGCGATCCGCAACTTGATCTTCGTCGACAACCCGGCAGCGCTATGCGGGTTTCCCAAGATCGAAAAGGATTAGGCAATGGAGAAAATCTTGGACATAGCCGCAGCCACTTCCGCCCTGGCCGCCGCTGTTTTCTGGTTTTTTTCCGCTTATGGAAAACTTCCTCCGATGGTGGCTTATTGGGGCCAGGCTCCCGATAGCGACCCCTTTTTCTTAGCCGTAAAATTTTCGGCTGAAATGAACCGATGGGCGGCGGGCTTTTCCGGGATTTCGGCCCTTTGCATAGGTCTCCGCTTATTTATTCGCTAACGCATTTGGCCGCCGGCTAGCGCGGATCAGGGCGCGATCATATGCGCCGCGTCGGGGCTTGATTTGATGAGGCCCTGGTGGCGCGCGAGGTCGATGAAGAATTCGACCTGCTTGGGGTGGACCGTTACCTGCAACTCGGGCATCGGCGTCGTGGCGACGACCGCGGCCGGCAGCCTGGTATATTTGGCGAGGCTTGCGCGCGCCTCGGATTCGTGCGTGTCGATGAAGTCGATCGCCTCGGCCAGCGACTGGCGGAAGGCCGCGACCGTTGCCTTGTGCGTCTCGGCCCAGTCGCGCGTCGCCGCATAGACCGAGGTCAGCGTGTCCTTGGGCAAGGTCTCGTCGGGATTGCCGACGACATAGCCGATCTGCTGCAGCTTGCCGTAATAGGGATCGATTGCGCTGACGCCGTCGACGATGCCGGCGTTGAGCGCGTCGTACATCTGCTGGAAGCCGATCTCGACGAAATTGACCTTGGTGTAATCGACGCCGTTCAATTCGAGCCAGCGCCGCGCGATGACGTGGATCAGCGTGTTGAGCGATGGCACGCCGATCCTCTTACCGATGAGGTCTTGGGGCGCGTGAATGCCGCTGCCGTTCTTGACGAAGATGCCCGAGCGCGATTTCGAGGGCGACATGCTGGAGGAGGCGATGAACACCACGTCGATGCCTTGATCGCTCGCCTGGATGACGGCAAGCGCCGAGGGCGTGGCGAGCTGCGCCGAGCCGCCGACCAGCGCCGAGATCGCCGCGCCCTGATTGGTCAGCAGCACGAGATCGACGTCGAGCCCGTGCTTTTCGAAGATGCCGTGGTCTTCGGCGATATAACTGGGCATGAGGCCGGTGGTCGGCGCAAACAGCAGCGTCAGCTTCTCGGTCGCGCGCGCGGTGACGGGAAGAAGCAGCGCGAGCAGGACGAGCGTCAGGAAGGTTTTCGATTGGATCATGGCGCGGCGATTGTGCCAGCCCGATGCCGGCAAGACAATCTTCTCCCGATGCTGCGTTGCGAGGGCGACCTGCCCACATCGTCCCGCCGGTTGACAGGCAGCGACCCAAACCTCACGCTGCGCCATCAAATCAATCGAATTGCGTATCGGGGCGAGGGAATGGCGAAGAACGGTCACGATCGGGTCGGGCTGGCGCGGCGCAAATTCCGCGCGATCTTGCGCCGCAAGAAAATGACCGTGATGCCCGGCGGCTTCAGCCCGCTCTATGCGTTGCTGGCGCAGGAAGCGGGCTTCGAATGCTTTTTCCTGCCGGGCTCGCAGCTCTCGCATTTCCTCTACGGCGTGCCGGATAACGGCATCATCGGCTTGCGCGATCTGGTGGATCACGCACGCCACATGGCGGCGCATTGCGACATCCCGATCCTGGTCGATGCCGATACCGGCTATGGCAACGCGGTCAATGTCCATTTCGCGGTCGAGGAGATCATCCGCTCCGGCGTCGCGGCGATGCAGATCGAAGACCAAGAGGCGCCCAAGAAATCCGGCACCGCCGCGGGACGGCGGCTCATCCCGGTCGACGAGGCGGTCGGCAAGATCAAGGCGGCGGTCGCGGCGCGCGATGCGATGGATCCCGATTTCGTCATCTGCGCGCGGTGCGACGGCATCGGCGCCGAGGGCAGCAATTTCAACGATACGCTGAAGCGCTGCATCGCCTATATCGAGGAAGGCGGCGCCGATCTCATCTGGCTCAATTCGGTCGAGACGCGGGCGCAGCTTCGGCGCGCCTGCAAGGAAATACCGGCTCCGGTACTGGCGATCTGGGGTGGCAAGGATGCGCCGCCGAGCTGGCCGGAATACGACCGGCTGGGCGTGCGGATCGCGCTCTATCCGACGATCGCGGCGACCGCGGGCTTGCAGGCCTCGTGGGAGATGCTCAGCGATTTCCGCAAGCGCGGCGCCAAGGCGATGATGGGTTGGCACCGGCGCGTGGCCGCCAGCCCCTTCGGCACGCCCAACGTGAAGAAGCTTCTCGGCTATGATAAGATTCTCGAAGTCGAGAAGCGCTATCTCACCAAATCGGCCCAGCGCGATTATGCATCGACCTGGGGTCACAAGACGAATTTCGCGGATACGGGTATGCTGACGCGCGGCGGTCGCAAGCGCTCCACCAAGAAGACAGGAGAATTGCTTTAGCATGGCCAAGATCGTGCTCGGAATCGGGACCTCGCATGGTCCCATGTTGTCGACGCCGCCGGACCAATGGGGCCAGCGCGTCGCTGCGGACAAGCGCAATCCCGAGCACTGGTACCGGGGCAAGGCCTATAGCTTCGATCAGCTCGCGGCGCTCCGCGCCAACGAAAATCTCGACCGTCAGATCACGCAGCCGGTCTGGAACGAGCGCCACGCCGCCTGCCGCCGCGCCATCGGCAAGCTCGCCGATGTCTTCGCCGAGGCAAAGCCCGACGTCGCGGTGATCGTCGGCAACGATCAGATGGAAATGTTCGCCGATGCGCTGATCCCGGCGATGAGCGTCTATCGCGGCGAGACCATTCCCAACGCCTTCCCGCGCGAGGAGCAGATCGCGAAGATGCCGCCCGGCATCCCGATCGCGATCCCCGGCCACATTCCGCCGCGGGGCGCGACCTATAAGGGTCTGCCCGATCTCGCGCGCCATATCATCGAAACCGCGATCGCCGATCAGTTCGATGTCACCTCGCTGGGGCGGCTGCCGGACGGGGTCGAGCACATTCCGCACGCTTTCGGCTTCGTCTATCGCCAGATCATGAACGACGATCCGGTGCCGACCGTGCCGGTGGTGCTCAACACCTTCTATCCGCCCAACCAGCCGACGGTCGCACGCTGCTACGATTTCGGCAAATCGCTGCTGCGGGCGATCGAATCATGGAAAAGCGACGCGCGGGTCGCGCTCATCGCCTCGGGCGGCTTGACGCATTTCGTGATCGACGAGGACGTCGACAACGCGGTGATGGATGCGCTGAAGAGCCGCAAGATCGAAGGCGTCGCGTCGCTGGGCGAGCCGATCTTTCAGGCCGGCACGTCGGAGATCAAGAACTGGGTCCCGGTCGCCGGCGCGATGGCCGATCTCGGCTATCCGCCCACGGTCA
>Ga0307372_10013086_pt1 | contig 10771 bp, 9 predicted proteins | sample OX1MG_FD_202533 | JGI IMG/M metagenome (GOLD analysis project Ga0307372, IMG submission 202533) | Soil microbial communities from Risofladan, Vaasa, Finland - OX-1 | ecosystem: Environmental > Terrestrial > Soil > Coastal area > Acid sulfate soil | place: Finland: Risofladan, Vaasa | collected...
GGCCGCGCCGTGGGAGGGGGTCAACGCCGGCGATGCGATGGTCGTCTCGCAGGTGGCCATCGGCCTGCTCCGCCAGCAGCTCCGTCCCCACGATCAGGTCCACGGGATCGTCACCGACGGCGGCCGAGCGGCCAACGTCATTCCCGACTCGGTCACCGGCAGGTTCATGTGCCGGTCTGCCTCCCTGGCCGGGCTCGGGGTGCTCGAGCCCAGGGTGGTGAGCTGTTTCGAGGCCGGGGCGCTGGCCACCGGGACGTCGGTGCGCTTCGAGTCCCTGGCGCCGGTCTACTCCCACATGGAGAGCGACCACGACCTGTTGGCCCTCTACCGGGCGAACGCCGAAGCACTCGGCCGTTCCTTCTCCCTGGACGACGAGGAGGCCCCGCGGCCAACGCTGTCCACCGACATGGCCAACGTGTCGCTGGCGGTGCCGACCATCCATCCGCTGCTGGGCATCGACGCGGCAGGATCGGTCAACCACCAGCCCGAGTTCGCGGCCGCCTGCATCACCCCGTCGGCCGACGGCGCGGTGCGGGACGGTGCCCTGGCCATGGCCTGGACGGCGATCGATGCCGCCCGGACGGGACCGATGCGCGAACGGCTTCTGGCCCGTCAGTGATTCGGGTGGAACTCCCCGAACACCCCTCGCAGCACGTCCGACACCTCACCGAGCGTCGCCATCCTGGCCAGGGCGGTCTTCATGGGGACGAGCAGGTTTTGCGTCCCCCGTGCCGCGGCCTCCACATCGGAGAGGGCCGCTTCCACGGCTGACTGGTCCCGCTCCGCCTTCACCCGCTTCACGCGGGCCACCTGGGATCGCTGCAGATCGACGTCGATGGGGAAGACCTCCGACGGCTCCAGCTCCTCGTCCACGAACTTGTTCACCCCGACCACGATCTTCTCGCCGGCGTCGATCGCCTTGGCATAGGCGTAGGCGGCCTGCTCGATCTCCTGTTGCATGTACTGGGCCTCGATGGCGTCCACCGCACCGCCCATGGCGTCGATCCGTTCGAGGTACTCCCATGCCCCCTTTTCGACTTCATCGGTGAGGGCTTCCACGAACCACGAGCCGGCCAGCGGGTCCACCGTGTCGGCGATGCCGGACTCGTAGCCGACGATCTGCTGGGTCCGCAGGGCGATCTTGGCGGCGCGCTGGGTGGGGAGCCCGAGGGCCTCGTCGAAGCCGTTGGTGTGGAGGCTCTGCGTGCCTCCGAGCGCCGCGGCCAGTGCCTGCACCGTCACCCGTACGATGTTGTTCTCGGGCTGCTGGGCGGTCAGCGTGGAACCGCCGGTCTGGGTGTGGAAGCGGAGCAGGGTCGATCTCTTGTCCTTGGCCCCGAAGCGCTCGGTCATGAGCTTGGCCCACATCCGCCGGGCCGCACGGTACTTGGCCACCTCCTCGAAGAGGTTGTTGTGGGCGTTCCAGAAGAAGCTGAGCCGGGGGGCGAAGGCGTCCACGTCGAGGCCGGCGGCCAGGGCGGCCTCCACGTAGGCGATCCCGTTGGCGATGGTGAAGGCGATCTCCTGGACCGCCGTCGACCCGGCTTCGCGGATGTGGTAGCCGGAGATGGAGATGGTGTTCCAGGCGGGAAGGCACTCCGCACAGTACGAGAAGGTGTCCGTGACCAGGCGCATCGAGGAGCGCGGGGGGTAGATATAGGTCCCCCTGGCCACGTACTCCTTCAGGATGTCGTTCTGGATGGTGCCGCCCAGATCCTTCGGATCCACCCCGTTCTCCTCGGCCACCAGCTGATAGAAGAGCAGGAGAATGGCGGCCGTGGCGTTGATGGTCATCGACGTAGTGACCTGGTCCAGGGGCAGGCCGGCCAGCAGCAGGCGCATGTCCGCCATCGAGTCGATGGCCACTCCCACCTTGCCCACCTCACCCTCGGCACGGGGATGGTCGGAGTCGTATCCCATCTGGGTCGGCAGGTCGAAGGCACACGACAGACCGGTCTGGCCGGCGTCCAACAGGAACTTGAACCGCTCGTTGGTCGACTCTGCCGTGCCGAACCCCGCGTACTGGCGCATGGTCCAGAGGCGACCCCGGTACATGTCGCCTCTGATGCCCCGGGTGAAGGGATAGCGCCCCGGCGCACCCAGACTCCGGTCGGAGTCCCAACCCTCGAGATCCTCCGGCCCGTAGACGGGACGGATCTCGATACCCGAGTCGGTGAACCGCTTGCTTTCAGGCTCAGGGGAGCCGGCGTTCGGGGACATGGGACCCAGGTTACGGTGTCCGGCGCCGGCCAGAGGAAGACAAAGCGTTCCTCAGGCGGCCGGAGGTTGCGCAGGGTGGGGCATGCACAGCTCGTCGTACTCGGCGATGACGATCTCACCGGCATCGGGCCCGCATGCCGGGCACTGCGGGTCGCGGTGGACCTTGAATGTCCGGAAGCTCTCCTCGAGCGCGTCATAGGCCAGCAGGCGTCCCTGCAGCGTCTCACCGATCCCCAGCAGTACCTTGACCGCTTCCATGGCCTGGATCGAGCCGATGATGCCCGGCAGCACCCCGAGCACTCCGGCCTCGGAGCAGCTGGGGGCCAGCTCTGACGGCGGGGGCTCGGGGATCATGCACCGGTAGCAGGGGCCCACGAAGGGGTTGAACACGGTGGCCTGTCCCTCGAACCGGAAGATCGACCCGTGCACGACGGGGATCCGCTTCACCAGCGAGGCATCGTTGACCAGGTACCGGGTGGGGAAATTGTCGGTGCCGTCGACGATGACGTCATAGCCGTCGATGATGTCGAGGATGTTGTCGGCCCCCAGGCGCACGTCGTAGGTCACGACGTTGACGTCGGGGTTGACCAGGGTGAGCGTCTTCTTGGCCGAGTCGACCTTCCGCTCGCCGATCCGATCCGTGTTGTGGAGGATCTGGCGTTGCAGGTTGGAGGCGTCGACCACATCCATGTCGATGATCCCGAGCGTGCCCACCCCGGCGGCGGCCAGATAGAGGGCGGCCGGAGAGCCGAGGCCCCCCGCACCCAGCAGCAACGCCTTCGAATCGAGGAGCTCGAGCTGTCCTGCCTCTCCGACCTCGGGAAGCAGCAGGTGCCGCTGGTAGCGATTGCGCTGTTCCGGGCTCAGCGACCGGGGGGCGGCCCACTCCCGTCCTTCGTCCTTCCAGCGGTTGAACCCGCCGATGACCGAGGCCACATCGCTGTAGCCCAGCTCCTGGAGCGTCTTCGCCGCGAAGGCGGAGCGGGTGCCGGCGGCGCAGTAGATGATCACGTGGCTCGACTTGTCGGGGATCCGGCCCTCGACCGACGTCTCGAGGGTGCCCCGCGGGATGTGCAGTGCCCCGGTGAGCGCGCCCTGCTCGTACTCGTCGGGCTCCCGCACATCGAGGACGACCGCGTCGCCGCCCGCGATCTCCCGTTCGGCCCCGGCAGGGTCGACCTCCCGGATGGCCGCCTTGGCCTGGGCCAGCATTTCCCTGAAGGTGGGCACGATGATCACGATCCTTCATCCCGTGGCGTCGGCACCGGCAGGACCGGTCCCGTCGCACTACGTCAACACCGGGGTAAACACTACCAGCGGGGTCAACATTCCCACGGCCGTCCCGCCCACGGCCGGATGCCCCGCCCACTTGGACCGGCTCCAGCCCCAGCCGGGCCCCCGGATCAGCCCGTCGTGACGTACCCGGGCGGGGGGATGGTGCCCGGCCCGGTGGACTCGCAGCCGGCGAGCACACTCGGGTCGGCGGCGGGTGCGAGCGCAGGCGGGGAGAGGAAGGCAGGAGCGGCGGTCAGATCCACCGTGTCCAGGAGATCGTCGGCGTTGGCGTCGCGGAAAGTGAGTGCGGGCAGGTTCCACTTGGACTCGACCAGCTTCAGGACTGAGGTGTGGTCGTGGACCACGTGCGAGACGTAGTCGGGCCGCGCATACGGCGAGACGACGCCGGCCGGCACCCGGAACCCGTAGCGGTTGAACAATCCCGGCATGTCACCGGCGGAGAGGGACGGGGGCACCTGATCCGGCCGGGGCGCCCTCGGCGGGGGGACATGGTCGTAGTAGCCGCCGGACTCGTCGTAGCACCAGACCAACAGGGTGTGGGGCCACTGGGGTGAGGCCATCACCGCGTTGACCACCTGGGCGAGGAACTGGTCGCCGAACTGCACATCCTGGGGGTTCTCCTCGGACTGGGTGCCGAAGTCGGGGTCGACCAGACTCACCGCCGGCAAGGTCCCGGCGGCGGCGTCGGTGAAGAACTGGGAGGTCTTCACCAGGTTGGACGAGATGCCGGGGACGCCGCCCAGATACGTCCAGATCAGCAGCGACGGCAGTGAGGAATAGTAGTTCTTCCACGAGATCCCGTGGGCGTTGAGGGCCTCGAACATGGTGCCGTTCGGCGGGCGGTCGCCATTGAGGACGTCGGTGGTCTGGCCCAGGGAGGTCCCGCCCATCAGATAGCGCCGGTTGGGGTAGGTCTGCGCCCCGACCGAGCAGAAGTAGCGGTCGCATACCGGGAAGGTGGCGGCCAACGAGTTGGTGAACGGCAGGACCGAGGGCTCGAAGTAGCCCATGGACACCGGTCCGCTCTGGCTCTTCACGAACCCGTTGTTCTGGCCCCGGCTGAACGAAACCTTGAAGGCCTCCCACGTGTTGTAGGGGTAGTGGGCCTGCTGGCACGGATTGGGCATGGGGAACGAGTGGAGGACCGCCTTCTTGAACGGAGGGGGGAACACCGATGTCTTCGGCCAGGGGTTCGAGGAGGTGGGCTTGCCGTCGGAACCGAGCTCGAAGCCGTCGCCGCGGCCCTGCATCATGCCCAGGATGTTGTCGTAGGAGTGGTTCTCCAGCATCACGATGACGATGTTCTCGATCAGCGGGATCTGATCGGTGCCCGCCGGGTCGCCCGGGTTGGGGAGGGTGCCCGGACGTGGCATCTTCTTCGGCCGGGGCCCCGCCGCCGACGCCGTGCCGGGCGCCAGTCCGACGGCCACCGCCCCGGTCAGGCCGCCGCCGAGCAGGGCTCGACGGGAGAAGCTGGGAGCTGGGGTCACATCCACTGACAATACTCACTTCGGCCGAATTCCGCCCGCGGTGCTCGTCGCCGCGGCCGGCGGGACGGGCGCGGCGGTCCGCTCGTGCGGGGGGCGGAAGCCCTCGTCGTCGCCGCCGGACACCCCGGTGGCCCACCCGCGGCCTCGACGGGGCCAGCCAGTAGCGTCGGCCGGCATGGAGCCGCCGTGGAGCTGACCGAAGTGCTGCGGAGGCGGCGGATGACCCGAAACTTCAGCGGTCGCCCACTGGGGGGTGAGGTGGTCGACCGGCTGCTGAGGGCTGCCCTCCGTGCACCGTCGGCAGGGAATACGCAGGGCCGGGAGTTCGTCGTTCTCCAGGGCGCGGCTGAGACCGCGCTCTACTGGGAGACGGTCACCGATGCCGGGTGGCGATCCCGCTCCCGGCGGTTCGATGGGATGTCACGGGCTCCGGTCATCGTGCTCCCGTTTGCCGACCCGGAGGCCTACGTTGTCCGCTACCAGGAAGCCGACAAGCTCCCCGCCGATGGCGGCGCCGTCGAGTGGGCCGTCCCCTACTGGTTCGTCGATGCCGCTTTTGCGACGATGACCCTGCTGCTCGGCGCTACCGACCTGGGAATCGGTGCCGCCTTCCTGGGTAATTTCCGCGGCGAGGAGGCGCTGCGATCCACTCTGGGCGTGCCGCAACGGCACCGGTGGATCGGAGCCGTCCTCCTCGGCGAGCCGGCGTCGCCGGATCCGCCGTCGGCGTCAGCAGCCCGGAGGCCCCGCACCCTCGCGGACAGCGTCCACCGGGGGCGCTGGTAGGGCTGGAGCCGCGACCTTTCAACGTCGACCGGGATGAGCCGTCCATGCGAGGATGGGATTGAGGTGCTATCGACTCTTTCCCCAGTTGTCCGGACATTGCTTCCGGTGACCGCCGCGGTCTGGGCGATCTTCGAGATCCGCCAAGGAATGCAGCGGCGCACGGAGGCAACGGCGGTAGACCACGGCAGTCGAATGGTGATCCGTGTCTGCACCCTGATCGGTGTCGTCGGTGCCGTCACCTCAAGGAGGGCCCTCACTACTGCGACCATCGGCACTGGTCCAGATGCAGAATGGCTCGGGCTCATCCTCATGTGGTGCGGTATCGGCCTCCGGCTTTGGAGCTTCCAAACGCTGGGTCGCTACTTCACGTTCACGGTGCAGACGAGTGACGATCAGACCGTGGTCTCGACCGGCCCATACCGGGTGATCAGGCATCCTGGCTACGCAGGCATCCTGCTGGCCGTCGTCGGCATCGGGTTCGTCATGGACAACTGGATCTCCCTCGTGGTTCTCACGGCAGGTGTCGCCTGTGGGCTCGTGTACCGCATCAGAGTGGAGGAAGGGGCACTCTCCAGGGATCTTGGCGGCCGGTATCAGGACTATGCCCGGAATCGGAAAAGGCTTGTTCCATTCGTCTGGTAGGGGCCGCGCCGGGTTTGGGGCGGCGAGTCCGGAGGTGGGCGGCGCCGAGTCCGGGTACCGAGGTGAACCGTCCGGGCCCATGGCGACGAGCTGGGCCGTCGAGCTGTGTGGTTGGAGGCGAAAGGTGGGTGGGGGCCGATGAAGGTAGCGATCCTCGACGACTACTTCGACACGCTCAGGACCCTTGACTGCTTCGTCAAACTGAACGATCACGAAGTCACAGTTTGGACAGATCACGTCGAGGACCCGAATATGCTCGCAACACGGTTGGCCGACACGGAGGCGCTGGTTCTCATTCGGGAACGCACCGAGATCCGCACCCCGCTCCTGCAGGCGCTTCCACAGTTGAAGCTCATCAGCCAGCGAAGCGTCTATCCCCACATTGACATAGACACCTGCTCTGAACTCGGCATCGTCGTGTCCTCCGACCTCCACCAAAGTTCGGCGTCCTATGCGACGGCGGAGCTGACCTGGGGGCTTGTCATTGCCGGGATGCGTCGTATCCCTCAGCAGGTCACCTCGATGAAGGCTGGGCACTGGCAAGACGGCGTCGGACAAACGCGTGCGGTACAAGACGCTTGGGATCTACGGTTGTGGCCGCATCGGAAGGGTTGTCGCCGACTACGGCAACGCTTTCGGCATGAGCGTGCTGGTCTGGGGCAGCCCGGAGTCGCGGGAACGGGCGCAGGCCGACGGGGCGAAGGTTGCCGGGTCCCGGCAATCGTTCTTCGAGCAGTGCGATGTGATCTCACTCCATATGCGGCTTGTCGACGCCACACGGGGAATCGTCACCCGGCCCGATCTTGACAGGATGAAAGCATCAGCTCTCCTCGTGAACACCAGCCGGGCGGGGCTCATCGGGCCTGGTGCACTGGTCGGGGCGCTCACCGCAGGCAGGCCCGGAATGGCGGCAGTCGACGTCTACGAGACCGAGCCGCTCACCAACCCCACCGACCCGCTTCTCCTGATGGACAACGTCATCTGTACGCCCCACATCGGATATGTGTCCACGGATGAATGGGAGCTCCAGTTTTCCGACGTCTTCGACCAGATCAACGCATTCGCGGCAGGCGAACCGACCAACGTCGTGAACCCGAGGGCCCTGGATCGCCGACGTCGGCAGTGACCACGTCGGCAGCGACCACGTCGGCGACCAGGATGTGCTGATCCCCGACGTGTCGCAGCGGGCCACTGTCCGATCGATGGGGATGCTCGGATCTCGGGTGCCGATGACCCGGGGCAGCGGTATGTCGACGGTCCCATCGATTTGCCCCGGCAAGATCGCTCCCTTCGGCTCGACTGGGATCCCCGCTCTTCCCGTTCCACTGCAAGGTTGTCGCCAAGGTACCCGGCAAGTCGAGGCCATCACGGTAGGTCGGGCACGCACACCCGCCACCACCTCGGAGATGACCATGCGCAACACCACCGCCCTCCCGCCAGACGCAGTCCCACCCGGTGCAGTGCCCCCGACCGGCGTCCCACGTCCGGTGCTCCGCCGAACGGCACCCTCACTCATGGAGGGTCCGGACTGCCCGAAGCTGCGGGTCGTCTCCTGGCTCGACCCGCTGGCCGACCCCCATGGGGTGCACCCCTGCTCACGGTACGTCGAGCTGTATTGGCTGCCGGTCATCGGCCCCTCGACGACCTGGCTGTTGCGAAGGCTCGCCTACGGCCTCGAGGTCCACCGGGGCGGCTTCGACCTCAATCTCTCCGACACCGCCCGGTCGTTGGGCCTGGGCGAGCGGATGGGGAAGAACTCACCATTCCGGCGTGCGCTGCAACGGCTCCGCACGTTCGAGCTGGCTCGTCCTCACGGGCCGGGTGCACTCGCCGTCCGCACCCGCATTCCGCCCCTTCCACTCCGGCACGTCAGTCGCCTTCCCAGCCCGCTCCAGGCCAGCCACCGCCGGTGGCTGGCCGAGCAGAGGCTGTCGGAACCCGAGCAGATGCGGCTGCGGGCTCACCGGCTGGCGGCCGGGCTCGCGTCTGGCGGAAGTGGCCAGACCGAGATCGAAGAGCAGCTGGCGAAGTGGCAGTTCCATCCGGCCGTCGCATTCCGTGCTGCGGAGGAGGCGGTGAGACGACACCGGAGGGCTGCGCCTCGGCTGGGTTGACCTGGTGGGGCGCCGCGGCCGGGACCCGGCATGATCGGGCGTATGGGTGCCGGCCCACCTCGGAGGCCAGCCCTCCGGGACGGCCACTTTGTGACTACCCGGTCAACCCGGATCAGCCTCGTGGCCGGCCGGCGTCAGGCCCCAGTAGGCGCCCGACGGCTCGATCTGGCCCTTGACCACCTTGTCGATCATGGTGCAGATCGGCAGGTCGAGCCCGTGGCGCTCGGCCAGCTCGAGGGCCACCGAGGCTGTCTTGACCCCTTCTGCCACCATGTGCATCTCCGCCAGGATGTCCTCGAGCCTGCGTCCCTTGCCCAATTGCTCGCCGACGGCGCGGTTCCGGCTGTGGGGGCTCATGCAGGTGGCGATCAGATCGCCCATCCCGGCCAGTCCGGCAAAGGTGGCCGGCTGGGCACCCATGGCCACTCCGAGTCGAGCCAACTCTGCCAATCCGCGGGACATCACCGCGGCGCGCGTGTTGTCACCCACCCCCAGCCCTTCCCCGATGCCGGCAGCGATGGCGATGACGTTCTTGAGCGCGCCACCCATCTCACAGCCCACGACATCGTCGTTCACGTACACCCGGAAGACCCCGCGGGTGAACACCTTCTGGATGGCGCTCGCCACTTCGAGGTCCTCGGTGGCGATGACGGCGGCTGCGGCTTTGCCGGACATGATCTCGTTGGCGATGTTCGGTCCGGTCAGAGCGGCCACCGGGTGGCCGGGGACGATCTGACTGATCACCTCGGTCATCCGCAGGTGAGATCCGCCTTCGAGCCCCTTGGACAAGCTCACCACCGGGATCCACGGTCGCACGTGCTTCGAAGCCTCTTCGACCACATTGCGGAATCCCGAGGTGGGCACACCGACGACCAACAGGTCTGCCTGGCACACCGCCTCGCCGAGATCGGCGGTGGCGGCGAGCTCGGGGGCCAGGTAGAACCCGGGAAGGTAGGCCGCGTTGACGTGCTCGGCAGTGATGGACTTGACCACGTCAGGGTTCCTGGCCCACAGCACCGTTTCGTGCCGGGGGGCGACCAAGGATGCGACGGTCGTGCCCCACGATCCGGCTCCGAGCACCGCTATCTTCACCCGACGAAGGTACCGCGCTGACCGGTCGGGCGCCCGCAGCAACCAGGACCGGGCGTTCGGGAGGAGCCTCGGCGGGTCGTGCCGCGAACGCTATCGGTCGCCGGTGCGGGCCAGCCACTGGGCGAACGCCTCAGAGGTGACCAGCTCAACCAGGGTCCGCACGCCGAATCCGGTACCACCCTTGGCCAGGTAGCGGTGGCTCTCGTCCGAGCGGGACGGTCCGGCGATGTCCAGATGGGCCCAGGGCACGCCTCCGACGAATTCGCGGAGGAGCAGTGCGGCCGAGATGCTCCCCGCCTGGCCGGGCCGGCCCACGTTTCGCATGTCGGCGATCTCCGAGTCGATGTGGGTGCGGTAGTCGTCGGGCAGCGGAAGCGGCCACAGCGGCTCACCCGACCGCTCCCCCGCCGACCGCACCTGAGCGATGAGGCCATCGTCGTTGCCCAGGAGGCCTGCGATCTCCTTGCCCAGCGCCACGACGGCCGCACCGGTCAGCGTGGCCAGGTCCACAATGGCGCCCGCGCCGGACTCCACCGCCAGCGACAGGCCGTCCGCCAGCACCAGACGACCTTCGGCATCGGTGTTGAGGACCTCGATGGTCTTCCCGTTGCGGACGGTCAGCACGTCCCCCGGTTTGGTCGCCGAACCGCTGGGCATGTTCTCGGTCAGGGGAGCGAGGGCGGTGATCCGGATACGGGACCCGAGGGCCGCCGCCGCGTCGATGGCACTGAGGACGGCAGCCGCCCCACCCATGTCGGTCTTCATGGTCTCCATGCCGCTCGCGGTCTTGAGGGACAGACCACCCGAGTCGAAGGTGATCCCCTTCCCCACGAGGGCCAGATGTGGCACCCGCCCGCCTTCCTCGATGGGGTCCGCGGGCCGGTACTCGACGCGCACCAGTCGAGGTGGCACCACCGATCCGCGTGCCACTCCGACCAAGCCCCCCAGACGTTCCGCGGCAATCCTCTCCTCGTCCCACACCTCGACGGACAGTCCGGGCACACCGGCGAAGCGCTCGGCGAAGAACTCGGCGAACCTCGCGGGCGTCAGAGAGCTGGGAGGCTCGTTGACCAGGTCGCGGGCCACGCAGACCGACTCGGCAATGCGCGCTCCCCGGGCGATGCCGGCGTC
>Ga0307372_10013087_pt1 | contig 10770 bp, 8 predicted proteins | sample OX1MG_FD_202533 | JGI IMG/M metagenome (GOLD analysis project Ga0307372, IMG submission 202533) | Soil microbial communities from Risofladan, Vaasa, Finland - OX-1 | ecosystem: Environmental > Terrestrial > Soil > Coastal area > Acid sulfate soil | place: Finland: Risofladan, Vaasa | collected...
GCGGCTCGGTTGTCTGCGGCTCGGTTGTCTGCGGCTCGGTTGTCTGCGCTCAGTCGTTGGCGGCTCAGTCGTTGGCGGCCTCGGCCAGCTTGCGGGCAAGCTCGGCCGGCCGGGTGAACATGACCTCGTGACTGCCCGCCATCTCGACGAGCTTGAACCGGCCCAGCCGGGATGACATGCCCGGATGCCACGCCCCCTCCGGCAGTGCCCGGTCGCCGGAAACCGCGATGTAGCTCTTGGGCAGCCCGGCACGGTAGAACTCCGCGAGGTCCAGCCTGGCGTCCCAGGGCTGGAACGGCTGCGGGACCAGCCGCTCCCACACCGTCCGGGCCGCCTCCGGCGACGCGTCCTGGATGAAGAGGTCGCGGAACACCTCCCAGGGGCATTCCACCGTGTTGTCCGGGCTGGCGGCCGCCGACCGGGCGAACAGCGCGGTCTGGTCGGGAGCGATGTTGTCGTTGACGCTGGTGCCGTCCTCGACCACGAACGCGGTATGGAACACCAGCCGCTTGCACCGCTCGGGGATCAGCTGGGATACCCGGCTGACCACGGACCCGCCAAAGCTATGGCCTACCAGCACCACGTCCCGCAGATCCCGGCCCTCGATGAAGCGCCGCACGGCCGACACATAGTCATCGTGCCTGACGCCATTGCGAATTGCTCCGGGCCAATGCCCGGGGTAGGTGGGTGTGTATACGGTGTGGCCATGCTCGCGAAGGCACCAGGCGGTGGGCTCCCAAGCCCACCCGCCATGCCATGAGCCGTGCAGCAGGACAAATGTCTCGCCCATCATTTTCCCTTTCCCGGGAGCCAGCCTTGATTCGCCGTCTTATGCGCTGCCTGCCAGCGCTATGATGCTGGCCCGCTATGATGCTGGCCCGCTATGATGCTGGTCATGGGTAAATCGCGGTCGGGCGCCGAAGTTCTTCTTGAGGTCCTGGAGAGCGAGCAGGTCCGCCATATCTTCGGAAATCCGGGAACCACCGAGCTCCCGCTGGTGGATGTGCTGTCCAGGACAGGGAGCTTTAATTACGTGCTTGCTCTGCACGAGTCCGTGGCGGCCGGCATGGCCGATGGCTATGCGCAGGCCACCGGAAGGCCGTCTTTCGTGAATCTGCATACCGCGGCCGGCCTGGGAAACGCGATGGGGAACCTGTCCAACTCCCGGGCCACCGGGACCCCGATGGTGGTGACCGCGGGACAGCAGGACCGGCGGCACCTGCTGGCCGAGCCGTTCCTGTCCGGGAACCTCACCGGCATGGCGGCCGGCCTGGTGAAGTGGGCGCACGAGGTTCACCGCACCGCCGATCTCGGGCCGGTGCTCCGCCGGGCCTTCCATGACGCGGCGTCGCCCCCGACCGGGCCGGTGTTCGTCTCGATGCCGATGGACATCATGGCCGATCGCGGCGATTTCCCGGTGCCCCCGCCGTCCCGGATCGAACGGCGGGTGGTCCCGGCCGCGCTGGCAGACCTCGCGTCGGCCATCCTGGCGGCCCCGCCGGGGGCCTTCGCGGTGGTCGCCGGCGACGAGGTGACGCGTTCGGGGGCGGCGGACGCGCTGGTCGCGGTGGCGCAGCGGCTGGGCTGCCCGGTGTACGGGCCGCCGATGCACTCCACGCTGGTGTTCCCGGCCACCCACCCGCTGTGGGCCGGCGCGCTTCCCGCCAGCGCCGAGCAGATGCGGGCGGAGCTGGCCGGGTTCCACACCGTGCTGCTCATCGGCTCGCGCGGTTTCATGACGTTCGGCTACAGCAGCACCTGGCCGGTGCCGCCCGGGCTCCGGCTGCTCCACCTGTCCCCGGCGGCGGAGGACCTCGGGCGGACCTACCCGACCTCGCTGGGACTGGTCGGCGACCCGCGGGCCACGCTGGAGGCGCTGCTGCCGAAGCTGTCCGGGGTGGACGAGGCAGAAGCCGCGATGCTGGCGAAGGCCGCCGAATCCAGGGCCGGCCAGCGGCTGGCCGCGCTCACCGAGCAGGCCGCCGCGGCCCCGCCCGACGGGCATGGGCGCATGCACCCCCTCCCGGCGGTCCGGGAGGTGCTGTCGGCCCTGCCGGCCGAGACGACGGTGGTCGATGAGGGAGTCACCAACGACCCCTACGTCCGGGCTTTCCACCGGGTAGGGACCCCGGGCCGGTTCCTGTACTCGCGGGGCGGCGGTCTTGGCTGGGGCCTTCCCGCCGCGCTGGGAGTCTCGCTGGGGCGGGACCGCGAACCGGTCGTGTCGGTCGTGGGCGATGGCTCGTTCCTCTACTCGCCGCAGGCGCTGTGGACGGCGGTACGGGAGGATCTGCCGGTGGTGGTGGTGGTGCTCAACAACCACGGTTACCTGATCCTGCAGCGTTTCCTGGCGCAGATGCGCGGGCCCGGTGGCGAGGCCACCCCCCGGGTGGGACTGGACATCGCCGATCCCAGCGTGGATCTGGTAGCCATCGCCCGCGGGTTCGGGGCGGAGGCGGTGCGGGTCGACCGCCTGCCGCAGGTGGGTGAGGCCGTCCGTGCCGCGCTCGCGGCCGCCCGGCCCACCCTCCTGGATGTGCGGGTGGCCGCCCCGCCGTCGGGGTGAGCCCGGCGGCGGGGCGCTGCCTTACTTGGCCGCGGAACTGACGGCACTGTCCGGGATAGCGGTGCGGCGGGCCACGGTCTGCTTGCCCCACAGGTAATAGAGCACGCCCGCGACCAGGGCACTGACGCCGTAGCTGATATCCGCGCCGCCCATGGCCTTACCGATCGGCCCGGTATAGAGCACCGTGGCCATGAAGGGCACCGACACGGCGATGCCGATCAGGAAAGACAGCAGGCCGGCCCAGTGGACCACGCCGAGCGCGCCGTCGCGGTGGTAGAACTCGGCCGTGTCCGGGTAGCTGCTGCCCCCCTTGTTCAGCACCCAGAAGTCGATGATGACGATGGCGAGCCAGGGGGTGACGAAGTACGCGACCAGGTACAGGAAGTCCTCCAGCGATCCCTGGAACCTGGCCCCGCCGAACGCCACCGACAGGACGACGCCGACCCCGCCGATCAGGACGACCGCGGGCACCCGCTTCAGCGGGATGTGCCAGGTGATGCCGGACAGTGCGCCGCTGTAGGCGTTGATGACGCACACCATCAGCCCGCCGACGATGATCCCGACGTAGGCCACGTCGGCGAAGCCGTGGGTGATCGTCCTGACGCTGGCCAGGATGCCGGCCTTGGCGGCGAGGGTGCCGAGGTAGACGCCCACGATGTTCATCCAGGACGTGCCGAGCAGCATGCCCACGAACGACCAGCCGAACGGCTTGCGGCTCGGGGTGCCCGACGGGAGGTACCGCGAGAAGTCCGACGCGTATGGCGCCCAGCTGGCGGTGAACGAGAAGATGATCATGAACTCAAGGGCCACTGCCTCCCAGAGCGCCGTGCCGTGCACGGTGGTGGTGTGGCTGGGGCCCAGCCCGTGCACGAAGGCGGCGATCGTCAGGACCACGAAGATGACCCCGAGTGCCAGCGACATGTACCGCTCGATCGAGTGCACGAGGTTGTAGCCGTAGATGGTCAGCACAATGGCGACGATGCCGAGGAGGATGGCGATCGGTGTGTAGGGCGCACCGGTCCAGATCTGCTGCACGGTTTCCGCACCCACGATGTTGGTCGTGGCGAAGTACCCCACGAAGAGCGTCGTGGCGAGGAACGCCGGGAGATAGTTCCCGATATAACCGAAGGCCGCCCGGCTCATGGGCATCTGGGGCATCCCCAGCTTCGGGCCCATCGCCACCGCCGCCGAGTTCAGGAGCGCGCCGGCGATGTTGGCCGTGACACAGGTGATGACGGCCACCCAGAAGCCCAGCCCGAAGACCACCGCCAGGGAGCCGATCAGCACCGTCACAAAGTTGATCTGGGCGGCGAACCAGATCGTCCCCTGGAGATAGGGCTTTCCGTGGCGCTCGTTCTCATCGATGTGCTCGATGCCGTGCGGTTCGATCACCAGCACTTCATTGGTATAGAGTTCATGACCGGGATCTTGAGCGTTGGTGCTCATCGCTGCTCCACTTTTCCAGTGCTTGCTGATGGGATGAGGTGGTGTGGCTGCGGCGTTGCAGGAGGCCGGGGCGGGTGAGTTCCCGTTGCGCGGATAAGATGCGGTGGCGGGTGAGTGAGCCGTGTTGCCTATAAAAGATTCACAGTAAGAGCGGGCGGGATTGGTTGTCGCTGGCAACAAGCGACAAACATGGGGGTTTGCGCTTGTCATTCCCTGCCAGCCGGACAGGCCGCCTCATTCAGCGCTGGCTTAAGATCATGGGCCTGGCCTTTCTGCCGTGACCTGATCCGGGTCCGGGCCGGCCGCGGCAGCCCGGAGGGCGGGCATCAGCCGCAGTGTCGTGTCACGCAGCCGGACAAGGAGCTCCTGCCGCTCCGGCGGGTATTCGCCGAGCAGCCCGCGGCCTGACTTCGCGCCCAGGTGGCCGGCCTCCACCAGGCTCACCAGCGGCTGCGGCGGTGCGGTGCCGGCCGCCAGGCCCGGGAACAGTGCCCGGGTGACCGCGAGGTGGACATCAAGGCCGGCGATGTCCATGCTCTGGAACGGCCCGACCGCCGCCCACCGGGGCCCGAGCCCGCGGACGACCGCCAGGTCGGCATCGGCCCAGGTGCAGACGCCGGCGGCGACGAGGGCGTAGGCCTCCCGCAGCAGCGCGTATTGCAGCCGGTTCGCGACGAAGCCGGGCACGGCGTGGTCAAGCACGACCGGCGCCTTGCCCAGCCCGGCCAGCCACGCCCGCAGGGTCGCTACGGTGCCGGCCGCGGTGCCCGCTGTCGGCACGATCTCGACCAGCTCGATCAGGTCCGCGGGGTTGAACCAGTGCAGGCCGGCGAACCGCTGCGGCCCGGGGACCGCTTCGGCCAGGGCAGCCAGGTCCAGCGACGACGTGTTCGTGGTCACGATGGCATCGGCGGGCACCCGCGACCCGATCTGCCCGAGCAGCGCGATCTTGTCGCCGAGGTTCTCGCGGATCGTCTCCACCACCAGGCCCGCCCTGCCCAGCTCATCGCCGGGGTCGGTGGTGAACCTGATCCGGGCGAGGACGTCATCGGGCTGGTCGTGGGCAGCGGGCGCTGGCGCGGTGGCGGCCTGGCCGGCCGCCGCCGGCCCGGCAAGCGCGGACTGGACGGTGGCGCGGGCCGCCCGCAGCGTCTGCGGGCGGCGCGACACCGCGCATACGGGCAGGCCGGCCTGGGCGAAGAAGAGCGCGATCCGGGCGCCCATCGTCCCCGCGCCCAGGACCACCACGCGTTCCGGCAGCTCCGGTTCCGCTGCCCGCATCAGGCTGTCTCCCCGCGCTCGCGCAGCAGCGCCCGCACCTCGGCCGGGTTCCACCACTGCGTGATGTCGCCGCTGGTGAGGACGAGGCCACGGGCCAGCGGCGGCCAGTCACCGGCGGGGCCGAGCAGGCCTACCGGGCAGCTGTCACCGGCGGCCCAGCACCGCTCGCCGTCGACTCCGAGCGCGGGCGCACCGTAGAAGGCGGCCAGCGAGGCGATCGCGTCGACGGTCCGGCGGACGTCCGCGCCGTCCGTGCCCCGCACAGCCACCGCGTCCGCGCCGGCCTCCAGGCCGGCCCGCGCGAGATCGCTGAGTGCGTCCTCGGTGTCCTCGGCGGCGGCCGCCGGCAGCAGCTCGGCCAGCTGGCCGAGGGTGGGCAGCTCGGCGATCTGCCCGACCGCCCCGGTGGCGGCGAGCCGTCCGACCAGGCTGATGGCGGCCAGGACATCGGGGAGACCGGCGACCTCATCCGGCGGGCTGGTGAGGGCGCTCACCCCGGCGGGCAGCCGCTGGCTCGGCAGCAGCGGCACGGTGAGGGCGTCGGCGGCGCAGACGTGGCCGGCGTCGGTCATCATCCGCTGGGTGAGCCGGACGTCGAGCCAGAACTCGCCAGTCGCCGGGGCGTGCACGAACTCTGGCAGCCGGGACCAGGCCAGCGGGGCGAATGCCACCTGCTCGCCGCCGGCGAGCACCGCCCGGGTCCGGTCCCGCCCGTTCAAATCCGGACCACCTCGCGATTGCGGGCCGCCGACGGCCATTCCCCGTAGTAGGTGAGGATCTCCTCCGGCGGGCGCCGGGTGCTCCACTGCGCGGCGAACTCGGCGTACGGGCGGCCGCGGCGGGCCCGCTCGGCCCGGGCCGCCTCGCGCGCCAGCCTGGTAGCCTCCGCGTTGAGCAGCATCGTTTCCGGATCGAAGACGACGTGATACACATCCCGCGCCACCGGCGCCGAGATGATAGAGCGGGTCACGTCCAGCAGGACCTCGTCCGGGTCGCGCTCGAGCACGTCGCCGTAACCCCCGCCGCCGTTGGTGCTCGCGGCCAGGATGTCGCCCTCGCGCAGGATGCTGACCCCGCGGGTCTGATGCTCCAGGATCAGCTCGCCGGGGCCCGGATCCGCGGCGGCGAGTGCGTAGTCATCGGTGGGGATTGCCGCGTCGCCAGCCCGCATCCGTTCGAGCAGGTCCGAGCCCATGACCCGGATACCAGGCAGGGTGGTCGCGGCGTACCCGCCGAAGAGGCCGTTCGCCGACGGGAACTTCGACTCCTTCTGGCTGGAGGTGAAGGCGAGGTAGCGGCTTCCGTACACCATGTAACAGACGGCGGCGCCGCACCCGCCCCGGTACCGCCCGAAACCGCACGTGTCGGTGAGCTGGTGCTCGAACAGGTGCAGCAGCGGGAACTCCTGCTCGATGTCCTCCACGTCCGGCGCCTTGCCCCACGGCCCGTGCGGGAAGCCGAACACGTCGACGCCGTCCATGTCGTGCCGCGCCGCCAGGCCGTAGGCGTTGAGCGGGTAGCCCATGAAGTCGGTCACCCGGTAGCCGTGCTGGTTCACCCCGCTCACCATGACCGCCGAGGCGCTGGAGGTGCAGAAGCCGCAGACCAGGTCGCGCTGCGGGGTGGAGTACATGATCTTCGACAGGGCGACCCCGAGCAGGGGGAACACCAGCGCGCCCACCAGCGGCGAGCAGCTGACCGCCGCCTCGCTGTCGGCGTCGAAGAACGAGCCCTTGGGCACCCGGATGTCGACGTTCTCCAGCATTCCCGAGGAGATCGGGAAGTCGTGGAACGGGAACTGGTAGAGGTTGACCGCGCAGTGGGCGGCGATGATGTGGGCGAAGGCGTTGTAGGACCCCTCGTGTTCCGGTGACGTGCCCTCGAAGTCGAGGATCAGCTGGTCACCGGCGACGGTGATGGCCACCGCCGCGCGGAGCAGGTACGCGTCGTGCCCGGTGGTGTCCATGAACACGACGTGCCGGTAGGTCCCGTCCGGCCAGCTCGCCACCCTGCGGCGCACCCCTGCCGAGGTCTGCTCGATCATCCGGCGGAACAGCCCCCGCAGCACCGTGTTGCCGTGCTTGCGGGCGAGCTCCTGCACCCGGACACGGACCCGGTCGCAGGCGGCGACCCGCGCCTTCACATCCGTCACCTGCATCCGCGGGGCGCGGGAGATGAAGTTCTCCATCATCCGCAGCAGGTCCCCGCGCAGCGTGTAGCTCTCGCCGATCTTCATCGGCGAGAGCTTCATGCCCTCGTCGTGCCGGGTCCGCGCCTGGGTGATCTCGCCTCCCGGCTCGGATCCGCCGGTCTCGCTCTGGTGCGCCCCGCACACCGCCCAGGCGACGATCTCGCCGTCGTTGAACACGGGCATCAGCGCGAACTGGTCGGGGTTGTGGATGCCGCCGTACAGGGCCTCGTTGCAGTAGAAGATGTCGCCCTCGCGGACGCCGATCGAGGGGTCGTCGCGGTACTGGGCGAGGATGAACTTGATCGGGATCTGCCCCGTGACCGAGTGCAGGTAGGTTCCGCAGACCGGCGCCACCAGGTCCCCGGCGGCGGTGTAGACGGCGACCAGGGTGTCTCCGGAGTGCAGCATGGAGGAGATGCCCATCCGGGTCATGACCTCTTTGCCCTCCTGGGCGATGAGGACGAGCTTCTCGGAGAGGATCTCGTAGTCGCCCAGCCCGAGCGAGGCCACCGCGGCCAGCTCGGCCTCGGACGGGGGTTCCGGCTTCATGCCGGTTGCCAGCAGGTTGTCGAGGATGCTCATCGTCACTGCCCCTGCTCATGGGTGAGGATGAAAGCCGACCGCTCGTCCACTACGAGCGACCAGCCCGGTGCCACCGCGGTGGTGGTCGTCTCGGCCTCCACCAGGGCCGGGCCGGTGATCTTCGTGCCGGGGGCCAGTGCGGCGGCCTCGAATACCGGCGTGTCCACCGGCCCCGCGCCGAGCTCCCACACCGCGGGGCGGGTGCCCAGCGATGCGCCGCCGCCGGCGGGCCGTTCCGGCGCGGGCGGTGGCTGCTGTGGCTGGCGCAGCCGCGCCTTGAGGACCAGCGCGTCGATCTCCACGCCGGCGTCGGGGTTGAGGCCCAGCGGGCTGTACGCCTCGGAGTACTCGACCTCGAACGCCTGGTACAGCCCGCGGACGTCATCGGGGCCGGTCAGGTGGATCGCTGGTGCGGCCACCCGCTTGACGTTGAGCTGCCCGCCGAACTTCATGTCCAGCTCCAGCGAGTACTCCACGGCGCCCGCGTCGAACCCCTCGCCCGCGAAGTCCCTGGCGGCATGCCCGGCCAGCGCGTCCACGATGGCGTTGAATCCGCCGGTATCGGTGAGCCACTGCCGGGTGTTGCCGTCGAACAGGGTGAAATGAGCCGACTGCTCATACACGTGCAGCACGTCCATGGTGGACGAGCCGTACGCGCAGAACACGGGCGCGAACGGGAAGGTGACCACCTGGGTCATCCCGGCGGCCTCCGCGTACCCGCACGCGTGCAGCGGCCCGGCGCCGCCCGCGGCGAAGATGACGAAGTCGCGCGGGTCGTACCCCTTGAGCACGGTCTCCTTGTGGATGACTGCCCCCATGTGCGCGTCCACGATCCGCTTGACGAGCAGGGCGGCGTCGGTGACCGAGACGCCGAGCGGCCCGGCGATGCGCTCACGCAGCGCCCGCTCGGCGCGGGCCGGGTTGATGCGCAGCTGGCCGCCGTTGAAGCGGGCCGGGTTGACGTAGCCGAGGACCAGGTCCGCGTCGGTCACCGTGGGCTCCCGGCCGCCCTGCCCGTAGCAGGCCGGGCCCGGCATGGACCCGGCGCTCTCCGGGCCCACCTCGAGCCGGCCGCCCACGTCGTCGTTGATCCGGGCGATCGATCCGCCGCCCGCCCCGATGGAGTGCGTGTCGAGCATCGTGGCGTCCACGAGCCAGCGGTCGACCGTGGGGGCGAGCTGGTAGAACCGGGTGCTGCCAGAGACGATGAGGCCGATGTCGAAGCTGGTGCCGCCCATGTCGGTGACGACGACATTCTCGAATCCGTAGGCACGGCCCAGATGGGCGCTGCCCATGAGCCCGGCGACCGGGCCGCCGGAGAAGGTCTGGATCGCGGTGGACCGCAGCACCGAGGCCATGCCCCCGGTGTTGTGCACCATGATCAGCGGCGCCCGGTAGCCGCCGGTCCTGAGCCGCTGCCCGATCCCGGACAGCTCGGTGTACATCGACGCGTGGAGATACGCGTTGAGCAGGGTGGTGGTCGCCCTGGTGTACTCCAGCCGGCGCGGCGAGTTCTCGCTCGACAGGAACACCTGGGAATGGCCGAGGTAGCTCTCGCCGTACTCCAGCTCGATCAGCTCGCGGATGCGCCGCTCGTGCGCGGGGTTGACATGTGACCACAGCAGGCAGACCACGAAGCCGCGGACACCGGCGTCCACGAGCCGGTCGAGCTTGCGCAGGAAGTCCTGCTCGTCCAGCGGCCGTACCTCGCGGCCACGGTGGTCCATGCGTGCCTTGACCCCGACCATGAGCTCGCGGTTGATGAGCGGTTGCGGCTTGACCGCGCGCGCGACGTTGCGCTGCTGCTTGATGCTCAGCCCGTCCGACCACTGGCTGCCCCGGCCGATGAGCAGGTTGTCCTCGAAGCCTTCGGTGGTGATGTAGCCGAGCCGGGGCCCCTTCGCCTCCAGCAGGCTGTTGAGCGCCAGGGTGGTCGAGTACCGGATGATGTCGGTGTCGCTGAGCAGCTCGGTGGTGCTGACACCGAGCCTGCTGGCGGCCTCCTCGATCGCCTGCAGCATGCCGCGGCTGAGGTCGTATCCGGTGGTACGGGTCTTGCACCAGGCGATCTCGCTGCCGAGCTGCGCGTAGCAGTCGGTGAACGTGCCGCCGATGTCGATGTCGATGGTTCCGCTCACGCCGGTCCTTCCTCGCCGCGCGCCGCCACCGACGCCTTGAGCGCGTCAATGTCAATCTCGATGTCACGGGTGATGGGGTGCCCGGGCGGCAGGTACTCCGCCTCGACCAGGGTCAGGCAGCCCGGGCAGTAGAACTCGATGAGCCGGCACCACTGCGGGTCCGGGGCGAAGGTGTAGGGCCCGGCGACCCGCGGCGGGTGGACCTCCGTAGGGTCGCGCTCGGCGACCAGGCAGCCCTCCTTGTAGTTGGCGCGCGCGGGCCCGAGATCCCGGCCGCAGCGCTCGCACTTCCACCGCTCGCCGTCGAGGTCGATGACCAGGTACTCGGTCACGCGGTAGTCAGCCGTCATGTCTCCTGCCTCCGCACGATCCCGTAGCCGAGTGCGCCGAACTCCGCGGTCCAGCCGTCCGGGACGAACACCGTGGTGTCGGGGGCGGCCAGGAACGCCGGCCCGGCCACGGGCGGCGCGCCCGGGCGGCCGAGCCCGGCTGCCACCGGGACGTCCCGCACCCCGTCGGCGAACCGGACCTTCCGGGTGGCGCCCGGCCCGTCCGGTTCCGCCCCG
>Ga0307372_10013089_pt1 | contig 10770 bp, 9 predicted proteins | sample OX1MG_FD_202533 | JGI IMG/M metagenome (GOLD analysis project Ga0307372, IMG submission 202533) | Soil microbial communities from Risofladan, Vaasa, Finland - OX-1 | ecosystem: Environmental > Terrestrial > Soil > Coastal area > Acid sulfate soil | place: Finland: Risofladan, Vaasa | collected...
ACCGGCGCGTCGAGGCGCTGGACTTCGTGGAGGCGGGCGCGCGCTACACCCAGCGGCTGGCCGGGCGGGTGAGTGCCCTGTGCCGGCACTTGCCGATCTCGACGGTGGCGCGCTGAACCGGTCTGGCCTGGCGCACCGTCAAAGCCATGGACCGGGATCATTTGCAGGCGACGCTGCCGGCACTCCATCCGCGGGATCTGACCGGGCTGCGAACAAAGGGCGTGACTGATGTGCGGTTTGACTTGTGGAATTACGGTGACATGATACTGAGCACGCGAATCTTGTTAACGAGGAGATGGGGTTAGGTCTTGTCATGCCATACTATTCACATAGTCAGGCCTTGTTTTCGAAAACACCGACTACGGCTTTGGGTAGTTAAGGCCAAAACAGCGTGAACTCTGAGGGACGCAGCAGTTTGCGAAAGTCTTTGTCAAAGGTGGCGAGATGGTAGCCACCGGTCGCGGCCGCCGCAGTGATCCAGGCATCGGAAATCTGATTGCCGATGAGGGAATGATCGTGGCACAGGCGCTCGAACGTGGGCCATTTGGAGCGCAACTCTGGCATAGTGGCGCCGTGAGCGAACAGGGTTCGCATAAATTGCAATGCCAACCCTATCGGCGCCGGCTCGGTGAAGACTTTGGGAGGCGCAGGAAGCCGGCTGCAATCATGGGCAGAATTTCGAACGTCCCGCCAACTGCATAGACTGCGGGCGGGTTTCCGGCTGGTTGTTGGCCGTTTGACCCTGTGTGAGTACGTATGTGCGGAATAGCGGGATTCTGGGACCCGGCGCATCACTCCGACGCCGAAGGTGCGGCCGCGACCTTGTGCCGCATGACGCGCGCCATCCGCCACCGTGGTCCTGATGATGAGGGCTATTACCATGACGAGGCAGCGGGACTCTCCCTAGGCTTCCGCCGCCTTGCCATCATTGACCTTTCCGCCCGGGGACATCAGCCAATGATCTCGCCAAGCGGCCGCTACGTGATGGTGTTCAACGGCGAGGTCTATAACCATAACCGTCTGCGGCCGGAACTGGAACAAGCCGGGGTCGCGTTTCTCGGGCATTCGGACACGGAGGTGATGCTGGCCTCAATTGAGTGCTGGGGACTGCAAACGGCCGTTGAACGTTTCAATGGCATGTTTGCGTTTGGACTGTGGGATAAGAAAGAACGCGTCCTGTCGCTCGTGCGGGACCGGGTTGGCATCAAGCCGCTATACTTCGGCTGGACCCGGAGCGGCTTCGCCTTCGGCTCCGAACTAAAGGCGATCCGCACCATTCCCGGCTTCGATAACCCGATAGACCGGAATGCGCTGGCGGCTTATCTGCGATTCAACTACGTGCCGGCCCCGTGGTCCATTTACCGCAATATCTACAAGCTGCGCCCCGGTACGGTGCTGCGCGTGACCCGCGAATTTGCGGCGGAGCCGCGCGGACGGCCGGAGATAGACGCGGCTTCGGCAACATTCTGGTCCGCGCGTGAAGTAGCCCAGCAGGCAGCGGAAGAACCTTTCACGGGCTCGGAAGCGGAGGCGCAGGCAGAACTCGATCGGCGGCTGCGCGAAGCGGTAAGCTGTCGCATGATCGCCGATGTGCCGTTGGGCGCGCTGTTGTCGGGCGGTGTGGATTCCTCGACGGTCGTGGCGTTGATGCAGCAGCAGGCTTCGCGGCCGGTACAGACCTTCTCTATCGGGTTTGCGGAAGGTGACTACGATGAGGCCGTACACGCCAAGGCGGTGGCGGCACATCTCGGCACCGAACACACGGAGCTTTACGTCACGTCCGGGCAGGCGGCGGCCGTTATTCCAAAACTACCGGAGATGTACGATGAGCCGTTCGCCGATTCGTCGCAAATCCCGACGTTCCTCGTGTCCCAACTCGTTCGGCGGAAGGTGACGGTGGCATTGTCGGGCGACGGCGGCGACGAGTTGTTCGGCGGTTACAATCGATATTTCTGGGTACAACGGCTTTGGCGCCGGTTCGCCGGTGTTCCGCTTCCCGCGCGCCGTAGCTTGGCGAGGGCGCTCAGGCTCGGCTCTCCAGCGTTTTGGGATGGCGTGTTCAAACGCGCTCGGCGAACCCTGCCCGCCAGCTTGCAGGTTGTGCAGCCCGGCTACAAGATCCACCGGCTCGCAGATGTGCTCGGAGAACGCAATCCCGAAGAAACCTATCGCCGGCTGGTCTCACAGTGGACAGACCCGGCGGACCTTGTCGTAGGCGCGCACGAACCTCCGAATGCGCTCGACGAGGTGCCGCAGCTATCCGGCTTTACCGAACGTATGATGTGGATGGATTTCGCTACCTATCTGGCTGACGACATTCTCGCCAAGGTGGATCGTGCCAGCATGGCCGTGAGCCTGGAGGCTCGCGTGCCGCTGCTGGATCATCGCGTGGTCGAATTTGCCTGGCGTCTACCGTTGAATTTCAAGATCCGGAACGGGACAGGGAAGTGGCTTTTGCGCCAGGTGCTCTATAACTATGTGCCGAAAGCGTTGATCGAGCGGCCCAAGCAGGGCTTCGGATTGCCGCTCGAGCATTGGCTGCGCGGGCCGCTGCGGGATTGGGCCGAGGAGTTGCTGGATGAGAGGAAGCTTCGCGAGGGCGGTTATTTCGATCCAATGCCGATTCGCCTGAAATGGCGCGAGCATCTTTCGGGGCGGCGCAACTGGCAACACCATCTGTGGAGCGTGCTGATGTTCCAGTCCTGGCTGCAAGGAAACCGCTGACGTGTTCCCGTACTGGCTTCTGTTCCTCGCCCCAGCATGGATAGCGATTACGCACCTGCGCCCGGTGCAGGTACACGGAGCCCGCTGGGCCAGCCGCTGGTATTTGATGTTTACCTTGTTGGTGCTGATGGTGGGCTTGCGTTACCAGGTGGGCGGGGATTGGATTACTTATGATTTTTACGTTCAACGAGCTGCCCAGCAATCATTAAGTGCCGTCCTCAGTCAGGGGGATCCTGCCTACGAATTTCTCAACTGGTTGACCAACTACATTGGCGGTGGGGTCTATTTCGTCAATTTTGTCTGCGCGCTCTTGTTTACTTGGGGGCTGTTGGCATTTTGCCGGACCCAACCACGCCCTTGGCTGGCGCTGGTGGTGGCCATGCCTTATTTGGTGACGGTTGTCGCCATGGGTTACACCCGCCAGGCGACGGCCATTGGCCTTGCCATGCTGGCGCTGGTCGCCTTGGCAGACCGAAAAATCCTGCGCTTTGCGATATTCATCGTTTTGGCGGCCATGTTTCACAAGACTGCTGTGATCCTGATGCCGCTGGCCGTGTTGGCCAGCACCCGACGGCGGCTCTGGACAATATTCTGGATTGGGGTATCGACCTATCTGGCCTATGTGTTGCTACTGCAAGATGCCGTTCAAGGGTTGGAGGCCGACTATCTGGGGGCCCGCTACGACTCGTCTGGTGCCGCCATCAGGGTCGCGATGAATGCCGTGCCTGCGGCCATCTTCCTGCTTTTCCGCCGTCGCTTCATTCTCCCCGCCGCGGATCGCGCGTTCTGGACCTGGATGTCTATCGGAGGACTGGTTTTTATCCCGTTGCTACTTGCATCGCCTTCTTCGACCGCCGTGGACCGTGTGGCGCTTTACTGGATTCCGTTACAGCTTTACGTGCTCTCACGGTTACCGGATGCGCTCGGGCGACACGGCGGAGCGAACGCTGTTTGGGTGTTGCTGATCGTCGGCTATAGCGTGCTGGTCTTGTTGGTGTGGCTGTTTTTTGCACAAACCGCATTTGCCTGGCTGCCGTATCAATTTTATCCATTCGTGGCGTTGGGGCAGTAAGAGCGGTTTCAGGCACCTGAGAGAAATAGGCAATTACAATGACATGATACTAAATACGCGAATCTTGTTAAGAGCACATCTAAAAATTCGTCATGCCCGCGAAGGCGGCGATCCAGTGGTTCGTTTTTTTGGTTTCCGCCTTCGCGGGGACGACAGGAGTGTGTTTAGAGGTGTCCTTAATTCTCTCTCGTTAGTTTGTCCGTCGATACGGGGGAGTTGGCGCATGATCATCAACTGTCGATGTTGTGCGCATAATATCGCGTCACCGTAAATCCGCGATCAATCCGGCTTTCAGCCGTAACAGGAAGCCAGCGGCTTTAGCCCGTGAAGTGTTTGCCGCTCGGCGCTACTCCAACAACTCCCGATACACCGTCTGCGTCTTGTCGATCACGATGCGCTCGTCGAACTCGGCCAGCGCCTTGGCACGCGCCGCTTGACCCAACTTCGATCGCAGCTTCGGTGATTCAATCAGTCGCCCAATCGCTTCTGCCAGCGCCTCCGCATCCTGCGGCGGCACCAGCAAACCGGTCACCCCGCAGGTGACGACTTCGCGGCACCCCGGCACGTCGCAGGTCACCAGCGGCAACGCACAGGCTGCTGCCTCGATCAGGGATTTTGGCAAGCCTTCGCGATAACTCGGCAGTACCACGATATCCACGGATGCCAACAGTGCCTCCATGTCATCGACGTGCCCCAGCCACTCCAGTACACCTTCGCTCCCCCACCTACGGACCGTGGCTTCCGGCACTGCAGCAGGATTCCCCGGATCGGGCGTACCCGCCAGCAGGAAGCACGCGTGCGGATAACGGCGGCGCAGCGCACGTGCGGCGTCGACATATTCGGCGATGCCCTTGTCCCACAGCAGCCGCGCGGCAAGCAGAATCCGTAGAGGGTTGTCGGTGGAGTCGCCAGAGGGCGCGCGCGGCACGAAGCGCAAGCAGTCCACGCCCGATCCGCGGATCAACCGTATTTGTGGCGCATCGACCAGACCGGCGCGCTCGAACAGAGCCACATCGTCCGGGTTCTGTAGAATCAGGCGTGCGTGTTCGCCGCTCAGCGCCAGACGTAGCAAGGCTCTCACCAAGGGCCGCAGTGCGCGCGCTTTTAGGTCGCCGCTGCTGAATACGTAGCCCATGCCGGCGACAGCATTGACCCGCGCTGGTACCTGCGCGAGCCGTGCGGCCAGTGCGCCGTATACCGCACACTTGATGGTGAAGCCGTGCACCAGCGCCGGCCGTTCGCGTCGGAACAGCCGGACCAGCCGCCAGAGCACCGCCATTTCGCGCAGGGGATTCAGACTACGCCGGTCCATCGCCAGCGGCTCCCAGCGCAATCCAAGCGCACGCAACTTGGAACCGTATACGCCATCCGGCGACAGCATCAACACTTCGTGGCCGACATCCTTCAACGCCAATGCCAGCGAACGCCGGAAGTTATAGAGATACCAATCGGTATTCGCGAACAAAACAATCTTTGAAGGCATCAGGTGGCTCGGGTACTCCACACAGTCGGCTCATGGTGCCGATTCCGGACGTCCGGTGCATGTCATTTGTCGAGTCTGGCATGCTATCAATGCATCACTTCAAGCTTTCTAGCGCATTTTATCATGGCTCGTCAGCAGAATTTGTGGGTGAACGTTGGTTCGGGTAGAGCACTGATGGCATGATACAAGCGGAGTTCCGTACCGTGGTAGGTTCAAAATCCGAGAGATTTTCTGGTGGTTAGTTTTGCTTTGGTTAAACCTTCGACGACACCACTGGAAAACTGGCCTTTGACGCGGAACCCGTTCATCAGCAGGGAACGATGGTGCCGCTGTTGTCGCTGATAGAAAACTGACCCAGGGTCAATTTTCAGTGAGGGCTACAGGCAGGGCGTCGATTTAGTGTCTGCACAGGCGGAATTGCATGCGGTATGGTGTCCGGACGCATCAACATAAACGATAGGGGAGTTGCAGGGATGAGGCAGTGCCGCTGGGGTCTTGAAAAGCTGAACGCCGCAGTGCTCGTCGGCATCGTGGTGGTCGCGACACTCGCCATATGGGTTCCGTCTGCAGCGCGGGCGGGTACGGCACCGTGGGTCGCTGTGGGAGACCGCAGCCTGCGCAGCGATGTCGAACTGCTCGCCGCTTATGGCCTGATCGAGAATCTCACCACCACCTGGCCGATTCCCACTGAACAAATTTTGCACGGGCTGGCGAATCAAAAAAAACTTGACCAGGCTCCGCTGGCGGTCCAACTTGCCGCACAGCGGGTGCTGACGGCGCTGGCCGGGCCCGATCCCGACCACAGCGTGCATCCGGTGGCGCAGTTGCAAACCACTAACGCGCCTGCGGTGATCCGCGATTTCGGTTCGCAGGCTCGTGATGAGGCCGACGCGTTCGCTGGGCTCAACTACGACGCCGGCGCGTTCAACGCCAGCCTGCGTGTCGGTGAGCAGACCCATTACAACGGTAGCGACGCTCGGTTTTCGCTGGACGGCAGTTACGTCGCCGCGCGCTGGAGCAACCTGCAGTTTTACGGCGGCTATCTCGATCAGTGGTATGGCCCGGGCACCAGCACCAGCCTGCTGCTGTCCAACAACGCCAGGCCGTTTCCAAAAATCGGTGTGATGCGGGCCGATCCGACGCCGTTTCAGACACCCTGGCTGAGCTGGTTGGGGCCATGGCAGTTCAACTTCTTCATCGGCGACCTGAACGGGCCACGCCAGGATACGAATACCGGCTTTGTCAGCCTGCGTTTCACTTTCGAGCCGGTCGAGGGCCTCGAAATCGGCCTCACCCGCGAGACCGAGATCTGCGGCAAGAATCATCCTTGCAGTCCGTTCAAGGATTACTTCTCGTTCGGCAACAGCACCAACAACGTCAACAAGGTTAACGAAGAAGCCGGAATCGACGTCAAATACACCCGCCTCATTTACGGCTACAGCGTGTCGCCCTACCTGCAGATCATGAACGAGGATACCGGCCCGGTTGTGCACTCGGATAGCAGCTATCTGGTCGGCAGCTCCATCGCCGCGCCTTGGGGCGTGAACGGCGCGCACTGGCAGCTCAGTGCCGAATATGCCAACAGCGTCCCTCTCCTCAACCTGTTCGATCTGGGAAAGAAGTCTCATGGCGTCGCCTACAACAATTACAGCTATGTCGACGGTTTCCGCTATCGTGGCCGGACGCTGGGTTTCTCGCTGGACAGCGACTCGCGTCTGCTCTCGCTGGACGGCCTGTTGATCGACAGCGCCGGACGCAGCTGGCGGCTGGCCTATCGGCACGCCGACATCAGCACGTCACAACTGGCAGCGCAGCAGGCCGCGGGCAGCACCAACGTCAACGTCGTCAGCGCACGTCCGGTCACCCTCAACGAAGTTGAGGCCGGCCTCGAACTGCCGTGGGGGCCTGTCAAGTTGGAGTTCACGCTGCGTGCCCAGGATCGGCAGCTTTATCTGTCTGACAACGCTCACGTGGCAGGGGAGTTCGGCGTCCGTTACGGGTTCTGACGGCGGTCCGACCCCCGCCTGAGTGACGCTGTTGAGGCCGGCCGTTTCTGTCGCCGTGCCAGACGCACCCTGTTTTGTACCACCCTGGGGGGAACGCCCCTGCGATAGGCTAGGGCCAGGGTCATGCTCGCCTTCTGCGCCAGTTTCGGAAATGGCGTGTGAGTCCATGGAGACGGCGCCAGGATTTACGGTAGCTTTGCGCAGTGCGATACTCGTCGCGACATGTGGCAATGAGCCGCAATGAAACAGTTCTGCCTGATGATGGTCGTTTTGATCGCGCTGGTTTCCCAGAGCGTGTTGATGGCTACCTGTTGAATTGCGTTGAAAACTGAGCCGGGGTTTGCGCGCAAAAGTGAGCCACCCTTAGGTGCTGCAGTATGCGTCAAGCGGGGATTGTACTGTCGGCTTGGATCTCCTTGTGGTTGAGGGCTGAGCTGGTTTTGAAACGATAGCTGTCGTTGCCGGTTTCGAGGATGTGGCAGTGGTGAGTCAGCCGATCCAGCAGCGCGGTGGTCATCTTGGCATCGCCAAACACCTTGGTTCATTCGGCGAAGCTCAGGTGGGTGGTGAGGATGATGCTGACGTGTTCGTAGAGCTTGCCGACCAGGTGGAAGAGCAGCGCACCGCCGGCCTGGGCAAACGGCAGGTAACCGTTCGGTGGCAATCGATTCACAGGATCGATTGGTTCCCCGCCTCACCATCGAGGATGACGAGGTCGACGGGCATCAGACGCAGGGCGAGCGTGCCGGACTTGCCGAGGGCCTTCTCACGTTCAAGCGCGTTGACCCGTTCTATGGTGGAGAAGAAACGCACACGACGATGCAGCTGCTCGATGGCCCGCAAGCCGAGTGCAGTGGCGAGATGGGTCTTCCCCGTACCGGAACCGCCGATCAGCACGACATTGTGTGCGGGGTCGATGAAGGCGCCGCGGTACAGTTGGCATACCCGTGCTTCATCGACGGGGCTCTGGCGAAAGTCGAAGCCGGCCAGATTGCGGTAGACGGGGAAGCGGGCAGCCTTCTTCTGTTAATTGATCGAGCGGACTTCGCGTTCTGCGATTTTCGCCTTGATGAGCGCGTCAAGGATGGGCTGAGCGTGTTGTAAGCGGGAGAGGCTTGCGCGGCGAGTTCGCTCAGGTAATGCCGCCAGTCATAGATCGTCTGGCCGCCGTTGTGTCGGTGATCAAAGACTCGCGAGTGCTCCGCGATGATTTTCCCTTCAGACGCGACGACGATCCGGTCGGCATACACGCGCAAGCTGACGGGCCGATGCGCGTACGTGACCGGTACGCTATAGGGGTTACGGTCGAAGTGCGCCAGACAGGTCGGCGTCACCCGTTTGACGCTTTCCACAAAACCATCAAACGGGCCGGGCAACAGCATCAGCTGGACGTGCTCTTCTTCCCGGCAATTTGCGATCATGCGGCCCGGCTGCTGCGGGTGAGCCAGTTCAGACCATAATGCGACACAGCGTTGTTGCAACCAGACGTTGAGCGCATCAAGGATTTTGCCGACATCGGTCAGCGTTTTGCGCCGATCGATCTGGCGCTGATCCCGATCGGTGCGTACGAACCGCGCTGGTTCATGGAGCCGGTGCACGTTGATCCAGAACAAGCGGTGCGCATCCATCGGGATGTCGGTGCGCGGTGCTCGGTGGCGATGCACAGGGGCGTGTTTCGGATGACGGCCGAGCCGCCGGAGGAACCGCCGCTACGACTGCGTCGCGCCTTGCAGGCACAAGGACTGAGCGAGCAGGATTTAGCGTGTTGCGGCACGGTGAGACGTTGCGATTGGACAGTGCCGCGCTCGGCAGTCTGCGGCGGGTGGTTTAGCGCGGAATCGGCTTTAGTGCCGCAGTTTCATCCAGTCGTCCGGGTGGATGTCCAGTGCGTGGAAATCCTCGCGACCGGCGCTGCGGTCGTCAAAGAAAAACTTCAGGCTGTGATAAATGGTGGGGAACGCGATCTCGCGCCACGGAATATCGGCTTCGCTCACCAGATCCGTTTCGGAACTCTCCAGCGTCGGATGATGAGCGGCAGAGTGCGCTCGGGCACGATACACCATGTAGATCTGGCTGATGTGCGGCACATTGATGACTGCCAACAGCGCGCCGACAGCGACTTCGACCCCGGTTTCCTCCAATGTTTCACGCGCCGCGCCCTGGTCGCTGGTTTCGCCCATCTCCAGGTAACCTGCTGGAAATGTCCAGTAGCCCAGGCGCGGTTTGATCGCGCGTCGGCAGAGCAGCACCTTGTCTTTCCAGACGGGGATGCAGCCGGTTACCACTTTGGGGTTCTGATAGTGGATGTAGCCGCAATGCGGGCATATGTGGCGCGGCAGATGATCCCCCGCGGGGACGCGGCGTTCCACGGGTTGGCCACAATGATTGCAAAAATTCATCGGATTCCTGATGGCGAAAAGCGCGGCCGACTGAAGCTCAACGTGCCAGCGCGGGTGACTGAGTCTACCGCTGACGGCTGGATTTGGCTTTGAAAACCGGTGATGAAGAACAGTGTCGTGGCGACGAACTGCAGCATCGGGAACTGGGGAGCGTCATGAAAAATTTATGGATCGCATTTGCTTCGTGTCTGTTGGCGGGTACCGCGCACGCGCAGAGTGATGGAGTTTCCGGCGCTTCATCGGCTAGCGCGGATACCGGTGCGTCCAATGTGATCGGCGCTGCCGAGGCCGGATACAAGCTCTATGTTGGTGTCGATTACCAGTGGATGACGCTGTCGGTACTCAATTCGCCGAGCGTCGGCGGATTTACTGAGCAACACTATTAGCAGCACTATTACGGCCGGTTGTACGACGTACGTCTGGGTTATCGCGTTCTCAAGAACTATTGACGACGAGGTCCATTACGGCATCACCGTTGGCCACGATACTCAGCCTGACGGTTTCAAGTTCACCCGCTATTACGCGGCTTACATCGTGCCAACCGCCATCGTACTGGACACATTCGAGTTGTCGGTGCCCATTGGTTATGCCGTCACCGGTGTCAAACAGCGCGCGACGGGCCATCCGGAGCATCGCGCGTCGATCAACAGCGTGGCATTCAGCCTCAATCTGGAACTGCTGGTCCGCTAATTTTCCGCTGCGTTATCCTATCTGCGATTGACCGCCGGTGGCGTGGTTTACGTGCAGAGGAATAACACCCAGATCTACGGGTTTCACGTGGGCCTGCGTTACGACTTCGGATCGAATGCCAATTCCTGAGCTCGAGGCTTACGGAAGCTGGCACAACGCTGACAAGGACACGTCGGTGAACTCGCGAGCGACGATATCGGCCGCCGTGAAATCGCAGTCGCGAAAATAGACGCTAGGCACGATCAAGCTGCGTATCCCGGCACCGTGGGCGGCGTTGAGGCCGTTGGGAGAGTCCTCGATAGCCAGAGTTTCGTCTGGCGCCAGCTTAAGTGTATGCAGCGCCAGCTGGTAGCACTCCGGGTCAGGCTTCTTGCGTGCCACATCCTCGCCGGTCAC
>Ga0307372_10013091_pt1 | contig 10768 bp, 4 predicted proteins | sample OX1MG_FD_202533 | JGI IMG/M metagenome (GOLD analysis project Ga0307372, IMG submission 202533) | Soil microbial communities from Risofladan, Vaasa, Finland - OX-1 | ecosystem: Environmental > Terrestrial > Soil > Coastal area > Acid sulfate soil | place: Finland: Risofladan, Vaasa | collected...
GTTTTCGGCACTGAGCGCTTGGCTGCTGCAACAATCTCGTTCTTAATTCTGCTGTATTCCCTATCAAACGCAGTGCCGGGAGCAGCTGCTGTGCCAATTGACCACGCTTCCGCGTAGGAATAATCATCCATTGCTTTGCGCCAAGATTTTTGAAGATCAAGCAGCGGGAGGTCATTTGTAATGAAAATCCGGTCGCTGAAAATTCGCTCCGAATCGTCCTGTATTGGAGCTATCGCGGAATACTGCTGCTGGCCATCCTTGTTTGCGAACCCCGGCGAAACACTGCTGGTTCTCATGTGTGCTTGCGATAGCGCAGACAGCAGTTCTCGATATTCCTGTTTCTTTGAATCGAGAACCCACTTCTCACATTCCCGCGATTGAGTGAGCAAGTGAACACCGAAAGCGCCGACGAAGCCCGCAACAATCGGACTCCACCAAACAGCGGTATTTCGTAGGAAGGGCCAGAGGTCGGTTGGAGCAAGCATATCAGCGATGAGGTTGCTACCGGCATGTTTATTGAACTCAGCTGTCGCTGTCAAACCGGAATCATCTTCCGTTTGCAATTCCCGGACCATTCCGATATGATCCAAAGATGCGTCCGGGGGAAATCCCTGGGCTGTCAATAGCACCACGGTTCTTGGGCCTGTTTCCAGGGCTGGCTTGGACGAGGCGACTGAAGAGACGCCCCCGGCCGGCGGCAGGTTCCCCGCAAAGCGGGGCTGGCAAGGGCGGTGGGAGACGAGGAAAGAATGGCAAGGAAAATCAGCAAGAACATCGCAAAGGCGCGCGCGGCTGTGACCAGGCCGGCCTATGCGCTGCCCGAGGCCGTTACCCTGCTCAAGCAGGTGAAGTACGCCAAGTTCGACGAGACCGTCGACCTGACCATGCGCCTCGGCGTGGACACGCGCCATGCCGACCAGATGGTGCGCGGAACCGTGGTTCTGCCTCACGGGTTGGGCAAGACAAAGATTGTGGCTGTGATCGCCGCCGGTGACCGCCAGAAGGAAGCCGCCGCGGCGGGCGCGGACTTTGTGGGCGGCGAGGAGATGGTCGAAAAGATCCAGAAGGAAAGCTGGACCGCCTTCGACGCGCTCATCGCCACGCCGGACATGATGAAAGTGGTAGGCCGGCTGGGCAAGGTGCTCGGTCCCAAGGGGCTGATGCCAAACCCCAAGACCGGCACTGTGACCCTGGATGTGGCCTCGGCGGTGAAAGAAATCAAAGCTGGCAAAGTGGAGTACCGCGCCGACAAGACCAGCCTGGTGCACGTGCCCGTGGGCAAGCTGAGCTTCGATCCGCAGAAGCTGATCGACAACGCGACCACGGTGATCAGCGCGGTTGTGCGCAGCAAGCCTGCGGCGGCCAAGGGCAAGTACATCAAGAGCGTCACGCTGAGCTCGAGCATGGGGCCCGGCGTTCCACTGGATTCGGCGGTTGCGGACGCGGCCGGCAAGCACTAAAGGCCGGCTTCCGGCGATCCGTTGTCGGTGGTCATTTGCGGCATAGTTGCGGTGACACTCTCAACTCATCCGGTAGATCGAGATTCGAAGTGATAGTGAGCGCCGATGGGCGCGGCCCGTTGAGGGGGCAGAACGATGGCAATTTCAAAAGCGAAGAAGTCAGAGAAGGTCCAGTTGCTGGCCAGGGAACTGGAGACCTCCACGACGGCGATCATTGGCACCTTTTCCAAGTTGACCGTAGCCAAGGACTATGAGCTGCGCAAAGTAATTCGCGAGGCGGGCGGCAAGTATCGGGTGGTCAAGAACAGGTTGGCCGCCATCTCGGGCCAGGGTACGGCCGTTGAGGCTGCGCTGAAGGGCCTGAAGGGCGTGAACTCGGTGGCATTCACCGCCGGCGATCCCGTGGCGCTGGCCAAAGTCTTCGCCAAGTGGGCCGGCGAGAACGCCGGGTTTCAGTTCAAGCTGGGCATCGTCGACGGCAAGCTGCTCGATGTGGAGGAAGTGAAGGCGCTGGCGGCCATGCCGGGCAAAGATGAACTCTTCGCCAAGCTGCTGTTCCTCATCAATGCGCCGGCGCAGCGGCTGGCTACCGTGGTCAATGCCACGGGCCGCGACCTGGCGGTGGTGCTGGGCCAGGGCGTGGAGAAGGAAAAGTTTCAGGCTGCGTAGCACGGCGATCTTTCAGCCGTCAGCCGGAAGCTATGAGCTGATCGCTGGGAGTTGCATTTAGGGTTTTGGCTGAAGAGGCGGGTTGAAAGGGCGCGGGTCTGGCGCATCGGAAACTTTCAAGCCTCGCGGAACGGCCGGGAAATATCAATTCAAACGGTTCTGATTGGAGAAGAAAATGGCGGATCTCGCACAGTTGGAAGAGCAAATTGTATCGTTGAGCCTGCTGGAAGCGGCGGCTCTGGTAAAGAAGCTGGAAGAGCGTCTCGGCGTCTCGGCGGCTGCCGCGGCCCCGGTGGTCATGGCGGGTGCGGCTGGCGGCGCGGCCGCTCCGGCGGTCGAGGAAAAGACTGAGTTCCAGGTGATCCTGAAGGATGCCGGAGCCAATAAGATCAACACCATCAAGGCCGTACGCGAGGTTACCTCGCTGGGCCTCAAAGAAGCCAAGGACTTGGTCGATGGCGCTCCCAAAGCGATCAAGGAGAATGCGACCAAGGACGAGGCTGAGGCCATCAAGAAGAAGTTCGAAGGCGTCGCCACCGTCGAGGTCAAGTAGCCGGGGGAACTTGCAATGGCAGCCGGGACGCGTTACGATAAACGTTGCGCGTCTTTCCGGTTGATTCCCGGTTTTCTAGGGATCGAGGCGGCGTAGGTCCGCGCATTTCGAGAATCGTGGAGTGGCACGCAAGCGTCCGCAGGCCGGGGCAAAGCCAAGCCCTCTGGCCGCGGGGTCCGCGAAGTGGTTAAGTGCCATAGGGTCAATGGGTTGCTTAGGGGTTAGGCGGGCATCCGTTGACGAGAGTCGGGTGGCTGGCGAGCGAGCAGTAGAAGCGAGCTTTGGGATCGGCGAGAGTAGGGCAGGAGAATTCGGTTGGGGGCACAGGCGATGGGCCGCGCTCGTGAGGCATTGCGTCCTTACGAGCCTTTTGTGTCTCCCGGCCTGAGCGGGCTAAGATTTTTTTACACATAGTGCCCTCTGCGCATCGAGACCTTCTCTGGTTTCACTCGTTTTGGCGGGTGCAACTGTTGCGTCCGCTTCCCAGTTGTGCGCAGTCTAGCGTACTCGCCGGAGAAGGGGCAATGCCCAACACGCGCTTTTGACGCGACTCTCATGGAACACGCCTGACCGGAGTGATTTCCGGTACGCCAAGGGGCGGCCTTCGAGCCTGCCGGAAACGAATGGGTGGGGACTGGCCTTAGAGGTCTGCCAGTCCGGTTTTTTCGACCCTCTTACAGTAATCAGCTGGCGCAGCGAGACTCGGTGCCGGCCCGGCTTGACCACATTTCGTGGCGGCGCCGGAGCGATGAGACTCAGGAGTGAACATGCCCAACGAGAAGCGCGCGATTCGCAGCAGGCTCGATTTTTCAAAGATTCCCACCGCAACGCAGATTCCCAACCTGATCGAAGTGCAGCGCCGCTCTTATGAGCGCTTCCTGCAGATGGATAAGCTGCCTAACGAACGGGATGACTCGGGATTGCAGTCGGTGTTTGTGTCGGTTTTTCCCATCACCGATTTTCGCGGCATCTCGCAGTTGGATTTCGTGGACTTTTCCATCGGCAACTGGGAGTGCAAGTGCGGCCACCTGAAAGGGCTGCACCACCTCAGAACGGCCTGCGTGCATTGCGGGGCGATGGTGATCACCGATCCCTTCCTGCCCGGTGACGTGCTCTGCCAGAAGTGCGGCACCTACAACAAGAACACGCCCGATTTCTGCAACAAGTGCGGCGACCCGGTAAGCCTGCAATTGAAGTATGACCAGCAGGAGTGCGAGGAGCGCGGCATGACGTTCTCCGCACCCCTGAAAGTCACGGTGCGCCTCACCATCTACGACAAGGATGCGGAGACCGGGAACAAGACCATTCGCGACATTAAGGAGCAGGAGGTGTTCTTCGGCGACATTCCGCTGATGACGCCGAATGGAACCTTCATCGTCAACGGCACCGAGCGCGTGATCGTGTCGCAGTTGCACCGCTCGCCCGGCGTCTTCTTTGAGACGGCCAACAACCGCACCTACTTTCTGGGCAAGATCATTCCCTATCGCGGTTCGTGGGTCGAGTTCGAGTACGACCAGAAAAACACCCTCTACGTCCGCATCGACCGCAAGCGCAAGTTCCTGGGCACCATCTTCCTGCGCGCGCTCGGCCTGCGCTCCGATGAAGAAATTCTGAAGACCTTTTATACCGTGGACCGGCTGCACATCGCCGACGGCAAGCTCTTTTGGGCGGTGCCAGAGGGCACGGGAACCAGCACTCATCTGACCGGCTCCAAGCCTGCGCATGCCGTGATCCATAACGGCGAAGAGATCGCACACTCCGGCCGCAAGATCACACCCCACACGCTGAAGGCGATTCGCGCCGCGGGCATCGACAAGATCGAAGTGGAAGCGGCGGAACTGGACGGCGCGCTGACCGCGGCCGACGTCGTGGATCTGTCTACCGGCGAAGTGGTGGTGGAGGCTAACGTCGAGTTGACCGCCGACCGCCTCCATAAAGTGCTGTCGAGCGGCGTTGCGAGCTTTGAAGTGTTCTTCCCGGAGCGCGACGACGTGGGCAACATCATCACCACCACCCTGAAGCGCGACTCCGTGCACAAGCCCGAAGAGGCTCTGATCGAGATCTATCGCAAGCTGCGCCCCGGCGATCCGCCCACGCTGGACACCGCGACCGCCCTCTTTGAAGGCATGTTCTTCGACGCCCGCAAGTACGATTTCTCGCGCGTGGGCCGGCTGAAGTTCAACATCAAGCTCTACGAGAACCAGGATGCGACCGGCCTCGATCACCGCACGCTGACGCCGGAGGATTTCTACGCGACCATCCGCTACCTGCTCAAGCTGCGCAAGAACATCGGCATGGTTGACGACATCGACCACCTGGGCAACCGCCGCGTTCGTGCCGTGGGCGAACTGATGGAGAATCAGTTCCGCATCGGACTGGTGCGCATGGAGCGGGCCATCAAGGAAAAGATGAGCGTGTATCAGGAGCTCTCGACGGCCATGCCGCATGACCTGATCAACGCCAAGCCGGTGATGGCGGCCATCCGCGAATTTTTCGGCTCCTCGCAACTTTCGCAGTTCATGGACCAGACCAACCCGCTGTCGGAGATCACGCACAAGCGGCGGCTTTCGGCCCTTGGGCCGGGCGGACTGTCGCGCGAGCGCGCGGGCTTTGAGGTGCGCGACGTCCACCCCACGCACTACGGTCGTATCTGCCCCATCGAGACGCCGGAAGGCCCGAACATCGGCCTGATCAGCTCGTTGAGCTGCTTTGCGCGCATCAACGAATACGGTTTCATCGAGTCGCCTTATCGCAAGGTGAAGGATTCGCGCATCCTCGACTACGTGGAGATCGTCAACGCCGGCGAGAGCGGCCTGCGCGTGGGCGACCACATCGAAAAGAATGAAGCGCTGCGCCTGAACGCCGGCTTGAAGAAGGCGGGCAAGCGGGCGATCGAGTACATTCCCTACAGCTTCTACCTCTCCGCATGGGAAGAGGACAGGCACACCATCGCTCAGGCCAACATCGAGTTCAACGAAAATGGCGAGATTACCGAGGATCTGGTAAATGCGCGCCGGCAGGGGAACTTTGTGCTGGTCAACAGGACCGAGGTGGACTACATCGACGTCAGCCCCAAGCAGTTGGTCTCCGTGGCCGCTTCCCTCGTGCCATTTCTGGAGCACGATGACGCCAACCGCGCGCTCATGGGCGCCAACATGCAGCGCCAGAGCGTGCCGCTGCTGGTGGCCGAGGCGCCGCTGGTGGGCACGGGCATGGAAGGCGTTACGGCGCGCGACTCCGGCGCCGTGGTGCTGGCCAAGCGCAACGGCATTGTGGACTCGGTCGACTCCGAGCGCATCATCGTGCGCGTCGAGGGCGAGCATCACCCCACGCAGTTGTCGCGCGAGGTGGGTTCCGATATCTACCAGCTCATCAAGTTCAAGCGCTCCAACCAGAACACGTGCATCAATCAAAAGCCCGTCGTCCGCGAGGGCGAGCGCGTGATCAAGGGCCAGGTGATTGCCGACGGCCCCTGCACCGAGCAGGGCGAGCTGGCGCTGGGACGTAACGTGCTGGTGGCCTTCATGCCCTGGCGCGGCTACAACTTCGAGGACGCTATCCTCATCAGCGAAAAGCTGGTGCGCGAGGACTACTACACCTCGGTGCACATCGAGGAGTTCGAGATCGAGGCCCGCGACACCAAGCTCGGCCCCGAGGAGATCACGCGCGACATTCCCAACGTCAGCGAGCACGCGCTGCGCGACCTGGACGAGAGCGGCATCATCCGCATCGGCGCCCAGATCGGCCACGGCGACATTCTGGTGGGCAAGGTGACGCCCAAGGGCGAAACCCAGCTCACGCCGGAAGAAAAGCTGCTGCGCGCCATCTTCGGTGAAAAGGCCGGCGATGTGCGCGACGCCTCGCTCACCTGCCCTCCGGGCATCGAGGGTACGGTGGTTGACGTGCGCATCTTCAGCCGCAAGGGACAGGAGAAGGATGAGCGCGCCAAGCTGATCGAAGCCGAGTACATAGCCAAGCTCGAAAAGAACCTGACCGACGAGATCCGCATTCTCACCGATGAGCGGTTGAAGCGCCTCGAAGCCATTCTGGGCGGCAAAGAGGTGCTCGCCGACCTGCACGACGAGCGCACCAACAAGCGCCTGCTGACCAAGGGAACGATCCTGGACCGCGAGGCCATCGAGCGCATCGCCACCAGAAACCTCAAGCGCATCCGCTACGCCGACAAGGACCCCAGGGTCAACGAACAGATCGACGAGATCGAGGAGATGACCTCGCGGCAGATCGAAGTGCTGCGCAAGATCACCAACGAAAAAGTGCTCAAGCTCCAAAAGGGCGACGAGCTGCCTCCGGGCGTGATCAAGCTGGTCAAGGTTTACGTGGCCATGAAGCGCAAGCTCTCGGTGGGCGACAAGATGGCCGGCCGCCACGGCAACAAGGGCGTGATCGCGCGCATCCTGCCCGAAGAGGACATGCCCTATCTGCCCGACGGAACCCCCGTCGAGATCGTGCTCAATCCGCTGGGCGTGCCTTCGCGCATGAACGTGGGCCAGATCCTGGAGACGCACCTGGGCTGGGCCGCGCACGGGCTGGGCAGGAGGATCGCCGAGGTGGTTCGAGGGAACTCCGATGCGAACTTTGTCCGCGAGATGATGAAGAAGGAGTTTGCCGGGACCGCGACGCTGCGCCAGTTGCTGGAGCTGGACGACGAGATGCTTTTGCGGGTCGCCGCCGGAATGGAGCGCGGCATCTGGTTCGGAACCGCGGTCTTCGACGGAGCGCAGGAGGGCGAGATCAAGGCTCTGCTGGCTTCGGCAGGACTGCCTTCTTCCGGCAAGACAGCGCTCTTCGACGGCATGACCGGCGAGCAGTTCGAGCAGCCGGTGACGGTGGGCTACATCTATATGCTCAAGCTCTCCCACCTGGTGGACGACAAGATCCACGCGCGCTCGATCGGTCCGTACTCGCTCATCACCCAGCAGCCGCTGGGCGGCAAGGCGCAGTTCGGCGGACAGCGTTTCGGCGAGATGGAAGTGTGGGCGCTGGAGGCTTACGGCGCCGCCTACATCCTCCAGGAACTGCTCACCGCGAAATCCGACGACGTCTATGGCCGCACCAAGATCTATGAGGCCATCGTCAAGGGCGAAGCGGCCATCGAGCCGGGCGTGCCTGAATCGTTCAACGTGCTGATTCGTGAATTGCAGTCGCTGTGCCTGGATGTGGAGTTGATCAAGCGCGCGGACATTGTACGCAAGGCGCCCGCGCCGGAAGTGGCCGCGGCAGTGGCCGATTAAAGGCAGCTTTTAGCTGCTAGCTTCTAGCTCCGGGGTGCTGCTGCTGAGTTCCGTGGCATCACCAACGAGCACGAAAAAGCTAGCGGCTAGAAGCTAGGAGCTAGAAGCTAAGGTTTTCAGGGTCCTTCTTGAAAGCGGTAAACGCCGCTCCCCGGGAAGGAAGGGCCCTTCAGGAATCCCGGGAAATACCGCGGCAGGTGCCGTGAAGGCCCGCCAAGGAGGGTCGCCTTGTTCCGTTCGAACCCGTTTGAGCTTACCAGTCCCATCACCGACTTTGACGCTATCCGCATCATGCTCGCCTCGCCGGAGAAGATCCGCAGTTGGTCGCATGGCGAGGTCACCAAGCCGGAGACCATCAACTACCGCACCTTCAAGCCGGAGCGCGACGGCCTGTTCTGCGCCCGTATCTTTGGCCCGGTGACCGATTGGGAGTGCCTGTGCGGCAAATACAAACGCATGAAGCACCGCGGCGTCATCTGCGACAAGTGCGGCGTAGAGGTTACAGTCAGCAAGGTGCGCCGCGAACGCATGGGCCACATCGAGCTGGCGTCGCCCTGCTCCCACGTGTGGTTCTTCAAGGGCCTGCCTTCGCGTATCGGCCACCTGCTCGACATTTCGCTCCGCGATCTCGAAAGCATTCTCTACTTCGAGTCCTATGTCGTGGTCGATCCCGGCGACTCGGGATTGCGCGAGCGCGAGATCATCAAGGATGAAACTCGCTACCGTGAGCTCGACCAGCAGTTCCGCCCCTCGGGCTTCAAGGCCATGATGGGCGCCGAAGCTATCAAGGAGTTGCTCAAGCGCGTCAACATCGAGGAGCTGGCGATGGAACTGCGCGAGAGGATGAAGACCGAGACCTCGGCGCAGAAAAAGCTTAAGTATGCCAAGCGGCTCAAGGTCGTCGAAGCCTTCCGCAAGAGCAGCAACAAGCCGCAGTGGATGATTTTGGACGTGCTGCCGGTCATTCCCCCGGAGCTCCGGCCCCTGGTGCCTCTGGACGGCGGCCGCTTCGCGACCTCCGATCTCAACGACCTCTACCGCCGCGTCATCAACCGCAATAACCGGTTGAAGAAGCTCATGGACCTGCACGCGCCGGAAGTGATTGTGCGTAATGAGAAGCGCATGTTGCAGGAAGCGGTGGACGCGCTCTTCGACAACGGTCGCCGCGGCCGCGTGCTGCGCGGCGCCAATAACCGCCCGCTCAAGTCCCTCTCTGACACGCTCAAGGGCAAGCAGGGCCGCTTCCGCCAGAACCTGCTGGGCAAGCGCGTGGACTACTCCGGCCGTTCCGTCATCGTGGTTGGTCCTGAGTTGAAGCTGCATCAGTGCGGCCTGCCCAAGAAGATGGCGCTCGAGCTCTTCAAGCCCTTCATCTATCACCGCCTTGAGCAGACAGGCCAGTGCACCACCATCAAACAAGCGAAAGAGATGGTCGAAATGCAGGAGCCGGTGGTCTGGGACATCCTTGAGGAAGTCATCAAGGACCACCCGGTACTGCTCAACCGCGCTCCCACGCTGCACCGCCTGGGCATTCAGGCCTTCGAGCCGGTGCTGGTCGAGGGCAAGGCCATCAAGATTCACCCGCTGGTCTGCACCGCCTTCAACGCCGACTTCGACGGCGACCAGATGGCCGTGCACATTCCGCTCTCGCCCGAGGCGCAGATTGAAGCCAGCGTGCTCATGCTGGCTTCGCACAATATTCTTTCGCCGGCCTCCGGCCAGCCCATCACCGTGCCCACGCAGGATATGGTGCTTGGCCTCTATTACCTCACCAAGGCCAAGAAGGGCGCCAAGGGCGAAGGCCGCGTCTTCGCCAACACCGAAGAGGTCCTGATGGCGCTCGAAGCCAGGGAGGTCGAGACCCTCTCGCCCATCCGGCTTCGATACACGGGCAAGGTCCTCGACATGACCACCGCCTATGACGACCAGGACCTGACCCACACCGAGCCCGTGGACCTCAACAGGGAGTACATCTCCACTACCGTAGGCCGCGTGATCCTCAACGACTCGCTGCCGACCGGGATGCCGTTCGTCAACGGATTGCTCAAGAAGAAGGGCATCGGCCAGTTGGTGAACTACTGCAACCAGAACCTGGGTCTTGAAGTCACGGTCGGCATGTTGGACCGCATCAAGTCGCTGGGGTTCAACTATGCCACCAAGTCCGGCCTCTCCGTCGGCCTCGATGACATGGTCATTCCTGCCAGCAAGTACACCACGGTTGAAGAAGCCGACCGGAAGGTGATCGAAGTCCAGAAGCAGTACATGGACGGCGCCATCACCAACGGCGAGCGCTCCAACAAGGTCATCCAGATGTGGTCGGCGGTTACCGATCAGGTGGCCGACGAGATGTTCGGCAACATGAAGCGTGCGGACGACGAAGGCGCCATGAACCCGATCTACATCATGGCCGACTCCGGCGCCCGCGGCTCCAAGCAGCAGATTCGCCAGCTCAGCGGTATGCGCGGGCTGATGGCCAAGCCGTCGGGCGAGGTCATCGAGACGCCTATTACGGCAAACTTCCGCGAAGGTCTCACCGTGCTCGAATACTTCATCTCGACGCACGGCGCGCGTAAGGGCCTGGCCGATACGGCGCTTAAAACCGCCGACTCCGGCTACCTGACCCGCCGCCTGGTGGACGTGGCCCAGGACGTGATCGTGACCGAGAACGACTGCGGCACGTCCGAGGGCATTTACGTCGGCTCCATCGTCGAGTCGGGCGAGATCATCGAGCCCCTGCGCGACCGCATCATCGGCCGTGTGTCGCTGGAGCGCATCAAGGACTACGACGGCAACGTGGTGGTCGATGTCAACCAGCCCATCGACGAGGACATCGC